>Ga0207657_10001847_pt1 | contig 22875 bp, 23 predicted proteins | sample KBSC33metaG_FD_184316 | JGI IMG/M metagenome (GOLD analysis project Ga0207657, IMG submission 184316) | Corn rhizosphere microbial communities from Kellogg Biological Station, Michigan, USA - KBS C3-3 metaG (SPAdes) (version 2) | ecosystem: Host-associated > Plants > Roots > Rhizosphere > Soil ... | reverse complement strand
TCTTACGCGCTCTATCCCAACATGACGGTACGGCGGAATATCGGCTTCGGGCTCGAGATGCGCAAAGTGCCGGTCGCGGAGCGCGAGGCGGCGGTGGCGCGGGCGGCTAAGATCCTGCAGATCGAGCCGCTGCTCGACCGTCGGCCGGCGGAATTGTCGGGCGGGCAGCGGCAGCGGGTCGCCATCGGGCGGGCGCTGGTGCGCGATCCGGCGGTGTTCCTGTTCGACGAGCCGCTCAGCAATCTCGACGCCAAACTGCGCATGGAAATGCGTGCCGAACTGCGCCGCCTGCATGAAATTCTGGGCACCACCGTGGTCTATGTCACGCACGACCAGATCGAGGCGATGACGCTCGCGACGCGCATCGCGGTGATGCGCGATGGCCGCATCGAGCAGATCGGCACGCCGACCGAGATCTACGACCGGCCGGCCAATCTCTATGTCGCGGGGTTCGTCGGGTCGCCGGCGATGAACGTGCTGGAGGGAAGCGTCGAGGCGGCCGGCGACGAGCTATCGGTGAAGCTGGCGGCGGGTGGCGGGATGGTGACGCTGCCGGCGGCACAGGTCGAGGCGCTGCCGGCGCCGGGGGCAAAGGTGCTGGTGGGCATCCGGCCGGAGGCCTTCCGACTGGTCTCGGCGGGCGCTGCCAGCGCCGTCGAGGCCGAAGTGATCGACGTCGAGCTGACCGGGCCGGAAAAGCTGGTGGTGGCGCGGATCGGCGCGGCAAGCTTTACCGCGACGGTCGAGCCGCATGCGGCGGTCAGTGTCGGCAAGCCGGCGGCATTTGCGGTCGAGGGGCAGGGGGTGAGCCTGTTCGATACCCAATCGGGGTGGCGGCTGTAGCAGCCGACACCAACCCTGCGACTCAGCGGGTCGGTGGCCGCACCCGCAGGGCCAGATAGGGCTTGCCCGGCAGCTCGACCCCGAAGGCGGCATCGGCCTTGCCGCCGCGCACGATGGCGCCGTGGCGCGTCGGGTGCGGGATGGGCGCCGCGACCTTCTTCGCCGGCGTAATCGTCATGTTCCAGGTGTCGATGAGATCGACGTCGTAATTGTCGCCATCGGTCGGCAGGCCGGTCGACCAGATCACCGGCCGATGCTCGCCGAAATAGATGAAGCGCACCGGCCCGTCCGCCGCCCCGGAGACGCGGGACCACGGCCAGCCGGTCGGGCCACCCAGCGGTTCGAGGCCGTGCCGCACGTCCTCCTCCAGCAGGTCGCGCAGGAAGCCGATGCGGCGCCAGGCCTCGCCCCGGAGCTTGCCGCCCTTGGCCCACCAGATGAGGTCTTCGGCGTGAGCGTAGGTCTCGCCGTGCCCGGCATAGCCGCCGCGCAATACTGTGAGCCAGAAGCGGTGCACCAGCTCCTCAGCAGTGAGGTTGCCCCAGGGCTGCAGGATGTTGCCCTCGTATTCCGGCTCGTCGTTGACCACCGGCTTGCCATAGGCCTCGCGCCATTCGACCGTGCGCTTGGTGTCCCAGTTCTGGATGCAGACATGGGTCACGAAGGGTTTTGCGTGATCGAAGTTCATCGTCACGTCGCCATTGTGGATGGACTTCAGGTGCCCGTAGGGGTCGTTCTCCTCGAGGATGTGGAAGTAGCGATCCCACTGCGCCATCGGCTTGGTGTCGAGCAGGAAGTCGTATTCGTTGGCCAGTGACCACCAGACGTTGCGATAGGCGGCGAGGCGGGCCGCGAGGTAGGCGACGTAGCGGAAATCCTGCGCCGCCGACATGTCGGCATAGCCCCAGCGGTCATAGGGGTGGAAGATGATCACGTCGGCCTCGATCCCCATCCGCATCAGGGCCGCGATCTGGGTCTCGAAATGCCGGAAGGCGGCGGGGTTCGGGCGATCGAAGTCGAGCCGGCCATCGGCGCCGCGCTGGTAGATGTCCTGCAGCGGCTCGTTGGTGTTGTAGGGATAGTCCTTCGGAAACACCCCCATGCGCAGCTTGTTGAAGCGGGCCTGCCGCAGCGTTTCGAGGGTCTGCGCCTGCATGGCGAGGGGCTGGTGGGTCCAAGCGTAGCAGGTGGTGCCGAAGGGGAAAAAGGGCGTGCCATCGGCATGGGCGAAGTGGAACTGGTTCGCCACGCGCACCGGGCCGTGGGCGCCGGGCGCCGGCGGGCCGACCGTGAAGCTGCCGTGCTGGCCGTCGAGCGCCGACGTCGCGGAGCGCGTTTCGTAGGCCCACTGCCCTTCGGCGTCCGGCATGAAGCGGACCCGGTAGGTGCCGTTGCCATCATAAAAGCCGGGCACCCGCACTTGCCGGTCGGCGCTGGCGAACACGGCCTCGAACGAAATGTCGAGGAACGGATTGCCTTCCGAGGGGCCGGAAAACTCGGCCTCGAACACATCCCATTGGGAAACCACCGGTGTCGGCATTGCAGGACCTCAGGCTGGAGAGCAAGTTATTGCTTTACCGCGCCGATGGTCAGGCGCGAGACGAACCAGAATTGGAAGAACGGCAGACGATGCGGCCAGCCGTCTCGCGTCAGATCGGCTGGCCGCTCAACAGGCGGGGGGCGTTGGCGTTAAGGCCGGCCGCCTGGCGGATCATGGCGGTCTTGACCACCGGCAGGCGGTCGACGATGCCGAGGCCGAGATCGCGGGCGGCGCGGATCGGCGCGATATCGTTGGAGAACAGCCGGTTCATGCCATCGGTCACCAGGGCCAGCAGCGTGGTGTCGAGGCGGCGCCAGCGCTGGTAACGGGCCAGCACGTCGGGGGCGCCGGGATCGAGCCCGAGCCGCATGGTTTCCACCACCAGCTCGGCCAGGGCGGCGACATCCTTGAGGCCGAGATTGAGGCCCTGGCCGGCGACCGGGTGCACCACGTGCGCCGCGTCGCCGATGAGGGCCAGACGCGGCGCGACAAAGGCGCGGGCGAGCTGCAACTGCAGCGGAAAGACCTGCAGTCCCTCCTCGAGGGTGACCGTGCCAAGGCTCGAGCCCATCACCGCCTCGATGATGCCGGCGACCTCTTCCTGCGGCATGGCCTTGAAGCGCTGCGCGGCCGCGGTTGCTTCCGTCCACACCAGCGACGAGCGGTTGCCGGGCAGCGGCAGGCTGGCGAACGGGCCGGCCGGCCGGAAATGCTCATAGGCGACGCCCTGATGCGGCAGGCTGTGGGCAATCGTGGTGACGATGCCGGACTGGCGATAATCGTGCGCGACGACGCCGATGCCGGCCCGCTCGCGCAGCGCCGAGCGGGCGCCGTCGGCGGCGATCAGCAGCGGTGCGCTGAGCTCGCGGCCGTCGGCGAGGCGGAGCGTCGCGGCGCCGGTGGTAGCCGCCGAGGACAGGATTTCGACCGGGGCGACGAGCTCGACCTTGCCCTCGATGGCTTTCAGCAGCGCGGCGAGCAAGGTGCGGTTGGGCACCATATGGGCAAACGGCTCGCCCGGCGCCACCTCGCCGGCAAAGCTCAGGAACAGCGGGCGGGCGAGATCGCCCGTGCCGGAATCGGTAATTTTCATGGCGAGGATCGGCTGCGCCTCGGCGGCGACCGCCTCCCACACGCCCAGCGCCTCGAACACCCGCCTGACGCCGGCCGACAACGCCGAGGCGCGCTGGTCGCGCGGTACGGTGAAATCGCGGCGATCGATCAGGGCGATGCGGATGCCGTCCATGAAGCGGGCGAGGCTCAGCGCCATGGTGAGCCCCACCGGCCCGCCGCCGGCGATGATGACGTCGTAGCGATGTGCCGGTTCGGCCATGGGCGGTTCCTTTGCCCTTTCCTTTTCGGCCGGGACGCGCGGCCGTGCAAGCCCCCAGTGGGAGGGGCGATGGAGCCCTATCCCCACCGCCGGCAGCTCGATCGTCTCCCTCCCCCTTGAGGGCGGCTCCTTCGTCATTCTCCGTATGCCTAAGTTATAATCAATATCGGAAATGGCCTTGGGTGCATGGACAATAATTGTGCATTGATGCATCAGATGTTGCCCGAACGTCCGGTCGTCCCTCGGATGAAATCTCGCAAACTCAATCGCTTAGGTCGAATTTTCGGCATCTGGCATGGCGCTTGAGTCTGTTCCTGCTCGACAACCGAGCAACCGAAACAGGGACATTCTCATGAAACTGGTGGCAGCCGTCATAAAACCCTCGCGCCTCGAAGAGGTGCGGCAAGCGCTCAACGCCCTCGACGTGCACGGCATGACCGTGACCGAGGTGAAGGGCTATGGCCGGCAGAAGGGCCATGCCGAAATCTACCGCGGCACCGAGTACGCCGTGCACTTTTTGCCCAAGCTCAAGCTCGAGATCGCGGTCGAGGACACGCTCGCCGATGCGGTGGGGACGGCGATCCGCGAGTCCGCCCAGACCGGACGGATCGGCGACGGCAAGATTTTTGTCTTCGATCTCGAACACGTCACCCGCATCCGCACCGGGGAAACCGGCGCGGCCGCCCTCTGATGGCTTCCTGGAGAATCGCCATGATCCGCAAATCGATATTTTCCGTACCCGGGGTGGCGGCTGTTGCCGTGCTCGCCTCGTTCTATTCGGCCCTGCCGGCGTTCGCGCAAGCGGCCGCCCCCGCCCCCACGGCGCCGACCTTCAATTCGGGCGATACCGCCTGGATGATGACGTCGATGGCGCTGGTGCTGATGATGACCATCCCGGGACTCGCCCTGTTCTACGCCGGCATGGTGCGCAAGAAGAACATGCTGGCCACGGTGATGCAGAGCTTTGCCATCACCTGCGTGGTGACGGTGCTGTGGTATGCCATCGGCTATTCCATCGCCTTCACCAATGACAACCCGGCGAGCCCGGGCGTGTTTCTCGGCTCGTTCGCGCATTTCCTGCTCAGCGGCATCGGGCCCAATTCGATCAATCCGCTCGCCGGCACGATCCCCGAATACGTGTTCTCGGCGTTCCAGATGACGTTCGCCATCATCACGCCCGCGCTGATCTGTGGGGCGTTTGCGGAACGGATGAAGTTTTCGGCGTTGCTGATCTTCATGACGCTGTGGTTGCTGCTGGTCTACTCGCCCATCGCCCACTGGGTGTGGGGCGGCGGGTTCCTGGGCAGCTGGGGCGTGCTGGATTTCGCCGGCGGCACGGTGGTGCACATCAATGCGGGCGTCGCCGGCCTCGTCTGCGCGCTGGTGCTGGGCAAGCGGCGCGGTTTCGGCACCAAGAACATGGCGCCGTACAACCTCGTCTATTCGGTGATCGGGGCATCGCTGCTGTGGGTCGGCTGGTTCGGCTTCAATGCCGGGTCGGCGGGCGCCGCCAACGGGCTCGCCGGAGTGGCCATGATGAACACGCAGGTGGCAACCGCCGCGGCGGGCCTGAGCTGGATGTTCGCCGAATGGCTGGTGGTGAAGAAGCCGAGCGTGCTGGGCATCATCTCCGGCGCGGTGGCCGGACTGGTGGCGGTGACGCCAGCCTCCGGCTTCGTCAGCCCGACCGGCGCCTTCGTCATCGGCATCGTGGCGGGTGTGCTCTGCTACTATGCGGCGGCGCATCTCAAGAAGCTGCTCGGCTATGACGACTCCCTCGATGCGTTCGGCGTGCACGGGGTGGGCGGCATCATCGGCGCGCTGCTGACCGGCGTGTTCGCCGATCCGACGATCAACGGCAAGGCGGGCGCAATGTTCGGCAATGCCGGGCAGGTGCTGATCCAGGTGGAGGGCATCGCGGTCACCATCATCTGGACCGCGGTATTGTCGTGGCTCATCCTGATGGTCACCAAGGCGCTGGTGGGCCTCCGGCCCAGCGAGCAGGAGGAAGAGGAAGGCCTCGATATTTCCCAGCACGGGGAAAGCGTGGCGGAGTAGCGAGCCCGGGGGGCGGGGGTGCCTTCCGGCGTTGTGCCAGGGCCCCCACCCCATCCCGCGAGTGGGAGGGAGATGATGGAGCCGCGGGCGAAGAGGGTGAGGCTCTATCGCCCCTCCCCCTTGAGGGGAGGGTGGCGGCAGCCGGGTGGGGGTCGACCCGCAGGCACTGAGTGGGTGGCGGGTACCCCCACCCTTGATCCCTCCCCCAAGGGGGAGACGATGGGATGCCAGGTGTGATGCAAATATAGGCAGAGTGGGCTGGCAGAGTGGCGAAACTTTAGGCAACCACGGGGTTTCCCCGCGCCCGTGGGCGGGCGTGGGCGCGGGCTATCGGGCACCCTTGCCCCAAAATAGGTCTTGGCACGATCCTTGAACTCCTGCCGCCGTGCGCCGGTTTCCCGCCGGCCGTGGAGGCGGTGCCATGGATCCCCAGAACGTCGGCTTCGACGTGTTCTTCCTGCTGGTGGGCGCCATCCTGGTGTTTGCCATGCATGGTGGCTTCGCCTTCCTCGAAATGGGCACGGTGCGGCACAAGAACCAGGTCAATGCACTGGTCAAGATCATGGTGGACTTCGCGTTTTCGACCATCGCGTATTTCTTCATCGGCTACTGGATCGCCTATGGCGTGAGCTTTTTCACCAGCGCGGCGAACCTGACCGGCGGCAGCGCGATGTTTCCGCCGCATGGGCTGACCCTGGTGCGGTTCTTCTTCCTCGCGACATTCGCCGCGGCGGTGCCGGCGATCATTTCGGGCGGCATTGCCGAACGGGCGAAATTCTGGCCGCAGGTGCTGGCGGCGACGGTCATCGTCGGGGTGCTCTACCCGTTCATGGAAGGCATCGTCTGGCACCATAATTTCGGCGTGCAAGGCTGGCTTTCCGCGACTTTCGGCGCGCCGCTGCACGATTTTGCCGGTTCCATCGTGGTGCATGCGATGGGCGGCTGGCTGGCGCTGGCCGCGGTGCTGCGGCTCGGGGCCCGCACCGGGCGCTATGGGCCGAACGGGCGGCCCTATCCGCCGTCGTCGCTGCCCTGGCTGTCGCTCGGCACCTGGCTGCTGTGCATCGGCTGGTTCGGCTTCAACGTGATGTCGGCGCAGGATCTGGCGGGCGTTTCCGGCCTGGTGGCGATCAATTCGCTGCTGGCGATGGTTGGCGGCGTCGTCACGGCGCTGATCGCCGGGCGCAACGATCCGGGGTTCGTGCACAACGGGGCGCTGGCCGGTCTGGTCTCGGTGTGCGCCGGCTCGGACGTCATGCATCCGATCGGGGCGCTGGCGACGGGCGCCATTGCCGGCCTGATCTTCGTGCGCGGCTTCACCTTCACGCAGGAACGGCTCAAGGTCGACGACGTGCTCGGCGTCTGGCCGCTGCACGGATTGTGCGGGCTCTGGGGCGGCATAGCGGCGGGGATCTTCGGGCTCACGGCGCTCGGCGGCATGGGCGGCGTCAGCCCGGTGAGCCAGATCCTGGGCTCGGTAGGCGTGGTGGTCTATGCGCTGGCGGTGGGCTCGGCGCTCTACTTCATCACCGGGCGCCTGCTCGGCATCCGGCTCAGCGACGCCGACCAGCGGCGCGGCGCCGACCTTTCGATCCACCACATCGGGGCCAATCCGGAAGGCGAGATCTGAGGCGGCACCTCAGGCGAGGGCCGCGTCGACCAGCGCCTTGGCGTGCAATTCGGTGGTGTCGAACACCGGCAGCGGGCTGACGGCGTCGTCGATCAGCATGGCGATCTCGGTGCAGCCGAGGATGACCGCTTCGGCACCGCGCGCGGCCAGCCGTTCGATGGCCTCGACATAGGTGTTTCGCGACTCGTCGCGGACGATGCCGCGACAGAGCTCTTCGTAGATGATGCCGTTGAGATTGGTGATGCCGACTTCCGGCACCAGCGGGGTGAGGCCGCGGGCGATGAGACGGTCCTTGTAGAAGCTCATCTCCATGGTGAAGCGGGTGCCCAGCAGGCCAACCGTCGCATAGCCGTCGGCGAGCAGCGCGTCGGCGGTCGGGTCGGCGATGTGGATGAACGGCACGCCGAGCCCTGAGATGATTTGGTCCGCCACGAGATGCATGGTGTTGGTGGTGAGCCCGATGAGCTCGGCCCCCGCGGCCTCCAGCCGCTGGGCGCTGGCGGCCAGCAGGTCGCCGGTCTCATGCCATTGGCCGGCGCGCTGCATCGCCTCGATGGGGGCGAAGTCGACCGAGTGCAGCAGGATCGGGGCCGAGTGCAGGCCGCCGAGACGTCGCGCCGTCTCCTGGTTCAGCACGCGATAGTAGTGGGCGGTGGATTCCCAGCTCATGCCGCCAATGAGGCCGATGGTCTTCATGCGAGCCCCTTCCTGAAGCGCACCACGCGTTCGGTTTCGGCAAAGCCCCAGCGGGCGTGGCTGAGGCGGGAAACGACATTGTCGAGCTCGGCGTCCGAGCCCAGCTCGGTGAGGCCGCGGGCGCGGGCCCAGGCCTCGACGGCGGCGACGAGGCGCCGCGCGATACCCTGCCGACGAAAGGTGGGGAGTACCAGAATGCCCTCGAGCCAGGCGACGGGCGCGGTGTCGCAGCCGTCGCCATAGAGACGCTGCGAAACTTCGACGAAGCCGACCGGCGTGGCGCCATCGAAGGCGCCGAAGCCCGCGAAGTCGCCCTTGAGCATATCGGAGAGTTCATCGCGCAGTTCTTCGATCGAGTGGTGCGGCCAAAGCGCGTGGCGCAGCGCCGCCCAGCCGTCGCGGTCGCCAACGCCCAGTTGCCGGACCACCGGCTCAGTCACGGGCCAGGCGGGCCGGCAGGTCGGCGAAGGCGGCGACCATCTGGCGATAGGCGTCGCGCTTGAAGTCGACGATAAGATCCGGGGTTCTCGGCAGGTCTTCCCAGCGCCAGGCGACGAATTCGGGGCGGAATTTGCCGCCGCCGGGGGCCAGCACGTCGATCTCGGCCTCTGCGCCGGTGAAGCGGAAGGCGAACCAGCGCTGGCGCTGGCCCCGGTATTTGCCGCGCAGGGCGGCGCCGAGCAGGTGATCTGGTAGGTCGTAAGTGATCCAGGCCGGCGCCTCGGCGACCAGCTCGATGGAGGTGATGCTGGTCTCCTCGAACAGCTCGCGCCGCGCCGCCTCGAGCGGGGCCTCGCCCTTGTCGATGCCACCCTGCGGCATCTGCCAGGGGGCGCCGCTTTCCGGGCCCTTTTCGGGGTCGTCGCCGGTCTTGCGGCGGCCGATGAAGACCTGGCCGCGGGCGTTGAACAGCGCCACCCCGGCACAGTCCCGATAGGGCAAATGCTGGCGGAGAAATTCGAGCGATTCCGGGGCCACGGCAGGGCCTCCTATTTCATCAGGGCGCTGACAGGCACCAGTTGCACATTGCGATCGGCGAGATTTCCCGCCCACTCGGCGACGGTGGCGATCGACACCGGCAGGGCTGAGATGACGCCGATCGCCTGGCCCTGTGCCGCCGCCTTGCTGGCCAGCGCGTCGAGCGCGGCGAGGATCGGGGTGCGGGCCGGGTTGGCGTCGAGCAGCACGTCGGCGCGGCCGAACGGCACCTTGTTGGCGGCGGCCAGTTCCGGCGCGATGGAGCGATTGGAGGTGCCGTCGTCGAGATAGCCGAGGCCGCGCGTCCCCAGTTCCTCCATCACCGGGCCGAAATCGGCGGACGAAGCGGTGAAGCGGGCGCCGGTGTGGTTGATGAGCCCGATATAGCCGCCGAAGCGCGCCATCAGCCAGTAGAGCTTGTCGATATTGGCGCGAGCCGGCTTGCCGGTGAGCAGGGTCTGCGGGCCAGGATCGGTCTCGGGATAGTCGAACGGCTCGAGCGGGACCTCGAGCAGCAGCTCGTGCCCGGCGGCGCGGGCGGCGGCCACGGTCTTGTCGAGAGTCTTGCCATAGGGGGCGAAGGCCAGCGAGATATCCGGCGGCAGCTTGTCCACGGCATCGAGGGTGCCAGCCTCGTTAAGCCCGAGCCCGGTCACGACAATGGCGAGCATGGCCTTGCCGTTGGCGGGCGGAGCGGGGCGGGAATAGGCGTGGAACGGCGTTTCGCCCGTGGCGCTCATGCGCGGCAGCGGGCCGTCCTTGGTATCCTCGGCGAGGTCGGGGATGACGCCCTGCTTGTTGACGGCCGCCGTCGTGGGGGCGCCGGAGGGCACGTCGTCGCCGATCGTGGTGATCGAGGCATTGGGGCCGACGGCGATCTCGGGGCCGGCGGTGATCGGCGCGGCCTTGGCCGCCGGCGCCGGGGCCGCGACCTGCCCGGCGATACGATTGTCGTCGCGTGTCGAGTTGATGGCGACGGTGGCCGAGGGGCGGCCGCCCTCCGGATCGCTGACCAGCGCCAGGCGCAGCGCGGCGCCGACCAGCACAAGGGCCACGATGCCGAAACCGAGCCGCGCCAGCGGCAACTCGCCGAGGCCGAAGCGGCGGGCGGGTTTGGGGGTTCGGTGCTTCTTCTTGCCGAGCGGCGCGCTCAGTTCATCGGCCATTGGCCCGTCCGTAAGCTCCCGGAATCAAAAGACGCGGCGAATCAGCCGCGCCTTCGAGATCCCCTGATATCATATTCGGCGCGGTTGGCGGTGCCGGCCGGAGCCTATTCCCCCTTGGGGGGATAGGCGGGGTCGGTGACGGTGCCGTCGATCAGTTTCAAGGCATACTGCAACTGATCGTCCTTGGTCTTGTCGGCCGGCACGTAGACGGATGAGCCGGTGGTCGCCACCGGCGCGGTGCCGCCGCCGATCTGGCCGGGCAGCGCCGCTTCGCCGACGATTTCGTCCTTGCCCTTGAATTCTTCGGGGACGGTTTCCTTGATGACGATGTCGGGCTGGATGCCGGCGGCCTGGATCGAACGATTGTTCGGCGTGTAGTAGCGCGCCGTGGTCATGCGCATGGCGCCGTTGTCGCCGAGGCTGATGATCGACTGCACGGTGCCCTTGCCGAACGAGCGGGTGCCGACCAGGGTAGCCCGCTTGTGGTCCTGCAGTGCGCCGGCGAGGATCTCGGCCGCGGAGGCCGAACCGCCGTTGATCAGGACGACGATGGGGACAGGGGCGAGCTGGGCGTCGAGCGCGTCGGGCTTGGCGTCGTACCGGGCGCTCTCCTGGTCGAGGCGGCTGCGGGTGAGCACGATGGCACCCTGCTTGAGGAAGGCGTCGGCGACGTCCACGGCCTGGTCAACGAGGCCGCCGGGATTGTTGCGCAGGTCGAGCACGATGCCCTTGGGCGCCTTGCCGTCGCGCTTGGCCCAGATGTCGGTGACGGCCTTCTGGATGCCCGGGAAGGCCTGCTCGGAGAACTTGTCGAGGCGGACGACGGCCACATCGCCCTCGAGCGACCAGTGCACCGCCTGCATGGCGATGGTGTCGCGCGTCAGCGTCAGATCGATCGGCTTGTCGACACCCTGGCGCTGGATGGTGATCTTGATCTTGGTGCCGATCGGGCCACGCATCTTCTTGACCGCGTCATCGAGGGTCATGCCCTGCACCTGGACGCCGTCGAGCTGGACGATGAGGTCGTTGGGCAGCACGCCGGCCCGCGAGGCGGGCGAGTTGTCGATCGGGGACACGACCTTGACGACGCCATCCTCCATCTGCACCTCGATGCCGAGGCCGCCGAACTCGCCTGAAGTGTCCTGCTGCATGTCGTCGTAGCTCTGCGGCTCGAGGTAGCCCGAGTGCGGGTCGAGCGAAGACAGCATGCCCTGCAGCGCGGCGTGGATCAGTTTGCGCTCATCGGGCACGTCGACATATTGCGCGCGGATGCGGTCGAACACTTCGCCGAACAGATCGAGGTCCGAATAGATTTCGGTCGGGGTGCGCGGCTTGCCGGCATCCGGGGAGCCAGAGGTTTCGCCCGAAGCGTTCTCCGGGGCCGGAGCGGCCGGAGCGGCCGGCGCGGGGCCGGCAGGTGCCGGTGCTGCCGGAGCCGGTGTCGCCGGGGTCGGATCAGCGGGGGTAGCCGGGGCTGGCGTTGCCGGCGCAGGCGTGGCCGGAGCGGGCACCGCGGGGGTTGCCGGGGCGGCGGGCACGGCCGGTTTGTCGTCGGCAAAGGCTGCCGGACCCAGCGGAATGAGCAGGGCGAGCGAAATCAGAGCGGCGCGGACGGGCGACATACGCATCAAGAGGCTATCCACTTTGGGTCGGGTTGGCTGGGGGAGCCCACCATCCGGTCGGATCGAGGGGCTGATCGTTCTTTCGCAGTTCAATATAAAGCGTCGGCTGGGAGACGCCAGCACCGGTCGCGACCGTACGACCAATTGTGCGTGAACCCATAGTGCCAAGCGGCTCGCCTTCCAGCACGAACTGCCCGATATCGACTTTGACCGCGTCGAGCCCGGCGAGCACGATGGTATAATCCTGACCGGGATTAAGAATGACGATTTGGCCGTAATTGAGGTAGGGGCCCTTGTACATCACCCAGCCGTCGGCCGGCGCCACCACTTGCGCGCCGGGGCGGGTGGTGAAGGAAACCCCTTTCGAAATGCCGCCGAAGCCGTCATTGACGCCGAAATCCTCGACATCGGTGCCGGCGGCCGGCCGCGTCAGATAGCCGCGGGCCTGGGCGAAGGGAATCGCCGGGCTGGTGCGCGACGTGTCGGCGAGCGCGGTGCGGATGGCTTCGGGTGTCGTTTCCGGCAATTGCGGATGCGCGGCGTCGGCGGCGCTCGCCGCGGCGCTGACGGCCGCCACCTTGGCGGTGAGCTCGGCCACCAGTTGCTTCAGCGAGGTGGCCTTGGCGCCCATCTCAGCCGCCGCCTTGTCCTCGGCATCGAGTGCCGCGGTGGCGCTGGCGAGGCCCTGCTTCTTCGCCTCGATCAGGGTCGCGATACGGAGCTGTTCTTCCTGCAGCACGGCAAAATTGGCCTTCAGCTCTTCCTGCTCCTGCAGCGCCTCGGCCTTGATGTCCGACAGGTGCTTGAGGTCCGCGACCACCTGGTCCGCCTTGGCCCGCAATTGCGGCAGGATGGCCGAGATCAGCAGGGCGCTGCGGGCCGAGCCCAGGGCGTCCGAGGGGTTGACGATCAGCGCCGGCGGCGGATTGAGGGAGATGCGCTCGAGCGCCGCCAGCACGTTGGAAATCGAGGCGTCGGCGCCGTCGAGCCGGCCGTGCACCTCGGTTTCCGCCTGCGCCAGGGCGGCGAGCCGCTCTTCCATCGAGCCGACCTCGATCTCGGCGACCTTCACTCGCTGCCCCGCCGCGATCAGGGCGGCGTTCTGCTTGGCGCGATCGCCGTTCATGGCGGCGATCTCCTGCCGCAGCTTATCGGCCTGTTCCTTGCTCACCGACATGCTGGCTTCGAGCTGATCGAGCGCGGCCTGATTGGCGGCAGCAGCCTTGGCGGCCTCGGCGGCGGTGCTCGGCACGGCAGCGGCCGGGGCGCCGGCGAGCGGCACGGGAGGGGCGCCGGGAGCGGGCGGCGTGGCCGCCGGGGCGGCAGTGGCGGGCGGGGTCGTCGGCACGTTCGATTGCGCGACGCTCCGGGCGGCAACGCCCAGCATGGTCGCGGTGCCCAGCGCGATCGCCCCCGCCAGCGCCAGGCGCTGCATCATCTGCTGCCGAATCATCGGGCGAACCATAGCAAAGCCGGGGCTTCTGGGCCTCCCTCTGTTTGCCTTGGCCAAGGGAGCGTCCGCTGGACGCGACAATGGGCCTATTCACGATGATAGGGATGGCCGGAAAGGATGGTGGTGGCGCGATAGAGCTGTTCAGCCAGCATGATGCGCACCAATTGGTGCGGCCAGGTCAGGGGCGAGAACGACAAGATGAGCTCGGCCTGCCGGGAAAGCCCGGCATCGAGCCCGTCGGCGCCGCCAATGAGAAAGCTGGCGGCTGGCCGGCCGTCATCGCGCCAGCGCGCCAGCAGCGCCGCGAAGGGGGCGGATCCGAGAGACTTGCCGCCCTCGTCGAGGGCGACGAGGACGCTACCGTCAGGGATGCCCGCGGCGAGGGCGCGGGCTTCCTCGGTCTTGCGCACGGCGCTGCTGCCGGCGCGCGATTCGGGGGCTTCAGCCACTTCGAAGCCGGTCAGCGCCAATTGCTTGCCGGTCGCCTGGGCGCGGCCGAGATAGCGCGCCACGAGCTCGCGCTCCGGCCCCTGCTTCATGCGGCCGATGGCGTGAATGGAGATGCGCATGGGATGATGGCTTGGGAGGGGAGACTGGGAGTGGGCGAAGACCCCTCACCCCTGCCGGGACCTCTCCCCGACGGGGAGAGGAATGATGAGGCAAGACCTTCGCGTATTCCTCTCCCCGTCGGGGAGAGGGTGGCCCGGTAGGGCGGGGTGAGGGGGGCCTTGGCCCGAGGCTATTGCGCGTCGGCGGCGAATTCGGCCTGCCACATCTTTTCGATGTTGTAGAACTCGCGGACTTCCGGGCGGAAGATGTGGACGATGACGTCGCCGCCATCCACCAGCACCCAGTCGCAATGCGGCAGGCCCTCGATGCGTGGCTTGGCAAAGCCGGCTTCGCGGAACGCCTTGACCAACTGGTCGGCGACGGCGCCGACATGGCGATTGGAGCGCCCCGTGGTCACCACCATGTGATCGGAGAGCGGAGATTTGCCGGTAACGTCGATGGCGACCGTCTGTTCGGCCTTGGCGTCTTCGAGGCTCTGCAGCACGACGTCGATCATGGTGGGGTGTGTCTGCTCAATGGGTTGCAATTGCGGTCTTGTGGGCGAAGGCGCCATCAGCAATTGGCCTCCGCCCCTGCTCGATGAGCCTGGGTCATGCGTATCTGCTCGGTCCTTGGCAAAGTTTTCGAATGGGGCGCGCGTCGCAAGAGATGGCGTTATTTCCCGTTCTGACACAGTCATAATATGCGCTCACCCCGCCATTCTGCAAGGCCCGCGTGTCAAGCCCATGTCAAGCCTCGATTTTTCGGGGGCTGCGGGCGCGAATGACCGAGGATGAGAGAGTCGAGGTCACGCCGTGCAGGTAGACCCAGGCGGGGGGCTCGCGGTTGGCGAGCAGCGGGGCGTCCCGCTCGTCGATGCGGTAGGCCAGCAGGGCGCGCGCCGCGACCGAGGCGAGCGCCGACCGGGTGGCGCCGGGGCGGATATAGATGGCCAGCGGCAGCATTTCGGCGATGGCGCGCCAGTGTTCCCAGCGGTGGAACTGGGCGAGATTGTCGGCGCCCATGATCCACACGAACCGGGCGGCGGGGTAGCGCGCGCGCAGGAAGGACAGCGTGTCGTAGGTGTAGCGAAAGCCATGCGCCGCCTCGAAGCCGGTGGCTTTTATGCGCGGGTGGTGGGTCGCGGCGTTGGCGCCGGCCACGCGCGCCGCGAGGGGCGCCAGGTCGTCGTGCTTCTTCAGGGGATTGCCGGGCGACACCAGCAGCCAGACGGCATCGAGCCGCAGCCGCTTCAGCGCTTCGAGCGCCACCAGCCGGTGCCCGGCATGGGCCGGATTGAAGCTGCCGCCGAACAGGCCGATGCGCATGCCGGGGGTGGCAAGGGGCAGGGCGGTGAGGCTTTGCGGCAGCGGGGCGGGGGGCGTCGTCACGAGGCAGCCACCGGCGAACCGTCGGTCACGGGCGCACCTGTCCGGCGCCCTCGATCAGATATTTGAAACTGGTGAGTTGTTCGAGGCCAACCGGGCCGCGGGCGTGCATCTTGCCGGTAGAGATGCCGATCTCACCGCCGAAGCCGAATTCGCCGCCATCGGCGAACTGGGTCGAGGCGTTGTGCAGCAGGATGGCGGAATCGATCTCGGCGAAGAAGCGCCGCACCGCTTCGGGGTCCTCGGCGATGATCGCCTCGGTGTGGTGGGAGGAATATTCTTCGATATGGGCAATGGCGGCCCCGACATCACCCACCACCTTTACCGAGATGATCGGCGCCTCGTATTCGGTGTGCCAGTCCGCCTCGGTCGCGGGGGTTGCCGCGGGGTAGAGGGCCTGCACCGTCTCGTCGCCACGAATTTCGCAGCCCTTTGCCGCGAGCGCCTCGAGCACCGGCAGCAGGTGGGTTTCCAGCACGTCGCGATGCACCAGCAGCGTCTCGGTGGCGCCGCAGACGCCAGGGCGCCGCATTTTGGCGTTGAGCGTCACCTCGACCGCCATGTCGCGGTCGGCGGAGCGGTCGATATAGGTATGGCAGAGCCCTTCGAGGTGGGCGAAGACCGGCACCCGCGCCTCCTCCTGGACCCGCGCTACCAGCGATTTGCCGCCGCGCGGCACGATGACGTCGATGGCGCCATCGAGGCCGCGCAGCATTTCGCCGACGGCGGCGCGGTCGGTGGTCGGCACCAGTTGGATGGCGTCACCCGGCAGGCCCGCTTCCTGCAGGCCGGCGACCAGCGCGCGATGGATGGCCGCGACCGAATGCGTGCTGTCGCTACCGCCGCGCAGGATAACGGCATTGCCGGACTTGAAGGTCAGCGCCCCGGCGTCGACCGCGACATTGGGGCGGCTCTCGAAGATCACCCCGATGACCCCGAGCGGGGTGGCGACGCGGCGGATCACGAGGCCGTTCGGCCGGGTCCATTCGGCCAGCAGGCGGCCCACCGGATCGGGCAGGTCGGCGATTTCCTTGAGGCCGCCGAGCATGGCCATATAGCGGCGGGAATCGAGTTCCAGCCGGTCGAGGAAGGCGGGCTTCATGCCCGCCGCGCGGGCGGCGGCGAGGTCGATGGCGTTGGCGTCGAGCACTTCGGCGCGCGCCGCGAGCAATGCCCTGGCCGCCGCATGCAGGGCGTCGGCCTTCTGTGCCGCCGGAGCCCGGGCCAGTACGCTTGCCGCGGCACGCGCCTTGAGGCCGATGCCGTGCATCAGCTCGGCAAGGGCGGCGTCGGGGGTGCGCAACTGGTTCATGGCTTCGACTCGCTCCCGTGCAGCAGTACCAGATTGTCGCGGTGGATCAGTTCGCCGCGATGGCCGACGCCGAGCAGTTCTACCACCGTCTGGCTCTTCTTGCCCTTCACCAGCAGCGCATCGGCGCTGCCGAGGCTGATCAGGCCGCGGGCGATCTCGATACCATCGGGGTCGAACACGCCAACCGTGTCGCCACGGGAAAACTCGCCGGTGACGCGGGTGACGCCGATCGGCAATAAGCTCCTGCCGGTCTGCAGGGCCCGTGCGGCGCCGGCATCGACGTGCAGCGCGCCAGCGACGCCGAGGGTGCCCATGATCCAGCGCTTGCGCGCCGCCGCCGGGCTCTGCTGGCCGGCGAACAGGGTGTGGCGGCCGCCCTCGCGTAGCGCCTTGAGGGGATGCAGCTCGGTGCCCCTGGCGATGATCATGGCGGTGCCGGCAAGGGTTGCGATCTTGCCGGCTTCGAGTTTTGTCGTCATGCCGCCGCGGCTCAGATGGCTCGCCGCGCCGCCCGCCATGGCCTCGATCGCCGGGGTGATGTCGGAGACATAGTCGAGGTGGGTCGCGTTGGGGTCCTTGTGTGGCGGAGCGGTATAGAGGCCGTCGACATCGGACAGCAGCACCAGCACGCCGGCCTCCGTCATGGTGGCGACGCGCGCCGAGAGGCGATCGTTGTCGCCATAGCGGATCTCGGCGGTGGCGACGGAATCGTTTTCGTTGATGATCGGCACGGCGCCAAGCCCCAGCAGGGTGGCGATGGTGGTGCGGGCATTGAGGTAATAGCGCCGCTCCTCCGTGATATTGGGGGTAAGCAGGATCTGCCCGGTGATGATGCCGAAGGCCGAGAGCGCGCCGGCCCAGGCCTGGCTGAGGGCGATCTGGCCGGCAGCGGCGGCGGCCTGGCGATGCTCGAGCGGCAGGTTGATGCCGTCGAGCTTCAGCAGGCGCCGGCCAAGCGAGATGGCACCCGACGAGACAAGCACCACGTCGCGGCCCTCGCCGCGCAGGCCGGCGATGTCTTCGGCAAGGCTCTTCAGCCAGGTGGCGCGCAGCTTGCCGGTATTGCCGTCGACCAGCAGGGCCGAGCCGACCTTGACGGTGAGCCGGCGGTAGGGAGCGAGCGCGTCAGTCATGGTTGAGCAGCCAGGGAGAGGTGCGGTTTGTCGCCCCTCCCCCTTGAGGGGAGGGTGGCGGCAGCCGGGTGGGGGTTGCCACAGGCGCTGAGCGGGTGGCGGATACCCCCACCCCATCCCTCCCCTCAAGGGGGACGGGGAGATGGAGCCGTAAGTCTGGGCTTCCCTTCTCCCCTTGGGGGCGAAGGAAGAACGAGGCGATGGACGACGACATCACGGTGTCCAGTTGGGGGCGGTTTCGACGCGCGCCCGCTCCAGTCGGTCCGCCTTGGCCGCGTCGAGGGCGGCCAGCACGGCGTAGAGCACCGCCTCGACGCCCTGGTGGGTGGCGCCGGAAACCAGCAGCACCTCGGTCTTGGCCGCCTTTTTCAGCGCCTTGGCCTTGGCCTTGATAGTCTCCGGCGCCAGCGCATCGATCTTGTTGAGCACCACGATCTCGGGCTTTTCAGCCAGCGCTTCGGCGTAGGCACTGAGTTCGCCGCGGATCGTCCGGTAGGCGCCGACCACGTCCTCGCCGGTGCCATCGACCAGGTTGATGAGCACGGCGCAGCGCTCGACATGGCCGAGGAAGCGGTCGCCAATGCCGGCGCCTTCATGGGCGCCCTCGATCAGGCCCGGAATATCGGCCAGCACGAAATCGCGCTCCCCCACCCGTACGACGCCAAGATTGGGATGGAGCGTGGTGAATGGATAGTCGGCGATCTTCGGCTTTGCCGCCGAGACCGAGGCGAGGAAGGTCGACTTGCCGGCATTGGGCAGGCCGACGAGGCCGGCATCGGCGATCAGCTTGAGCCGCAGCCAGATCCACTTTTCGGTGCCCTCGATCCCCGGATTGGCGCGGCGTGGCGCCTGGTTCGACGAGGTCTTGAAGTGGGCGTTGCCGAATCCGCCATTGCCGCCCGACAGCAGCGTCACCGTCTGCCCGACGCGGGTGAGGTCGGCAATCAGGGTTTCGTTGTCGTCCTCGAACACCTGCGTGCCGACGGGGACGCGCAGCACGATATCGGGCGCATTGGCACCGTGGCGATCCTTGCCCATGCCGTGGGTGCCGGTCTTGGCCTTGAAATGCTGCTGGTAGCGGTAATCGATGAGGGTGTTGAGGCCATCGACGCATTCGACCACGACGTCGCCGCCGCGCCCGCCATTGCCGCCGTTCGGCCCGCCGAACTCCACGAATTTTTCGCGCAAGAACGACACCGCGCCGGCCCCCCCGTCGCCGGATCGGATGTAGACTTTCGCCTGATCGAGAAACTTCATGTGGGGACTCCCGCCCAATCGGCGCGGCTGAGCTGAGTGTCGATATGGCGCAGCTCTTCGCCGCGCGCAAGGCAATGGCGCCGGCTGCTGCCGGTTTCGGTAAAGCCCAGCTTTCTTTGCACGGCGAGCGAGGCCTTGTTGAAGGAGAATACGCCGGAGCGGATGCGCGGCGCGTCGGTGGTGCCAAAATACCAGTCGACCACTGCCCGCGTCGCCTCGCTCATCAGGCCGCGATGCCAGAACGGCTCGGCCAGCCAGTAGCCGAGCTCGGCCTCGCCGTCGGTCAGGTGAAAGCCGATCTGGCCGACATAGCCGGCCGGGCCGAGCTCGATGGCAAAATCGGTCTCGGCGGCGGGCGGCTCGGGGCGCAGCGAGCCGAGCCAGCGCTCGGCATCGGCGAGGCGATAGGGATGGGGCACGCGCGCCAGATTGCCGGCCACGGCAAAATTATTGAGATAGCGGGCGATGGCCGGGGCGTCCGCCATCGCTGGCGGACGGAGCCGCAGGCGGGCGGTCTCGATAATGACGCTCATCTCGGCCGCTCCAGCCGGAAGTTGAAGATCGGCTGGCCCCGGTTGGTACCGAGCGGATCGATAGCGGCGCCGGTGTTGCGGAAACCGGCCTTTTCGAGCACGTGGATGGATGCGGCATTGCTTTGCAGCGCCCTGGCCCGCACCACCGGATAAAAGCCGGTGGCGAAGGCGGCCTCGAGCAGGCCTTTTGCCGCTTCGGTCATGATGCCCTGGCCCCAATGCGGCTCGCCCAGCCAGTAGCCGAGCTCCGGATGCTGGCCCATGGCGTAGCTGAAGCCGACGATGCCGAGGAACTCCCCGTTGGCCGCCGTAATGGCGAACGGCCGTTCGTCGGCGCGCTGGGCGAAGATCTCGACGAAGGCGGTGGCGTCGGCCCGGGTATAGGGGCTCGGCAGCCGCGCCAGCTTTGCCGCGATGTTGGGGTTGTCGGCAAGTTTGGCGATTGCCGGCACGTCGCCGCGCATCGGGGCGCGCAGCACGAGGCGCGCGGTTTCGAGCCGGGTCGGCAGCGCATCGCGGGTGCGGCGGAACGACAGGCGCTCGGTGGCGCTGCGCAGCATGGCTTCGCTTGCCTTGGTGCCGGGCAGGGGCTCGCGGCGGTGGAGGGAGGAGGAACTGGTCTCTTTCATCTGAGCCACTCAACGCAAAAGGGGAACCGGCGGCCGGCTCCCCTGTGCATCTGATCTGGCCGTGATGGCCTGCCGGGGAGTTGGTCTCCGGCAGGGTGTCGACCTGCCGCTACTCTGCGGCTTCGGCCGGTTCTACCGAAACGTAGACACGGGAGTTGGCGCGGGTTCGGAACGACACCCGGCCTTCGACAATGGCGAAGATGGTGTGATCGATGCCCATGCCGACATTGGTGCCGGGATGCCATTTGGTGCCGCGTTGGCGAATGATGATATTGCCCGGGATGACGGTCTCGCCACCGAACTTCTTGACGCCGAGACGGCGGCCCGCGGTGTCGCGGCCGTTGCGGGACGAACCGCCTGCTTTCTTGTGTGCCATCGGTCCTGCTCCTTATTCCTTGTCGGCCTTGGGCGCGGCCTTCTTGGCAGCGGCCTTCTTTGCCGGCTTGTCGGCGTGCTCTTCACTGGCGAGCAATTCCTGGTCGGCCTTGGCGCGCGGCGGCTTGCCGGCAACGAGGTCCTTGGCCTGCTGCACCCAGTCTTCATGCGCCGCACGACCGTGCAGCTCGAGTTCCTCGTCGAACTTGGCGATGTCGGCCTTCTTCCACGCGGCAATCTGCTTGAGGCTGGTGATGCCGGCCCCGCTCAGCTTCTTTTCGAGCACCGGCCCGACGCCGCTGATCAGCTTGATGTCGTCGACGAACTCGACCGCAGGCTTGGCGGCCTTGGCCGCCGGCTTGGCAGCGGGCTCGGCCTTTGCCTTCGGCTCAGCCTTGGCCTTGGCCGCGGCGGGCTTGGCGACGCGGGCCGGCTTGGCCGGCGCTTCACTGACCGAGGCGGCGGCGGCCGACGCAGCGGCCGCGGCGAGCCGCGCCTTGACGCGCTCATCCGGCTGGGTGGTGACCTTGGCGCCGCCGGTCAGGATCTCGGTGATCCGCACCGTCGACAGCAACTGGCGATGGCCGTTGCGACGGCGGTAATTGTGCCGGCGCTCCTTCTTGAAGACGATGATGGTCTTCTGCTTCCTGGTCTCGAGCAACTGCCCGGCCACGATCGCACCCGCGACCAGCGGGGCGCCGAGGGTGACGTCGGCGCCATCGCCGACCATCAGCACCTGATCGAAGGTCACGACATCGCCGGCCTCCGAATCGAGTTTTTCGATCTTGAGGACGTCGTTGGCGGCAACCTTGTATTGCTTGCCACCGGTCTTGATTACAGCGAACATATTCTTTCCGTCGGAAGCCGATCAGCCCCCGATCCCTTCATTCGCGCCCTGTGGCGCCACCCGGCCAAGTGGCGGGCGGACTTCGTATGGCTGTTGCCAGCCTGCCTCGAGCAGCGGTTTTCAAACACAGAAGGCGCACCCGGCAGGGCCGGCGCGCAATCGCGGCGTCTTATGCGGGCAACGGGTCAAAGAGTCAAGGATGACCGGCGTTACCGGTTGCACGCCCGCGGTGCCTCAGCCATAGGCGTACCAGTCGCGCTGGCGCACCTCGATGCCGGAGGTGCCCTTCATGGCGGCAGCGAACTTGGCCGGCTCGGGGCCGTCCTTGCCGTAGTGATAGGGATAGACGAGGAGCGGCTTGAACGCCTTGACGCCCGCCGCGGCCTGCTCGCCGGACATGGTATAGGGCAGGTTCATAGGAATGAAGGCCACGCCGATGCCGGTCAGGGCGCGCATTTCGGGGATATCCTCGGTGTCGCCCGCGACATAGACCTTGGCCTGGCCGAGGGTCAGCACATAGCCGTTGCCGTCCCCCTTGGGATGGTATTTCAGCCGATCCGGCGTGGTGTTGTAGGCGGGGATGGCGGCAATCGGCAGGTCGTCGATGGTGCCGGTATCGCCATTCTTCATCGGCTTCGCCTTGGCCTTGAGATCGTCGGGCAGCTTGTCGATCACCAGCTGCGGGGCGATGAGCAGCTTGGCGCTGGCGCCGATCGCCTGCAGGGTCGGCACGTCGAAATGGTCGGGGTGCACATGGGTGATGACGATGGCGGTGGGCTTGTTGAACGGGGTATAGCGGTTGCCCCCGCCGACGGGATCGAAATAGATGATGCTGGACTGATAGGTGAGGATCAGCGAGGCGTGGTTCACCGGCTGGATGACCAGATCGCCGGCATCGGTCTTGAGCTGATCGGGTTGCACCGGAGTGCCGGCGGCCTGGCCAAACGCGCGACCGGCGAGCCCGGTGGGCAGCAGGGCGGCGGCGGAAAGCCCCAGAAGTACGCTACGGCGTTGCAGCATCGATAAACTCCTCGTTTGGGCGGTTCGCATTCGGGCTACGCCCGGGTGCGATCCGTTCCGGCCGCGGATGACCCCCGGCGATGGAATATTGACCACCGGTCCTCGGTACGGGTCAGGTGCGGCGAATGCGTGGCGCTCTCACCGCGTTGGCGTCGGCAGCTCAGTTTGGGCATCGACGGGGAAGCCTTGCCACTCGCCAGGAGCCTATGGCGGAAGGGTTGCATGCCCGGCGGGCGCGTCAAGTCTTAACGTTGATGGCAGGCGGCAGCGGCTTTGGCGTTGACGTCGAGGAGGGGCCGGCGGCGCCGGCCGGCAGTGAGCCGGTTGGGGCGGCGGCGCAGCGCTCACCGGCGTCTCGCGCGGAGGTTGCAGGGGACCAGTGGCTATGCCATAAGCGGCGCCGACCGTCGGGGCCCTTCGCCCCGGGCGCCTCGCGGAGAGGTGGCAGAGTGGTCGAATGCACCGCACTCGAAATGCGGCGTGGGGGTGACTCCACCGGGGGTTCGAATCCCT
>Ga0207657_10001846_pt1 | contig 22883 bp, 25 predicted proteins | sample KBSC33metaG_FD_184316 | JGI IMG/M metagenome (GOLD analysis project Ga0207657, IMG submission 184316) | Corn rhizosphere microbial communities from Kellogg Biological Station, Michigan, USA - KBS C3-3 metaG (SPAdes) (version 2) | ecosystem: Host-associated > Plants > Roots > Rhizosphere > Soil ... | reverse complement strand
CGCCGTTTTGGTGACTGTCCGGGGGACAGTCACTCGGCGACACAGGCTGGGGTGAGGGGGACGTAGCGGCGGTCAGCGACATGCCGGGGGCATGTCGCAACCGCGAAGTCGGCTCGCGGAAGCGAGCCGTGGCCGCAGGCGAGCGCCTAACCTCCCGTGCGGGGCACCCTCACCCAACCCTCTCCCTCAAGGGAGAGGGCTTTAGGTGTCGATTCCACCTCAGCGAAAACGAGTCTAAGATCAGCCGGCGACCTCTTCGACCAGCGCCATCGCGCCGGGAAGGTCGAGCTCGATCACCCACAGATCGGGATCGCCGCGTCGGCGCCGCGCGATATAGTCGCCGCGTTCGCTGTCCTCATCCGGGCCTGTCGGCGACCAGCGATAGCGCCCTTCGGGATCGAGCCGCCGCTCCAGCAACGCGCCGGGCCGCCCACGCTCCGCCAGCTGGATCAGCAGCGCGCCCGCGGTGGGGTCCCCTTTGGCGAGCACCATGCCGCTGCCGCCCTTTTGCTCGGCGCGGCGGATCAGGGCGGAGACGAGCATCCCGGCGGCAAGCCGGGGCGTCCCGCCACCAGGCATGTCAGGCGGCGTCGCGCGTGTCGGTGTGCGCGAACAAGGCGTAGAGCGCATCGGGCGAACCCGCGCCGCGCGCCTTGGCGATGAAATTGCGGTCGCGCAGCTTGCGGCTGACGCGCGCCAGCGCCTTGAGATGCTCGACCCCGGCGTCGGGCGGCGACAGCAGGAGGAAGACCAGATCGACCGGCATGCCGTCGATCGCCTGGAAGTCGATCGGCTGGGCGAGCTTCGCCACCAGGCCGACGACATGACCCAGGCCTTCCATCTTGCCGTGCGGAATCGCGACGCCGCCGCCGAAGCCGGTCGAGCCGAGCCGTTCGCGTTCGAGCAGACGCTCGACGATGACGCGCGCCTCCAGCCCGGTCAGGCCCGCCGCGGCGGCGGCGAGTTGCTGGAGGAGGGCTTTCTTGTTGGGAACCGCGACGCCGGTCAACGCGGCGTCGGGGCTTATCAAATCCGCAAGGTCGTCCATTTTCTCAACTATTCCGTCGACTTGGTGGTCCAGACACCCTCGCCCGATTTCAGGCGGCGCGCTGCGGTTCGACCCAGCCAATCGTGCCGTCGCCGCGCCGATACACCATATTGAACGCCCCGGTGCCGGAATTTTTGAATAAGAGGGCATTGGTGTTGCGCAGGTCGAGCATCATCACCGCGTCCGACACGCTCGTTTCGGGTACATCGACGCGCGTTTCTGCGATCACCGGGGGGTGTTCGCCATCCAGTTCCTCTTCCTCAACCGCGCTCTGGAACACGGTATATCCCGCATCCGCCTCGATCTCGCCGGGCAGCGCCTGGGTCGAATAGCGGTCCTTCAGCCGGCGCATATACCGGCGCAGCTGGGTCTCGATCCGGTCCGCGGCCTGGTCGAAGGCGGGATGCGCCTCGCTCCCCCGGCCCGATCCCTTGAGGATCACGCCCTGCATCACGTGCGCGACGATGTCGCAGGTGAAGAAGCCGTGCGGCCCCGAACCGAAGGTCACATGGGCGGAGATGGAGCGCGAGAAATATTTCTCGGCAAGCGATTGCATCCGATCGTTCACGTGGGTGCGAAGCGAATCGCCCGTATCGACCTGATGACCGGAAACCCGGATATCCATTCTGACATCTCCTTCTCGGCCTGAATGCCGGGGCGGTGCCTAAAAGACCCGCTATCCGGCGCCGTCAACCCGCCGAGGGCAATTCCCACAGCGGATCGACAAGCTTCTGGATAAACGCAGCATGGCGCGCCAGTTCCGCCTCATTTGCGGCATGTGGTCGCGCGGGACGGGCGAGTCGCGGCGTGGCCGCTATCGTTACCATCGCCGGATCGGCCGTCGATACGGACGCTACATCTTCGGCAAGCATCAGACCGATCTGACGTCCGCCGCACAATTCGACATAGACCTGGGTCAAGAGCTCGGCGTCGAGCAGCGCGCCATGCTTGATGCGCTGGCTACGATCGACACCGAAGCGCGTGCAGAGCGCGTCGAGGCTATGCTTGGCGCCCGGATGGCGGGTGCGCGCGATCGCGAGCGTATCGACCATGCGCGTCATGCAGATCGGCTCGAATCCGCAATTCTGCAGCTCCCAATTGAGGAAGGCGAAATCGAAATTGGCGTTGTGCGCGATCAAAGGCGCATCGCCCAGAAATTCGATCAGATCCTGCACCACCTCGTGGAAGCGCGGCTTGTCCGACAGAAAGATCGAGGACAGGCCATGGATCGCCTCCGCCTCGCTCGGCATGCCGCGTTCGGGATTGATATAAGCGTGGAAGTTGCGGCCGGTTTCACACCGGTTGACGATCTCGACGCAGCCAATCTCGACCAGGCGATGGCCGTCATTCGGACTGAGGCCCGTTGTTTCAGTGTCGAACACGATTTCGCGCATGGATTATCTATCGGCCTCTGTCGCTGCCCATGCAAGCCGCGATGATGCGCCGGACCGCATCGCGCGTTTCCTGGCGCGTGCCGCCGGTCGGAATCACGAAGTCGGCGCGGCGGCGCTTGGCCGCGTCGCCAAGCTGGAGACCACGCACCTGATCGAGCCTGGACCAGCTCATTCCGGGCCGCGCCATCACGCGCGCGCTTTGCTTCCAGGCGGGCGCGGACACGACCGCTATAAGGTCGACGCGCCGCCAACCGCCTTTCTCGAACAATAAAGGCACGTCCACGACCACCAAGGGCTTGGCGCGGTGCCGGCGGAGAAAGGCCTGGCGCTTCTTCTCAACCTCAGGATGAATCAATTTTTCGAGCCGGCGGAGCGCGGGCTTGTCGCCAAGCACCGCGCGACCGAGCGCGGCCCGATCGACGCCCTGCGGCCCGATCGTGCCGGCGTGAAGTTTCTCGATCGCGGAGAGCAGCGATCCGCCCGGCCCCTGCATCCGGCGCACTTCGGCGTCGGCATCGAACACCGGCACGCCTTGCTTGCGGAACATGGCTGCGACCGTGCTCTTGCCCATGCCGATCGATCCGGTCAGGCCGAGCACGATGCTCATGCTGTCATCCGCGCCCGCAACTCGGCGTCGCTGTCCGCGTCCGAGGGCGCAACCCGTCCAAAGAAATGCTCGAACGCGATGCGGCCCTGGCCGATCAGCATCGAAAGACCATCGATTGTCGGATGGCCTCGCGCCTGCGCCTGGGCGAGCAGGGGCGTGACCAGAGGCGCATAGACCGCGTCATAAACGATCGCGCCCGGAGGAACGTTCGAGAAATCCACGTCGAGCGGTGGACGGCCGGTCATGCCGAGCGAGGTGGCGTTGACCAGAAGGTCGAGCCGGTCGCCCGCTTCGCCCCAGTCGAAATCGAGCGGCCGTGCGAACGTGTCCAACGTGCAGACATGGACGAAGCCCGGATCGAACGGGGCGACGATCTCCTGCGCCTTGGCCGGATCGCGGCCCGCGACGATCAAGGTGAAGCCTTCCTCCCACAATGCATGTGCGATCGCGCGCGCCGCCCCCCCCGTGCCCAGGAGGCGCGCGGTACGCAGCAGGTGGCGCTCGGCGAGCCGTGGGCGCAGCGGTTCGAGAAAGCCCGGCGCGTCCGTATTGTGCCCGACGAGCACGCCGTCGCGCGGCACGATCGTGTTGACCGCGCCGATCGCTTCCGCAACCGGATCGATCCTGTCGAGCAGGGGCATCACCGCCTGCTTGTGCGGAATGGTGACGTTGCAGCCGCGCCAGTCCGGATCGGCGCGACGGCCCGCGATGAACGAGGCCAGATCGTCGGGCCGGACATGCGCGCGACGATACTCCGCGTCGATTCCCAGCTGCTCCAGCCAAAGCCCGTGCATCACCGGCGATTTGGAATGCGCGATCGGATCGCCGATCACCTCGGCATAGGGACGAGTCATCTACACGCCCCTCCGTCATGCCGGACTTGTTCCGGCATCCACCCATCCTCGGATATCTCGCCCGTGGTGCGGTGGACCCCGGAACAAGTCCGGGGTGACGACGGGAGCGGCGTCATGCCGCCAACTCCCCTCGCACGCGCAGCCAGTCGAGTAACGGCAGCAACGGCAGCCCCAATATCGTGAAATGGTCGCCGTCGATTCGGCTGAACAATTGCGCGCCAAGGCCTTCAAGGCGGTAGCCGCCGACGCACCCACCGATCGCGGGCCATTCGGCGTCCAGATAGGAATCGAGGAACGCGTCGGAGAAAGGCCGCATCGTCAGCTTCGCCGTATCGACATGCCGCCAGATCGGCTCGCCGCCCAGCGCCACCACGGCCGCGCTGGTCAGCTTGTGCGTCGTGCCCCGGAGATTCTGTAATTGGGTTCGCGACTCCTCCCGCGATCCCGCCTTGTCGATCAGCGTGCCGTTTTCGCCAGCGACGGTCGAATCGCAGCCCAGCACCAACTTGGTCGGATGCCGCCGCGACACCTTGACCGCCTTCAGTTCGGCGAGCGCATCGGCCAGCCGCCGCGCGTCCGTGCCCTCCGCGACCATCGCCGCCTTGACCGCCTCTTCGTCCACGCCCGCCGCCTCGGCGGAGAAAGCCACGCCCGCGGCCTCCAGCATCGCCTTGCGCGAGGCGGATTGCGACGCGAGGATGATCATGCCTCGACGTCCGCCTCGGCCTTGCTGTCGCGCGCGCCCTTGAGGTTGATGATCGCGGCGGCCGTTTCCTCGATCGAGCGGCGGGTGACGTCGATCACCGGCCAGCCACGGTCCGCGAAGATGCGCCGCGCGGCCGCTAGCTCCTGCGCCACCGCATCCTGGTCGACATAAGCGGTCTCGGGCGCCTGGTTGAGCGAGAGCAGGCGGTTGCGGCGAATCTGGATCAGCCGGTCGGGACTGGTGGTGAGTCCCACGATCAACGGATGCGTCACCTCGAACAATTGCTTCGGCGGCGGCGATTCCAGCACGAGCGGGATGTTGGCGACCTTGTAGCCGCGATTGGCGAGATAGATGCTGGTCGGCGTCTTGGACGAACGCGACACGCCGGCGAGCAGGATGTCGGCCTCTTCCCAATCCTCAGGCGCGATCCCGTCATCATGCGCGATCGTGAACTGGATCGCATCGACGCGCGCGAAATAGGCCGCATCGAGCGCATGCTGGCGCCCGGGACGCGCTTTCTGTTCCTGGCCGAGCATGCGTTCGAGCGCCTCGAACACCGGGTCGAGCGCGGCGACATGCGGCAGGCCCGCCAACCGGCAGCGTTGCTCCAGGCTGCGCCGCACGTCCGAATTGACGAGGGTATAGATGATCAGGCCGGGCCGCTGAAGGATTTCGGACAGCACGCGATCGAGATGGCCTTCGGACCGGACCATCGGCCAGAAATGCTTTATGACCTCGACGCCGTCGAACTGGGCGACGCCGGCCTTGGCGATCACTTCGAGCGTTTCGCCAGTCGAATCCGACAGGAGATGCAGGTGCAGACGCATCAGATTCGACCGATTTTCTTCGGAAAAAGCCTGTGGAAAACCATGGGGAGAGCGCTAGCGCAGGATCGTGGGTCAATCAAAGCGGATCAGGGCGTCCCCGACTTGCGAAATGCATCGACACGACCATCCACAGGGGATTCCTTTCATCCACAAGCCTGTGGATATCGGGAAAGAAGCGTGGGACTCGGCGGGTTTCCGCGAGTCGGTTCGCTGTCAAGCTGTTGGCAAATTTGCTTGAGCCCAATAAGCCCCGCTTTCGGGCGCCCTACTGACTCTCACAGAATCCTTTTAAACTCCTAGATTAGATAAAGGGATGCACGTCCTGTCCGGTAATTCAGAAAAAAGCGTGGGTGCGATCGCCCGGGAAAAAGCGGCCAAGGAAATAGGGGATCGTCCCCTGCTGGCCGTATTGCGGGGCGAGCGACGCGATCCGCCGCCGGTCTGGCTTATGCGCCAGGCGGGGCGCTACCTTCCCGAATATCGCGCGCTCAGGGCCGAGAAGGGCGGTTTCCTCGACCTCTGCTACGATCCCGCCGCCGCGGCCGAGATCACGCTGCAGCCCGTTCGCCGGTTCGGTTTCGACGGGGCGATCCTGTTTTCGGATATCCTCGTTATCCCGCATGCCATGGGCCAGCAGCTCTGGTTCGAGACGGGGGAGGGCCCGCGTCTCGCGCCACTTTTGCTCGACGGCGATTTCTCGGCGCTCGCGCCGGACATGGCCAAGCTCGATCCGATTTATGAAACCGTGCGGCGTGTTGTGGCGGAGCTGCCGTCCGCTACGACCATGCTCGGTTTCGCGGGTTCGCCGTGGACGATCGCGACCTACATGGTCGCGGGGCAGGGCACGAAGGACCAGAACCCCGCCAGACAACTCGCCTATCGCGATCCTACCGCTCTCCAGCGGCTGATCGACGCGATCGTCACGGCGACGGTCGATTATCTGGTCGGCCAGATCGATGCCGGGGTCGAGGCGGTGCAGCTGTTCGACAGCTGGGCGGGCAGCCTCGCGCCGGATGAATTCCTGCGCTGGGTGGTGGCGCCCAACCGCGCGATCATCGAGCAATTGCGCGCGCGCCGGCCCGATACCCTGATCATCGGCTTTCCCAAGGGAATCGGCGAGAAACTGCCGGTTTATGCGCGCGAGACCGGGGTCGACGCGCTCGGAATCGACGAGACGATGGATCCCGCCTGGGCGGATGATAACCTGCCCAAGGGGTTACCGGTGCAGGGGAATCTCGATCCCTTGGCCTTGCTCGCCGGAGGGGCGGGCCTTGAAAATGCGGTGAACCGAATCCGTAGCGCCTTCTCAAAGCGCCCGCATATCTTCAATCTGGGTCATGGCATCTTGCCGGAAACACCGGTGGTGCACGTGGAGAATTTGCTCTCTATGGTGCGAGCATGAGCCTCCCCAGCCTGGGATATATCCTCGATTTGACCTATCTCTGGATCAAGGCCGGACATATCATCTTCGTGATCTTCTGGATCGCGGGGCTGTTCCTGCTGCCGCGTTATTACGTCTACCATCAGGAATCGACGCCCGGCAGCCAGGAGGAACGGCGCTGGATCGATCGTGAGCGCAAGCTCAGGAACATCATCATCACGCCGTCGATGATCCTGGTATGGATTCTCGGGATCACGCTGGCGACGGTCGGGCATTGGTGGACGAGCGGCTGGCTGATGGCCAAGCTCGCGATCGTATTGGGCTTGTCGGCTTATCACGGCTACATGGTCGGCTATGGCAAGAAGCTCGCGCGCGGCGAGCGGCCGGTCTCGGGCCGGGCGCTGCGGATCATGAACGAGGTCCCTGGAATCGCGACCGCGGCGATCGTGGTGCTCGTGGTGCTGAAGCCATTTTGAGCGCGCTCGCCTTGCTGGCCGCCCAAGCCGTCGCGCCCGCGCCGGTGGATCCGATGCGGTGCCTGCTCATTTCGGGCGTGGCCTCGCAGAGCGGTGATGCGAACGCCGCGCAGGCCGGCAAATATGCCAGCATCTATTGGATGGGCCGTGTCAACGGCGCGGCGCCGAATGCGCCTCTCGCGCAGCAGCTGGGCGCGACGGCCAAGGCGATGGAAGGGATCAACCTTCAGACGGAAGCGCAACGCTGCGGTGAGGATATGAAGCGGCGCGGCGCGGAGATGCAGGAAGCCGGAAAGGCATTGCAGGCTCAGGCGCCGGCATCGGCCAAATAAAATCAATCAAGCTTGAACCGGCACCGGTTCGGCCCTATCTCCCGCTTGACGATGGCCGCGGTCGCTTTTACCGCTTGGCCCTGACGGGACCGCAGCCCTTGCGGCTACCCTAATCTCCATCCAGCATCTCGAACTGTCGCTTTCCTCGCGCCGTTCCTTCCTCCAAAACACACCCGGAAACGCCCTAAATGCATCTCAAGGACCTTAAGAAGAAATCCCCCGCCGAGCTGGTCGCGATGGCCGAAGAGCGCGGCGTCGAGGGGGCATCGACGATGCGCAAGCAGGACTTGATGTTCGGCATCCTCAAGGCCGAGGCCGAGGAAGGCGAGACGATCCTGGGCGTGGGCACGATCGAGGTTCTGCCCGACGGGTTCGGCTTCCTGCGCTCGCCCGAGGCGAATTTCCTCGCCGGTCCGGATGATATTTATGTGAGTCCCAACCAGGTCCGCAAATTCGGCCTGCGCACCGGCGATACGGTCGAAGGCGAGATTCGCGATCCCAAGGACGGCGAGCGCTATTTCGCGCTGACCAAGCTGCTCCAGGTCAATTTCGACGATCCCGCGGTCGTCCGCCACCGCGTCAATTTCGACAATCTGACCCCGCTTTATCCGGAATCGAAGCTCACGCTCGATCCGCTCGATCCGACCGTCAAGGACAAGTCGGCGCGCGTGATCGATCTGATCAGCCCGCAGGGCAAGGGCCAGCGCACGTTGATCGTGGCGCCGCCGCGCGTCGGCAAGACGGTGATGTTGCAGAATATGGCGAAGGCCATCACCGATAATCATCCCGAAGTCTTCCTGATCGTGCTGCTGATCGACGAGCGGCCGGAGGAAGTGACCGACATGCAGCGCTCGGTGAAGGGCGAGGTCGTTTCCTCGACCTTCGACGAACCCGCGACGCGCCACGTTCAGGTCGCCGAAATGGTGATCGAGAAGGCCAAGCGCCTGGTCGAGCACAAAAAGGACGTCGTGATCCTGCTCGATTCGATCACGCGCCTTGGCCGCGCTTACAACACGGTCGTGCCGAGCTCGGGCAAGGTGCTGACTGGTGGCGTCGACGCCAATGCGCTGCAGCGTCCGAAGCGCTTCTTCGGCGCCGCGCGCAACATCGAGGAAGGCGGATCGCTCTCGATCATCGCGACCGCCCTGATCGACACGGGCAGCCGCATGGACGAGGTTATTTTCGAAGAGTTCAAGGGTACCGGCAACTCGGAAATCGTGCTCGACCGCAAGGTCGCCGACAAGCGCATCTTCCCGGCGATGGACGTCGGCAAGTCGGGCACGCGCAAGGAAGAATTGCTCATCGACAAGAGCAAGCTCAGCAAGATGTGGGTGTTGCGCCGCATCCTGATGCAGATGGGCACGACCGACGCGATGGAGTTCCTGCTCGACAAGATGAAGGACTCGAAGACCAACGAGGACTTCTTCGATTCGATGAACCAATAGGCGTGGGGACGCCGGTTCGGCCGTGATCGTTCAGCATGCCATGCTGCGGATCCGCCAGGGTAGCTCGGACCGATTCGAGGCGACCCTGCGCGATGCGATTCCGCTGATCGCGGCCTCACCCGGCTTTCGCGGAATCGAGGTGCGGCCCGCCAGCGAGACGGTCGGCTTCTATCTGCTGCGAGTCCTGTGGGACGATATCGAGAGCCATCGCGACGGCTTTCTGAAGTCCGACCGCTTCAGCCAGTGGCGCGAGATGCTCCAGCCCTTTTACGATCCCTGGCCCGACATGAGCTATTTCAGCGAGCCGCTGATCGATATCGCCGGAACCAGCACCGCGGCCTGATCGGCGGGAATGCGGCGACACTTTCGCCAAGCGCAATCACGCTTTAGACGGGCGTGATGCAAGCGCTCCTCCACAACATCGTCACCGATTTCTCCAACCTGGGGTCGCCCGCGGCTTTGTCCGCCTTCATCCAGGTGCTGATGATCGACGTCATGCTCGCGGGCGACAATGCGATCGTCGTCGGCGCGATCGCGGCGGGCCTCTCGCCCGCGCAGCGCAAGCGCGTGATCATGATCGGCATCATCGCCGCGCTTGTGCTGCGGATCGTCTTCGCGCTCGCCGTGACGCAATTGCTGCAGATCGTGGGCCTGACCTTTGCCGGCGGACTGCTGCTCTTGTGGGTGGCCTGGAAGATGTGGCGCGAATTGCGCGGCGGCCATGGCGGACATAGCGCGGACGGCCTCAGACCCGCCAAGAGCTTCGCCGCCGCCGCCTGGGCGGTCGCGATCGCAGACGTCTCGATGAGTCTCGACAATGTGCTCGCGGTCGCGGGCGCTGCGCATGCGCATCCCGGCATCCTGATCATCGGCCTGCTTCTGTCGGTGGTGCTGATGGGCGTCGCCGCCAACCTGCTCGCGCGCGTGATCGGCCGCTACCGCTGGATCGCCTATCTCGGCCTGGCGGTGATCCTCTTCGTGGCGCTCAAGATGATCTACGAAGGCTGGATGAACGAGAAGGTCGGGGTGATCACGCTGTTTACGTGATCCTGAAATGAACTGTCACCCCAGCGAAAGCTGGGGTCCATCACCAGTACATTCCGCTCGCGCCACGGCGGGAGATGGATGCCAGCTTTCGCTGGCATGACGTTATCTTAGATATTCGGCAAAAAACGCCTCCGTCCGCGCATCCGCCAACGCCGCAGCCTCCTCATTCCTCCGCTTTCCCGAAGTCGCCGCAAAGCCATGGCCCGCGCTCTCATAATCGTGGATCGTCACGCGCGGATTCGCCCCCAACGCCTGCCGTACCTGCGCCCGCAGCTCCGCCGGGATCGAAGGATCCGCTTCGCCGAAATGCAGCAGCACGGGACGCGCAATGGCATGTGCCTCGTTCAGATAATCCGCGATCTTCCGGCCATAATAACCGACACAGGCATCGGCATCGGTGCGGGTCGCGGCGAGGTAGGCGACGCTGCCGCCGGCACAGAAGCCAACCACACCGACCTTTTCCGCGCCCAGTGCGCGGGCCTTCCGGATTGCAACCTCGACATCCCTGGCGGCCTTGCCGAAGTCGAACTGGTGCCGCAGCTCCATGGCCTCCTCGACGTCCGCCTGCACGTCCGGATCCGCTTCGTAATGCGGGGCGAAGCGCCAGAACATATCGGGCGCGATCGCGAGATAACCCTTAGCTGCCCAATCGTCTGCCTTGGCGCGGATGCCGGGATTCACCCCGAAAATCTCCTGGATGACGATGATCGCGGCTCGGCCCCGGCCCTCGGGCCGCGCCAGCCAGACATCGAAGCGGCCCTCGTCGTCGAGCGCATTGAGCGCGATCCACTCACCCATATTTTGCCCCTTTTTGCCGTAGCATGGACGACTTTGCCTCCATGCTTTACCAAAAGCCGACTGGGGAACGAACGATGGGGGAAAAAGGCAGCCGATGAACATCACCATGAACATCGATTGCACGCCCGAAGAGGCGCGCCGCTTCATGGGCCTGCCGGACATGGCGCCGATCCACGACCTCTATCTCGACAAGATGAAAGAGGCGATGACCAACGGCATCACCCCCGACATGCTCGAAAATATGATGCGCTCCTGGGGCGGCATGGGCGAGATGGGGATGAATGCCTGGCGCCAGATCGTCGACCAGATGACCGGCAGCGCCACGTCCAAGTCCTGAGCGCTGCCAGTGCCGCGCGACACGATCTTCGCGCTGTCGAGCGGCGCCTTGCCGGCCGGGATCGCGGTGGTGCGTGTAAGCGGGCCGAATGCCTCCCAAGCCCTTGAGACAATTGCGGAAAAGATGCCGGAACCGCGCCGGGCGGTGAGCGCGACATTGCGCTGGCGGGGCGAGATGCTCGATCGCGCGCTGATCCTGTGGCTGCCGGGCCCGGGCACAGCGACCGGCGAGGATATCGCCGAACTTCATCTTCATGGCGGCCGCGCGGTGGTCGCGGCCGTGCTGGCCGCCTTAGGTGCGCTGCCGGGTCTGCGCATCGCGGAGCCGGGGGAGTTTACGCGCAGGGCCTTCGCCAACGGCAAACTCGATCTCGCGCAGGCGGAGGGCCTGGCCGACCTGCTCGCCGCCGAGACCGAGGCGCAGCGGCGCCAGGCGCTACGTCAGGCGGAAGGGGGCTTGGGCAAGCTTGTCTCCGGCTGGCGGGAGCGGTTGCTCGGCCTCGCGGCACGCGTCGAGGCGGCCATCGAGTTCGCCGAGGATGAGGAGGACGTTCCCGCACTCGCGCCCGCCGATCTCGCCGGGATTGCCATGCTGGCAGCGGATATGGAAGCGGCTTTGCGGCAGCCGCCTGCGGAACGGCTGCGGGATGGCGTGCGAATCGTTGTTGCTGGGCCGACCAACGCTGGAAAATCAAGCCTTATCAATATCTTGGCTGGGCGAGAGGCGGCTATTTCCTCTCCCATCGCAGGCACCACCCGCGATTTGATCGAAATCCCGCTGTCGATCGCCGATATGCCCTGCCTGCTGATCGACAGTGCGGGTTTGCGCGAAGGCGGCGGGCAAATCGAGCAGATCGGCATGGCGCGCGCGCGCGCCGCGATCGACTCCGCCGACCTCATTCTTTGGCTCGGCCCGCCCGACGACTGCCCGGACCGCGAACGGTCAATCCTGGTGCGAGCCAAAGCCGATCTGGGCAAGGCCGACGTCGATACGGCCGACGTGGCAACCTCGACCATAACGGGAGAAGGGCTGGGTGCGTTGCGGGACCTGCTCGAGTCACGGGTAAGGAGCCTGCTCCCGCCAGCGGATGGCATCGCGCTCAATGCGCGGCATCGCGAGCGCATTGGCGAGGCGGTCGAAGAACTGACGACGGCGGAAGGGCAGGGCGACATGCTCTTCATCGCCGAACATTTACGCCAGGCCCGCATCGCGCTCGATAGGATCACAGGGCGCGCCGGGGTCGAGGACATGCTCGACGCGCTTTTCGGGCGCTTCTGCATCGGGAAGTGAAAATGTTTCACGTGGAACATTTGACTCTCTCCACTGCCTGACCATAGCGAGCCTTCATGCGCGACTTTGATGTCATCGTGATCGGCGGCGGCCATGCCGGCTGCGAGGCGGCTGCGGCTGCCGCGCGCCGGGGCGCGCGCGTTGCGCTCGTCACGATGGACCCGAACCAGATCGGCGCGATGTCGTGCAATCCCGCGATCGGCGGAGTCGGAAAGGGTCATCTCGTCCGCGAGCTGGACGTATTCGACGGGCTGATGGCACGCGCCGCCGATGCGGCCGCGATCCACCATCGAATGCTCAACCGCAGCAAGGGCTCGGCGGTGCATGGCCCGCGCGTCCAGGCGGACCGCAAAAGGTTTCGCGCCGCGACGCAGCGGCTGATTGCGGCGACCACGAACCTCCAGATCATCGCGGGATCCGCCGATGCGCTTCAGGTGGAACGGGGGGCGATTGCCGGGCTGGTCCTGAGCGATGGAACACGTCTCTCCGCACGCGCGGTGATCCTCGCGACGGGAACATTTCTCGGCGGCAAACTTCATTGCGGGCAGGAGCAGCGGGTCGGTGGTCGCACGGGGGAGGGGGCCGCCATCCCGCTCGCCGCGCAATTGCGCGCGCTTGCCTTGCCGATGGGCCGGCTCAAGACGGGAACGCCGCCGCGTCTCGATGGGCGGACGATCGACTGGGCGCGGCTGGAGCGCCAGCCTTCGGACGCTGAGCCCTGGACGCTTTCCGCGCGCACCGCCGAGCGCGCGCTGCCACAGCTCGAATGCGCGATCACGCGCACCACGCCTGCCACGCACGACGCGATCCGCGCCGGGCTCGATCGCTCGCCCTTGTTCAGCGGCGCGATCGAGGGAACTGGTCCGCGTTATTGTCCGTCGGTCGAGGACAAGGTTGTCCGCTTCGGTGATCGCGACGGCCATCAGATCTTCCTGGAGCCGGAAGGACTGGACGATCATCTCGTCTATCCCAACGGCATTTCCACCTCGCTGCCGGTCGACGTGCAGGAAAGGATGATAGCGACGATCCCAGGGCTGGAGCAGGCCCGGATCGTCAAGCCGGGCTATGCCGTCGAATATGATTATATCGATCCGCGCAGTCTGGACGCCACGCTCGGCCTACGCGCGATCCCCGGCCTCTATTGCGCGGGCCAGATCAACGGCACGACCGGCTATGAGGAGGCAGGGGCGCAAGGCCTCGTCGCGGGCCTCAATGCCTCGGCTTACGCTTCCGATCTTGCGCCGGTGCTGTTCGACCGAACTGAGTCCTATATCGGCGTGATGGTGGACGACCTCACGCTCCAGGGGGTGACCGAACCCTATCGCATGCTCACCGCGCGCGCCGAATATCGGCTGCGGCTGCGCGCCGACAATGCCGCCACACGGCTCGGCGCCGCCGCGATCGCGAGCGGGGCCGTGGGAGCGGAGCGTCGACAGTTGATCGAGATGCGCTCGGCGCAGCTCGCCGAGGTTCATGCGGTGCTGGAGCGTCGCGTCTCGGGCATGACGCTCGCCGATCGCGTCCGGCAGGGCGAGGACGTCACGGCGGAGCTGATGTTTCACGTGAAACATTCGCCGGACGATGTGCTGACCGAGGCGGTGGATGACGCGCGCTACGCGCCGTATCTCGAGCGCCAGCGCGCCGAAGTGGCGCGGGTGAGGGACGACGCCCACACGCGCCTGGATGCGATTACGAGTTATCGGGCGATTGGCGGCCTCTCCAATGAGATGGTCGAACGGCTCGAAGCGGCGCGTCCGGCCGACCTCGCCGCCGCGTCGCGGATCCGCGGAATCACGCCGGCGGCACTCGCTGCGATCCTCGTTGCCGCCCAGCGCCGCGCCGCATGACCGAGGACGAAGCACGCGCGTGGCTTGAAGCGCGCAATGTTTCACGTGAAACATTCGATGCGATCGAGCGCTTTCTCGCCTTCCTGCGCGAGGAAGCGACGCACCAGAATCTGATCTCCGCATCGACATTGGATGCGGTTTGGGCGCGGCACGTGGTCGATTCGGCGCAGTTGATGGACCATGTGCCCGGCTGGAAATCCTGGCTCGATCTCGGGTCCGGAGCCGGTTTTCCGGGGCTGATCGCGGCCATTCTCGGCAACGGCCACGTCACCCTGGTTGAATCGCGCACCAAGCGGATCGCCTTCCTTCGCGAGGCGGCAAAGATCGCGGGCGTGGCCTACCGCACCGAAGTCATCGGCAGCCGGGTCGAGGCGATGCGGCACCGCCGGTTCGACGTGATCAGCGCCCGGGCCTTCGCGCCTTTGCCCAAGCTGCTCGCCATTGCGCTTCCTTTTTCCGACAAAAATACGCGCTGGGTGCTGCCAAAAGGCAAAAGCGCGGCGGAGGAACTGGAAGCCGCACGCGCTTCATGGCAGGGTGACTTCCGGCTCGTTCCGAGCGTCACCGATTCCGAAGCGGCGATCATCGTCGCGAGCGGCGTCACCACCGGGGGGAAGGCACGACGATGATCCGGATCGCGATTGCGAACCAGAAAGGCGGTGTCGGCAAGACCACCACCGCGATCAATCTCGCGACCGCGCTCGCCGCGACGGGATTTCGTGTGCTGCTCATCGACTTCGATCCGCAGGGCAATGCCTCGACCGGGCTGGGGGTCGAGCGTTCGGCGAGAGCCAAGTCAATCTATCAGGTGCTCGTCGGCGAGTGCGAGCTGTCGGACGCGGTCATCGCGACCCGGGTGCCGCGCCTCGACGTGGTCGCGGCGACGCAGGACCTCGCCGCCGCCGAAGTCGAGCTGGCCGACCTGCCCGATCGCACGAGCCGGCTCGACCAGGCGCTGACCGGTCTGGAGGGCCGCTGGGACGTCTGCCTGATCGACTGCCCGCCCTCGCTCGGCCTGCTCACGATCAACGCGCTCGTTGCCGCGCGCAGCCTGCTCGTCCCGCTCCAGTGCGAATTCTTCGCGCTCGAAGGGATGAGTCAGTTGCTGCAGACGGTCGACCGCGTGCGCGCGCGCTTCAATCCCGATCTCTCGATCCTCGGCATCGCGCTCACCATGTACGACCGCCGCAACCGCCTGTCCGAACAGGTGGCGGAGGATGTGCGCGCCGTGGTCGGCGACCTCGTCTTCAAGACCGCCGTGCCGCGCAACGTCCGCCTGTCCGAGGCGCCGAGCCATGGGCTGCCGGCCCTGGTCTATGACCAGCGCTGCCCCGGCTCCGAAGCCTATATCGCGCTCGCCAGCGAGATGATCGGCCGCCTGCCGATGCCTGCGGCGGCGGCCTGAGTTCGAAGGAACGACAATGAGCGAAGTCAAACGCGGGCTCGGCCGCGGCCTTTCGTCCCTACTGGGCGAGGTCGCGCGCGAGCAGCCGATTGCGGGGGAGGCGCAGCGTCCGGCCGGCATCCAGATGATGAGCGTGAGCAGCCTTGCGCCCAATCTCGCCCAGCCACGCCGCCATTTCGACGATGCATCGATCGACGAGCTCGCGCAGTCGCTCAAGCAGCGCGGGCTGATCCAGCCGATCGTCGTGCGCCCGGGCGACGCCGGTTATTATCAGATCGTCGCGGGCGAGCGCCGCTGGCGCGCGGCCCAGCGCGCGCAATTGCACGAAGTCCCGGTGATCGTGCGTCATCTCAACGATGCCGAGACGTTCGAGCTGGCTATCATCGAGAATATTCAGCGGCAAGACCTCAATGCCATCGAAGAAGCCTTTGCTTATCAGAGACTTGCGGCGGATTATGGGCACAATCAGGAGGCGATTGCTCAGCTCGTCGGCAAGTCGCGCAGCCATGTCGCCAACCTGCTGCGCCTGCTCGATCTCCCCGAAAGCGTGCGTGACGCGGTGGTCAACGGCAAGCTCAGCATGGGCCATGCCCGCGCGCTGATCGGCGCGGCCGATCCGGCGGCGCTGGCGCAGGAGGTGATCCGCCGCGGCCTGTCGGTACGTGAAACCGAGGATTTGGCGCGCGGCAGCAAGACCAAGCGCGCGCGGGAGCCGCAGAGCGAAGCACCCGCCGGCGATGCCGATGTCGCGATGCTGGAGCGGCAATTGCGCGACCAGCTCGGCCTCAAGGTCGGTATCGCGTACGGCGCCAAGGGCGGCACCGTCACGATCGCCTACGCTACGCTCGATCAGCTCGACATGGTCTGCCAGCGGCTGAGCGGCGAGCGGATCTAAAGACGCGGCCGCCGATGCTCTTAGGGCACACCGACGACCGCTTGGTCCGTTTTTACAGGCGCTTGACTGAACCCGCGGCTAATCCCGCGTGCAGCCGGGGTTAATTCAGCGCCACGGCTTTCTTCCGCTTGGCGACGTCCGCGCGCCAGCCGCGCGTGCGCAGCCACATGAGGATTCCGGTGGTGCCGAGCAAGGCAGGGGCGAGGCCGCCGAGGAAGATAACCACCTGCCAGACGAGCCCCATCCCCGTGCCATCGTGCAGCCGTCGGTAGAAAGGCCGCACGCGCGCGCGATCGGGTGCGGCACGCGCGGTGCCGGTGGCATCGTCGACCGCGATTACGCGCCCACGCCCCGCCGCGATCGTCCAGCTCGGCGCCTTGTCGGTCGGCCAGGTGATCGTGACCTTGCCCTCGGTGCCGGCGGCGGCGATCGCCTGGTCGATCGTGAGATGCGTGGCGCGGAGCGGCGTCTGCATCGGGCGGGTCATGCTGTTGGTGGTGCGGCCGATCATCTGTGGCCAGGCAATGATCACGCCCGTCAGTGAGAGCAGGAAGAGCGGCAGCGCGATCCAGAAGCCGACGAGATGGTGCAGGTTGGCATCGAGCGCGGGCTGGCGTCTCCACCGAAAGCCGCGCGTCACGCTGCCCGTCAGCGGCCACCACAGCCAGATGCCGGTGAGCGAGGATAGCGCCATCGCCACGCCGAACCAGCCGACGACGGCGCGTCCCATCCCCGGAATCTGCAGGCTGCCATGGAAGAGGTGCGCCCAGCGCAGCAAAGGTGAGATGGTGATGCCGCTGTCGATCAGTCTCCCTGTCGCCGGATCGATCCAGGCGGCGAGATGGAGCGGCGGCCCGCGCATCGCGCTTGGTCGGGGCGGCATGGCGGTGACCATCACGGGGCCTTCGCCGATCCGCACGCTGACGATGGAGCTCTCCGCGGGAAGCGCATGGCGCGCGGTCTCGACATAGGCCGAGGCGGGCAAGGCCGCCGGCGCCGAGACGGTGTAATGGCTTGGCTCGAGCAGGCGGTCGAGCGGCTCGTCCCACACCAGCATCGATCCCGTGAATGACAGCGGGATCAGGATGATCGCGAGCAGCAGGCCGATCCATTTATGCACCTGGAACCAGGCGTTGCGCAGTTGAATCTTCGTCACTTCAGATATCCCAACTCGGAAACCCTCTCCGTTCGCACCGAGCTTGTCGAAGCCTGTCCTGAGCGACGCCGCAGGCGGCGTCGAAGGGTGCTGTCCTGCCTTTGCCTGAAGAAAAGCAGGGCTTCGACAAGCTCAGCCCGAACGGGATAGGGAAAGTGCTATAGCTCCGCCCAGCGGCGCAGCAGATTGTGATAGAGGCCGGTCAGGCGGACGAGCGCGGGCGCATCGAGGCCGGCGCTCATGGTCAGCTCCTGGATCGAGCGGTCGAGATCGAACAGCATCGCGCGCGCGCTCAGATCCCGCACCATCGACTGAATCCAGAAGAAGCTCGCCCGCCGTTCGCCGCGCGTAACGGGCGTCACGCGATGCACGGTCGAGGCGGGGTAGAGGATCATGTCGCCCGCGGGCAATTTGACCGGCGCCTGGCCCTCGGCAACCAGTTCGCCGCCGTCATAGTCGTCCGGGTCGCTCAGGAAGAGCGTGGCGGACAGATCGCTGCGGATGCGGAAATCGCTGCCGGCGCGGATGCGGATCGCGCTGTCGACGTGGTCGCCGAAGCTTTCATCCTCGCCATAGAGATTGAACAAAGGCGGATAGACTCTGAGCGGGAGCGCGGACGCGACGAACAGGGGCGACGCGGCGAGCGCGTCGAGGATGATAGTACCCAGCGCCTTGGCCTCGGAATCGTCCTCGGCTAGCTGACGGTTGCGCTTGGCACGCGCGGATTGATGGCCCGACGTGGCGTTGCCGTCGATCCAGTCGGCCGCGTCGAGCCGCGCGCGGACGTCGCGCAGTTGCTCCGCGTTGAGGAGGTTCGGGATGACGATCATGCGGCTTTGCCCTTGAGGTTTCGAACGAGCGAGCGGAAGGGCTCGCCCTGGCTGGTGAGATAGTCGATCATCTGCGCGCGGAACCGCATGGTGCCGTTGGCCCAGGCGAGCGACATCCAGCGTAGCGCCTCGCTTGTGTCGCCGGCGGCGGCGAGCATCCGGCCATGATTGAACTGCCCGCGAAAGTCGCCGCCCTCGGCCGCGAGCCGGTAGCGGCGCGCGGCTTCGGCCATGTCGCGTGGCCCGACCCAACCATCCTCATGGAAGCTGCCGACGAAATTATGCGCCTTGGCATTGCCCTCGGCGGCGGCCTCCTCGAACAGCGCCAAAGCCGCCGGTTTGTCCTCGGCCGCGCCCTGTCCGAGCGCGAGCAAGGTCGCATAATTATATTTGGCCCATGTCAGTCCGCGTGCCGCCGCCTGACGGAACCAGGCCGCGGCGCTGGGCTTGTCGATGGTGACGCCCCAGCCAAGATCGTAGCAGCGGCCGACCATATTCGCCGCCTCCAGATGGCCCGCGCGCGCGGCGCGTTCGAACCAGGCGAAGGCTTGGGCCGCATCCTGCGCCACCCCATCGCCGTCGAGCAGCATCTGGCCAAGCCGCGCCTGGGCTTCGGCCGATCCGGCTTCCGCGGCCATACGGACGAACGCGGCCACCTCCTCGCGCGGGCCGGAGAGGCGGCGTGCCAGCTCTTCCGCGGAAAGACTGTTTATGTCGTCGATCGTGGCCGTACCCCGCATCAATAATCGAAGCTCAACGTACCGAACACAGTCCGGCCCGGCGCCACGGTCGCGTAATGGCTGGTATAGGCCTGGCTGAAATAGCGTTTGTCGGTCAGGTTCTGCGCGTTGACGCTCAGCGCGACATGGTCGGTCAACTTGTAGGCCGCCCGCGCGTCGAAACGCCAATAAGCGGGGATCGAGCGCGCGATCACACTGGTGGCGGGGTTGATCGTGACCAGGCCGGCGCCGTTCTGGGTGGCGGTGCGGTTGTCCGAATAGCCGCCATAGACACGGCTCATGTAGAAAGCGCCGCCGCCGATGGTGAAGCCGTGCGTCTCGTAGCTGCTCCACGCGGTGAAGCTGTTCTTCGCGGTCTGCGGAAAGCGTTTGCCGGTGTTGACCGACGGCACATAGACGGTCTTCGCGGCCTGCCCCGGCACCGCCGCAGCGGTCAAAGCGGTGAAGCCTGCCTCGCGGATCTTCGCGTCGAGATAGGAATAGCCGCCGAACAGGGTCCAGCCCTTGGCGAGCTTGCCGTTGAAGCCGATCTCGAAGCCGGTGACGCGCTTCTCGCCGATGAAGGCGACCGTGTTGGCGTCGACCGAGACGCGGCTATTCTTGCTCTCGGTGCGGAATATCGCGCCGGTCAGCATCAGCTGGTCGTGAAGCAATTCGGCCTTGACGCCCGCTTCGAGCGAACGCGTCTTTTCGGGCTTCAGCTGATCGAACAACGGGCTCACCGTCGTGCCGAGCGAATTCTGCTCCTGCCCTTCGCCGATCAGGCTGTTGGGTGGCGTCACCGAGGTCGCGTAGGAGATATAGAGGCTGGTGTCGTGCGTCGGTTTGGCGATCAGGCCCGCCTGCCAGCTCCAGTTCTTGTCGGTGCGCTTGAGATCGATCACGGGCGCGGTGATGCTGGCCTGCGGCGGGCGCACGTCCGAGGTGAAGATGTCGTAGCGCGCGCCGAGATTGGCGATCAGCCAATCGTCGAACGTAATCGAATCGAACAGATAGGCGGCACGGGTCAGGCCCTTATTGTCGGTGTTCTGCCAGTTGGGCGAGCGCGTGATCGGCGTCTGCACGTTCGAAGTGTCGCTGGCATAATTGACCCACGCGTCGTTGGGATTGGGATTGACCAGGGGCGCACAATAGAAGCGCGCCACCGTATTGCTGTTGCAGCGCGGGCTGATCGTCGATCCGGTCGCCTCGACATAGGTGCCGCGGCTCGCATCCTCGTTCGACAATTCGAAGCCGGCGGCGATGCTGTGCTGGAGCCGGCCGGTCGCGAATTTGGCCGAGAGATCGAGCTGGTCGATCATGCTGTTGGTGGTGCCGACGCGCGTATTGCCGCGCCGCCAGACATAGCCGCCATTGGTGAACTGGGTGACGCCGCCCACGGTGGCGTTGGTGGCGGTGGTGCCGACGACGTTTCCGGTCGAATCGTCGGGCAGCAGGAAGATATAGCCCTGCCAGGTGTGGCTGAAGCGCGCGGTGTTGCGGATCGTGACGCCGGGCGCGAAATCATGCTCGAAGCGGAGCGTCGCCTGATCGGTGTTCGACCTGCGGAAATCGCGGTTCTTGAGGCCGTAGAAGGTGGAATACGGCACGTCGAAGCTTTGGCCGCCGAGCGTGGTGACATGGTGCACCGGCTCGGACAGGGCGAAGTCGCCGGCGGGCGCGTTGCATACCGTCGCCGTGCAGGCATAAGTGTAAGGCAAGCCGCTGTCGGGCAGCTCGTTCGTGTGCAGGTGATAATAAGCCGCGGTCAGGCGCGTCGGCGTGCCGAGGCCGATCGTGAAGCTCGGCGCGATCCCCCAGCGCTTCTGCCAGATCGCGTCGCGGCCCGCGACATCCTGATCGTGCCACATGCCCTCGATGCGAAAGGCGGCGATCGGTCCGATCTGCTTGTTCAGGTCGAAGGTTGCGCGCTTGTAGGCGGCATTGCCGAAGCTCACGTCGCCGCGCGCGAAATCGGATGCCTTGGGCAGCTTGGAGACGATGTCGATCGTGCCGCCGGCCGAGCCGCGGCCGCCGAGCACGCTGTCCGATCCCTTGATCACCTCGACCTGCTCGACCGCGAACACCTCGCGCGTCTGCGCGCCGATGTCGCGCACGCCGTCGAGATAGGTCGACCCCTGGCTGTCGAAGCCGCGGATGAAGGGGCGGTCGCCGATCGGGTTGCCGCCCTCGGCCGCGCCGAAGGTGATGCCCGGCACGGTCCGCAGCGCATCGACCAGGTTTTGCGAGCCGGTATCCTTGATCAGTTGCTCGCCCAGCACCGTGATCGAGCGCGGCGTGTCGATCACCGGCTTGGTCAGCTTCACATTGGCCGATTGCTCCTGCCGCTGGCCGGTGACGGTGACGGTCTCATGCTCGGCGTCGGCGGCGTCGCTATCGTTGGCCGGCGCATTGATCGCGGCGTGGGCAGAAGACACGAATCCAACGCAGGACAGCGCCAGGAAAGCGGGCCTGGCCCAATCGGCACGGGGAGCGGCGTTCGCGGTCATCGATATCCCTTTTCGCTTTATCGTCTCCCGTGTCCGCTAATGCGAGTCGTTCGCAGCGTCAATCTTATTGCGAATTATTCGCATTCTTGATTGTGGCGCTTTTGCCCCAATAGGCTGCTTTGTGGCTCAACAAGGCGGCTTCGGCTTGCCTAAAGGGGTCTCGTCACCCCATCTTGGACGCATGCTGCGCCAATATGAGCTGGTCGACCGGGTGCTCGGTTACGATCCCGAAGCCGATGAGGCTTTGCTCAACCGCGCCTACGTCTTCTCGATGGCGGCGCATGGCAGCCAGAAGCGCGCGAACGGCGACCCCTATTTCAGCCATCCGATCGAGGTTGCCGGCATCCTGACCGACCTCCATCTCGATGACGAGACGATCGCGACCGCGATCCTGCACGACACGGTCGAGGATACGCTCGCCACGCCCGAGCAGATCGAGAAGACGTTCGGGCCGTCGGTGGCGCGGCTGGTCGACGGCGTGACCAAGCTCAGCAAGATCGAGGCGCAGAGCGACAATGAGCGCGCCGCGGAGAATCTGCGCAAGTTCCTGCTCGCCATGTCGGACGACATCCGCGTGCTGCTGGTCAAGCTCGCCGATCGGCTGCACAATATGCGGACGCTCAAATTCATCCCATCGGAGGAGAAGCGCCGCCGCATCGCGCGCGAGACGATGGATATCTATGCGCCGCTCGCCGAACGGATCGGCATGTACGAATTCATGAAGGAGATGCAGAGCCTCGCTTTCGCCGAGCTCGAGCCCGACGCGTATGATTCAATCACCAAGCGGCTCGAACAGCTCAAGCAGGGCGGCGGCGACCAGGTCGCGCGCATCTCGTCGGGCATCCGCCTGATGCTCGCGCAAAAGGGCATCAAGGCCGACGTCGAGGGGCGCGAGAAGCATCCTTATTCGATCTGGCGCAAGATGACCGAGCGCCACATCAGCTTCGAGCAGCTCTCCGACATCATGGCGTTCCGCGTG
>Ga0207657_10001845_pt1 | contig 22885 bp, 16 predicted proteins | sample KBSC33metaG_FD_184316 | JGI IMG/M metagenome (GOLD analysis project Ga0207657, IMG submission 184316) | Corn rhizosphere microbial communities from Kellogg Biological Station, Michigan, USA - KBS C3-3 metaG (SPAdes) (version 2) | ecosystem: Host-associated > Plants > Roots > Rhizosphere > Soil ... | reverse complement strand
GCGCCTCCCAACGCTTCCGTGCCCAGGTAGCTCAGTTGGTAGAGCACGTGACTGAAAATCACGGTGTCGGCGGTTCGATTCCGTCCCTGGGCACCATTCCTTCAAAACTTAGAAGACGGCGCGCTTCCTACCCGCAGACGACGTAGATCGGATTGCCGATCAGCAGTGGGTGGCGGTTCCGGTCCAGCACGTTCGCGCTGATCCAGCCGCAGGCTTTTGCGCGTTCGAGCGTGAATGTGGTCTGCCGGTCGGTCGCGGTGAGGGCCGTCTCGCTGCCGCTCACGGGCGTGCCGTTGGCTATCAGTTGCAGGATCCCGTCTTCCACTCCCGCGGTCGCGGCGGTGATGCGGATCGAAGGGGAGGTCGGGTGGAGCGTACCGCCCATCACCGCGCGTTGGGCGCCGTCGCTGGCCTCCACCTCTAGCATCCGGTCGCGCGTGCCCTGTACGTCGATGAAGACGTTGCCTGCGCGGATGCCCTCCAGGATGCCTGGGATCGACAGCGCCGCCGCATGCACGACCGTGGTCGGGTGGCCGACCGGGGGCTTGCCGCCCGGCGCGTCGGGATCGTGGCTGTCGCTGCCAGCGATGCCCGTCAGGCGATGGCCCTCGTTGAGCCGCGCATACCAGAAGCCGACGCCGGCCAAGGGGCCTTCCGCAATATTGCCGTTGATCGCCTCGACCGCGCTCACGCCCGCATAATCGGTATCGCGCCAGGTCCAGCCGCAGCCCATGCAGATCTCGCCCGACGGCGAATTGGGATGGTTGATCGACAGGATCGCGCCCGCTTCGGCGACTTTCCGTTCCAGAGCGGCAAGGTTCGGCACGGCAGTGGTGCCGACGCGGAAATCGACGAAGCGGCTTTCCCCGAAGATGTTGGCGTGACCGTGAAAGGTCGTGATCTCGGTCCCGGGAATCAGCAGCAGCGAATCATAGAAAGGCTGCAGCTCGCGCAACGCGCCGAAATGCGAGATCGTGTTGTGATCGGTGACGGCGATGAAATCGAGGCCTGCCTTGGCCGCCGCCTCGACCGTGCGGAACAGGGGGCAGGGGACGCGCTTGCCCGCCGCATTGGCGCAGGTGCCGTCGCTATTGGCATCGTGCATGTGCAGGTCGCCGCGATACCAGCCCGGACCTTGCTTGAGCGGCGGATCGGCGATGGCGGCGCTGGCGCGATGCGCCGTCCCGCGATCGAACGCGATGGCGATCGTATAGGCGCTGTGGCTGCCGGGCCGGGCATTAGGTACGCCGAGTTCGACGTGCCAGCGCCCCGCCGGAATCGCGCCGGCGAGATAGCCCGGCGTGGCATCGCCGGGCGCTATCGTGAAACGGTCGCGCGACCCGCCGCTCCAGCCGCGAAACCCTTGCGGATCCCAAAGCCCCAGGTCGATGACGGTCTTGTTGGACTTGTCGTAGGAAAGCGCGACGGTGATCCGCTCGACGCCCGGAGGAACGTCGAACGGAACCTCCTTGTAGGTCTGGTTGTCCGCGCCTTTGATCTCGCCGGTGACGACCTTGTCGGCCGGCGGGGCCGGTTCGGCCGCCGCTATCGGGACGGCGGCCGTGACCAGCAGCGCGAACGCCAGCGCGCGCATCAGAATTTGAAATCGACGGCGAAGCGGAAATTGCGGCCCACGATCGGCCGGCCGATGAACAGCAAATCGTTGGCCTGGCCGCTGGTGAGCTCGCCCGCGCGGGGATTGCCCTCGGTCAGCCCGATTTCGTTGGTGAGATTGTCGCCATAGGCCCAAAGTGTGATCTGCGGGGTCAGCCCGAACCGGACGCTGGCGTTGAGCACGGTATAAGCCGGCAGCCGGGAGGTGTTGGCGGCGTCCGCATAGCGCTTCGAATAATGCTCGACGTCCATCTGCGCGCGCAGCCGATCGTCGAACAAAGTGACCGCGGGCGTGGCGCGAATCGCGAACTTGGGCACGCGGAGCAGCTGGTTGCCGGTATAATCGCGTGGGATCAGCGTCGTGCCCGACAATTCGCTGTAGCGCAGGTTACGGAAGGTCGGGTCCTGCACGGTCGCGTTGACGGTGAAGTCGAACCAGCGCACCGGCCGAACCGTCCCCTCCAGCTCGACGCCGTAGGCGCGCGTATCGGTATAGATGGTCTGCTGGACATAACCCTGCGTCGTCGGATCGAATTGGGTATTGCCGATCGAATAGGAATTGAAATCGGTGAGGAAGCCGGTGGCGTAGAGGCTGAGCAAGGGCGTGCCATATTTCAGCCCCGCCTCCCACATCCGGATGCCCTGCGTGCGCGGGACCGCGGTCGCGTTGGTGATGAAGCTGCCCACGCTCGGCAGGCGGAAGGTCGAGGTGTAACGCGCGAAGACGCCGCCATCGTGGCTGAACTGCCAGTCGGCGCCGATCGTGAAGCCGACATGGTCGAATGTCTTGTCATAGGGCGTGAAGATGCCGCTGCCGGTCAGCACCTGATCGTCGGCGAGCGTGGTCGCATCGCCCAGATTGACCGTCTTCGATCCTTCCTGCGCCCCGTTCGTCTTCACCTGTTCCCAGCGCACGCCGCCGTCGAGGCGGAAATGCGGCGTGATCTGCCATTCGTCCGAGGCGTAGAAAGCGATCGTGTCCTGCTTGCCCGATCCGTTGGCGAATTCCGAACCGTAGCGCGTCACGCCATTCTGCGTCAGCGCGCCCACCACCTGACCGCCGCCGTTGAGCGCGACGAGGTCGAGCAGGCGCGAATTGCCTGACACGTCCTGCAGCGTCGAGGCCGAATAGCGGCGGAACGTCTCCTTGATATGCGCATAATAGACGCCGATCGCGACGTCGTGCGTGGTGCCGCCCATGTCGAACTTGTGCGCGATCCTGAGGTCGTCGAGGAATTCGTCGTCCTTGACCGTCACCGGCCGCGCGGCGTTGATGAACACGTCGCCATTGCCGTTCTGGTTGGCGACATCGAAGGCCTGGCCGGTATCGACATAGCGCAGCTGCACGCTGCTGGCGGCGGGGAAGGCCTTGAGCAGGCTCGCGCTATATTGGCTGAGGATCGACGCCGCGGTGCCGACCGACGCGGGATAGACGCCGTTGCGCACCGTATCGCTGGTCCGGTAGCGCGCCTTGTTGGAGAGCTTCCACCCGTCCGCAAACTCCCAGTCGGCAAGCGCGGAGAATTGGTTGAGCCGCACGCGCGTGCCATCGCTGTCGTTGAAGAAGACCGGGCCGTTGGCGCTCTTGAGCGTCAGGAAGGCCGTCGCGCGGCTCGCGGTGGTATCGTAATGCGGATCGAAGCCGGCGATGCCGACGATATTGCCGTCGCTGTCCTTGGTCAGCGGAATGCCCGTGTAGAAGATCGCATCGTCGGCAAGACGCTTGTAGTTGAGCGTGATCTGGCCGCGATCGAACTTCTTCGACAGATCGACGCGGACCTGGCCGCCCTTGTTGCCGGTGAAGCCCGGATCGCGCACGCCGCGCTCGTTGCGGTAGAAGCCGCCGACATCGAGCTTCCACCCGTCGGCGAGCGGCGCGCCGATCCACCCGTCGAACCGGTAGAGATCGGCAGTCGGGCCATACAGGACGCGCGCATTGCCCGACAGGCTGTCGCCCGGCCGGCGCGTGATGAAATTGACCACGCCGCCCGGCGCGTTGGGCTCGAACACCGAAGACGGGCCGCCGCGCACCACCTCGACGCGGTCGATCGATTCGTCGACGCGGAACGCCTGGTCGGCATTCAGATAGCCGAGCGCGGGATCGTGCTGCACGGGCAGACCGTCCTCGAGCAAGGTGATCGATCCGTATCCGTCGACGGGAATGCCGCGCGCGCGGACATTGCCGCTGCCCTCGCCACCCGACGCCTCGACCCAGAAGCCGGGGACCGACTTCAGCGTTTCGGTGACGCTCGATGCCGCGCGCGAGCGCAGCGTGTCGTTCGATAGCGTTGTGATGGCGTAGCTGGTGTCGAGCTTGGTGCGCTGGCCCGCGCCGGCATGGCCGGTGACGACGATCTCCTGATCGGCCGCCGCCGGATCTTTTTGGTCCTTTTGCACCGCGTCCTGCGCCAATGCGGGCATTGCTGTCATTGCGGCAAGCGCGAGCGTGCTCACGGCGGTGAGGCTATGGCGGATATTCACGGTGACCCCTTTTTTCTGCGTCCGGTGCGGACGTTTAGGGGGCGGTTAAGTACCGATCATTGCAGGTAAAAGACGCCGTAATGACAGTTTGGAACGAATGTGACGATCACGAAGATTCGCGCCGCCGCAGGGCTAACCGCCTTTGGTCGCGAGCAGCAGCAGGGTGAAGGCGGCCGTCGCCGTCGCTGCCCGCGCCAAATGACCCAATTCCCACCGGTTGCGTAGCCTGGCCCAAACGCGAGCTGGTCCTCCGGCCTCGCCCGTCCGGAAGAAATGCTCGGCAGCGCCCGAAAGTCCGACCGATCCGAGCCATTGGCGATTGACCGGCTGTACGACGATCCAGAACAGCAATTGGGTCAGCACCAGCGCAATGACGGCGCCCGCCACCAGCCAGAAGCGCCCTTCGCTTATTCCTCCGATCAGCAGCACCGATGCCGTCGTGATGATAGCCAACGGCTCGGTCATGCCGCCCAATGTGAAGCCGGGATAATAGATCGTCTGAACCGCGTAATAATATTCGTGTTCGAGCCGCATCTTGCCCGGCATTTCGAGCGCATGCGCATGCGCATGCGCAAGCGCCAGGCCCATGACCATTGCCGCCAGGAAGGTTGCGATCGGAAGGAGGGTCTCGATCATGGATGGACGCGCCTCTCGACGCTGGAAACGCCTCCTGCCCCGCGCCGGTTTCGTTTATCCGCTCGCGTCTCCGCGCACGCGATAGCGGATATGCGTGGCCTCCGGCGTGTCGATCACCCGCATGATTTCGAGCTCGATGCGGCGTGGCAGGAGGTCGAACATCCTGCGACCGGCACCGAAGAGCACCGGGATCAGGTGAATCTGCAATTCGTCCAGCACGCCCGCTTCCAGCGCCGATCGGGCGGTATAAGCACCGTGCACCATGACGTTGCGATCGCCGGCGGCGGCCTTGGCCTTCGCCATCGCGCTCTCGATCCCATCGTTGACGTACGTCACCAGCGGATAGTCGGCGACGGACGGATCGGGCGGGCGATGACTTGGCACGAAGATCGGCACGCCATGATGATTTCCATGCCAGTGATCGACCTGCTCGACCGTGCGCCGGCCGGCGAGCACCGCCCCGGTCGCCTCGCCTTCAGCCATGAAATGCGCACCCAAGCCTGTCCCCTTCGTGTTGGGCGGCGTTCCCTCGAATCCGTACCATTCATGCAGCCGCATGAAGCGGTCGCCGCCGGGATTGCCGGGCGCGTCGTTCGGGCCGGCGATGAATCCGTCGAGCGACATGGACATGTAAAGAACCGAGCTGGACATTCCGGATATCCTTTCACGCGCGATCCCGTCAGGCGCACAATTCAGCGCCGATCATCGGCGCCTGCCTCAGCGCTCCATCAACGCTGCCTCGCCCCAGCTGACGGGCAGCCGTTGATTGTCCGCCCCCGGGCCGCGCGCGACCAGTTCGATCAGCTTCACGCCCGCCACGGGAACGGAGAGCGGCCGCGCCGCCATGCCCCATTTGAGCGCGGGGCTGGTGCCGAGCAGCTTGCCGTCGCCATAGACGGCGAAGGTCACGGCATGCGTCTTGTCGGTGGCGCTGTCGTCCACGCCGACCAACGCGGTGAAGCGTTGGGCGTCATGGTTGCGGACCTCCAGCCGGCTATTGGCGAGGATGCCGATGCCCGCCGTATAGCGCGTTCCCGCGACCTGCAGCAGCTGCCCGTAAGGCGTGCTGTCGGCCCTGGCGCCGCCCCACCCTGCATAGGTCGGACGATCGCCGGCGCCGTTGGTGCCGGCCCATCCGGCGGCGGTGCGGAAGATGGTGGGATCGACCGTCGGCTGGACCACGCCGTCGACCGCGGGATTCACGCTCCCCGGCTGTTCGGACAGATAATAGCCGCCCTGCAGTGCGCGCGTGCCATGCGCGCGGAAGATCAAGGTCTCGCGCGGGGCGACGTGCAGGCGGGTCTTGCCGGTGAAGTTGGTCTGCCGCTTGCTCCACAGATCGGTAAGCTCGATCGGCGCGGACTCACTGAGCTTCAGATGCGTCGCGTGCAGATCGACGTCATAGGCGCCCGATCCGCGATTGAAGATTGCCACCGCCTTGTCGCCCGATGCCAGCGTCTTCACGAGGATATGCACGTCGCTGGAATCGTAAGCCAGCACCGCCTGGTTGCCGGCCGGATCCTGATCGAGCGCGATGATGTCGGCATTGCCGAAGATGTCCATCAACGCCTGGGGCGTCTTGCGCAGATCGGCGCCGATCATCAGCGGCGCATTGAGCATCGCCCACAAGGCGAAATGCGACCGTGCCTCGGTGAGGTGATCGGCATCGAAATCGCCCGCGCCGATATACAGCATATCAGGATCGTTCCACGAGCCGGGATGCGCATAGAGCGACCGCGTGACCGCGCTATCGTAATTGACGAGCAGCCGGCCCCATGCCGGCGAAATGTCGTCGCTGGTGCGCGAGACGGCGCCATAATCCTTGCCCCAGGTGCGCACGTTGGCCGCGCCCCAGATGCAGAGCGACAGCAGATAATCGCCATCGGGATTGTTGCGCACCAGCGCCGCGTTGATCTGCCGGAACATCGCCTGGATCGCGGGAATGTCGGTGCGGGTGACCTCGCTCGAATCCATGATCGGGGCCAGTGCGCGGAACTTGCCCGATGTCACGCGCGGGCTGTTCGGCCCGTAATCGCGCAGGCCGCAGCCATCGACCTTGATGTAATCGAAGCCCCACTCCGCGAAATAGACGGCGATATCCTGATCGATATGGCCGTAGAGACCGACCTCGCGTTCCAGCACATTGCCCTTGGGCAGATCCGTGTCGGTCGCATTATAGGCTTCGGAGCAGGTGTTGCGGCCCAGATCCGAATAGATGCCGGTCTTCAGCCCCATCGCGTGCAGCTTGTCGGTGAAGGGCTTGAAGGTGGGCGTATCGCCGCCCGCGCGGGACGAGGGGAATTTGTCGCCGCGCATCATCATGTGCCCGTCGGGCTGACGCCGCTTGAGCGCCCAGCCATCGTCGAGGTTGATGTAGCGATAGCCCTTGGCGGCCAGCCCGGTGTCGACGATGCGCTGGGCCGAGCCAAGGATCTTGTCCTCGTCGATATCGGTCTGGAAGGCGTTCCAGCTGTTCCACCCCATGGGCGGCGTCGCCGCGCGTCCCGCGGTATAACCCGACCAGCGGCCGGTCGGCGCCAGCGGATCGCTCGGGATGGCGGCAAAAGAGGGCGCGGCAAGCGCCATGATCAACCAGGCGCCGAGCCGTTTACCCATGTCCATCCCCTGTCGTTTTTTTCGTGGCGTGCTGGCGGCACTGCGTCCGCCTGCCGGCCCCCGCTACCAACTCGCTCCGCCTGCATCAAGGAAAGCGGGGTTTCCGACGGTTGCATGATGACAGGCGATCCGCGCGTTCGCGCCGTGCTCCGATATACGGATGGCATTCGCTTCAGCTCCGCGTGAATCCCGGATTGGCGGAGGGGGCAATTTGGCCGCGTAAAGCGTTGACGCCAGTCTCGCCATTTGGGCGCGGGCGTTTGCGGGATCTTGATGGCGGCGCACGATGACCGACGCAGACATCGCCTATCCTCCGCTTGGCACGCTCAAGGGCGTCGCGGATAATCTTTGGGTGATTGATGGACCGGTCATTCGCTTCGGCATGCCATGGCCGAAAACGCCTTTCCCGACGCGGACCACCCTCATTCGCCTTTCGGATGGTGCCTTGTTCGTCCATTCGCCCACGCCGCTATCTGCCTCGCTGAAGCGCGCGTTGGATGAGGTGGGGACCGTGCGGTGGATCGTCGGGCCGAACCGGCTCCATTATTATTGGATACCGGAATGGCATGACGCCTATCCCGAGGCGAAGATATATCTGGCGCCGAAGATAGCGGAGCAGTCCAAGGGCCGGATCAGGTTCGCAAGCGCTCCGCTCGATGCGGGACAGGGCTATCCCTGGGATGACGAAGTGGCGACGTTGCCCATCGTCAGCCGCTTCATGACCGAAGTCGAATTTTTCCATCGCCCGACGCGAACGCTGATCCTGACCGATCTTATCGAGAATTTCGAGACGGCCAAGCTGAGCGGATGGATGCGCCTGTTCGCGCGCCTTGGCGGCGTGGTCGACCCGCATGGCTCTACCCCGCGCGATTTGCGCGCGGCATTTCGGGGGCATAGGCCTGCATTGAAGACGGCGGTTGAGACGATGATCGCCTGGGATCCCATCCGGATCATTCTCGCGCATGGCCGGTGGTACGAGAGTGATGGCCAAGCCGAGCTGCGGCGCGCTCTGCACTGGGCCTTGCGGTAGCGCGATTTACGGTGACGACGCATTCCATCGCGTCTGGAGCGGCGATGACTCTCCATCGCGTCCCTCCAGCTCGTCGCCAGATCACATGATCGCGCTGATTTATCTTTAAATTGGACTCCCGCTGCGCGACCGTTCAGGCAGCGCCGGAGAAGCCGCTATCGATCGCGGTTTGCAGATCGCTGATATACTGATCCAGCGACGCAACCTTCTTCCCGTCCGCATCCGAGAACTTGATCTTCGCGGCTCGAGCGGGGTCGCTCTGAACGCTCTTTGCGATCGCCATGATGAACTGCCGCTCTTCCGGAGCGAGCTTACTGACCGATGGAAGATAGGATTGGCCGAAACCCGTCCCTCGCGAGGCCATGGCGATACTGGCTTTCGCCGCCGCTTCAGCATTGGCGTTGGCCTTAATCTCGGCTGGCGATGCCTTTGGATAAACTTTGACGGGCAGGCTCTTAAGGGTAAGGCCTGAAGCAAATAGGCCTAATCCTGAAAAACGCATGGCATTTCTCCAGCAGGAAATTAGGCGGCGCCTGAGAATCCATTATCGATAGCGCTCTGCAGATCGCCAATATACTGATCGAGCGAGGCGACTTTCTTTCCGTCAGCGTCGGAAAACTTGACCTTGGCCGCAGCGGCGGGGTCGTTCCGGATGCTCTTGGCCGCAGCCAAGATGTAGGGGCGATCTTGCGGGTCCAGCTTGCTTATCGAAGGAAGGTACGTCTCGCCGAAACCGTATGACTTCGCGGCCAATGCGTCGATCGAAGCCTTGGTCGCCGCAGCCGCCGCCTGACTCTTAACGTCCGCCGGCGAAGCCTTGCGAGCCGCAACTAACGGCGACAAAGTCTTGAGCTCATACGTGCCAGGGCGAACTGAGTTTATCAAAGGCATACCTGCGAATTTCATCGAAGCACCTCTCGTTGTCATTCCACAATCGCATTGCGTGGTTAACGATTGATAACCTTATCTCCGTTTTGGATGATGCCAGCAGCGGCAGGAGTCATGGCCGAAATTTCAGACGAAGTCGGCCGCCACGATGTGTGTCAAATCGAGCGTGTAGAAATTCTCGATGACGTCGCCCGCATAGAAGTTCACGACCAGCAGGCCATTCTCCTGGTTTACGTCCTCGACCGTCGTGATGAACAGATCGTTTCCCCGATGCGAATATACGAGGTCGGAGACAGAACTGATGTTGAGATAGATGGAATCGACGCCGGTCGCACCGTCATCATCAATCACAATCGGAGCGGTCGTTTCGATGTGATAGACGTCCGTGCCGTCGTTACCGTAGGCGTAGCCTGAGGCGTCTAGATACAGCTGGTCGTCGCCGGCTCCCCCAAAAAGACGAAAGTCTGCCGCATGACCGATCAGGAAATCGTTGCCGGCATCGCCGTAGGCATCCGCGGACGCGACACTTATCGAATCGTTGCCTGCATCCCCGTGGACGACAGTATTGAGGTCATCCCCTAGACTGTTGATTTGATCGTTTCCGTTTCCGCCCGAGAGCAGGTCTGCTTGGGCTGTTGTGGAGGGAATGACGATATCTGCCTGACCTGACGTATCAATTGTGAAGCCTCCCCAGATGGTGTCATCCCCATCTCCTCCCGAGATTGTGTCATCGCCCCATCCGCCTTCGAGCCGGTTCGCTGCCGCGTTGCCCACGATGGAGTCGTTGAAACTTGTTCCGATCACACCTTCGACATTCGTGAGAACGTCGCCAGCGGCGTCACCGCCCGCGGCGGTGCCGATGGACAAATCGACGGTAATCCCGGCACCGCTGCTCCAATATGCCGATATATCACTGCCGCCAGCGCCGTCGATCGTGTCGGCGCCCGCTCCGCCGATGAAGATGTTCGCATTGGCGTCGCCGGTGAGGCTGTCCGCATAGGATGTCGCCTGGAAGATCTCGATCGAATAGAACGCGTCGCCGAGCGCCAATCCGCTGTGCACGCCGGTCGTGAGATTCAAGGTGATGCCGCTGGTTGAGGCACTGTAGTCAGCGAGGTCGAATCCACCGCCCCCATCGATATGATCGGCTGAAGCGCCGGCAATGAACTTGTCGGCGTAGCTGCTCCCCTGGAGCGCTTCGATGCTCGAAAAAACGTCACCGATGCCGTCGCCCGAAATCGTGCCGGTCGCTAGGTTGAAGGTGAGCGCCACGGTGGATGTATTGTAGCTCGCGGTGTCCATCCCTCCGCCGCCGACGAGCGTATCGGCGCCGGCGCCGCCGATAAGGGTGTCATTCCCCGCGCCGCCTGTGATCACATTGTCCAGGACGTTGCCCGTCCCGTAGAAGGAGCCCGCACCGGTATAGGTCAAATTCTCGACATTGGCATAGCCGGCGATGCTTAGGGTCGCGAGCGTCGTTTGGACGGTGTCCGTACCGCCGCTGGCCGCCTCGACCACGTTCACGCCGGAGTTCCCAACCACATACACGTCGTCGCCGAGACCGCCTTCCAGTACATGTCCGCTGGTCGAACTGCTCAGCGTATCGGCAAACGAGGTGCCGACGACATGTTCGATCGCCGTGAGAACGTCGCCTTGGGCGTCACCACCCACGCCTGTGCCGGCGGTGAGGTTGACGGTGATTGCGGCGGCTGAGGTCGAATAGTCGATCGTATCGATGCCGGTGTTGCCATCCAGAACGTCGGAAGCTGAACCGCTCACGAACGTGTCATTGCCGGCCGAGCCCTGATATTTCTCGATGCTGATGTACGTATCGCCGGCGGCGTCGCCAGTGCTGGCCCCCGTCTTCAGATCGAGCAACACCGTTCCGGTCGATACTGCGTAACTTGCGGTGTCGGTGCCGCCGCCGCCGATAAGCTGGTCGGCGCCGCTATAGCCGACGAGCAGGTCGTTGCCGCTGCCGCCGGTGATGACGTTGTTCCCCGAATTGCCATAGCCGGTGAAATTTCCGGTCCCTGTATATGTCAGCCGCTCGACGTTGGCCCACGCCGCGATGTTGAGACCTGAAAGGCCCGTGCGGACCTCGTCATCGCCGCCGCCCACATCCTCGGAAACATGTTCATGACTCCCATTGACGACGTAGATGTCGTTGCCGGCGCCACCGACCAGATAATGATCGGAGGACACACTCGCCGAACTGAGCGTGTCGTTGCCGGCGCTGCCGATGACGCGCTCGATCACGGAGTAGGTGTCGCCCGCGGCATCGCCGCCGGAACCCGAGCCTCCGCTATTGCCGAGGTCGACCGAAACGGCTGCGGCGGACTGGCTGTAATCCACCGTGTCCAGCGTTCCGCTATAACCATTGAAGCTTGTCGCATTGCCGTCGGCAATGAACGTGTCGTTGAACGTGGAACCCAGGAATCCTTCGATGCTGTTGAACACGTCACCGGCGGCATCGCCGGTATGGGCACCGGTTTTGAGATCGATAGTCACGCCCGCCGTTGCGTTCGAATAATTCGCGATGTCGGTGCCAGACCCGCCATTCAACGTATCCGCACCCGCGGCGCCGGTAAGCGTGTCATTGCCGCTACCACCGGTAATTATATTGGCGGACGCATTGCCGGCGCCGGAGAATGCGGTCGTGCCGATAAAGGTCAGGTTCTCCACATTGGCGTAGTTTGCGATGCTGATGCTGGTGAGAGACGTGCGTACCTCGTCCGTGCCCTCGCCGACGTTCTCGATAACGCTCACGCCTGCATTGCCGACAACGTAGACGTCGTTGCCGGCGCCGCCCTGAAGCACGTAGCCCGAAGTCGCGGCCGAGAGCGTGTCCGTGCTCGTGGAGCCGATCACCTTTTCGAACCCGGTCAGCACGTCGCCGGCCGCATCGCCGCCGCTCGCAATTTGGTTGGTCAGGTCCACGGATACGCCCGATGCCGATGAGGCATAGCTGATCGTGTCCGTCCCGCTATTGCCGTCGATATTGTCGGCGGCGGAGCTTGCGTAGAACGTGTCGTTGCCCAACGATCCCTGATACTTCTCGATGCTGTTGAAGACGTCGCCCGCCGCGTCGCCCGTTCCGATCCCCGTCTTGAGATCGAGCGACATGCCGGCGCTCGTGTCCAGATAGCTCGCGGTGTCGGTTCCCGCGCCACCGTTCAGCGTATCGGCGCCTGCCTTGCCGATCAGGACATCGTTGCCGATCCCGCCCGTGATCACATTGTCGAGCGCATTGCCGTAGCCGCTGAATGCAGCCGTGCCGGTATATGTGAGATTCTCGATGTTGGCGAAACCGATCTGGTAGGCTGCAACGTTGGTCCGGACTTCGTCGGTGCCGGCCCCCGCCTGCTCCACGATCGTTACCGATGTGCTGTTGGCGACGTAGACGTCGTTGCCGAGACCGCCTTCGAGAACATGACCGGCTGTGGAAGAGGTGAGCGTATCGGCATAGTTGCTTCCCACCACGCGTTCGATCGCGGTGAGGATGTCGCCCGCGGCATCGCCGCCGCTGCCCGTGCCGGCCGTGAGGTCGACGCTGACCGCCGAAGCCGAGGTCGAATAGTCCACCGTATCCGTCCCGGTATAGCCGTCGAGATTGTCGGCTCCGGTGCCGCTGACGAATGTGTCGTTGCCGCTCGATCCCTGATACTTCTCGATGCCCGAAAAGACATCGCCAGCCGCATCGCCCGTATGCACGCCCGTCTTGAAGTTGAGCGTGACGGTGCTCGCTGTGGTCGAATAGGTCGCCGTATCGGTGCCGCCGTTCCCGACGAGGAGGTCGGCTCCGCCATTGCCTGCCAAGGTGTCGTTGCCGGCACCGCCGGTGAGAGTGTTCGCGCCTGCCCCCCCATAGCCGGTGAACGCGCCCGCTCCAGTATAGGTCAGCCTCTCGATTTCGCCGTAATTGGCCAGGCTCAACCCCGAGAGGCTAGTCTGAATCTCGTCGGTGCCGTCCCCGGTCGCCTCTGACACTGACACGGTGCTCGCGCCAACTACGTAGATGTCGTCGCCCGCGCCACCGGCGAGGGTCGTGGACGCCGTCGAGGACGAGAGGTTGTCGGCGAAGCTTGAGCCGACAATCTTCTCGAACGAAGTCAGCACGTCGCCCGCCGCGTCGCCTGCAGAGCCGATGCCGGTGGTGAGATTGATGGTCACGCCTGAAGCGGACGTCGAATAGTCGATTACGTCTGTACCCGTGTAGCCGTCGAGGTTGTCGGCGCCGGTGCCGCTGACGAAGGTGTCGTTGCCGCTCGATCCCTGGAACTTCTCGATTCCGGAGAATGTGTCTCCCGCCGCGTCTCCGGTGTGAACGCCGGTCTTGAAATTGAGCGTCACGGCGCTCGCTGTTGTCGAATAGGTCGCGGTGTCGGTGCCGCCGTTGCCGATGAGCAAATCGGCTCCGCCGTTGCCGGCCAAGGTATCGTTGCCGGAACCCCCGGTGATGGTGTTCGCGACCGAATTGCCATAGCCGGTGAAGGCGCCTGCTCCAGTATAGGTCAGATTTTCGACCTCGCCGAAATTGGCGAGGTTCAATCCCGAAAGCGCCGTTTGGACCTCGTCGGTACCGCCTCCGGTTGCTTCCGATATCGACACCGTCGTCGCGCCGACCACGTAGACGTCGTCGCCCGCGCCTCCGACGAGGGTCGTGGATGCCGTCGACGAAGAGAGGTTGTCGGCAAAGTTCGAGCCAACCACCTTCTCGATCGAAACCAGGACGTCGCCCGCAGCATCTCCGCCGGACACGACGCCGGTGGTGAGATTGGCGGTCACGCCTGAGGCGGACGTCGAATAGTCGACGGTGTCGCTGCCGGTATATCCGTCGAGATTATCGGCGCCCGTGCCACTGACGAAGGTGTCGTTGCCGCTCGATCCTTGGAATTTCTCGATGCCGGAGAATGTGTCTCCCGCCGCATCTCCGGTATGCACGCCGGTCTTGAAGTTCAGTGACACCGCGCTCGAAGTGTTCGCGTAGCTGGCGGTGTCGGTACCCGATCCGCCGTCAAGATAATCCGCGCCACCTCCGCCGACGAGAGTATCGTTGCCCGCTCCGCCCGTGATCGTATTATTATCAGAACCGCCTGTGCCGTTGAAGTTGCCCGTGCCCGTGAAGGTCAGGATTTCGACTTCACCGAACCCGGCAATGCTCAACGTGTTCGACGTCGTCCGGACCTCGTCGAGGCCGGCGCCTGCCGACTCCGCGACAATCACTCCGGAGGTGATGTTGTAGATGTCGTTACCGGCAGCGCCCTCGAGCCGCGACGCAGATATCGAGGAGGTGAAAATGTCGTTGAAGGCCGAGCCGACCAGCCGCTCGATGCCAGACAGCGTGTCTCCCTCGGCTTCGCCGCCCGTGCCCGTGCCGGTATCGAGACTGACGTTAACGCTCGCGGTCGAATAAGCGTAAGCGGCAATATCGAGCGTGCCAGCACCGCCAATCAAGACATCCGCGCCGTTGCCCCCAACCAGGACGTCGTTAGAAGCGCCGCCATCGAGCGTGTCGTTACCGTCGAGCCCATCAAGTTCGTCGCTGTTGCCCGTTCCTACGAGGCTGTCCGCTCCGGCCGTTCCCGTGATCGTCGACATGCGTCTCTCCTCAATCCAATGCTTGATCGCGACAAGAAAAAAAGGCGCTCTTGTACCTCTGTAGAGTCAGTATCTGACTCTACAGATTCTGTAATACACGGTAAAATCGCCTCTCTCCTCGGGCACGCAACCAAACTGATTCACCAGGCCCGCCAAACATGATGCGGTTTCGGGGTTCTTTGCAAGATAAGGGATTCATCTGTTTTGGATGTATTCAGAGAGAGTAGATGAGAAATCGTTCCATTCTGGCTAAACATTTTTCCTGCCGAACTTGGTTATGGCCGAGATAACGAATTTGACTTATACTCCGGAGGTCGGCGCTCGGGTCGATGGCGAGGGCAGATCACGCTGGCGGCTAAGTCGCCAATGTGCGCTTTCATGAGCGGCCGCCTTCAAGCCTCTAGCCTGTTATCCTGTCGCTTTTGGCGCCGGCGGAGCTCTGATCGCGAGGATTCGCCACCGTCCCGTTCGGGTGGCCGGCAGCCGAAGGAACTTAGGTCAGGTCCGGGCTTTCCGGGCTCATTCCCTGCGTTGAAGGATCTCTATGCGCGGCACCGATCTGATGACCCATTCGAAGGTCATCCTGCATCCCGACCCCCGCCGCACCGTGGTGCGGCCGTTCGAGCCAGGCGATCCGGAAGGATATGCGATCGAGGGGCAACCGCGTCCGCATCGGATCGCGGAGCGTATCCTGACGCTCGACGAAGAGCATTTGAAGGCCGAGCTGGAGCGCATCACGGCGTCCTTCACGGGCCGCCAGGACGATGTCGAGAAGATCCTCGAGCGCCGTTTCGACGAGGAGGTCGGCGGGCTGGGCATCACCAACGGCAATGGCCTGAGCCATCTGCGCAAGCTCGTGATCGGCGGCTATTTCTGCGAGGAATTCTCGTTCGAATCGACTGCGCTCTTCAATCCCAGCATCGTGCTGAGCCATGACCAATCCGGGCTCGACGAAGGCACGGTCCGCTTCTTCATGTCATTGCGTGGGATCGGCGAGGGGCATGTTTCCTCGGTTACGTTCCGTACCGGCACCTGGACGCCGGCCAGCGGCGAGATCGCGATCGACGATCCGCTGCCCGCCGGCATCCCGCCGCAGATCGAGCGCCGCGAAGGCGAGGAGGGTTGGGAAACGCTTTATCTCAGCACCGGCGGCATCAGGGACTTTTCGGAAACCGTGCTCTTCCCCTTCACGCTCGCGCAGCGTCAGGGGATTGAGGATCTGCGGCTATGCTCGTTTCAGGAGGAGGATGGCCGAATCGCGCATCTCGGCACCTATACCGCCTTCAGCGGATCGGAGGCCCGATCCGAATTGCTGCGCGTCGGCGACGATCTGCAACGTTTCGAGATGCATCCACTCCGGGGCGCGGCGGCAAAGAGCAAGGGCATGGCGCTCTTCCCGCGGCGGATCGGCGGCAAATATGCGATGCTCGGCCGGCAGGACAATGAGAATGTCTGGTACATGACCTCGGACGACCTGCTCGTCTGGGAGGATGGCGTGAAGATCATCCCGCCCAAATATCAGTGGGAATTCGTCCAGATGGGCAATTGCGGCTCGCCCCATGAGATTGACGAGGGCTGGCTGGTGATCACGCACGGCGTGGGGTCGGTGCGCAATTATTGCCTGGGTGCGAGCCTGCTCGACAAGGACGATCCGACCCGGTTGATCAAGCGGATGGAATTGCCGCTCGTCCATCCCAGTCCCAAGGAGCGCGACGGCTATGTCCCCAACGTCGTCTATAGCTGCGGCGCGCTGATCCACGACCGCATGCTGCTCTTGCCTTATGGCGTCGCGGACAGCTTCACGACTTTTGCGACCGTTATGGTCGACGATATCCTGGCAGCGATGGTCTAGCGCTTCCGCTTGCCCTACAGAACGCTCCGGCGGCCCCGGGGCCGTGGGCGGGAGTGACGATAAATGAAAGTGGTGCGAGGGCTGTGGAAGCTGCTGGTCGGCGTCAAGGACGCGCTGGTGCTCCTTCTTCTGCTCCTCTTCTTCGGCACGCTTTATGCGGGGCTCACCGCGCGGCCCAATCCCAAGCTTGCCGCGAGCGGCGCATTGCTGATCAAGCTCGACGGATCCGTGGTCGAGCAGCCCGAGGATGCCGATCCGCTTGCGATCATCTCGGGCAACGGGCCGACCACGCGCGAATATCGCCTGCGCGATGTGATTCGCGCGATCCGCTTCGCCGCGACCGATCCTTCCGTGAAGGTGATCGTGCTCGATCTCGACAGTTTCACCGGCGGCGGACAGGCGGCGATCGCCGCTATCGGCGGCGCGCTCGACGAGGTGCGCCACACCGGCAAGCCCATATTGGCGTATGCCACCGGCTATACCGACGAAGGCTATCAGCTCGCCGCGCATGCCAGCGAGGTCTGGCTCAATCCGATCGGCGCGGTGTTGATCGCCGGGCCGGGCGCGCCGCACCTTTATTATAAGGGGCTGCTCGACAAGCTCGGGGTCACCACGCACGTCTATCGCGTCGGCAAGTTCAAGTCGGCGGTCGAGCCTTTCATCCTGACCGGCCAGTCGCCCGAGGCGCGCCAGGCCAATCAGGCGCTGGCGGATTCGCTGTGGGAGACCTGGAAGCAGGACGTGACGCAGGCGCGGCCCAAGGCCAAGGTCGCGGCCTACGCCGCCGATCCCAATGCGGCACTGGTCAGCGCGGGCGGCGACAGCGCCAAGGCGGCGGCGGCGGCCGGGCTGGTCGACCATCTCGGCGACCGCATCGCCTTCGGCCAAAGGGTAACGGCGCTTGCCGGCGCGGACGGTACCGGTGCGCCGGGCGGCTTCTCGGCGCTTCCGCTCGCCAATTATCTCGCGGCGCATCCCGAGGGCGACGGCGGCAAGGTCGGCGTGGTCACGATCGCGGGCGACATCGTCGATGGCCGGTCGGGCCCCGGCAGGGCGGCGAGCGAGACGATCGCGCGGCTGCTGACCGACGAACTCGGCAAGCACCGCATCAAGGCGCTCGTCGTGCGCGTCGATTCGCCCGGCGGCTCGGTCACCGCGTCCGAGCGGATCCGCAGCGCGATCCTCGCCGCCAAGGCGCAGAAGATGCCGGTGATCGTGTCGATGGGCTCGGTCGCGGCCTCGGGTGGCTATTGGGTCTCCACGCCCGGCGACACGATCTTCGCCGAGCCCTCGACCATCACCGGGTCGATCGGCGTGTTCGGCATCATCCCCACCTTCGCGGGCACGTTGCAAAAGGTTGGACTGTCGGCCGACGGCGTCGCGACCACGCCGCTCTCGGGCCAGCCCGACGTCTATCGCGGCACCAGCCCGCAATTCGATGCGCTGATCCAGACCGGCATCACCAATATCTACGCTCGCTTCACGGGCCTCGTCGCGCAATCGCGCCACATGACGCCGGCGCGCGTGGACGAGATCGGGCAGGGCCATGTCTGGGCGGGCGGCACCGCGCGCCAGATCGGGCTGGTCGATCGCTTCGGCACGCTCGACGACGCGGTCGCCTTTGCCGCCAAACAGGCCAATCTGACCGGTAGCGACGCGCACCCGCGTTGGATCGAGCAGCAGCCCAACAGCTGGAAGGTCCTGCTGCGCGACCTGACGCAGAAGCGCGACGGCAGCAGCGCGGATGGCGCGGTCGATCCCTGGACGCGCATCGCGCATCGCCCGCAGGACCTGCTGGCGCATGCCCTGGCGGATGCGCGCGCGCTCGCCTTCGGGCCGGCGATCCAGGTGCGCTGCCTCGAATGCGGCGCGGCGGAACCGGCTTCGGCGCGGGACAAGGCCTCCTTCGCGGCGATCGTGGCGCGACAATTGGGCTTTTAGCCCCGCCCTCTCGCGCCCCGCCCGAACTTCCTTTAGAGGCCCCCGCCTGATGGCGAAGATAGAAACTCCCCGCCCCATTCGCGGCACGCAAGACATGATCGGCGAGCAGGCCGAGCGCTTCACCCAGGTGGTCGAAACGTTCGAGCGCGTGCGCAAGCTCTACGGTTTCGGCCGGATCGAGACGCCGGTTTTCGAGGCGACGGCGGTCTTTTCGCGCTCTTTGGGCGAGACCACGGACGTCGTTTCGAAGGAAATGTACATGTTCGAGGACCGCGGTGGGGACAGTCTCACGCTGCGTCCGGAGTTCACCGCGGGCATCGCACGGGCCTATCTGACCGAGGGTTGGCAGCGTTTTTCGCCGCTCAAGGTCGCGACCCACGGCCCGCTTTTTCGCTATGAGCGCCCGCAAAAGGGGCGTTTCCGGCAATTCCATCAGCTCGATGCGGAGATCATCGGCGCTGGCGAACCCGCCGCCGACGTCGAGCTTCTGGCCTTCGCGGACCAGCTTTTGCGCGAGCTTGGCGTGTCCGACGGCGTCACTTTGCAGCTCAATACGCTCGGCGACAGCGCCACCCGCGAAGCCTGGCGGCAGGCCCTGGTCGCGCATTTCGAAGATGCGCGCGACGCGCTTTCGGAGGAAAGCGTCGATCGCCTGGCCAAGAATCCGCTGCGGATCCTCGATTCCAAGGATCCGCGCGACCGCCCGATCGCCGACGCCGCGCCCGAGATCGACGCGCATATGTCGAGCGAAGCGGGGGCCTTCTTCGAGGCGGTGACGCGCGGATTGGACGCCGCCGGCGTCGCATGGACGCGCAATGCACGGCTGGTGCGCGGCCTGGATTATTACCGCCACACCGCGTTCGAGTTCGTCACCGACCGCCTCGGAGCGCAGGGCACGGTGCTGGGCGGCGGCCGCTATGACGGCCTGATCGAGACGCTCGGCGGCGCGCATACGCCCGCGGTCGGCTGGGCCGCGGGGATCGAGCGGCTGGCGATGCTGATCGATGCGCCCGCGCCAAATCGCGCCTTCGTCGCGCTCGTGATCGAGAATGACGCGGTGCAGGAGGACGGTATACGGACCGCCGCCGCGCTGCGCCGCGCCGGGATCGCGGTCGAGATCATCGGCTCGGGATCGCCGCGCAAGCGTTATGACCGCGCCATGAAATTGTCGCCGGGCGCGATCCTGTCGCTTGATCATCGCGACGGAGAAAGCACGCGTCGTTTCAGGGATTTGGGCGGCGATGTCGGCGATGTCGAAGGCGTTCTCGCCACGTCCGCATGATCACGATTCCGCCCGACCGCATCCGCCAGATCGAGGCGCGCCGCGACGAATTGTCCGCCGCGATGTCGCGCAGCGACCTTGCGCCCGACCAGTTCGTGAGGCTGTCCAAGGATTATGCCGAGCTCGAGCCGGTCGCCAATGCCGCGCACGAGGTGCGCCGGCTGCGGCAGGAACGGGACGCCTTGTCCTTCATGGTGGAGGAGGAGGGCGACCCCGAACTCAGGGCGATGGCGACCGACGAGCTGGCGAAGCTGCGCGAGCAGCTCGAGGCGGCGGACCGCAAGCTGGCGCTCGCCTTGCTGCCCAAGGATGCCGCCGACGAACGCTCCGCGATCCTCGAAATCCGCGCGGGCACGGGCGGGGATGAGGCGGCTTTGTTCGCGGGCGACCTGTTCCGCATGTACCAGCGTTATGCCGACACGCAGGGCTGGCGCACCGAGTTGATGTCGGCCTCGCCCGCGGAATTAGGAGGCTATAAGGAAGTCGTCGCGTCGATCACCGGCGCGGGCGTCTTCGCCAAGCTGAAATTCGAAAGCGGCGTCCATCGCGTCCAGCGCGTGCCCGCGACCGAGAGCGGCGGGCGCATCCATACCTCGGCGGCGACGGTCGCGGTGCTGCCCGAGGCGGAAGAGGTCGATGTCGCGATCGACGAAGCGAGGGACCTGCGGATCGACGTCTATCGCTCGTCGGGGCCGGGCGGCCAGTCGGTCAACACCACCGACAGCGCGGTCCGCATCACCCACTTGCCCACCGGGCTGGTCGTGATCCAGCAGGACGAAAAATCGCAGCACAAGAACAAGGCCAAGGCTTTGAAGGTGCTGCGCTCGCGGCTCTATGAGCAGGAGCGCGAGCGGCTGGCGAGCGAACGCGCCGGCGCGCGCAAATCCATGGTAGGTTCAGGCGACCGGAGCGAACGTATCCGCACCTATAATTTCCCGCAGGGCCGCGTGACCGACCACCGCATCAACCTGACGCTGCACCGCCTGCCCGAGATCCTCGAGGGCCAGATGGACGAATTGCTCGGCGCGTTGATCGCGGAGGACGAAGCGAGCCGGCTGGCGCAGCTGTCGGAATAAGGGGCCGGGATGATCCCGCTCATCCTACTCGCTGCGGTCTTGCCGGCCCCCGCCTCCCAACCCAATTTGGCGGATGTGCTGCACAGCGTGCTTGGCGATTGCCGGATGCCGGCGGACGGTGCCGTGATCATCTGCGGCCGGCGCGAGTCGCCCTATCGCCTGCCGCCCGAGGTGCGCGATCCCGGTTTCGATGTGGACGGCGCCGTCGACAGCGTCTCGCGCGAGCGGCACAAATGGATGGAGGCCGGCGCCAGCGGTACAGGCTCGTGCACCAATAGCGGCGCGGGCGGCTGGACCGGCTGCATGGTCAAGGGCTGGGAAGCCGCCGACCAGCAACGTGGCTTTCGCCCCGCGGGCCGGCTCAAGCAATGATCGCGCTCCTTCTCTTCGCCGCCTTGGCCGCCGAGGGGCCGCCCACGGGCAAGCCCAAGATGGGGCCGATCGAGAAAGAGCATAAGATCGTCGTCGATGCGGTGCGCGGCTGTCCTGAGGATGAGGACGAGGACGAGGTGGTGGTCTGCTCGCGCGACCGCGGCATCGCCGAGGGGTACCGGCTGCCCAAGCTCGACCCCCGCTTCGCGCTCAATACGCGCAAGAACGGACGCGGCGAACTGACCGATCCGTCCCTGGGCGCATCCGGCGCGGGGTCGTGCTCCAACTCCGGCGCCGGCGGGTCGACCGGTTGCACGTTGCGCAACATCAAGAGCTGGGCGGAGGAGCGGAAGCGCCAGAAGGCCGACGACCGCGCCTGGCAGACTCCGAATTGAACGCACAGGCCGCGCTCATGGAGGCGGCGCGCCGCCTGGCCGGAACGAGCGATACCCCCCGGCTCGATGCCGAATTGTTGATGGCGCATGCGCTGGGCGTGGATCGCGAGCGGCTGCTGCTCGATCCGCCGCGCGGCGCGGTGCCGCCTGCCTTCGGGGAATTGGTCGAGCGGCGGCTGCGCCACGAGCCGATCGCCTATATCATGGGTCATCGCGCATTCTGGACGATCGATCTTGCGGTCGGACCGGGCGTGCTGATTCCCCGGCCGGACAGCGAGACGCTGATCGAGGCGGCGGTCGCGCATTTTCGCGGGCGCTCGCCCCGGCGGATTCTCGACATGGGGGTAGGGTCGGGCGCCTTGCTGCTCGCGGCCTTGGCCGAATGGCCCGAGGCGACCGGGCTGGGTGTGGACCAGAGCGCGGCGGCGCTGGACGTCGCGCGCGCCAATGCCGAACGGCTGGGCATGGCGGATCGCGCGCGGATCGAACGGGGAAGCTGGGATGCCGCCTCGTCGGGCGACTACGACCTCGTCCTGTGCAATCCGCCTTATGTGGAGACGGGCGCGGAATTGCCGCGCGATGTGGCGGACTATGAGCCGGAATCGGCGCTGTATGCCGGGCCGGACGGGCTCGACGAATATCGCCGGATCGCGCCGGCACTGCGTCTGCCGCCCGGCGGGGTGGCCTGTGTCGAAATCGGCGCGAAACAAGCGCAGCCGGTGCGAACTTTATTCGAACTTGCGGGTTTATATACCGAGGTTGCGAAAGATCTCGCGGGGCGAGACCGCTGCATCGTCGTCCGCCCCGCGCATGATTTTCCCTTGGAATCGGCAAAGGGAGCGACTAAATAGGTGTCGGGATTGGGGCGTCGCGACAGAAGCAGACCCCCTGTGCCACCCCCAAGGGCTAGGTCGCCGGTAAGGCGTCTGGGCGGATGAGGCTCGGGAAGACGCGCATGGTTTTGCGCGCCCCGGCTGTCATACCTTGGAAGGGTTTGGGCAATATATTCGCGGACGAGAGTCGTCCGGAATGACCTCCGGGAAAGGCCCGGATTGGAGTGGTCAACATTACCACCAGTGACGAGGATTAGACCAACTTGAT
>Ga0207657_10001844_pt1 | contig 22887 bp, 17 predicted proteins | sample KBSC33metaG_FD_184316 | JGI IMG/M metagenome (GOLD analysis project Ga0207657, IMG submission 184316) | Corn rhizosphere microbial communities from Kellogg Biological Station, Michigan, USA - KBS C3-3 metaG (SPAdes) (version 2) | ecosystem: Host-associated > Plants > Roots > Rhizosphere > Soil ... | reverse complement strand
GTGGCCCATCTCCGCGAAGCAGACGGCGGCGACGAGGCCGACATATCCGGACCCGACAACGGCAATTTGAATGGGATTGTTCATCATGGGGAGATATCGTACATCCTGTTAGAGCATAGCTGAATTTGAAAGATCATGGCGGAGCAACCGAACTACCCTGGCCTATCTGAAAAGATAGTAACTTTGACTTCCTTACGGAAGGAACCGTCTAGTAGACTAAAGAGTAATGGGTCTTCAAAACACGCAGCCTTCAGCCGATGGGGATACTTCAGGACTGAACTCACCTCGATTCGGTTCCGCGGTTACGGATACAGCCCTGTCTGACGCTATCGTTACGCTTAAAAAGCGACGGAAGATCCTTATCCTGGCGATTCTTCTCGGCCTGGGCTATGGCATCTACAAAGCCCAGACGCAGCCAAAGCTCTATGAAGCCTCGGGACGGATTCAGGTGCGCTCCGGCGCCTCCAATGAGTATCGCCTGAGCGCCGTACAGGCGCTGGGCGGAACCGACACTGCGTCGAAGATGCTGACGGAGACCGCGATTCTCCGAAGCGATTCCTTGATGCTGACCGTCGCCCGCGAGATGAATCTGGCAAATAACCCCGACTTCGTCGGCAAGGATGCGCCGCACGGAAACCTCGACGACCCCGCCGTTCGGCAGGCCACAGTCCATACGCTCCAAAGCGGGCTGCGCATCGTTCTTGTTCCCAAAACCGAGATCATCAGCATCAGCTATAGCAGCCTGAACCCAAAGCTTGCTGCCGACATCGTCAACAAGGTCATCTCGGCCTACATCCAGCGCAGCTATGAGACCCGCTTCGCCTCGACCCAGCGCGTTTCACGATGGCTTTCAAGCCAATTGGACGATCTCAAGCAGCAGGTCGAAACGTCCCAGGAACAGATGATGGACCTGCAGCGCAAGCTGGGCATCGTAGGCTTCGATCCGAATCACAATCAGATCAGCAGTTCCTTGGAAGATCTCTCCAAGGCTGCCGGCGAAGCCAAGATCGCACGCATCATCGCGGAGTCGCGCTATCGCGTGCTGAGCGGCATGGACCCGGATTCGGTCGAAAGCTCCATCGACACGGCGCCGGGAGCAGCTCCCATGGAGTTGACGCAGTTGCGCACGCAGCTCGCGACGGCCAGGGCAAGCTACGCCCAGATGCAGGCGACACTTGGGCCGAATCATCCGCAGGCCAAGGCTCTCCGCGCGCAGATCGATGAACTCTCCAAAGAAGTCAGCAAGGAGCAGAGCCGGCTTCTGCTTCAGGCCAAGGAGAACTTCGTCGTCGCCCGCGCTAACGAAGATCAGACCAAGGCCGCTCTCGAGCAGCAGAAGACGGACGCTTACAAGCTTCGCGACGACCTGATTGAATACACGCTGCGGCAACGCGAGTTCGAGTCGAACAGAACTCTCTATGAGGGACTCCTCCAACGACTTCGCACCGCCGGAGTGGAAGCGGGACTCGAATCATTGGAAATCGATGTCGTCGACCAGGCCTTGCCTCCCGCAAAGCCGACGCTCAAGCGCCGATCAACTGTAGTTCTCACGGGTATGGTCTTCGGGCTGCTCGGCGGCATCATCATCGCCTTCATCATCGAGAGCCTCGACACCGGCCTGAGCAGCGTCGCGGAGATCGAAAGCCTCATCGAGCTCCCCTCGCTCGCCGTCATCCCTAAGGCACGCCGGCTCTCTGTCGAGCAATCCAACGGATTGACCCCCACCCAGAAGAATCTCAGCGTCCTCTCCCAACCGAAGTCGCAGTTTACGGAATCGTTTCGAGCGTTGCGAACCTCGCTGCTGCTGTCGACCACTGGGCATCCTCCCAAATTCATCCTTCTCACCAGCGCCACGCCATCGGAAGGCAAGACCACGCTGGCCACCAATCTCGCCTGCATCCTAGCGCAGGGCGATGCCCGCGTACTTCTGATCGACGCCGACCTGCGCAGGCCCAGCGTTCATCATCGCTTCGGAATGAGCGGCAAGACCGGAGTCACCACCGTGCTCACCGGAGCGGTATCGCTGGAGAAGGCGACGCAGACCGTGACGGAGGTGCCGAACCTCGACATCCTACCGGCCGGGCCTATGCCGCCCTTCCCAACCGAGATGTTGAGTTCCGAGGCGATGGATCACTTACTCAGGCAGTGCGGTGATCTCTACACGTATGTCGTCGTCGATACCCCACCCATCCTCTCCGTGACCGATGGCGTCATCCTGGCCCGTCACGCCGATGCCGTGGTCATGGTTGTCCGCCACGGCAAATCGAGCAAACACGTGGTCCGCAGAGCGCGCGACCTCCTGCTGCGTTCCGGGGCGCCGATTACCGGCATCGTACTGAATGCAGTCGATATCAACTCACCGGAGTACTACGGCTACTACGGATACTCCGGCTATTCCTATTCAAGCGGAGATTCGGGAAGCTGGGAACCTCAGTCGGATTCAAGAGCAAAAGATCGCAGAACCGGGGAGACTGACTAATGCAAAACGATCGTCTCAGACTGGATATGCGCATGGAGCATTCACTGAAGCATGGCATCTGGAGCGCGCTCGCGATAGCCACCGCGATTTTTGCGCTGTGCCTGTTTTCTTCACCGGCCAGGGCTCAATTCAGCGGCCCAGCGCTGGGAATATCCGCGCCGGTCAATCCGCCGCTGGAGCCGACCACCGATCCGGCAATTCTCTATCCGGCCAGCCGCGATATCATTCTCGATCGCGGGGATCTGCTGTCGATCCATCTCTATGGGACGACAGACTATCAGCCGGAAGCCAGGATAAGCCTGGACGGAACGATCCAACTGCCTCTCATCGGCAATTTGCACGTCGAGGGTCTTACGATCCATCAGGCCCAGGACCTGATCGCAAAGCGGCTCACCAGCGCAGGCATGTATCGCGATCCCCAGGTGAACATCCAACTGACGGAAGCTCCCAACCAGTCCGTCACCGTAACCGGTGAGGCGCACGGTGTCGTCCCGGTGGCCGGCCAGAAGCGGTTGTTTGACGTTCTGTCTATTGTGGGCGGCTTGCCTGCGACTGCAAGTCACGTGGTCACCATCGATCGGCCTGGCGTGGCCCAGCCGATCGTCGTCGACCTTGGGACAGACCCTGCCAACAGCGCACGCGCAAATGTTCCGGTCTTTCCAGGGGATACCGTCGTCGTCTCTCGCGTGGGAGTTGTTTACCTCCTCGGCGCATTCAAGAATCAAGGCGCAATCCCTATTCAACAGAATGCTCCTCTCACCCTGATGCAGGCAGCCGCCCTTGGCGGCGGACCCGGATTCGAAGGAAAGCTGGGAGATCTGCGCATCGTGCGAACGGTGGGCATCGATCGCAAGGTCGTCCAGGTTGACGCGGGCAAGGTCATCAAAGGAGAAGCTCCCGACCCAGTCTTGCAGGCCAATGACATCGTCCTGCTTCCGACAAACGCGATGAAGGCGGCCATCAAGTCGGGCGGCATGTCCACGCTGGTGGGCCTTGCCTCTATCCTCGTCGTCGGCCTCCGATGACAAGCTGCCCGACGCTCTTGCGCAACCATAATGTTTGATTCGAGGAGATCGCCGATGCGGTTTACCCTCCTCTGCGAACGGATAAAAGGATGACCGGCAAAGTAAAACTGGCCTACATGGTAAGCCATCCAATTCAATATCAGGCACCTCTCCTGCGGAGAATCGCTCAGGAACCGGATATCGATCTGACCGTATTCTTCGGTTCCGACTTCTCCATTCGCGGCTACAAGGATCAGGGCTTCGGCGTGGATGTGAAGTGGGACGTCCCTCTGCTCGATGGGTATCGATACGAATTTTTGCCGGTTCTGAGAGACAACGCCACGGCAGGCATCACCACCCCGCTCAACTACGGCATCCTCAAACGACTACGCGGCGGCCGCGGCGAGACTCCCTTCGACCTGCTCTGGGTACATGGATATGCGACCGTCAATTCGCTCCATGCCATGCTGGCGGCAAAGGCTCTGGGAATTCCAGTGCTGCTGCGCGGTGATATGTGGCTCAAGGACCGCGCTCGCAGCAAATCAAAGCTGGCGGCGAAGGCACTCTTTTTTCAGGCTTTGAAGAGCCTGGTGGATGGCGTCCTGCCGGTTGGGGCCTTGAATTCTGAGTACTGGAGTCACCACTTCGGCCGCGACCTTCCGCAGTTTCTTATGCCCTACGCAGTCGACAACGACTACTTCCAACAACGCAGCCGTGAAGCGGAGCAAAGCCGCGGAGAACTACTGAAAGAGTTAGACCTCGCCCCCTCCCGGCCAGTCATCCTGTTTGCCTCGAAGTTGCAGACTCGCAAGCGCTGCACGGACCTGATCTCGGCTTACAGCAACCTGTCGCCCGCTCCGGGAGTCGATCCGCATCCCTACCTTGTAATCGTGGGAGACGGCGAGGAGCGCGCCGCACTCGAACGGCAAGCGGCGGAGACAGGATTCAGCGGAATCCGCTTCTGCGGCTTCCGAAACCAGTCGGAATTACCGGCCTTCTTCGATATTGCGTCGGTTTTCGTGCTGCCCTCGCAGCACGAGCCTTGGGGCCTGATCGTCAACGAGGTCATGAACGCAGGGTGCGCGGTGATCCTCTCCGACGACTGCGGCTGCCAGCCGGACCTAATCTCGGACGGGGTTGAAGGCTGTGTCTTTCCCGTAGGCGATGTCGAAGCTCTGACCGCCGCCCTGCGCACCGTACTGGCAACACCAGAGACAGCCGCCAAAATGGGACAACGCGGTCTGGAACGAATCCGAACCTGGAGCTTCGAGGAAGACATCGCCAGCCTGCGTCAGGCCATTGCACAACTCACGCGAAAGATCATCGCCTGATACCTATCTCCATTTCGAAGCCGGTATTTCGCGAAAATGCTTCATCGTAATATTCCAAATAGGGGCCAATCGCCGATGCGTATTCTTCACATTATGGGAACTCTGAATCCGGCTGCCGGTGGCCCGTCGCAATCGGTACGGGTTCTGATGAGTTATTCCTCCATCGGCTACATCGGCGAGGTAGCGACATTCGACGATCCGGCAGCGCCCTTCCTTAAAGATATTGGCTTCCCTGTCCACGCACTCGGCCCAACCAGCATGAACTACGGCTACAACAACCGTCTCGTTCCATGGATCAAGGCCAATCGTCACCGCTTCGACGGCGTAGTCGTCAACGGGCTTTGGCAATACTGCGGAGTGGGCGCACGCCGCGCGCTGTCCGGAACCGACACACCCTACCTTGTCTTCACTCACGGCATGCTGGACCCCTACTTCAAACATGCCTTTCCTCTGAAGCATCTCAAGAAGTGGCCTTACTGGCTGCTGTCGGAGTACTGGAACCTGCGCGGAGCCTATCGCGTCCTTTTCACATCCGAGGCGGAAAAGCGTCTTGCGGAAGAGAGCTTCTGGCTGCACCGTTGGAATCCCTACGTCGTTCCCTATGGCGCAAAGGGACCTACGGGCGATCCCGAACTGCTCAAGCAGACCTTCTTTGAAAAGTGCCCCCAGGTGAGAGACAAGCGGCATCTGCTCTTCCTCGGTAGAATCCACCGCAAGAAGGGCTGCGATATGTTGATTGATTCCTTTGCTCAGGTTGCAGCGAGCGACCCTGATCTTCACCTGGTCATGGTTGGACCCGACCAGCAGCAATGGAGCGCCGAGTTGCAACAGACTGCCGCCAAAGCAGGCATCGCGGACCGCATTCACTGGCCCGGCATGGTCACCGGCGATGCCAAGTGGGGAGCGTTCTACGCGGCTGAGGCCTTCATTCTTCCCTCCCATCAGGAGAACTTCGGCATAGCCGTTGCCGAAGCCATGGCCTGCGGAACGCCAGTCCTGCTCTCCGACAAGGTCAATATCGCCGAAGAGATTGCCGGTGACGGCGCCGGCCTGATGGAACTCGATACGCCCGAAGGCACTTTGAACCTGCTCCGAAGATGGATCGCAACGTCCCCTGTCGAGCGAGCCCAGATGGCAGAAAAAGCTCTCCGCAGCTTCCATCTCCGTTACGATATGCAGCAGACGGCGAAGACCATCATCCAGATATTTGAATCGGCGCTTCAATAGCAAGCGAAGTCTTAACATCATGCCCAGGCAGATTCACTACAACGCGACCGACCATATCTCGGCTGAGACCGCAGCCGATCCTTACTTGCGTCCGGCCTTTTCCGTTGGGAATAGGGTTCGACGCGCGCTGTGGGATCTCTGCCGAATCTTGTTGTACCGCACCTCGCCTCGTCCCTTCCACGCCTGGCGCGCGTGGCTTCTCCGCTGCTTTGGAGCCAGCATGGGGCGGAACTGCCATTTTTATCCTGCATCGAAGGTCTGGGCTCCGTGGAACCTGGTATGCGCAGACCAGGTTACCGCCGCCGATGGAGCGGAGATCTACAACCCCGCGCCGATAATCTTTGGTTCTCACTCCATCCTCTCGCAGGATGCGTACCTTTGCGGCGCCACGCACGACTACGACGACCCGGCCTTTCCCCTGCTGGCCTATGCCATGACGATTGGCGCCTATGCGTGGATCTGCGCCCGCGCCTCGGTTGCGCCGGGCGTCAATGTCGGCGAAGGCTCGGTTCTTGGACTGGGTTCAGTCGCGACGAAAGACCTCGCGCCATGGACCGTCTATGCGGGGTCCCCCGCCGTCAGAGTAAAAAACCGCCGCCAGCCGTCGCAGACCTGAGCAGCAGGATCACAATGCGCGCAGTTGTTCCGACACAAGTGCCGCCGCCCGTTCGCAAGCCTCACGATCCACGTCGTAATGTGTGACAAAACGTACCGCATCGGCTCCAATTGCGCTTGCCAGCACGCCCTTCTGCTTCAACCCATCGCAGAACTTCGCAGCGTCGCCGTTGCGCAGGCGAAAGATGACGATGTTCGTCTCGACCGCGTCCAGATCTATCTCCACGCTCGGCGCTTCCGCAATAGATTCCGCCAACAGCCGTGCATTTGCATGGTCATCTGCCAGCCGTACCGTCATCACATGCAGAGCAATCAGCCCCGCAGCCGCAAGAATGCCGGCCTGCCTCATACCTCCGCCCAATGCCTTGCGAAAGATGCGTGCCTGTTCGATAGCCGCCCTGCTCCCCACCAGCATCGACCCCGCCGGAGCGCCCAGCCCCTTCGACAGGCAGAACATCACCGTGTCGAACCCGCGCGTAAGTTCTGCCACTTCTACTCCGAGCGCGGCGGCAGCATTGAAGATCCGCGCTCCATCCAGATGCACCGGCAGCCCCGCCGCATGGGCTCCCTCGCATATCTCCCACATCGCTGCCACCGGCGTTACCGTGCCGCCCGCCATATTGTGCGTATTTTCAATACAAATCAAGCCGGTCTGCGCGCGATAGTTAATCTTCGGCCCAATGGCGCGACTGATCTGCTCCCACGTCAGCCTGCCCCGCTCCCCCGCGACCGTGCGCAACTGGCAGCCGGAAAAGGCCGCGGCCGTTGCCATCTCCCAGTCCATCACATGCGCCCGCGCCTCGCAGATGACCTCCTGCCCGTGCCGCGTATGCAGCCGGATGGCGATCTGGTTGCCCATCGTTCCGCTCGGCACAAAGATAGCTGCCTCCCTGCCGAACACCGCAGCGGCATCTTTCTCCAGCCGATTAACCGTCGGGTCCTCGCCATACACGTCATCGCCCACCTCGGCCGCGAACATCGCTTCGCGCATCGCCCTGGTCGGCCTGGTCACGGTGTCACTGCGCAGATCGATCATGCTTACCTCCCAAAAAGTCTGAACTATAGAGCAGAGGTGATCAACAACCGGCTGAAGACCTCATTCGATACCATCCGTCCCCGGGCCGTCAGCCGTATCCGGTCCGACTCCATCTCCAGAAGCCCTGCCTCGCACACCTCAAGCAGCGCGGGCATCACGTCCCGAAGCATCGCCTCACCAAACTCCGAACGCAGCGCATCGAAGCGCACTCCCCGATTCAACCGCAAACCCAGGAACAGCGACTCTTCAAATGACTGCTCGCGTCCAACAATGTCAAACTCCGCATCAGGCTTATCGTTTCTTGAAATAAGCGGATCTGCTTCTCCAAGGTAAGCGCCCATCTCGTCCGTATTCGCAAATCGCACCGCTCCCGCGTCGTGCACCAGCATCGAGTGCGCATCCAGCCCAAAGCCTATATACGGCCGCCGCTGCCAGTATTTGAGGTTGTGTCGCGACGCATGGCTCGGCCAGGCAAAGTTCGATATCTCATACTGCCGCAGTCCGGCCGCATCGAACCGCTCACATGCCATCTGATACCAGTCGGCGCTATCGTCTTCGGAAGGCACAGCCGCTACGTGATAACGCTCCCCGTTGGCAAGCATCTCCTTGCCGAGCCGCGAATCCTCATCGATCTCGAGCATATAGACGCTCACATGCGGCACGCCGCTGACAATCGCCTGCTCAACGGAAAACTCCCAACTCTCCAAGGTCTGGTACGGCAGCCCCGCGATCAGATCGAGATTAATCTCCTCGACGCCAGCCCTTCGAATCCTTGTAACCTCGGCCTCGCACTGCTCCCGCGTATGCAGCCGCCCCACCGCAGCCGTCTCCCTGTCCACAAACGACTGCACTCCGAAGCTGACTCGATTCATCCCCTGCTCCAGCAACTCATCGAGCGTCTCATCCGCCAGTTGCCCCGGTGCGCACTCCAGCGTGATCTCGGCATCGACGGCGAGATCGAACTGCTCCCGAAGCGCCGCGAAGATCTGGCGAAACTTCGAGGCCCCCAGCAGGCTGGGCGTCCCACCCCCAAAATAGACCGTATCCGCCTGCCTCGGCATCTCCGCACCGGCCCTCGCCGCAGTGGCCCGTGCTACCTCGATCTCCTCGCAAATTCGATCCACGTAGCCCTGCATCCTCGCGGCGGCAAACACTCCCGAGGCAAAGTTGCAGAACGTGCACTTTGCCTTGCAGAACGGGACCGAGATATAAACGCCGACCGGATCTGTCATTGTGGTAAAAGCGCCTCACCCAGAATTCTTTCACGAAGCCACTTCGATTCCCCATTGCGGGCGGAATCCCGTCTGGCCCTCAAGCATCTAGAATGGATACTTAGATGTCCGACGAACACAAAATCAGAAAGCCGAAGAAGGAAGCTGCGAGGAAGAATCCGCAGGACGACGACGTCGTGGGCAAAGCCTACGACGGTCGCCTGATGCGTCGCCTCCTGACTTACCTGGGGCCCTACAAGGTTCAGACGGCCTTCTCCGCCGTCGCCATTATATTCAAGGCCGGAACCGACGTTGTCGGCCCCTACCTGGTCAAGGTCGCGGTCGACACCTACATGACTGACACGCCGCCTGAGAATCTCTCCTGGCTGGCCCACCATCTGAGCCCGCGACCCATGGCTGGCATCACCCAGCTCGGACTGCTCTACCTCGCCGCGCTGCTGGTCACCTACGCTCTCGAGTTCACCCAGACCTACCTGATGCAGTGGACCGGGCAGAAGATCATGTTCGACCTGCGTAGCCAGATCTTCCGGCATCTCCAGCGCATGTCTCCCGCTTTCTTCGACCGCCATCCCGTAGGCAAGCTCGTCACCCGCGTCACCTCCGACGTCGATGCGCTCAACGAAATGTTCACCTCGGGCGTCCTCGCCATCTTCGAAGACATCTTCGTCCTTGCCTTCATCATCATCATCATGCTGCGCATGAGCTGGCCGCTGGCCCTGTTGACGCTGGCCGTCCTCCCGATCATCCTTTACATCACCCGTATCTTCCGCAACCATGTGCGCGAGAGCTACCGGCGCATTCGCTCCGCCATCGCCCGTATCAACAGCTACATGCAGGAGCACGTTAGCGGCATGTCCGTAGTGCAGCTCTTCAACCGCGAACAGCGTTCCTTCAATGAGTTCGCCTCCGTCAACCGCCAGCACATGGACGCCTTCAAAGACGCCATCTTCGCCTACGCCCTCTATTATCCGGCGGTCGAGCTGCTCAGCTCCGTCGCCATCGCGCTGGTACTCTGGCGCGGCGGCATCAGCGCTCTTTTCACCGGCATACCGCTTCCGGCGGGCCTGCCCTTCTACGAGTACCTTCTGCATCCCATGCATGTTGCCGGGGCTACGGTCACGCTCGGTATCCTCATCGCCTTCATTCAATACGCCCAGCGTTTCTTCCGCCCCATCCAGGACCTGAGCGAAAAATACAACATCCTGCAGGCCGCCATGGCCGCCAGCGAGCGCGTCTTCAAGCTGCTCGACTCCGAGCCCGAGATTGTCTCACCGGCCGATCCCGTCAAAGGCGATGGCTCAGGCCGGGTCGAATTCCGCAATGTCTGGTTCACCTACCAAGCTCTTGACGAGGCGCAGCGTGCCCGCGTGGCCGAGGCCACCGACGACGAACTGCGCGGCTATGCCGACATCGAGTGGATACTTATGGGTGTCAACTTCGTCGTCGAGCCTAACGAGACCGCCGCGATTGTAGGCCACACGGGCGCGGGCAAGACCACCATCATCAGCCTGATGATGCGCTTTTACGACATCCAGAGGGGCAGCATCCTCGTCGACGGCGCCGACGTGCGGCAGCAGGACATGCATGCCCTGCGCCGTCGCTTCGCCATCGTCCTTCAGGACTCTTTCCTCTTCACCGGTACCATCGCCGACAACATCCGCCTCGGTTCTTCATGGATCACGGATGAACGCCTCGAACGCGCTGCCGACGAGGTCAACGTCGGCGACTTCATCCGCTCGCTTCCCCAGCAGTTCACCGAGCCGGTGCAGGAGCGCGGTGCCACGCTGTCCACCGGTCAGAAACAGCTCATCAGCTTCGCCCGTGCCCTGGCTCATGATCCTGCAATCCTCATCCTCGACGAGGCCACCTCTTCGGTCGACACCGACACCGAGATCCATGTGCGGAACGCACTCTCTCGCATGGTGACGGGCCGCACCTCCATCCTGATTGCACATCGCCTGTCCACCATTCAGCGCGCCGATACGATTCTCGTCATGCACAAGGGACAGCTACGCGAGCGCGGCACCCACCAGGAGTTGCTCACCCAACGCGGCCTCTACTGGAAGCTCTACCAGTTGCAATATAAAGATCAGGAGATGGGCACAGACAGCACTCCCTTCGTGCCGGAACCTACTCCCTCAGGCTTGTAAGAAGCCCATCTTCAGCCTTTCCCTCTTACCCCCGTCACGGAGCCGGGCTCGCCCCCGGTGATGTTTCTCATGCAGCTGACGCTATCCTGGATGTAAACCTCTCCTTTGACCATTTAAGCTAATCCCATCACTCTCGCCGCCTCCAATCCGCGCATCTTCCTCTCTGCCGGCGAAGCCAGCGGAGACCACTACGGTGCACAACTCATCGACGAGTTGCGCTCCCGCCATCCCGCCGCCATCTTCTTCGGCCTCGGCGGCAAGGAGATGGAAACCTCCGGCCTCAACCGCATCGTCCGCGCCGAAGACGTCGCCCATATGGGCATCACCGAGGTCGTCCGCCACATGCCGCGCATCTACGGCGAGTACCGCCGTCTCGTCGCCTCCATCAAGGAGCGCCGCCCCGATGCCGCCATCCTTATCGACTTCCCCGACGTTAACCTCCGTCTCGCTCGCGAACTCCGCAAACTCGACATTCCCGTCGTCTACTTCGTCAGCCCCCAGCTCTGGGCATGGAAGCGTAAGCGCCTCCGCTGGGTACAGCAGCGGGTCGACCGCATGATGGTCATCTTCCCCTTTGAAGAATCCTTCTACCTCGCCCGCGGCGTCGATGCCGCCTTTACCGGTCATCCACTCGCTTACCTGCCCACGCCCACCATCTCGCGCGAGCAGTTTGCCGTCACGTACATGGCCGCCAACCGTGAGGACCCTCAATCAAGCTCGCATATGCGCAGACATTGGATCGCACTGCTCCCCGGCAGCCGATGGAAAGAAGTCGAGTCCAACCTGCCCACCATGCTCGAAGCTGCCGCACTTCTAGGTCCGAACTATGACTTTTTGATACCTGTAGCGAGCACCCTCGACGAACAAACGATCAGCAACTTTGTCTTTCAGAAACTGCTGCCTCGTATGCAGTGGACCAACAGCTCCATCACTCTTGTCCCCGACGCCCGCGAAGCCCTCCACCACGCCCGCGCCAGCATCGTAGCCAGCGGCACGGCCACCGTGCAGGCCGCCGTCATCGGCAATCCCTTTATCGTTGTCTATCGCGTCTCTCCCCTCACCTTTGCGCTTGCCAAACGCCTCGTTCGATACCCCTCGGAGATCCCCGCCCAACTTGACCAGTACGGCAACCTCCCCATTGCCATGGTCAATCTCATTGCCGGTCGGCGCATCGTTCCCGAGTTGCTGCAAGACCAGTTCACCGCAGCCAGCGTAGCCGCCGCGCTTGTGCCTCTGCTCTCCGACACCCCTGAGCGTGCCCGCATGATCGCGGCCCTAGCTGAAACCCGACGCAAGCTCCTCCCCGCTTCGGGTTCAAGCCCTATTACCGAGGTCTGCGACACCGTTGAAGCCCTTATCGAGCGGCCTCCCTCAGCGCATGGCCGAATTTCCACCGCAAGCGTCTAACATCATGAAGAGGTTACGGCGGCCATCGCCAAGGCAGTACCATATTTCCTGAGGATCTTCGCCCGACATGCATCCACTATCCCGGCATCTCCGAGTTCTGGTCACGGCCCTGTTCCCTCTCTGCATGCTTACCGCCAGCCTCTGGGCAGTGCCCGTTCGTCCTCAGGTGCGCGTCACCGGCTACGTGATCCATGCTGATCTCGACCCCGCCACCCATCACCTCGCTGCCACTGCCGCTGTCACCTTTACCGCACTCGAAGACGTCACCTCACCAATCTTCGAGCTGAACAATGGTCTCCAGATCACCAAGGTCACGGACACCAGCGGCAAGGCGCTTCAATCCGAGCGCCTCACCAACAACAGCACCGTCCGATTTAACCTCGACGCTCCGATCCCCAACGGCACCAGTACTACTTACAACTTCGAATACTCCGGCACGCTCACCGGCTCCGACACCAGTCCGGTCAGTGGAATCAAGCTGGCCTCCATTGACGACCCCATCAGCATCCTCCTCTATCCCGGAGCCTGGTTCCCCATGACTGGCCTCTATACCAACCGCTTCACCGCCGAGATGCACATCAGTGTGCCCTCCGGCGAGCGCGTCGTCGGCAGCGGCATCAGCGCGCCCAAAAGCCTGCCCGGAAACCGCACCGAGTACACCTTCAAATGGGCCAAACCCGGCTTTCCCGGAACCATCATCGCGGGCAAGTTTCTGGACCCCGGCTCCTTCCCCAACACCAACAACATCCACGTCTATGTCACCGAGAAACACAAGGATGCCGCCGCCGACTTTGCCAGCGCCGCTACGCGCGAATTCATCTATATGACCGGCGCCTTCGGCCAGCCCGAATCCCCCATCCTCAACGTCGTCGAGCTACCTGACGATGCTGTTTCTGCCACCTGGGCACCTGAAATCGCGGCCATCGGAGGCGCTCGTATCGCCGCCCGCAACGCCCAGCGTCTGCTCTCGAACACGATCGCCCATCAATGGTGGGGCGGCGAAGTCTCTCCCGCTACCCTCAACGATGCCTGGATCACCAACGGCATGTCGCGCTATGCCGAGCTAATGTATCTCGAAGACTCCGCTGGCAAGGCAGCCTTCCAGTCCGCTGTCACCGACGTCTCTGCCGGTGCGCTCGCCTACGACACTGTGCCCCTCACCTCTCTCGGCCGCCTTGATCCCTACTCACCCCAGTTCCAGTCCATGACGCTCGAAAAGGGAGCGATGGTCTTCCACATGCTCCGCTGGGAGATGGGCGACGACGTCTTCCAGAAGTTCCTGCGTGCCGTCCTGTCGCAGTACACCGACAAGCCCATCCGCAGCTCCGACCTCGAAGCCGTCGCCGAAGCCCAGTCGAACCTGCAACTGACGCCGTTCTTCTCGCAGTGGATCGATGGCACCGGAGCGCCCAACTTCGGCGACAAATACACCGTTTTCCGCCTCGGTAACAACAAGGGATTCCGTACTGTCGGAGCCATCACCCAGGACCTCGACCTGTTCCGTATGCCGGTCGAGCTTCGCATCGAGACCGACGGCAAAACTGAAATTCGCCGCATCGTCGTCAGCGGCAACCAGTCGCAGTATTCCATTGAAACCTTCGGCCGCCCTCGCCGCATCACCATCGATCCCGACAACTGGCTGCTCAAGAGCACACCCGACCTCGCCGTCCGCGTCGCCGTCCTGCGCGGCCAGCAGCAGGTCGCCCAGGGTGATCTCTCCGCCGCGCTGATCGAGTACCAGAAGGCTCTCGACGCCAACAAGAACAGCTCGCTGGCCTCCTACCGCATCGGCGAGATCTTCATGATGCAGCGCAACTACCAGTCCGCGGCGAACTCCTTCCGCGACGCACTCCGCGGCGACGGCGACCCCAAGTGGATCGAGGTCTGGAGCCACATTGAACTAGGCCGCATCTTCGACATCACCGGGCAGCGCGACCGCGCCGTCAACGAGTACCGCCTCGCCGTCCAGACCAATGACAACACCCAGGGCGCAATCAACGAAGCCCGCGCCCTGATGCAGAAGCCCTATAAACGGCCCGCACAAGATTAGAACGCATCTGAAAGTCTGATTTTTAAAGGCACGCCTTCAGAGCCTTGTGCTGAGCGAAACCGAAGGATGCCGCAATGACTGGAATGCGGCTTACTCTTCGGAGACTTAATAAGACCTGCCCCGAAGCGGAATTCCCATTGTGGTAAGCATTTTGTTTTCCTTTGCTTGTCCTTCTACAGCGAAGCGGAGGAATCTCCTGTTTAGGTGCCCGCATACTATCGGAAACACACTCTGGAATGGCTGGGCAATTAGAGAGCCTCGGTCTTGACGCGATCTCCTACCGCTTCTTCTTTCCATGAGCAGCGACGGGCTTCTTTGCGGGAATCTTCTTACCCGGCGCAGAAGTCTTTTTCGTCACAGCCTTGTTCGCTTTTACCGGAGCTTTCTTCGCAGCGGCCTTTGCCGGAACCTTCTTGGCCGCGGCCTTCTTTACAGGAGCTTTTGCCTTCTTCGCCGCGGGGGCAGCCTTTTTAGCCACAGCCTTGACCGGAAGCTTCTTCACGGCGGCTTTTTTCACCGGCGCCTTTGCATTCTTAGCCGGAGGAACAGCCTTCTTCGCGACGGTCTTCGCCGGTGCAGCAGCTTTCTTCACCGGAACCGCAACCTTAGCCGGAGCCTCAGGTTTCGCGGACGCAGCCTTCTTGGCGGCAGTCTTCACTGGCTTGGGCGCTACTGCAACCTCCGTCTCGGCTGTAGCCTCTGCCCCGGCTTCAATCTCGACCGCCTTCTTCCTGCTCTTCGCCGGTTTGGCATCCTTCTTAGCCACGCGCGCCCTGCGCAGATGCACTGGAGGCGGAGGCGCCGGAGGCGAATACGGCTCCAGATACGCCTTCATCTCCTCCTCGGTACCCAGCTTCGAGTCCATCAACTCAAAGAAGAGCTTGTCCAGCAGGTCGTCGTACCCTGGCAGGCTGGGAACGATCCTCATCTCCTGCATCATGGTGTGCGGCAGCCGATGCCGAGCCTGCGGCCAGTCGTTATAGAAGCTGTTGAATTTCGCCTGCATCGCCGCACCCTTCGCGGTGTGCGCCGTCCACAGCACCGCCTCTGGCTTGGCTGCATAGAGCAGCTTCCACGCCTGCGAGGGAGCCGCTGCCCCCTTACCGGAAAACTCCGCCGCGAACTCCTTCGCCTCGCGCTCCAGAGCCTCGATCTCGCCCACAAATCCCTGCCGCGGGAAGCTCTTCTTCAGCGCCGTCACGTCTTTGGGAGCCATCTTCGCGGTCAACAGCGGAAAGTTTGCCACCGATCCCTCGGGATAGATGCCGCGCAACTGCAACTGCGTCAGCGTAGCCCGCAGCCGTTCCAGTTCGGGAACGTTCACCTTCGCCGAACTCAGTGCCGGGGCAAGGTGCTTCATCCATCCTTCGCTCTCCAGCCGATGCAGAACCCGCAGCGGATCTTCCTCGTGGAAGATCTCCTCCGTCTCATACCCGCGATGGAAGGCGTCCATCGCAGAGATATATCCTTCCTGCCGTCCAGTTTCGTAGCGCTCCTGCGTCTTCTCGTCCATCTGCCAGCCCAGCCGCGCCATCAATCGCGCTGCCCGGATCATCCGTACCGGCTCCTCGATGAATCCGTAGTTGCTCACCAGCCTCAGTTCGCGGTTCTCGATATCGGCCACGCCGTTCAACGGGTCCATCAACAATCCGTAGGAACCGTCATTCAATGACAGCGCCATCGCGTTGGCGGTAAAGTCCCGCCGCCGCAGATCCTCGAGGATTGTTGCGGGCTTGAACACTGGCTTACCCGGCTTAGGATAGGTGACCGACAGGGTGCTGCCCACTTCCAGTCGCACTCCACCCGGGAATCGAACATAGAAAGACTGTTCGGCCTCATGTTCGCCGGATATTTTTCCTCCGGCTTTCTCTATATCTTTCTTTAACTTGAGCGCATTTCCCTGAATCGCTACATCCAGATCCCGCACCGGTGAACCGCTGGTCAGGTCGCGCACCGCACCGCCTACCAGAAAAACAGTAAGCCCTTTGTTTCGCGCGACTTCGCGCACCGTCTGTAGCGACGCCTGCTGGGCTTGCGAGAGGCGGTTTTCAAGCAGGTAGATGTAGTCGGCCATATCTGCTGCGCACACTCCATGCCGGGTCTTACCCGGGACGCCGCTCGTCCTAAACTAAGACGAATCAACCGTTTAGAAAGATCTGTGAAGCTAAGCACAAAACGCCACTTTACCACATGGATGACGAATTGGCTACCCTTTCTGCACCTTTTTCGCTGCGTTTGGCCTCCGCCGTGCGACAATCCGCCAGGCCCATGTCTTCTTCCCGCAAAAAGGTCGTCGTGCGCCGCCTCACTGGAGAAACCGTCCCCGGATACCTCCCCCTCGCGGGCTTTCTCTCCAGGCAGGGCACCGAGCCGTCGGTCGATCTACTTGATCTCTCCGGCCACGTCATCCCTATTCTTCTCAAGGACATCAAGCACATTTGCTACGTCCGCGACTTCAACCTCAACGATGCTGCTAACCCCGAGCGTCTCACGCGCCGCACCTTCCTCGCCCGCCCCCGCAGCGAGGGGCTCTGGCTCCGCCTTACCTTCCATCTCCCATCTTCGGCTCCGCCACCGACGGCGACCTCCGCCCCTGACCAGCTTGAGGGCCTGGCTCCGATCGACGCATCGCTGCTCGACGATCTGGTCAGCGATGCAGGACTCCAACTCATTCCCCCCGACACTCGCTCCAACACCCAGCGGGTCTATGTCCCACGAGCCGCCATCGCCGAGCTGCAGCTCATCGCTGTCATCACCACGCCCTCACGTAAGAAGCCTTTACCCGCCTCCGCAGCACCGAGCCTGCAAAATGAGCTTTTCGAAGCTCCTCTCCCGCCCAATATCCGTCCCAACTGAATTCATTAATATCTGCAACATGAGTGACTTGCACGAGATAGTTCAAAGCTTCGCTCCCGCCAGCAACCCGCAATCCTACCGGATCGTCTTCGCCGCGCTACAATCCGAACCATGAAGCTGGCAGATCTCGCTCAACATCTCGGAGCCGCTCTCCACGGCGACCCCAACGCGGAGATTACCGGAGTCGCCGCCATCGACACCGCCGCTCCCGGCGACCTCACGTTCGTCGCCAACCCCAAATACGCCTCCCTCGCCCGCACCACCCGGGCCACGGCCGTTCTCGTCGAGCCGGAGTTCGCCAAGATCGCTGCAGCGACGCTGCGCATCGAAAATCCATACCTAGCCTTCGCCCACGCCATCGAACTCTTCTACCAGCCGCCGGAGTACGCTCCCGGTATTCATCCCACCGCCGCCATCGCGCCTACGGCAAAGATCGGAGCCAACGCCCACATCGGGGCTTACGCCGTCGTCGGCCAGCATGTCGTCCTCGGCGACAATGCCACGCTTCTGCCGCACGTCGTGCTTTACCCTTATGTCCACGCCGGCAACAACTTCTTCGCCCACGCTCACGCCGTTGTGCGCGAGCACTGCCGCCTAGGAGACAACGTCATCCTCCAGAATGGAGCCGTCATCGGTGCAGACGGCTTCGGCTTCGCGAAGCAGGCAGGAGTTGAATCCGGAAGAAACTGGTACAAGATCCAACAATCCGGCCCCGCTGTCCTTGAAGACCACGTCGAGGTTCAGGCCAATGCCTGCGTTGACCGCGCCAGCATCGGAGAAACTCGTATCCACGCCGGGGCTAAGATCGACAATCTCGTTCAGGTAGGCCACGGCTCCACCGTCGGCAGCGACACCCTGCTCTGCGCCCAGGTCGGCCTCGCCGGGTCGACCACCATCGGCCGGGGAGTCATCCTCGCGGGTCAGGTTGGCGTCGCCGGTCACTGCACCGTAGGCGACGGCGCTATTGCCACCGCGCAATCGGGGATACCCGGCGACGTTGCTCCCGGAAAGATCGTCAGCGGTTATCCAGCCATCGAAAATCGCCAATGGCTTCGCTCCGTGGCCCTCATCAACCGCCTGCCCGAGCTGTTGCGCAGCCTCAAGTCGTCGAAATCCGAGCCAAAATAACGGCACGAAGATGACTTTAGTCAGCATCTTCGCATCCAAACATAAAGTGATGCCTGACCCACCGGATACGCGAAACAACCATAGCAGCAGTTCCGTGTCGCTGAGTCCCCCGCGGGTTCGCGTGCTTCTGCTCGACGACGAGCCCGACAATCTCTTCCTTCGCGCCACTATCCTTCGCCAGCACGGCTACGACTGCATCCCTGCCTCCACCATCGAGGAGGCAACCGAACTCTTCAACAGCATCGATATCGCAGTGCTCGACTACCATCTCGGCGCCGGACAGTTCGGCACCGAAGCCGCCAATCTGCTGCGCCGCCGCCGTCCTCAAGTCCCTATCATTATCCTTTCGGCAACCCTCGAACGCTTCTTCGGCGGAGCCGAGGACATGCATCTGCTCAAGGGCCACAGCTCCATCGAAGAGATACTCGCTGCTCTCAGTTCCCTCGAAGCCAAGCACCGCGGCGCTCCGGTCGTCGTCGATGCCCGCGACTTCTTTTACTCTCGCATCGCGATGGCCATCGGTTCCGACGTGCTTGTGCAGATCTTCGACGAGCACGGCGTCTGGCTCTACTGCAACGACTCGGCAGCCGAATATCTCGGCCAGCCCCGCGACTGGTTCCCCGGCCGCAGTCCCTCGGAAGAGATGCCAACTCTGATGCGTGACTGGCGCGACGTTATCCAAACCGTCTCTCTTACGCGAGAGACCTACATCGATCGCACCCGGCGCGGTCTGCTCAACCTGCCCAAGCCGGATGAGCAGAACATTACCTGGAGTGTGCTTGCCTTCGCCGTCACGCTGCATGACAGCCGTAACGGCGTTGTTCTCACCGCGCGCATTCTCGATCGAGCCGCAGCAAGTTATTCCTGAGAGATGCATAGCGCTTCGCAAGCCCGTGCCTGTTATCTTGAGATTATGCGATCCCTTGGCATCTCTGCGCTCTTTGCCTGCCTTCTCGCCTTCACCGGGTGTCATTCGGACCGCGTTCAGGCAACGGTCAGCAACCACACCAGCCAGCCTATTCTGCTGCTCGAAGTGGACTACCCGAGCGCGGGCTTCGGCACTCAGAATCTCGCCGCTGGAGCGGACTTCCACTATCGTTTCAAGGTCCTGGGCACAGGCAAAATTACCCTCACCTATACGGACGCAGAGCACAAGAACCACAAGTCCGAAGGGCCCTACCTCAACGAAAAAGCAGACGGCCCGTTGCAGATCGTTATTGCGCCGGACGGCGTTCATTGGCAGACAAGCCCCCGGACGACGATTCCGGCGCCTCCTGCATCCTGATCGTTATAAATATTAATCTTCGCCGGGCGTACGAGTCTCCAAGTCGGACTTTTTGGTCACGTCGATTTGAGGCGGCCCTATCCCCGGCTTCCGGCGACGACCTCCAATCGCCAGAAAGATCACAATCGCCAATCCCAGCACAACGAGATAGAGAATGATCACGGCGTCCCTCCATCGGCCCTTGATTGCGACCAATCTTGTAAGATGCATTCCCGACGCCTTGCGGTAACCTGTCTCTATGCCGCGCGGATATTTCATCACCTTTGAAGGGCTGGACGGTTCGGGCAAGACCACGCAGCTCCGGTTGTTGGCTGCATCGCTTACCTCCGCAGGTCATCACGTGGTCAGCCTTCGCCAGCCCGGAGGCACAGCCCTCGGAGACCGCATCCGCGCCATCCTGCTCGACTCACGCTCGGAAGACTCGCTCGGCCCCATCGCCGCCGCCACCGAGATGGCACTGATGTTCGCCGACCGGGCCCAGGCTATCGCCGAGATTATTGAGCCAGCGCTCGACGCTGGCAGCATCGTCCTCTGCGACCGCTACACCGACTCTTCGGAGGCATACCAGGGTGGAGGGCGCCAGCTAGGTAGTGAACGCATCCTGGCCATGCACGCGGCTGCCTGCGGCAACTTGCAGCCCGACTTGACTCTTCTTCTGCTGCCATCGCTTGAGGCATCGCTTCGCCGCGCCCGCCGCCGCAACCAGCGTCATGCCAATCATCACGGCACCGATGAGAATCGCTTCGAGCGCGAGTCAGACAACTTTTACCGCCGCATCTATGAAAAATACGAGGAGATTGCCGCCCGCGAGCCGCGACGCGTCTTCCCCGTCCGTGACGAGAGCAGCATCGAGCAGATTCACACGCGCATTCTTGAAGTCGTCGCCGCACATCTTCCCTCGATGGCAGGCGATGTCACCAGAGATAGGTAGCCACAGCTCCCGCACTCAGATCAGCCGTGAATGTCTTCCCGTGGTAGCGAACGCTGAATCTCTGAGAGCCGGACCCTGTATTCGCCACGATGAGAACCTTCCTGCCCTTCGCAGTCTTGAAGGCGACATTTGGAAGCACGTCGGATTCGCTTGAAGCGATACGGACAGAGCCGGGCCGGACAGACTTTGATGCGTGAGCAATCGTGTAATAGGCGAGGTTGCGAGTGACCTTGTCACCGTCGATGGTGATGGCTCCCTGACACATGGTGCAGCCGCCATTGTTGGTGTGCGGCCCGTATTGAGGATCGGCAGCCAGATTCCACAGCAGGACATTGCGGCTCCAGTTGCGGGTTGCGCCAATAACGATCCGCGCCACCGGGCTAGCGATCTTGAAGTCCTGAGCGCCGGGGCGGCTGACCACCATCTGCTCAGTGAAATAGAGGTTCTTTTTCGGAAACGCATCGTGCACTTCGGTGAGAGCCTCAATCTTGCCGCCGTAGAGATGAAAGCCGGAGCCATCAACATACTTGTATGCCGCCGGATCTTTGAGGATGGAGAGCGGGTAATCGGGGCGGTCGCAATTGTGATCGTAAAGAATGATCTTTGTCTTGATTCCGGCCTTTTGAAACGCCGGACCCAGATCATTTTTGATGAACTGGCCCTGCTCGGGCGCTTCCATCACCATGCTGGGAGTATTTTTGGGATTGAGCGGCTCGTTCTGCACCGTGATGGCATCGATGGGAATGCCCTCGGCCTTCATACCCTCGATGTACTTGACGAAGTAGGAGGCATAAGCAGCGTAGTACTCCGGCTTCAGTTCTCCTCCCTTTACATCGTCGTTGGTCTTCATCCATGCGGGAGCCGACCATGGCGATCCTAGTATCTTTATCTTCGGATTGATGGCCAGAATCTCCTTCAACACCGGGATGACATCGGCGTGGTCAGGGCCGAGGCTGAACTTCGCCAGCGTAGGATCGGTCTCGCCCGCGGGCAGATCGTCGTAGGAGAATACGCGCTCGTTCATGTCGGACGAGCCGATGCTCACGCGCAGGTAGCTGATTCCGATGCCATCACCGCTGGTAGAAAATAGCTGGCGGAGAAGCTCCGTTCGCTTTGCGGGCGGCATGTGGACGATCAACTGAGCGCTGCCGCCGGTCAAGGCAAATCCGAAACCGTCCATGGACTGAAATTTCTGCTTGTCATCGACCTCGATGACGGGGGCCGGACCGGCGGTTCGAGTAAAGTGCAGAGTGGATTTCTGCTGCTCGAAGAGAGCGGTCTTATCGGTAGTGGTCAGCCAGACGGTGGCACTCTTTTGCGCCATCAAGGTTAAAGGCAACAGCGTCGAAGCCGCAATCAGCAGACAGGCAGAGATTTTAGAGCGCATAGTATTCCTTCTCCGAACTATTGAGGCAATACGGTAAAGGTTGTGTGATCGGTTGCGGTTGAGTCAAAGCCGACCCAGAGGTCGAAGACTCCGGGTTCGATCGAGCGTTGACGCGTCTGCGTGCTCCAGAAGGCCAGTTCATTGGTGTCGAGCGGGAAGGTCACGGTCTGCTTCTCGCCGGGCTTAAGCGTGATACGGCGAAAGCCCTTGAGCTCCCGCACTGGCCTCGACGCGCTGCCGGAACGCTGATGGGTGTAGAGCTGCACCACCTCGTCGCCGGCGACCGATCCCGTGTTCTGCACCTCGACCGACACGGTGAAGGAAGAGCCTGCTTTTACCGAGGATGTACTCTTCCGTAGGCCGCTTAACTTGAAGCTGGTGTAGCTGAGTCCATAGCCGAAGGGATAGAGCGGCGCGCTGGAGCTGTCCCAGTAGCGCGTGTCGGGAGCTTCGGGAATCTGCGTCAGGTTGTGAGCGTAGTAGATCGGCACCTGCCCCACGCTGCGAGGCCAGGTCACCGGCAGCTTGCCGCCGGGGTTGGCATCGCCGAAGAGCAGGTCCGCGACCGCATTGCCGCCTTCGGTGCCGGGATACCACGCATCAAGGATCGCAGGCACGTGCGACGAGGCCCAGGTGATATTGAGAGGCCGGGCGTTGAACAGCACCAGGACGACGGGCTTACCCGTTGCCACGGCAGCTTCCAGAAGCTGCTGCTGCCGTCCGGGGAGCGTGAGCGTTGCCCGCGAGGCGCGCTCACCGCTCATATTCT
>Ga0207657_10001843_pt1 | contig 22910 bp, 21 predicted proteins | sample KBSC33metaG_FD_184316 | JGI IMG/M metagenome (GOLD analysis project Ga0207657, IMG submission 184316) | Corn rhizosphere microbial communities from Kellogg Biological Station, Michigan, USA - KBS C3-3 metaG (SPAdes) (version 2) | ecosystem: Host-associated > Plants > Roots > Rhizosphere > Soil ... | reverse complement strand
ACCCCTGATCGCAGCATGATCAACTTAAGCTAAACGGCATTGCCTGATAGGGGGAGTTTCGACACTCAATGATCAGTCCGGTCGCCACGGGCCGCACTGGCGGGGCTGGCGTGGCCGCTGATGCGACCACCAAGGCGGCGGCAAGGATTGCGGATATCTGCACCCCTCATGGGGGGTGCAGATATCCGCAATGATGCGGGCCGCGGGCGGGATGAGGGCCGCGGGGTGCGGCGGGGTCAGCTGAGTTCGGTTTCGCAGACGGACTGGAGGTGGGGCACGCCGGAGGCGTCCGCGACGGTGCGGTCGAAGCGGATGCGGGCCCGGCGGCCGTCGAACTCGAGGGCGGAGAGCATGTTGTGGAACCAGGAGCCGCGGGTGATCCGCCAGCGGAGCCTGGTCTTGGGCACCCCGGCCAGCCGGGCCATCCCGGTGCCGGCCACCCCGCCCGGCCGCGAGGTGGTCAGCTGGTGTCCGCGCCGGAATTGGTCCGGCAGCGTGTTGTGGATCGGCGAGCACACCGCCTGGTAGACCGAGCTGCGGGGGTTCGTCCCGGGCGGGAAGTCCACCGCGGCCAGGTAGGTGTGGTGGATGTCCCCGCCGAGCACGGTGACCGAGGCGGGCGGACGGCCCTGCTCCCCCGTGGCCAGCCCGGTAAGGAGCCGCTCGAAAAGGCCGAACGACCGGCCGAACGCGGCCCAGTGTTCCAGGTCAAGCTCCCGGCGCACCCGCTCGCCGACGCGGGCGGCGCGCTTGCCCCAGGCTCCGCCGCAGACGGCCTCGTTCCACGCCTCCAGGCCGTGGATGCCGTACGGGAGCAGCAGCGGCAGCGAACTGGCGAGCACCACGTGGTTCCAGTCGCCGGCCACCGACTCGGTGACCCACTGCCACTCGGCATCGTCCACCATCAGCCGCCGGCCCTCGTCGAGCACCCGGCCGCCGCGCGAGTCGATCACGACGATCCGCACCCCGCCGCCCGGGGGGCCGAAGGCGCGCCGGAAGCTCCACTGGAGGCCGTCGACCTGCTGGTCGGCCTGGCCGGCGAACTCGCCCAATACGTCGGCGTGGTCACCGGGCTGGAGCATCTGCTTCCACAGGTCGTTCTTGGCGAGTTCGGCCGGGGACAGGTTGCCCAGGTGCTGATAGATCCAGTAGCTCATGTAGGCGGCGCGGATCCGCTCCGGCCACCACGGCTTGGCCTGGTAGTCGCGGCGCCAGGCGGCCGAGGTGTTCCAGTCGTCGTGCACGTCGTGGTCGTCGAAGATCATCGCGGTGGGGACGACGGACAGCAGCCAGCGCACCGAGGGCTCGGTCCAGGCCTCCCGGTACAGGAAGCAGTACTCGCCGAAGTCGGCGACCTGGTAGCCGGGCGGTTCGGCCGGGTCACGGTGCTGCTCGATGAGCTCGCGCGTGGCCGGCCCCGGGTTGTCGGCGTAGACCTGGTCGCCGATCAGCAGCATCAGGTCGGGCCACCGCTCGTGCGGCGTCCCGCGCAGGTCCAGCGCGTAGGCGACCAGCGCGTCCGGCCCGTGTTCCTCCTCGTCCCGCTGCGCGCGGCGGGAGCTGAGCCGGCGCGGCAGGATCGGCAGCTCGGCGATCCGGCAGGAGCCGAAGGCGAGCCGGAGCGGCCGGCCCGGGTCCGGCGTCCTGAGCACGCTCGGCGGGAACTCCGAGTCCGGCTCGGGCCAGCGGATGACGCCGTCCAGGGCGACCTGGTACTCGTACTCGGTCCCCGGGCTCAGGTCACCGATCACCACTAGCGCGTAGTGGTGCCCGGCGACCTCGAAGGTCCGCACCTGGTGGCCCAGGATCTCCACCTCGCAGGCCCGTTCGGTCTCGACCCAGATCGTGGCCTCGGTCTCGCCCACGTAACGCAGCAGCGGGCCCAGTACGAGCTCCGGTGCCCCGGTGTCGCCTTCTGTCATGCGCGCTTCCTACCCAGCACCGGCCTTCTCATGACGAATACGACGCTGGCGGCAAGCGCGGCGACCAGGACGGCGATGCAGATTCCGGCGGCGACGCTGTAACCGGCGTCCGCGGGAAACCGGCCCCCGGCCGGCGTGGACAGCACGAGGACGGTGGCGCTCAGCGCGCTGGCGATGGCGTAGGCGACGGTCCGCACGAGCTGGTAGAAGCTGATCGCGCTGCCGGTCTCCGACGCGGGCACGCCCGCGGTGATCTGCAGCGGGTTAACCGCGTAGGCGCTCCCCACGCCGAGGCCGGAGACGGCCATGACGGCGACCAGCCCCGGATAGCTGTCCCGGGCGACGAGGAACAGCACCATGGAGGCGATCAGCAGCACGCAGCTGGCCGCCACCACGAACTCGGCCGAGGTGCGCCGGGCGGCCCGCGCGGCGAGCCGGCTGGCGGCGAAGCTAGCCAGGGAGAACGGGGTGAGCATGGCCGCGGCCACGACCACCGGCGCGCCCAGGCCGTAACCGGCCGCGGGCGGCGTCTGGGCGAAGCGGACGACGAGCGACATCAGCGGGTAGAAGCCGACGGCGATCAGGAAGACGGTGAGGTTGGCGGCCAGTACCGGCCGGCGGCCGAGCAACCGCAGTTCGATCAGCGGATGCCGAACGCGCTGCTCCCAGCCGATCCAGACGGCCAGCAGCGCCACCGAGGTAACCGCTCCGGCGAGGGTGGCGGCCGACGTCCAGCCCCAGGCCGGTCCCTGGGCCAGCACCAAGAGCAGCCCGGCGATCCCCGCGCCGAGCAGGACGGCGCCCGTGACGTCGACCCGGGCCGGCCGGGCCGGGCTGTCCGGCAACGCCACCAGGGCCGCGGCCAGCACCAGGGCGCTGAGCCTGGCTGCACCTGGATGCCCCGCACCTGGATGTCCCGTGCCGGCGTACGCTCAGCCTGGTCTGGCGCGCTGACGCCTACCGGCCCGCCGCGGCCCGGGCCCTCACCGAGTTCGCGGCCGGCTACTTCCGCACCTGGCGCGGCGACGCCTAGGCGTGGGCGGCCGCGGCGGCCGCGGCTAGCTGCGCCACCGGGAGCTTCTTGATGTCGGAGTGCGCTCCGGAGAACGGCTCGTTCGTGGTGTCGTTGATGACGCTGGCGGCGTCGATCCGGTAGAAGGTGCCGGGCGCGAGATCGTAACTGGTGCCACCCTGGGCGGGCATGGCCCGGTCTTCGGCCGGCTTGACGGCCTGGAAGCCGTCGGAGCCCATGCCGCCCCACCGGTCGGCGACGGCGGCCGCCGCATCCTGATGGGCCAGGAAGGAGGCCTTGGGGTACCACACGCCGACGGCCCAGTCGTAGACGGTGTGGGTAGCCGCCAGGGGACCGTGCACCCGGTCGGCATAGGCGTTCAGGGCGCCGGGGCTGCCGAACGGGTTGTCCTGGGCGTGCGCGAAGGACCAGTGCGAGAACGCGCCCTGCAGAAGAACCAGCGAGGCGACCGGGCTGCTGGCCGGCTCGCCCACGCCGGATAGCGCGAAGGACACCAGCCGGGCGCCGAAGCTGTGCCCGATCAGGTGCACCCGGACGGCGGGCGATTGCGCGTGCAGCGCGGCGAGCAGGGGCCCGAGGCCGTTCCGGCCGACGGTCCCGGCGCGGGCCTTCATGGTGTTGTAGGAGAACACCCGCAGGACGTCCTTGGCACCGCCGATGGCCTTGCCGAACCAGTCGCCGAGGCCCTGCTGCGCGCCGGCCGACGGCGTGCTGCCGAAGGCGTCCGCGGCCGCCTGGTAATCCGCGGCGGGATCATCGCTCAGCAGCAGCGCGGTCTCGCCGGCGTCCTCGAATTCGCCGTCGGGCGCGGGCGGCGGCGTCAGTGACTTGATCAGCTGGCTGATCTGCTCGAGTCGCTGCTGCTTCGCGTCGTCGGACTCGGCCGCCCCGGCCGCGCTCTCGCCGTCGTCGATGAGCTGGCCGATCTGCGTGATGGCAGCGGCCTGCGCCGGGTCGGCGAACCCGGGCTGGAGGGCCGCGGCGATGTCGGCGCCCGACAGCGCGGCGGTCCCGGCGCTGAGGTCCACCACGGCACCGGCCTCCGCCTGCTGAGCGCCAGCGGCGGGCGGAGGGGTCGCCGGGGTCGGCGGGAACCACAGCGACGGCCAGTAGATGCCGGCGAAGCCCACCTTCCCGATGCCGGGCAGGCCGTGCGCGGCGGTGCGGATCAACGGGAACATCGTGTTGTACAGCTGGCGCGCGCTGTTCTGCGACGTGCCCCATCCGTGGCTGAAGGCGAACAGGTCGGTGACGCCGGCCGCGGCCACCTCGGCCAGGAAGCTGCTCTGAGCGGGCGACGTCAGCTTGCCGTCTTCGTCGAACTGGAGGTCCCAGACCGGTTCGCCGGTCGGTAGTGGTGGCATGGCGGTAGCCCTTTCTGTCAGACGTTGGCGAGCATCCGCATCAGGTCGACCAGGCCGGCGCCTTGTGCGTACCGTTCGCGGCCCAGGTCGGTGGCACTCTGCGTGAGAAGGCTCTTGACCTGCTCCGGGCGGCCGATGAACTCCGGCCGGGCGGACAAGAACGCGGCGATGACGCCGGATACGTGCGGCGCGGCCATGGACGTGCCGGACAGCTCGGCGTAGGTCAGCAGGCTGGCCGGGTCTGGGGCGGCCGCGGGCGGGTCGAAACCGGCGCCCGCGCGGACCTGGCCGGTGGCGGCCGAGGCGATCCACTCGCCCGGCGCCACCACGTCCGGCTTCATCCGGCCGTCCAGGGTCGGGCCCTTGCCGGAGGTCCAGGTGACACCGAAGGCATGGGGCGCCTCGCGGTGGGTCGATCCCACCGCGATGCAGTCCCGCGCGTGGGCGGGCTCGGTGATCGACCCCATGATGGCCGCGGTGTTGGCCGAGTCTCCGCGGGTCGTGCTGGCCCCGTAGTTACCCGCCGACACCACCACGACGACACCGGAGGCGACCAGGAGGTTCACGGCCTGGCACAGCGGGGACTGGCCCGCGGCGTACTGGTCCGGCTGCCATTCGCAGCCCAGGCTCATGTTGATCCCGTGCACGCGCAGCAGGCCCGGGTCGACGTTGACCTCCGTGCGCAGATAGGTCAGGGCCCGGATGACCGCGGCCGAGGAGGTGACCCAGGTGCCCTGCGGGCTGCGGCGCATGACCTTCAGGCTCACCAGCTCGCAGGCCGGCGCCATGCCGGACAGCTTGCCGACGCGAGTGCGCGGGACGTACCCGCTGTCCCCGGCTTCCTTCGAGTCCGCGACCAGCGGAACGGAGCCATCGGGCGAGCAGCCGGCGATGATCCCGGCCACGTGCGTGCCGTGCCCGCTGTCGTCGGACAGGCCCGAGCCGGGAGCCGCCGGCGCCGGGCTGTCCGGGTTGACCAGATAGCTGAAATCACGGTGCAGCTGACTGGTCAGGCCCTGCGGCGGCATGTCCCCGCGGCCCTCCCTGGCCAGCTCGAGGGCTGAAAAGTGCGGATGGCAGGCGTCGATCCCGCTGTCGATGACGGCCCAGACGATCCCGTGCCCGCGGGCGTCGTAGGAGCGCCAGGCCGCGTCGACTTTCACGGTCGGCGCCGAACGGTCGATCTGGGGCGTCAGGGTGTAGTCCGGCCAGATCCGGAAGATGACCGGGGGAAGCCCGCTGTCCCGGGCGGAGCTGCGGTCGTGCCCGGCCATCTGCTGCGCGTCGGCGCGGGACAGGACGCACTGGTAGAGCTTGGGCGCAACCAGTGCGAGCCCCGTTGGGACGGGCGGCTGGACCGGACTGACCGACGCAGGTTCGGCCGGCCACGACCCTCCGGCCCGTTCGGCGTACTGCTCCCACAATGCGTAGAAGGCCCGCCGGACCTCGGCCAGCCCGCCCGGGTAGCGCAAGTTGAGCTCGACCAGCATGGGGACTTTCTCGCCCGGGTCGACCTGGACCTGGTCCGCCGCGTCTTCCGGCGGCAGCCTCAGGTCCCCCACCAGGACCGACCGGACGCGGTGCTCTGCCTCGTAGGTCATGGCCCCTCCCCACCCCTGTTACCTGAACGGAGCGGGCATCAGACGGGAAAATACAGTCCGGCGTGTCAGGCAGGCTGGCGCGCCGGCGGCTTGCCGCCGAGTGCGTTGCGCCGGGCCGGTGCCTGCAGGGACACCATCCGCCGCCAGCCGCCGAGCCGTTCGTAGAGATAGATGGCCTGGATGCCGGCTATCAGCACGGCTGCCTTCGGCCTGGGCCAGCGCAAGATGCGCCCTAGGTGTGCCATGACCGCCTTGCTCACGTCGCGGTAGATGGCGATCTCGGCGAGGGCAGTCGCACGCAGCATGCGACGGATGGTGTCCGCGTACCCCGACGCGGCCAGCCTGAGCAGCTCCTCGTGGCAGTAGGCGAGGTGGTTGTCCTCGTCATTGGCGATCATCGTGACCGCGCGGCTGATCTCCTGACGGGAGCCGGCGTATGTCCGCAGCGCCCGCATCTGCTCCGAGGCGCGCTGCTCGGTAACCCGGCTGTGCACCAGATAGGCGATGATGTCGCGTTCGGTCAGCTGCTCCTCGCGCCGCAACTGGCGGTGGGTCAGTCCGAGGCCGACACGCTCCAGCCGCATCGTGTAGTCCGTCTCGGCGGGCACGGGTACTGGCTGCAGGCCCCGCTTGCGCAGCAGCGCGTTGAATATGCGCCCGTGCTTATCCTCGTCCGCGCCGTGCCGGGCAATCTTGGGTGCCAGGTCCTGGCACGACTCCGGTACCAGGGCCGCGATCCGGCCGTTCTCCCAGCCGCCCTGCGCCTCGTCGCTGGCCGCGATGGAGCAGAAGAGCCGGAACGCCTCGTCGTTGTCGAATATCTCGGCAAAGATCGTCTTGGCCGACAGCATTCCTGGTCACCCGTCATGCCAGCGTTGCATGTGCTCGGCGTGCGTACGCAGGTACGCACCGGGTTTGAAGAACCGGTCGTAAAAGTCGAGGTCCAGGTGATGAGCCTGGACGTAGTTCATGATGAACACCGATGGCACCGTCCCCGGGAACTTGCCGAACGTGTCGAAGACGTACTGTGCCTGCCGGGCGACGCAGGCCTTGAACGCCGGGTCGTGGATCTGGGCGCTGCCCCGGACGCCGGGACTGTCGGTCCAGGCCCCCGGCGTCCCGGGATGGAACGGGCCGCCGGGACCGAACTTGCGCTCGGCGAACGCCTCCACCGCGGCCGCCATGTCGGGGTAGTGCGGCGGGCAGTAGGCCTCGAAGACCCCTTCCCGGCCGGTCGGGTTGGGCAGTGGCCAGCGCTCGTCCTGGTCGTACCGGAACCCGAGGCCGGGCACGTCAGGGTGGCCCGAGGCGCCGAGCATGGCGAAGCGGTCGATCCCGTCGAACATCCAGCCGCCCAGGCCCATACCCTGCAATAGCAGCACGCCGGCGTAGCAGGCGGTGGCCAGCTCCGCGGTGGCCTCGGTCAGCGCGTACTGCTCGGCGAACGTGAGCGGAAGCGGATCGTCGACGTTGACCAGCCCGCTGAACCCGGCCAGCCCGGGGATCTCGCGGCGGTTGACGTCGTCGTAGAGCGCGTACCCGTTCTGGGCGAGGAAGCAGAGAACCGCGATAAGGTGCTGGGCGATGTCGGCCACCGGGATGACCAGCAGCGACCCGGGGACGTTGACGCACCAGGTGTTGTGGCCCTCCAGGTACGGTTCCTCGGCCGGCAGGTAGAGCCGCCCGCCGTCCAGCTTCCGTACCCGCCCGCGGTGTCGCTCGACCATCAGCTCGGGCGTCACCTCCTCGGTGGCCGGGTCGACGAGCGCGCCAGCGTCGCGGGTCGCGAACAGGTACACGCCCGAGTCGTCGGTGAAGAACAGTTCGGCGGTATGGAAGCCGGCGGCCGACGGGAACGTGCGCCCGGCGGCCGCGGCCGAATAGTTCGAGAGGTGCGGCGCGTAGCGAGCGTGCCGGGTGATCGAGAAATGCCATCCCGTCGTCCCGCCCATGGCCCCGAGGACCAGCATCCGCTCCAGCTCGCTGAGCGGAACCGGCTCATGCCCGGACCGGTAGGCCAGCGGGCCGTCCGGGATTTCCCCGCCTCGCGCGAAGCGCCGCGAGCGACGCCCGAACAGCGCTTCCACCAGCGGGAAATCCTCGAGATCCCGCAGCGCGCGGATATCGGTACCAACTTGCTGAACGCTCATCTCGTCCCCCTCACCCCGCCGTACACCACATCCTCATCACGACGAGGTGCAGCCGGGTTGCAGACGATTTGCAATCGGCGTGAAGATGCCCGGGGCTAAGCCGGGCCGCCGAACAGTAGCGAGTCCAGCCCGCGGCGGACGCCGACGGCGTCCGCTACCCGGCGCACGGCCAGCAGGGTGCCCGCGACGTACGGGGCCGGGGTCAGCCCCGGGTCGTGCCGCATGACCAGCCGCTCCCCCGGCCCGGCGAAGACCACCTCGGTGCTGACCACGAAGCCGGGCAGCCGGACCGAATGAACCCGGGTCCCGCCGACCTCCGCCCCGCGCGCCTCGGCCGGTCCCTCCAGGTCGGCGAGCGGCACGGCGCGGGCCGGCTCGCGGACCTGGCCCAGGGTCTCGGCGAGATCGCGCGCCGTGCCGCTGGGCACGTCGGGCTTGGTGTCGCTGGCGTAGTCGATGATCTCCCAGGCGCCGATGTGCTCCGCGGCCATCGTGGCGGCGCGGCGCAGCACGGCGGCCATGACCGAGAAGTTCCCGGCCGCGATCACGCCGACCCCCCGGTCGCGGGCCAGCCGGTCGATCTCGGCGTAGTCGCCGGCGGTCAGGCCGCTGGTGCCGATGACCACGTGCACCCCGGCCTCGATCGCGGCCCGCGCGTTGCCCTGGACCGCGGCGGCGCTGGTGAAGTCGACCAGCACGTCGGCCGGCGCGGCGGCGAGTGCCTCGGCGGCGGTCGCGTAGACCGCGCCCTGCCCGGCCGCCGACCGGGAGACGCCCGAGGTCAGCGTGAGGTCCTCGGCGGCGTCGATGGCGGCGAGGATGGGCGGCGCCGTCCACCCGGTGACGCCGGCGAAACAGATATTGATCATGGCCCTGACTCTAGGGCGGCGCAGAAGGTATGAGAGTGGCGTTGTGCACCTTCTTCTGTGCACAGCGCCACTCTCACTGAATTCAGGTGGAGTCGAGTGGCTTGCCTGGGGCGAACCAATAGAGCTCGACGGACCAGAGGTGCGGCTGGGGCTTGTGGTCCGGGTGGCGCGGGGCCGGCGGGGGGACGGATTAGCCGGCCCGTTCGGTATCCGGCCCGCCGCGGAGGGGAGCGGTGGGGTCGGCGGTGGGGCTGCCGCGGAGCAGGTAGGCGGAGCTGAGCAGCTCGGGCTGCTCGCGCAGCTCGCGGGCCAGGCCGGAGAAGCGGATCCGGCCGCCCTCCATGATGTGCGCCTGCTGGGCCAGGCCGAGCGCGACGGTGGCGAACTGCTCGATCAGCAGCACGCCGGTGCCGGACTCGGCCACCGCGGCGATGACCGGGATCAGCCGGCTGACCACGACCGGGGCCAGGCCGAGGGACAGCTCGTCGATCAGCAGGTAGCGGGGCTGCGTGATCAGCGCCTGGGCCAGCACGACCATCTGCTGCTCGCCACCGGACAGGGTCCGGGCGGCGGCGGTGAGCCGCTGGCCGAGCTGGGGGAACAGCTCGAGGACCCGGTCCCGGCCGACCTGGGCCTGGTCGCGGGTCAGCGCGTAGCTGGCCACCCGCAGGTTGTCCTCGACGGTCAGGTCGGGTAGCAGCCGGCGGCCCTCCGGCACGATCGCGACGCCCGCCTGCCGGATCCGTTCCGGGCGGCGCCCGGTGATGTCCTCGCCGTCGAGGAGCACGGTGCCTGAGCGCGGCCGCAACACGCCGCCGACGGCCAGGACCAGGGTGGACTTGCCCGCCCCGTTCGGCCCGAGCAGGGCGGTGACTTGGCCCGCTTCGATCTCCACCGAGACGTCCCTGACCACCGCCCGGCCGCCGCGCTCGACGGTGAGGTCGCGCAGGTGCAACGAGCTCATGCCACCCCCAGGTAGGCACGGATCACGGCCTCGTCGCGGAGCACCGCGGCGGTCGGGCCGGACGCGATCAGCTTGCCGAAGTCGAGCACCGCGGTCGTCGCGCAGCAGGCCGAGACCAGGCTCATGTCGTGGTCGACCAGGATGGCCAGGGCGCCGGTGTGCTCGGGGATGCGCCGGATCACCTCGGCCAGGTGCCTGGTCTCCTCGTCCGGCAGCCCGGCGGCGGGCTCGTCCAGCAGCACCAGGCGCGGCCGCCCGACGACGGCCCGCGCCACCTCGACCAGGCGGCGCTGGCCGGCCCCGAGCGTGCGCACCTTGGTCTCCGGGTCGGCGTCGAGGCCGGTGAACGTGAGCGCGTCCAGCACGTCACCGCGGCGGGAAGCGCCGCCGAGCCTGGCGTGCTCGTGCACCATGGCCACATTGTCGAACACCGAGAGCTCCTCGATGGCTTGCTCGGTCTGGAACGTCCGGCGCACCCCCCAGCGGGCACGGCGGTAGTGGGCCATCGACAGCAGGTCGGCCCCGAACGCCCGCACCGTTCCCGCGGCCGGCCGGACGAAGCCGCTCAGCACGTTGAAGAACGTGGTCTTGCCGGCCCCGTTCGGCCCGATGAGCCCGCAGGTCCCCTGCTCGAAGGTCAGGCTCATGGCGTCCAGCGAGGTGACGCCGCCGTAGCGGACGGTGAGGCCGTCGACTTCGATCATTCCGCGTCACCTCCCGGCCGACGGCGAAGACGGCGGCCCAGGAAACGGCCCAAACGCGCCAGATCCCTGGGCACCTGGTCGGCCAGCCCGGCCGGCGCCGTGGTCAGCACCTGGAGCACGCCGACCCCGAACAAGATGATCAGCCAGTCGGCCGAGACGCCCCAGTTGTTGAGCAGGGCCGGGAGGAACTGGTACAGCAGCGCGGCGACCACCGCGCCCCACAGGCTGAACACGCCGCCCATCAGCGTCACGGCGAGCAGCGTGATCGAATCCTGGGTCGGGAAGTTGATCGAGTACAGGTAGTGGATCGCGCCGGCCAGTACGCCGCCCGCGACGCCGGTGATGAAGGACGCCAGCGCGAACGCCCACAGCTTGTAGAACCAGATGTTGATTCCCGCGGCCAGCGCGGCGGGCTCGCTCTGCCTGATCGCCGCCCAGGCGCGCCCGGGCCGGGTCTTGATGTGCGCCAGGACGAGCGCGAACATCAAGACCGCGACCACCATCGAGTAGCGGAAGTAGGCCGGGTCGCTGGCCGCGATGCTGGGCCGGCGGATCGGCGGGATGTGCAGCAGGCCGCCGTTGTAGCCGAGGAACCCGTGGCCGCCGTTCGGGAAGTTCACCGTGGCCAGCACCACCGTGATGCTGCCCGCCAGCATCAGCGTGATCAGCGCCAGGTACAGGCCGCGCAGCCGCAGCGCGGGCAGCCCGATCAGCAGGCCTGCCAGCATCGTGATCAGGCCCGCCTCCAGCAGGACGAGCGGGTAAGGCTGGGTGGTGGCGAACAGCAGCCGGGCGGCCGCCCAGGCGCCGATGGCCAATACGGCGGCCTGGCCGAGGGAGTACAGGCCGACCCGCCCGACGAGCAGGCCGAGGGCCAGCGTCACAATCGAGTACACGGCGACCTGGGTCATCGTGTCGACGTAGTACAGGCTGAGCAGTTCGGGCAACGCGAAAAAGGCGAACAGCAGCAGCACCGCAGTGACGCCGCCCTTGATGAGCTGCGGGCGGGTGGGCCGACGGGCGATGCGGGCCGGGCTCGCGCGCTCGAGCGTGGCCCGCATCACGCCTCCTCGCGAGATTGAGTCATGACCTGGTGCCTTGATAGCACGAGCAGGCCGATCGCGGCGATCACGAACGGGGTCATGTCGCGGTAGCTGGTCAGCGAGGCGATCGGGGTCAGCAGGTCGTGCAGCAGGCCGATGACGATCGCCGCCACGAACGTGACCGTGATCGAGCGGAGCCGGGCGATCAGCACCGCGGCCAGCGACGAGATCACCAGGAAGGTGAGCGTGGTGGCGTCGAGCGCCACCAGGTCGGCCAGCAGCAGCCCGGCGATGCCGCCCAGGATGCCGCAGCCGAGCCAGGCCGCGGCCTCCACCTTCCTGACCGGCACGCCGAGGGTCGCGGTGATGTCGCGGTCGTTGGCCATCGCCCGCATGGCCGTGCCGAGCTTGGTGAACCGCAGGAACGCGCCGGTGCCCACGGTGAGCACCACGCCGGCCGCCAGCGCGATCACCTGCGTCCAGGTCACCTGGATCTGGGCCACCGTGAAGCCGCCGTTGTCGGTGGGCAGCGAGAGCGAGCGGGCCTGGCCGCCGCTGGTCGTCCAGAGCAGGTCCATCACGCCGTACAGGATCAGCGTCAGCCCGATGGTGGCCACCGCCTTGATCAGCGGATCCCTTCTCGCCAGGGCCGGGCCGAACAGGAGCCCGTAGCCGAGGGTCACCACCCCGGCCACGGCGATGCAGACCAGCCAGCCGGCCCAGCCGGGCGCGCCTGCCTCCGTGGTCAGCGACCAGGCGATCAGCGCGCCCAGCGCGCCGACCGCGCCGAAGGCCAGGTAGAGCACGCCGGTGGCCCGGTACAGGACGACCAGCCCGACCCCGGACAGGGCGTACACCCCGCCCAGGGCCAGGCCGCTCACGATGAACGGCTCGAAGTTCGACCAGGGCGGCATCAGCGGTCGCGGCCCTGGACGGTCATGAGCCGGCCGGGGCGTAGGCCGCGGTGCCGGCGACGCTCCGGTATTGCGCAATCTGCGGGTCGACCTTCGAGATCAGCGTGCAGCCCTGGGCCGTGGTCATCTTGCCGTCCTTCGGCGTGACGGTCCAGTCGGAATTGTTCGGGATGTGCAGCGGGTAGTCGCCGTAGGTCCACAGCTGGCAGAGCATGCCGGTGTTGAAGTCCTTCACCGCCTTGAACGCGGCGTTGACACTCTGCACCGTGTAGGGCCCGGTGATCGACTGCAGCGCGTGCACCGCGATCTCGGCCTCGGTGAAGCCCATCTGGCTGAAGCTGCCGATGCCGCCCTGCACCGACGAGCCGTACTGCTTGAGGATCGCCTTGTACAGGTTCATCGAGGTCGTGTTCGTGTCGTCGGGCGGGGCCAGCTCGGCGTTGACGAACAACTTGCCATTCCACTTCGGTCCCAGCGACTGAGCCAGGAAGTCGGTGTTGCACGGCGTCGAGCAGCCCCACAGCTTAACCCGGTCCTCCAGGCCGAGCTTCTGCGCCGCCTGCAGGATGACCAGCGCCTGCGGCGGGGTGAAGTTGAGGATCACGGCGCCGTTCGGCCCGGCGTCGTTGACTTCCTTGATCGCCACCGAGTTGGCGTCGGTGATCGGAACGTTCTCGGTCAGGTCGACGATCGGGACGTTGGCCGCCTTGGCCAGCGCGTTCGGGCCGGCCGCGATGTACCCGGTGCCGGGCACGTTGGCCTGGTCGAACACGACCTTGGAGACGTGCTGGGCGAGCGCGTACTGCACCGCCCCGTCCGAGCTGTACCGCGGGCCCATGTTGACGGCGGCGCTGTTCGGGGTCGAGTAGCACTCGGGCGCGATCCCGGAGTCGATGACGTAGAAGCCGAGCTTCTGCCAGTAGCTGCTGTTGATCGAGCACTCGATGATCGAGGTGTTGCCGACGATGCCGACCACTTTGTCGGTCTGCACCAGTTGCTTGGCGTCGGCCGCGATCTGGGCCGGGTTGGTCTGCTCGGTCGCGATATAGAGCTTGATCGGGTGGCCGTTGATGCCGCCGTTGGCGTTGACGCAGTCGAAGTAGGCCTTGGCCATGTTCGGGATGTCGGTGAACGAGGTGCCCGGCTGGTTGGTCGCGATGGCGCCGAGCGGGATCGGGGTGCCGGTCGCCTTGACGCCGGGCTTGCTGCCGCAACTCGACGTGTCGACGGTCGCGGCGCCGGCGCTGCTGGACGAGCCCGCGGCCGGGGTCGACCCGGTGGCGCCGCTGCTGCTACTGCTGCTGCTGCAGCCGGCCGCGGCCAGGGCGAGGGCGGCGGCGAGCAGGATCGTTCTTCGGGCGGCGTTATTTCTTCTCATCTGTCCCCCTTAGGGCGGTGAGTTGGTGTCTCAATTCACGGTCACGACGATCTTGATGGCGTCCGGCGGCCTGCTCATCGCGAATGCGAACGCCTCGGCCGCGCGGGCCAGCGGGAAATGGTGCGAGAAGACCGGGGCGAGGGCCGGGCGATTGGCCGCGACCAGGCGTATCGCCTGGGCGAAATCCCCGGCCGTGGCGCAGCTCGAGCCGAGGACGTCAATTTCCTTTTCCGGGAAGGCCCCCGACCGCAGCGGCGCCGTCCCCGAGGACAGGCTGACGACCACGACCCGGCCGGCCTGCGCCACCATCTCGGCCGCCTGGGCCAGCAGGCCGGCCTCGCCGCTGGTCTCGACGGCCAGCGGCGGCCCCTCGCCGCCGGTCCACTCGCGGGCCTGCGCGGCGAGGTCCTCCGGCGATGCCCAGGCCACGATCTCGGCACCGAGGCGCTTGGCCAGGTCGCGGCGGCCGGGCAGCGGGTCGACCGACAGCACCCGCGCGCCGGCGTGGACGGCGGCGACCAGCGTGGCCAGGCCGATCGGACCCGCGCCGAACACCACCACCTGCTCGCCGGCCTGCAGCCGGCCGCGGGCCAGCGCGTGCACGGCCACCGAGGCGGGCTCGACAAAGCACGCGCTGTCAGGATCCAGGTCGCCGGCCCCGAAGACCAGGCCGGCCGGGACCTCGAGCCGTTCGGCCAGGCCGCCGTCGAGGTGCACGCCGACCAGGCGGAAGGCCGGGCAGGCGTTGGGCCGCCCGATGCGGCAGGGATAACAGTGGCCGCAAGGCAGCAGTGGCCAGAGCGCGACCCGATCGCCGGCGCTCGTCTCGCTGTCCCCCGGATCCTCCACGATCGCGGACACCTCGTGGCCCTGGATCCGCGGGTAGAAGTCGCGGCTTCCGGAGAGCGCGCCCACGTCGCCGGAAAACAGGTGGAAGTCGGAGCCGCAGATACCCACCCGTTCGGGACGCACGATAACGTGACCGGCGCGGGGGCGGCCCGGTCCGGTGACGTCCCCGACCACCATCTCGCCGGGTGATCTCGTCACTGCGGCCAGCACCTGCGACCCCTCTCCGCGGCCGCCCTGACCAGCGTGAATAAAGGGACAGCTGGCCGTTACCGCACGCTAATGCGGAGATTCCCACGGCCGATCGCGCCGGACAATGACACCGCGCCCAAAAAGGCCCGCTGTATTCGGTGTCCCGGCCACAAGGATTCCGAACGGGCCGGGCCGGGGGCACACGGAAAGGAACCAGCCGGGCCCGGGGGTGGTGCATGAGGGGGAGGGCCCGGCTGGCGCAGCGGACCTCAGCCGAGACCCGCCGCCGTGCGGAGGGCGGCGGCCTTGTCGGTGTTCTCCCAGGTGAAGCCCGATTCGTCCCGGCCGAAGTGGCCGTAGGCGGCGGTTTGCCTGTAGATGGGCCTGCGCAGGTTCAGCTTCTCCACCAGGGCGGCCGGCCGCAGGTCGAAGTGGTCGCGGACCAGGTCTGCGATCGCGGCCCGGTCGATCTTCTCGGTGCCGAAGGTCTCGATCAGCAGGGACAGCGGCCGGGCGATCCCGATCGCGTAGGCCACCTGGACTTCGGCCCGGTCGGCGAGCCCGGCGGCCACGATGTTCTTGGCCACGTGCCGCGCCGCGTAGCTGGCCGACCGGTCCACCTTGGAGGGGTCCTTGCCGGAGAAGGCGCCGCCGCCGTGCCTGGCGAACCCGCCGTAGGTGTCCACGATGATCTTGCGGCCGGTCAGGCCGGTGTCGCCGACCGGACCGCCGATCACGAACCGGCCGGTCAGGTTGACGTAGAACTCCTTTCGCAGCGCCGTGGCGTCGTAGAGTCCGGGCGGCAGCGCCTGCGTCACCACCTGCTCCCACAGCGCGTCGGGCAGCTTGGCCTCCACCCCGTCCTCGTGCTGGGTGGAGATGAGCACCTTCTCCACCCCCGACGGCCTGCCGTCCGCGTCGTAGCGCACCGTCACCTGGGTCTTGCCGTCCGGCCGCAGGTACGGGAGCAGCCCTTCGCGCCGCACCTGCGCGAGCCGCCGGGCCAGCTTGTGCGCGAGCACGATCGGCATCGGCATCAGCTCGGGTGTCTCGTTGCTCGCGTAGCCGAACATCATGCCCTGGTCGCCCGCTCCCGCGGAGTCGAACGGGTCGGTGCTGCCCAGGTTGCGCGTGTCGTGGGACTCGTCCACGCCGCGGGCGATGTCGGGCGACTGCCGGTCCAGCGCGGTGATCACGCCGACCGCGTTGCCGTCGAAGCCGAAATCGCCGGTGTCGTAGCCGATGTCGCAGATCACCTCGCGGGCGATGGCGGCGAAGTCCAGCACCGCCTTGGTGGTGATCTCCCCGGCCAGCACCACCAGGCCGGTGGTGAGCAGGGTCTCGACCGCCACCCTCGACTGAGGATCCGCGGCCAGCGCGGCGTCGACGATCGCGTCGGAGATCTGGTCGGCCACCTTGTCCGGATGACCTTCGGTCACGGATTCGGAGGTGAAAAGGAACCCGTCCTCGGTGCTCATGATGTCTGTCCTCCGGGTAGCTCGGCTCGGACCAGGGCGACGCCCGCCACCATGGCGCGCAGCTTCTGCCGGGCCACGTCGGGCGCGAGGTGGCGCAGCCCGCAGTCTGGGTTGATCATCAGGCGTTCGGCCGGTACGTACTCCAGCGCGCGCCTGATCCGGGACGCGACCAGCTCGGCCGCCTCGACCTCGGGGTTCTTGACGTCGATGACCCCCAGGCCGAGCCATTTGTCCCAGCCGTGCTGCCGGATCAGCCGCAGGTCGTCCAGGCCCTTGCGGGCGAACTCCAGGACGACCTGGTCCACCCGGGCGGCCTTGACCGCCGGGAACAGGAAGTCGTAGTGCCCCTCCCAGGACGGCCGCGCGTAGCGGTTGCCGTAGCACACGTGCAGCGCCCAGGTGGCGGGTACGCCGTCGGTGACGATGTTCACCGCCTCGATCGCCAGCTCGACCTGATCCGGGTAGCCGGCCAGGAACGGCTCGTCGATCTGGAGGAGTTCGGCCCCGGCCTTGGCCAGCTCGCGGGCTTCGGCGTTGAGCCGGCGGGCCAGCGCGCGGACCAGGTCGCCCGGCTCGGAGTAGGCGTCGTCGCGGATCCGGCGGGACAGCGAGAACGGCCCGGTGAAGGAGAACTTGATCGGCTTGCGGGTCAGCTGCCGGGTGAAGCGGAAGTCGTCGGCCAGGGCCAGTCCCGTAGAGCCGGCGCCTGGTTCGTCGGGGAGCTCGGGCAGCGGGCGGGTAACTTCGGCGTCGTAGTAGTCGAAGTAGTCGGCCTTGGCCCGCTGCGGGATGTTCACCCCGGGGATCCGGGCCAGGAAGTAGTCCACGTCGTTGTCCCGGCGCAGCTCGCCGTCGGACACGATGTCGATGCCGGCCAGCTCCTGGTCCTTGACCGCCGCCTTGATGGCCACCTCGTTGATCTCGGCCATGTGCTGCGCGCTGATCCGGCGCTGGTAGTACTCGGTCTTCAGCCGCTCCAGCCACTCCGGCACGGAGTAGGAGCCCACCACGGTCGTCGGCAGCAGCACGGTGTTCGTCGGCTCCATGGCCCTCAGTCCCTTAGTCCCTGGCCTGGGCGGTCAGCGTGGTGATGTTGGAGCCTGGTCGCTGCCGGAACGGCGTGAACTCGACCCCGAACCCGCGGCGGCTCGCGATCAGCTGGAGCAGCGGGCCGTTCACCCAGTTGACCACGGACCCGTCGTATTTGCCCGGGCCGTAGAACCCGGTCCGGTACTGCTGGCTACCGGTCAGGAACAGGTCGTGGCACTGGATCCGGCCGAACGGGTGCAGCAGCGGCAGCGTCCCGGTGAAGCTGCCGAGCGCCCCGTTGCTGACGTGCATCCGGACGTCACCCTGCCCTTCGATCAGCGGCCTGATGATCTCGCCGGTCAGCGAGGGGGTGATCTGGTACCTGTCCAGGCCCTCCAGCGGGACGTAGCGTTCGCGCAGCCTGAGCGCCTCCCAGGCGGCGCGCCAGAACGCGACCGCCTGGCCCGGGTCAGGGAACTCGCCGGGCGAGGACTCGCTGAGCAGTTCGGGACCGATGCGCAGCAGCCGGTCGATGAGTTTCGCCAGCTCGTCCCGGCTGGTGCCGAACCGCTCCGCGATCTGGCCGGCGTCGTCTTCGGTCAGGAAGGCCTGCGTCTCGACCTGGTAGGTGCGCCCGTGAATGCAGGCCAGCTCGTCGGTGGGGAGGTTGTCGTAGACGTTGGAGATGTAGACGAGGAAGGCCTTGCCGGCCAGGAAGCCGAGGGTGACCGACGGCCGGGTGGCCTCCACCACCAGCGCGCTGACCCGTTCGGCGTGGTGGGCCACGGCCTGCCTGGCGCGGTCGAGGACGTGCGGAGAGTAGTCGCCCATCAGGTAGCGGAGCCGGTGGTAGTACTCGCGCCCGTGCCTGCGGTCGAGCTGGAGGAACTCGTCCAGCCAGGTGCGGGCCTGGTTGCCGTTGCCCACGCCGAGCTCGAGCACGTACAGCTCCTCGGGCAGCGCGCGGCGGGCGTCGAGCTCGTCCCAGATCCGGAACAGCTCCAGGATGAGCTCCCGCGCGGCCTCGATGTTCCGCGCGTCGCTCTCGCCGCCGGGCAGGGACTGCTCGTACTCCCGGCCGGTGGCCACCTCCCAGTGCGTCAGCGCCTGCCAGTAGAGCTGGTTGAACCGCCAGATGCAGCTGTCCCGGCCGGGCACCCACGGCTCCAGGGGCAGCCCCGGCTGCCGGTCCGCCAGCGCCTGCTTGACGTGCGCGGTGAGGTTCTCCGGGTCAATGTCCGCGCATCGGCGCAGGTCGAAGGCGATCTCCACCTCGGTGTCCGCGGTGTCCGCCGGGTCCGCGACCGGCCTGCTGACCACGGCCTCGCGGAAGTTCTGCTTGTACTGGATCCAGTCGCAGACCACGCGCGCCCGGCCCAGGTCGGCGGGCGAGGCGCAGACCGCCTCCATGATCGGGCCCAGCGCGGACCGGGCCGCCGCGGACTCCCGCAGCTTCCTGACCGGCCTCAGGTCAACGTCCATGGCGCTCCGCCCGGACCCCGGCCCAGATTCCGGCACTGTCCAGGATGCCGGGCACGGCCTGCTCGTTCCCGGCCACCAGCAGGTGGACCCCGGCCACGCCCTCGATCGCGCTCAGCTGCTGGATCGTCTCGGCCGCGAGCCGCGCGCCCTCGGCGGCGGTCTGGTCCGCCGGCACCGCGCGCAGCCTGCGGTACACGTCGTCGGGCACGTACACCCCGGGCACCTTGTCCCGCATGTAGTCGAGCGCGTTGCGGGACCTGACCGCGCCGACGCCGGGCAGGATGTAGCACTGCTCGTGCAGGCCGAGGTCACGGACCTGCGTCATCCACTGGGCGAAGGCGGCGACGTCGAAGACGAACTGGGTCTGCACGAACTGCGCGCCCGCGGCGATCTTCTTGCCGAGCCGTTCGGCCCGGAACTCGGCCGGCGGGGCGGAGGGGTTCTCCACCGCGCCGAGAAAGCAGTCCGGGGGCGGCTTCAGCGCCCGGCCGGTCAGCACGGCGCCCTGGTCCCGCATGTGCCGCAGCGTCCAGAGCAGCTGCACGCTGTCCAGGTCGAAGACCGGCTTGGCCTCCGGGTGGTCGCCGAACTTGGGGTGGTCGCCGGTCATGACCAGGATGTTCCTGATACCGAGGGCCGACGCGCCCAATAGGTCGGACTGTAGCGCGATGCGGTTACGGTCCCGGCAGGTCATCTGCATGACCGGCTCCAGCCCGGCTTGGAGCGCGGCTAGGCTGCCGGCCCAGCTGGCCAGCCGGACGTTGGAGCCCTGGTTGTCGGTGACGTTGACCGCGTCGACCCAGTCCCGCAGCAGGGCGGCCGTGGCGGTGACCGGGTCCGTGCTGGCTCCGCGCGGCGGGCTGATCTCCGCCGTTACCGCGAAGCTGCCGGCCGTCAGGCGGTCGCGCAGGCTCATGAACCCCCCAGGGCAGGATGGTGGTGAGGAACGTGGCGGTCATCGCCAGTATCGCCGGCGGGGTGTGTCCACAGGTCCTCGTCCCGGCCCTGCCAGTAGTTCAGCCACGAGCTCTCGCCCCAGCGGCGGTGGTCGATGGGCAGGTGCAGCAGCTGCAGGTCGGCGGTCCGGCCCTGGCTGGCCGCGCGCTCGAAGGCCTCGACCCAGACGCAGCGCCGCTCCGGGTACACCTCGCACCCGCCGTCCGCGCCGACGCCACCGCAGGGGCCGTTGCGGAGTTCCTTCGGGCAGCCCATCGGGCACACGTAACCGGTGACGGGCAGCGCGCACTGACCGCACATGCGGCAGCCGAACAAAGTGTCCTTGGTGAGCCGTTCGGTCGCCGTGAACAGCGGGCGGGCCAGGCCGGACGCCTCGATCCTGGCGCTGATCCAGCGCAAGCCGGGGCGGGGCCGCAGGACCCGCTGCAGGCGGTAGGCCAGGCGGGTCCCCAGGCGCGGATGCGCGGGAATGGGCGGCCTCGCGGTCAACAGACCGTCCGAGCCCGGGTGAATTGCGCGCGACTATTTACGCGCCGACTGCAAATGAATTGCAACCGGTATTCGCATCCCATGATGCATATGCTCGGCGTCGGCGGCCGCCGATTCAACGACGGCCGCCACAAGCTTTACGCTGGCCCGTTGTGAGCGGCGACAACCCGCGCCGCGAAAACCCGCACTAATAGTTGGCTAGCACAAATTACCCCGGCCGGATTTGTGGTCCTTAATAACGGCGGCTGACGCTAGCCGGCCAGCTTGAACGCCAGCTGGGTCACCCACTTGCTCATGTCGGGCTCCTGCTCGGGGTCGGTCAGGTAGTTCTCCAGCCGGCACGCCCACCGGTCGCCGTCTTCGCTTGGGGTTACGTCCCAGGTCAGGCCCTGCTCGGCCGCCCAGTCCAGCAGGGCCTTGGTGGCCGCCATGAGCTCGCTGGGGTGGCCCACGTGGGTGAGCGTGGCGTAACGCCCGGCCGGGAGCACCCCGGCCACTATCTGGTCGTCGCCGTCGGTGGCCGTCGCGACCGGCACGCCCGCCTCCATCTCGAGCTCGCGGGCCATGTCGATGACGTTGTACTTGAAGAACGGCGGTCCCGCGGGCACCAGGCCGTGGCCGTCCAGCCAGCCGAACACCTCGCCGAAGCGGCGTGCGAACGCGGCGATCTCACCCATGGTCACCTTGGCCCTGACCGCCACGTACGGCTGCTCGGCGCGGGTCTCGATTTCCGGCGCTGATTCCGGTGCTGACGACATTTCCTCATCCTCCCGTTGTGTCGATTGGCTGCTGCAGTTCGGTCACCCACTGCTCGGGATCGGGGCACCAGTGCAGCGTGACCTCGCGGGCGTAGCCCGCGGAACGGTATCCGTTGGCGTCGATCCACCGCGCCAGCGCCTGGCCGGTCGCCAGCACGTCGTCCATGGAGCCGTGGTGGATGATGGCCGCCGCGCTGTCCACCTCGGGCAGGTCCACGATCGTGACGCCGTCGGCCGACGCGGCGGCCACCGGCACGGCGGCGTGCACGACGATGCCGCCCTGGGCCTCGTCCTCGTAGTACGCGACGGCCGGCCCGGCCGCCGGGATGTCGGCGCTGGCCAGGCGGCACCACACGTCGTGGTAGAGCGGCTGGATGACCGGTGTGATGGCCTCCGGTTCGTAGCCCGCGGCCACGCCGGTCAGTTCGGCCACCCGGACCGGCGCGAGGCGCTTGACGACGACCCCGTCGGCCGGCACCCGGGCTCCGTCCTCGATCGTCAGCAGCCGCGCCTCAACCCGGGCGAGCCGGGTCGTCTCCGCCTCGATGCTGGCCTGGATCTCCGCCCGGCGCAGCCTGAGCATGCCGCGCAGTTCCGCCGCGCTCACCTTCTCCTCGAGGATCACCTGCACCTGCTGCAGGGTGAAGCCGAGGTCCTTGAGCGCGATGACGCGGTTCAGCTCGTCGAGCTGGCTCGCCTCGTAGAGGCGGTACCCGGTAGCCTCGTCGACGCAGGCAGGCCGGATCAGCCCGATCGCGTCGTAGTGCCGGAGCATCCTGACCGAGACGCGGCCGTGCCGTGCGAACTCCCCGATGCTGAACATGACGTGTCCGGTCTACAGCCTCACACGGTGTCAGGGTCAACCCTCTCACGGCTCGCTCACGTGCTAGACGACTGGGTCGATGTGCCGTCGGGCAGGTTGGAGCAGTACCAACGGCACATCGACCCAGTTCCGGCGCCCGGCGGCCGCCGGTGTGGCGGCTGGGGCCGCCGGTGTGGCGGGGCAGGCAGATGCTAGGGGGATGACGAGCCAGACAGCTGGAATCGGGACCGGCGCGAAGCCCCAGGGGCCTCTCCCGTCACTGCTGCTCGTGCTGACCTTGGTGACCGGCGTGGTGGACGCGGTCAGCATCTTGCGGCTGGGCCGCGTGTTCGTGGCCAACATGACCGGGAACGTCGTGTTCAGCGCGTTCGCACTGGTCGGGGCGCCGGGGTTCTCGCTCAGCGCCTCGCTCGCCGCGCTGGCCGGGTTCCTGGTGGGAGCCCTAGGCGGCGGCGCGCTGACCGGGCGGCTAGGCCAGGACCGCGGCCTACTGCTGCGCGCCGGGGCCGCGGCCGAACTGGTCCTGGTGGCGGGCGCGCTGGCGCTGACGGCCGCGCTGCCGGGCGCGGCGGCCCGCGACGGCATCGCCGCGCTGCTCGCCCTGGCCATGGGGATCCAGAACGCGATGGCCCGCCGCCTGGCCGTCCCGGACCTCACCACCACCGTGCTCACCATGACCCTCACCGGCATCGCAGCCGACGTCCGAGCCAAGGACCATGGGCTCGCCGTGCTGCGCCGGCGGATCCTCGCGGTGGCCGCGATGTTCGCCGGGGCGGTGGCCGGGGCGCTGCTCGTGCTGCACGCCGGGACCGCGCCCGCGCTCGGCCTGGCCACGGGGCTGCTGGCGGTGGTGACCGCGGGCGCGGCGCTGGCCGTCCGGCGACCGGAGCCCTGGCGTGCGGGGTGAACCCTAC
>Ga0207657_10001842_pt1 | contig 22914 bp, 23 predicted proteins | sample KBSC33metaG_FD_184316 | JGI IMG/M metagenome (GOLD analysis project Ga0207657, IMG submission 184316) | Corn rhizosphere microbial communities from Kellogg Biological Station, Michigan, USA - KBS C3-3 metaG (SPAdes) (version 2) | ecosystem: Host-associated > Plants > Roots > Rhizosphere > Soil ... | reverse complement strand
TCGTGCTGGTCGAGTCGAGTGGATTTCATCTCTCGGCCGATCGTCTCCGCCGCGTGTTCCAGCAATCCGAGGCGCTGCGCCGCGTCACCCTGTCACACGTGGGGAGGCGCATGCGGGATCTGGCGACCGCCACCGCGTGCAATCGCGTCCACTCGCATCGTCAACGGCTGGCGCGATGGCTGCTCCTCGCGACTGACCGAGCAGGCCAGCAGTCATTGCCCGTCACCCACGAAGTGCTGGCCCAGATGGTTGGCGGCCCTCGACATGCCGTGACGGTCGCGCTGAACGAGCTCCGCGTGCGTGGCGCGATCGCCCACCTGCGCGGGCGGATCGACGTCCTGAAGCGGTCCGTTCTGATTACGCAGGCGTGCGAGTGTTACGTCGCGCCGGCAGGACCGGTGGGGCCGTAACAGACGGCGCTGCGTCGCGTAGGTGTGTACAAAGTTGTACTGACTGTGTTCGCAGGCGGTGGCAGTGTCGTCGACGGGAATGTCGGCGCCCATGCGCATCGGCGAGGGAGGTCGAGCATGCCCACGAGCCTGTGGAGAAGATTCAGCCGTACGATCTGCTGTTGACCGACCTCTGCATGCCGGACATCAACGGGAGCGCGGTCGCCGCGCTTGCCCGTCAGTCTTGACATGCGATCGCTGTCACGACCACAAACCATTCTCATCGTCGACGACGACGCGAGTGTCCGCCTGACCCTTTCCCGGATGCTACGGTTGGCCGGCTACGACGTGCTGACCGCGATCAACGTGGAAACCGGTCTGACTGAAGTCGCAACCGGTCACCCCGATGCCGTGCTGCTCGACCTGCGGATGCCGCTGTCGGACGGCCTGGCGTTCATGCGTGTGCTCCGAACGCGTGAACGCGCACGCCACACACCGGTCGCGATCATCACCGGCGATTACTTCCTCGACGAGGTGGTCATCAGCGAGTTACGGGAGTTGGCGGCGCCGGTGTACTTCAAGCCGATTTGGCTCCAGGATCTGATCGCCATCGTGAAACGCATGTGCGGGCCTGACTGAGAAGGGCATGACCGAAGAGCTCGAGCACGGCGTCGCGGTGGACCTACGCGCCCCGTTGGGAATCCTTGTTGCACTGCTGTGTTCAAGGAGATGTGTGATGGACAAGATCGCGTTGCAATCGTGTTCGCCGAATCGCTCGATCGGATGTCATTCGCCTGAAGGGGACGTGCGGAGCCGCGGGGGCTCGAGGGGATGGAGCTTGTTCGCGCCGGGGTGGCGGATCGCCGCACTGTCCATGGCGGCCGTGCTGATGATGACGGGATCAGCTCCCGCTGAGCCCCCCACGGACCAGCAGGTGACGCTGACGGCCACGGACTATGCGTTCTCTCCGAAGGAGATTCGCGTCGTCACCGGCCGGCCGATGACGCTCACGTTCGTGAACCGGGGCGAGCACACGCACGGATTGCGGCTCGTCCTCTCGTACGGTGAGGTTCCCCTTCCGATCAACGTTCCAGCCGGGCAAAGCAGCACAACGACGATCGACAATCTCGGTAACGCTGTTTCGTACAAGTTCTACTGCCCGGTTGATGAGCATCAGCAACGCGGGATGGTCGGCACGATTGTCGTGTCGGCTGCGAAGTGAATTACCGCGCCTGAACGCCGGTTGGCGTCAGTGTGGTGCGCCATCGCAGGCGGGCGACAAACCGCAGCCGACCTGACCCGAAGACGACGACGCGGGGCCGGCACTCGACGGCCCCGCGTGTGCTATCACGGCATCGTGCTGGCCGCGACCGCCGCTGGCACATTCTTGTAGATCTTGCCGCCCTTCATGACGAACACGACGCGCCGCAGCGCCGTGATGTCCTTCAGCGGATCGCCATCGACGGCTATGAGGTCGGCTTGCATGCCTGGCGCAAGCGTTCCGATTTCCTTCGCGAGGTTCAGGGATTCCGCGGCGAGCGCCGTGATCGACCGGATCGCACCCGCCGGATCCTGCCCGCCCTTCTGGACGCGGTAAATCAGCTCCTCGACGTTACGGCCGTGGGCGCCGGCAACGGCATCGGTGCCGAACACGATCTTGAGCCCCTTCACCTGCAACGCCCTCTTGAACATCGCCAGGTAGACGGGGAGGCTCTTCTGCATGGCGGCGAACCCTTCGTCGTTGTAGTTGCCGATGCCCTCGTAGTTCTTGCGGTGCGAGAGATAGTTGTCGGTGACCAGGAAGATGTTGGGATCGATGTAGGTCCCGTGCTCGGCCGCCAGCTTCAACCCCTCCTCGTCGATGAACGCGATATGCTCGATCTGTGTGCAGCCGGCCTTGATCACCGTCTTGATCGTATCAGCGCCGTAGACGTGCACGAGGGTGCGAAGGCCCTGCGCCTTCGCCTCGCCGCACGCGGCCTGAATCTGTTCGTCGGTCAGCGTCTGCGCGCCGCCGGTCCGGATGCTCGCAGAGGCGAAAATCTTGACGAGGTCAGCGCCCTCGGCTTTGTATTTCCGGATTTGCTGCCGAATGTCGTCGACCGACATTTTCGGGTTGTTGATGGCGCCGATAGACGTCAGGATCCGGGCGCCGGGAATCACGCCGCGCGCAATCGCGTCGCGTGCCGGCGCGTCGATCGGGCTGCCGACGCTCTGGACCGTTGTGAAGCCGCCCATCAGCGTTTCGTACGCGTTTTCGAGCGTGTAGCCCATCGCCTCGGACTGCGGCTCGTCACGCCGCTGCGACAGCTTTCCGTCGGGTCCGAAGTGCCACGCGATGTGGACGTGCGTGTCGATCATCCCGGGAAGGATGGTCAGATTCGGGAAGTTGAAGGTCGCCTGGCCGGATGATCGACCGACGCTCTCGATCGTTGACCCATTCACCGTGAGCGTCGCGTCGCGCAGGACGCCGCCTTTGCCATCGAGAATGGTGCCTGCGTGGATTGTGATAGGCGTGTGAGACTGGCCGACGAGAGGCGCCGATGCGGCGAGACACGCGACCGTTACTAGGACAGCTCGTATAGACATGATTCTTCTTGTGCTCCGCGTGGGATCCTAACCGATGTTGCGCTCATCCCGAATTCGGCGCACAGCGGCGCCATCTTCCCGCCCTCGAGCGGGCGGGTGTGAAATCGCTGAACGCCTCAGACGGTCTGTGCACGGCGATAGCGGCCGCCACGTACGACCACCGTGTAACCCGCACGGGCGAACTCAACGGCGAGCGGGAGTCCGACGTATCCGAGTCCGATCACACCAGCGCTGATTTGTGCCCGCTGAATGCGTCGCTGTAGGTTCTGGACGAGTGGCTGGTTGGTCGTCATGGCGTATTCCTTTCAGAACTCGAAGATCCACTTGCCGCGAAACGTGCGACCGACGCTGTTGTTGAACCCGCCGAAGTCGCCGCTCGCGAGATTCCCCTGGAAGTCACGTGGGTTGAAATGGTTGGTGATGTTGAACACCTTCAGGCCGAGCGTCGTGTTGTGATTGAAGAGTCTGAACTCCTCATCACCTGCAGGTCGAGCGAGGCGAAGGTCGGATAGCGCCCCGCCTGATTCCGAGGACCGGCAAAGCTGCGGTCTTCGTTGACGCTCGAGAGAGGGAATCCCGTTCGGATGTCGACCACCGGGAACACGCTGAAGCCTTTCGGCAGCGTGACATTGCTCCAGAACAAGTAGCGGTTCGGCGCATCCCACGGCAGGGGCCCGCGCTCGTTCGGTTCGATCACAGGATTTTGAATATTGCCGAAGTAGCTGTTGAAGTCGTTCAAGTCACCGATCGCCGATGAGCGTGTATACGACGCAACGATCTGGTCCGTACCATGGAACTGATACCGCGCGGTGATCTGACCTTCCCGGTAGCGGGACTGTCCATCCGACTCGAGAAACACTGCAGACGGCGCGACGTTCACGATCGGCTCGAAGCGCGTCTCGCGCTGCTGGTAACGAACGCGGACGAACAGGTTCTTCATCCACTCGCGATCGACTTCGATATTCCAGTTGATGCTGCGCGGTGTGTGAACCGCCGATGGAAGCTCGTTTGCCAGGACAGTTGAGAAGGCATGTGCGACGGTGCCGCCGGGCGTAAACGCAGTGATGGTGCGTTCCTGCAACTGGTCGAAGCTCGCGACGTTGAGCGTGATTGGATGATAGAAGAGCCCTGCGCCGCCACGGACGACCGTCCGGCCATCTGCGGTCGCCGCCGCGGTGAACGACGCTCGCGGGGCCACGTTGATGTCATTGGTCAATGAGTCGTGGTCGAATCGCGCGCCGTAAAGGACGCTCAATCGCGGCGACACGGTCCACGAATCCTGCCCGAATCCACGCACCGCGGTGCGATTGCGGTCAAGCAGGCCGTCGCCGGTGAACGAGATGCGATAGACCAGCGAGCCATCTTCACGGACGATGTCTACCGGCCGGTTGCGGCTGATGCCATCAAGTGTTTCGTACGCGGCGCCCGCGCCGAGTTTGACGACATGTGCGGGCCCGAACGGTGTCAGCGAGTACGTCGAGAGCAGCTCGATGCGATCGCTCGTGCGGTCCTGCGTGTTGAAATAGCTGCCCGAGTTGGCGTCCGGCATCAGGATCATCGGTCCCGTGCCCTGGCTCGGGTAGACGGTCGTGTCGAACCGCTTCACGCTCATGCGGTTTTCGAGCAGGCCGCTGTTCCCGGCGATCTGGTCTGACGCCGTCACGAACACGTCGTCGTTCTTGATATCCGGCGTGACTGACTGCGGATTGAATGTGTTCAGTCCGCCATACGTGGTCTTACGGGGCGACACCATCGCCGAACCCGTCAAGTGATTCGTCGTCGAGACCATCCCGTCGAGGCGGCTGTAGGATTCGAACGTCTCGAGCTTGGTATCGCTCTCGAGAGCGGGGAGCCCGAAGACTCGCGTCTGGCTGTATTCGTACTGAACCGACTCGAGGGCGCTCACTTTGTCTTTGACAATCGGTCCGCCGGCCGTGAACCTAGGCGTCCACGATTCGATGCCGTGGAATGCCCCTGCACGACGGCGCAAGCGAGGCTCAAGATCGTTCACCGTCACATGCCAGCTGGCTCCGCCCTGTTGCGTGTCCACGGTCGTCACGGCGCCTGCGGACAGCCCGAACTCTGGTGCGAACGCGGCGCCGCGCACCTGGACGGCACTGACGGCATCGATCGGCAGCTCGATCGCGTCTTCGCCGGTAACCGGGTCGGTGCCGTCGGCGTTGTTGAAGACCAACGCGCTTTGATTGCTCCGCGCACCATTGATGTTGAGCAGGCCATCCGGGCCGCGCACGACACCGGGAATCAGTGGCAACGCATCTTGAAAGCGCTCGCTGGCGATCGGTGCCGACTGCATTGCCGTGGCATTGATCGTTTCAACATGCGTGGCGATGGGGTTGCTCTCGATGTTCTGCCCGTTCGCCGTCACGTTGACTTGTTCGTGCAGCGCCTCGAGATCGAGTCGCAAGGTCACATCGGTCGTTTCGTTCGACTGCACGCGGACGGTTTGCGTTGCAGGTTTGAAGCCCTGGAGTTCCGCGACGACAGAACAATCGCCGATCGACGCCCGAGCAAACCGGAAATGCCCCTGCTCGTCCGAGATCTCCACGAGCGACTGCGTAGCGGCGCACATCAGCGTCAACGTGACGCCCGGCACACCGACAGCCTGGCCATCGGGAGCGGGAAGCGACACGGTGCCGGAGACGGAGCCGGTAGCGGTGTGTTGCTGATATCAACGCAGATCGATGATCCGTGAGCACTCGTGAGCTGATTTCGCGAATGCGTTGGACGAAAATGGGGTTGACGCGCCGTCTGCAGCTCGGCTCAGCCGCGTTGGACCTGATGCCGAAGACCGGCGGACCATGTCTCTGTAGACGCCTCGCCGTGGCGGCGCGCAAGGATGCCGACGAGCACCAGCGAGACGACGATTTGCATGAAGATGAACGTTACGAGCAGTAGAGGATGGCCAGCCAGGAACTGCTCGGGACCGGGGATGTCGGGTGAAAAGATCGACAGGTTCGCCAGATTGGCGATTGTGATGAACGCGAGCAGGCCCGGTCCTCCACGATAGAGGTACCAACAGAACGTTCCGTAGATAAGTTCGACCAAGAACGCGACCATGGGAGCAGCCGCGTATAACCCGAGCCCCAGCTTGGGCGCCGCCAGACCTGGCCAAAGCACGATGTCATGACCGTGCGTCGCCAGATCGAGGATCAGATGCGACACGATGCCGATACCAACGGCTCGGCCCAAGAACGCGCGGCCAAAACCTTTTTCGATGATGAACCATACGAGCAACGCGGCGCCGACCGCGGTCGCAACCGAGTGCGAGTACGGCATGTAGGCCAAGTGAATATCGGCGACACTGCGGACGGTCTCCGCGGTCGTGGTTCGTTCGATGCCGAGGTAGTTGAAGCCGACCCAGGCGAATTCCATTGCCTGGACCGACAGGAGCATCGGCGTCAGCGAAGCGGCAGGGAAGCGTCGCTTGATCAGAAGCGCGGTGGCGGCATGGTCGACAGCGAACATATGACCTTCAATCCAAGGCCCGTCACAGGAGTGGCCTCGAGACTGATTCTGTCGATCCTGTTTCTCAGTCGCTGTGACTTTCGTCACGCGCACGCGACCACAACTCGTGGCTCATCCGTACGGGATCGAGAATCTCCACACGGCCTGGCGACGTGCGAACGAGGTGTTCCGAGCGAAGTTCTGCGAGAACACGCGCGACCACTTCGCGCACCGAACCGACGCTGTTCGCGAGATCCTGTTGATTCACCAGAGCAGTCAGCGTATGGCTCGCTTCCAGGCGCGACGTCGCCAGGTCGAGGAGGTGGCGTGCGACGCGCTGGCGGACCGACGCGAACGTATTTCCGGCAAGTTCTTCCAGGACATCATAGAGCCGGTGAACCGACTCCTCGGCGAGTGCCCACGCCAACGACGCATCGTTCCGCGCCGCGCGCTTGACGCGATCGATGTCGAAGAAGAACGCAGTCCCGTGCGTCACGGCCTGCACGAACACCGGTGCAGGCCCCCCAATCAGCGCCGGTGCACCGAGCAGATCGCCGGCTCGGACGTAGCGCACCGTGACCTGGCGGCCGTCCCCGGCGTGCATGTAGACGCGCAGCAGGCCGCGAATCATGACGGCCAGTCTTTCAGCGTCTGCTTCCGTATACACGGTACGGCCAGACGGGAAGTCGACGATTCGCCCATCGGCGATCAGTGATTCAATCGTTCCGATCGGGACCGCAGCCCAACATCCGCGTCGGAGCAGTCCAACGATGCTCGCGGCAGTGTGGTCATTCTGCTGCTCATCGGACGCCATCGATCCAGATTAGAACGAAATCGCGGCGTCAATCAGGAAGACAGGCGAGCGCCGAGACACCGTCCGAAAGTCCAGGCCGCGGCCACGGCACGTCGATCGCACGCCAGCTCCTTCCAGCGTCATCCGACCGGAAGACACCACGATTGTTCGCGGCATAGATGATGCCCGGTTCGGCTGGATGAACGGCGAACCGGCTCGCGGTTGTGCCACCGGCTTGCGGGAGGCCACTCATCGTGAGCTCCCATTCACTGCCGCCAGATCTCCGATAGACGTATGACTCCGCGGACGAGGGGCGATATGCGACGAACGGGCCGCGCGCTGCGGACACGATGACGGTCTCCGGATCCGCCGGATCAATCGCGATGTCGACGAGATAGCCGTGTTGCAACCCCTCGTCGGGCGATGTCCACGAATCACCGGCGTCGGCGCTCTCGAAGTAGCCGTCGCCGGCCGCGGACCAGATGCGGCCGGGTGCAAGCGGGTGCGTCGCGGCCGTGTGCGTATCGTACGGGCCGCCGCTCACCCGGTCACGCCACGTTCGTCCGTCGTCGAACGTGCGCACCAGCGCACCGGCTTCGATGGCCACGAACAGACGGCCGCCGGCGCTGACGTCAGCTTCAATCCAGCGAACGTGATGCGTCTCCGGCCTGGGCGGGAAGCTCCAGCTGGATGACGAAGGCAGCTGGCGGAGCCCGGCGAGGTCGACCCAGTCGTCCCCGCCATTCGCCGAGCGAAAGACCGCGCTGGGCTCCGTGCCCGCATATACCACACCGAAGCCGTCAGGCCGCTGCGCCTGACCTACGGCTACGGCCGTGATCGCGGTGTGCGTGATCCCTGCTCCGACCGGATGCCAGGTTTGCGCCCGATCGCGGCTTCGAAAGAGACCGCCATGCGCGGTGCCGCAGTACGCGCGAGTTGGATCGTGGAGATCGACCGCAATGCAATCAGGCGACAGCCCGCGAAGATGCTCCTCGACGGTCCAACTGGAACCGCGACGAGCGATCAACAGCGCCGCTCGCGTGACGACAATGAGATTGACCATCCTGATCAGGTCGCCCGCTGGTATGTGCCGACCACTTCACCTTCGTCCAGGATGTGGCGGGCCATCGCGTTCAGCGCATCCTCTTTGGACAGCCCAGCCGGTCCAATCGAGTCGACATCGAGCGCGTAGACATGGAAATGGTAGTGGTGTGCGTGGGACTTCTTCGGCGGACATGGACCGCCGAACCCCGTCTTGCCGAAGCTGTTCACGCCAGAGATGCCAGCCTGTGGATGCTCGGGCAGTCCATGGCTGGATGCCGGAATGTCATACAGCACCCAGTGCGTGAATGTGCCTGACGGCGCATCGGGATCCTCGCAAATAACCGCCAGGCTCTTCGCCTTGTCTGGTACCCCACTCCATTCGAGCGGCGGCGCGGCGTTTTGGCCGTCGCACGTGTACTTTCTCGGGATTTCCGATCCATTCGGGAATGCCGGTGATCTCACTTGGAGTGCCATGGGCGCCTCCTGTTACACGGGCTCGCCGTCCAGTACGAAGGTGACTTTCAGGTTCACCTTGTACGCGGTGATCTTGCCGTCATTGATTTGCGCTTCCTGCTCCTTGACCCAGGCGCTCCTGACATTTCGGAGCGTCTGGTTCGCGCGATCGACGCCTTGGGCGACCGCGTCCTCGAAACTCTTCGGCGACGTCGCACTGATTTCGACAATTCGAGCGACAGACATGACTCAACCTCCATCGGCAAGATCGACGCAAACCGTGTGCTCAGGTGCGACGCGGCTGATCGGGAATACGGGTTGCTCTCGGATGGGATGATGGCTCGACTCGAGTACTCGAGCGACTTTGTATGGGCCGCATGTTGAGCTGCATGGGCATCCGGGATCCGCTCTTCGATGGAAGTAGCTGGTGCGGAGGTGATGAGGTATGACCGATCGCGACACGCTGGAGGTTGTCCGCAAAGCGGCGCGCTGGTTCGAGCCGTCGCCCGCCGGATTCGAACCGCTTCTGGAGCATCTCGGCGATCCGAGCGTCGTGTTGATCGGCGAGGCGTCGCATGGCACCCACGAGTTCTATCGCGCGCGCGCAGAACTGACGAAAGCGTTGATCGCCCAGAAAGCGTTCAATGTCGTCGCCGTCGAGGCGGACTGGCCGGATGCGTACCGGGTGAATCGCTGGGTCCGGCATGTCGGCGAGGATCGTCATGCCGAAGACGCGCTCGGCGACTTCATCCGATTCCCCCGCTGGATGTGGCGAAACCGCGACGTCGTGCAGTTCCTCAGCTGGCTCCACGATCACAATCGGAGCCTCACGCCGGCGGAGCGCGTCGGGTTCTACGGACTGGATCTCTATAGCCTGCACACGTCGATCGACGCGGTCTTGGCCTATCTGCGCAAGGTCGATCCGGCGGCCGCCGAGCGCGCGCGGTTTCGATACGGATGCTTCGAGGATTTCGGAGAGGACACGCAAGCCTACGGCTATGCCGCCACGATCGGATTGACGCGTTCATGCGCAAAGGATGTTGTCGCGCAATTGGTGGATTTGCGGCGACGGGCGGCGGAGTACGCGACGCGCGATGGCCGCATCGCGGCCGACGAGTACTTCTTCGCCGAACAGAACGCGCGTCTGGTCCGGAACGCCGAAGAGTACTACCGGTCGATGTTCGGCGGCCGCGTCGAGTCCTGGAATCTGCGCGACACGCACATGATGGAGACCCTTCAAGCGCTTCTCATGCACGTGCGACAGGTGGCCGGCCACGCGCGCGCGGTCGTCTGGGCGCACAACTCGCATCTCGGCGATGCCCGCGCGACGCAAATGGGTGAGCAGGGTGAGCTGAATCTGGGTCAACTCGTGCGCGACGCGTTCGGCGAGGACGCGCGCACCGTGGGGTTCACGACGCACGCGGGCACCGTCACCGCCGCGACCGACTGGGACGCACCAGCCCAGCGCAGGCGGGTGCGTCCGTCGCTGGTCAACAGCTACGAACGCCTCTTTCATGACGCCGGGATCGGCCAGTTCTCGCTCTGGCTCCGTGATGCGGATCTCGTGACGGCGCTTCGCACGCCTCGCCTCGAGCGCGCGATTGGCGTCATCTATCGGCCCGACACCGAGCGGCTCAGCCACTATTTTCGTGCGCGCCTGGCGGAACAGTTCGATGCCGTCATTCATATCGACACCACACACGCGCTCGAGCCGCTCGAGCCTTGGTCGGTTGACGAAGCAGACTTGCCTGAAACGTATCCGACTGCGCTTTGACGTGATCGGCGGCGCACGCGAAAAGGCCTCTCGGGTCGGGATGCGGGCCTCATCGACCGATGGCCCCGGCGCTGGCGAAATGCGCTCTCAGCGCCAGGAGTGTCCTCACCATCGACTCTCTCGCCGTGCTATCGACGAGTGGATCGACCACGTAGCGAACCAGGGCTGGCACGTCGCGGCTCAGGGTGACTGACTCGCATTCGGCGATCGTCCCTCCGGTCACGTCCTCATAGCGCCAATACGCATTCAGACGCCACAGGAAGCCGCGGTCGTCTCCGATTGGCAGCTCCCGTTGCTCGGTGGTGTTCGGCGCCGACACCTCGGCAATCTTCGTGGCGGTGCTCGTGCTCGTCGCCCGCCTCGCGCCGTAGCGGGCAAATCTCACGACGTGCTCCGTGTTATAGGTCACGGTCACCAGCGCCTTGCGCTGCAGCTGGAGATAGACCCGCATCCAATCCGGCCCGCGCTCGAGAACCCTCGACTGCAGCACGTCTTCCTGCCCCGGCAGCGGGCCGTGCTGCAGCGTCTCCACTACCTGCGCCACACTCCTGCCGGGAATCAGCACGTCGCCTCGCCAGTGATGAATACGCGCGAACGGCGCATCCATCTTTTCGCCTCCTGCGTCGAGCGTCTCCATCTTCCGGACGACCACCGCGCCGCTGAGCACAACACTTCGCTCGGCGGCTTCGTCCGGTTCGAAGTCGATGGCGAGAAATCCGCTGCCGGACACCAGTTCCTTCGCCATCCGGGCTTCCGTCGCCGAGATGTAGGCGCTCCATGCGACCAGCGCCTCCGGACGTAGGTGGGCGGCGGCCAACGTGACAGCGGCGCCGCAAAGCATGATGACAACGAGCACAGGTCGAGAACGACGTGACTGCATCAACGGCTCCCTTTTTGGCCTTCTCGAGGAGATGCGAAATCCGCAGGGCCGCCGGCTCAAAAGCGATATGAGCCTGTTAGCGACGGCTTTTCGCATCATGGGCAGGAGGTCGGATTCATGCACCGTATTACGGCGTCAGCTACCGTGGACAATCGCGCGTTTGAAGAAGCCGCCAGATCGCTGACCAGTGTCCTGGCACCGCTCGAGAAGCGGACGCTTCTCTGGCTGGCCCACCGGGTGCCGCGCTGGCTCAACTCCGATCACCTGACAGCGCTGGCCCTGGTCGCGATGCTGCTCGCCGGATTCTCTTACTGGCTGGCGCGTGTGACGCCGGTAGGACTACTGCTCGCAGTGGGCTGCCTGGCGATCAACTGGTTAGGCGACAGCCTCGACGGCACACTCGCGCGCGCGCGGCATCAGCAGCGCCCGCGCTACGGCTTCTACGTCGATCATGTCGTCGACATATTTGGGGCGCTGTTCCTGCTCGGTGGCCTGAGCCTCTCGGGCTATATGAATGCGTACGTGGCGCTCGCGCTGCTCGTGGCGTACCTGATGTTGTCCGTTGAGGCCTTTCTCGCAACGCACAGTCTCGGCACATTCAAAATGAGCTACTTCAAGGTCGGCCCCACCGAGCTGCGCATTCTGCTTGCGATCGGCAACCTTGCCGTGTTCGTACATCCCACCGTAAACGTCTTCGGCCATCAGTACCGCTTGTTCGATGTCGGTGGCATCGTCGGGACCACGGGCCTGCTGCTCACGCTGGTCTTCGCCGCGGCCACGAACACGCGGGCGCTCTACATTGCCGAGCCACGTCCAGCTCCGGCGTCCCGTCGATGAATCCGTGGCTGCGCTTCGCGCAATTCAACGCCGTGAGCGCTGCCGGCGTTGGCGTCCAGCTGTCGGCGCTGTGGCTCCTGACCGATGTCGCGCATCTCCACTATCTCGTCGCGACACCAGCAGCCGTGGGACTCGCTGTCGTCCACAATTTCGTCTGGCACCGCGTGTGGACGTGGCGCGACCGCGCCAAACCTGGTGATCTGCGTACCGCGTTCGTTCGTTTTGTCGCGGCTAATGGGACGCTCTCACTGGCCGGTAATCTCGGCGTCATGGCCACACTCGTGTCTGGCGCGGAAGTGAATCCGGTCCTCGCCAATGGCGTCGCGATTGGTGTGTGCGGGCTGCTGAACTTCTGGTTGGGGAACATGCTCGTGTTTCCGCTCTGAGTTTGGACGCAACCTGCTGGATAATGCGCGGGTCCGCCGGAAGCGGCCCCACGATGCCTGCAAACGCGCGCCCTGCCGAAGCACCAGAGCTGTTCGCGCTGGTGTACGACGAATTACGACGGCTCGCGGCCGCCTACATGCGCCGCGAACGTCCCGGCCAGACGATCCAGGCGACCGCCCTCGTGCACGAGGCGTACCTGCGGCTTGCCAGTGCCGGCACCCCGTGGCACGACGAGCGCCACTTTGTCGGGATCGCGGCGCGATCCATGCGGCAGATCCTTGTCGAGCGCGCTCGTGCGCGCGGCGCGCAAAAACGCTGGGGCGCGCTCGATCGCGTGTCGCTTTGCGAATCACTCGCGCATGCGGCCCACGAGGACGCGATGCTCCCTGCGCTCGACGATGCGTTGACGCGGCTCGAAGAGATCGATCCCGAGCAGGCGCGCATCGTCGAACTGCGATTCTTCGCCGGGCTCAGTATCGAGGACGCGGCGGACGCTCTGGCGATGTCGCCGGCCACGCTCAAGCGACGCTGGGCGCTCGCGCGCGCCTGGCTGTTTCGCGAGCTCGGGGCCCCGGCCTCATGACCCCGGAACAGCGCCGGCGTGTCCGCGATCTATTCGAAGCGGCGATGGAGCACAGCCCTGCTGAGCGCGCGGTCTGGATCGACGGCGAAGCGATCGACGATCTGGCCGTTCGTGACGAGGTGCGGTCACTCATCGATCATGAGATGCGCGCCGGATCCTTCCTCGAGCGCCCCGTTCTCGAACGTGTGCCAGCGCTTCTGGCCGACGATGGGTTGGCGCCCGGAACGGTCGTCGGTGCATACACGATCATCCGGGAGCTTGGACGCGGCGGTATGGGCCGGGTGTACCTCGCGTCGGATGGGAGGCTCGGCCGGACGGTAGCGCTGAAAGCGCTCGCGCCGCACCTCACACGTGACCAGCAGCAGCGAGAGCGGCTGCGGCGTGAAGCCCAGGCCGCCGCGGGCCTGACCCATCCGGGCATCTGCACCGTGTACGCGCTGGAGGAGATCGACGGTGAGCTGTACATCGCGACGGAGTTCGTGGACGGCCTCACGTTGCGTGAAGAGATGCGGTCCCTCCGCCGCCCTTTTGCCGCCGACATCTTGCGCGTGGCGCGGGAGCTCGCGTCCGCGCTGGCGAGCGCGCACGATCGCGGCATCACGCACCGCGATCTGAAGCCGGAAAACGTCATGAGGACCGGCGACGGCCGCCTGAAGATTCTCGACTTCGGACTCGCGCGGGTCGAGGGCCTGTCGCCACAATTTCCGGCTGCGCCGGGCGCGGCACCCGGCATGCTGATTGGAACGCCGGGATACATGGCGCCGGAACAGTTGACGGGGCAGCGCGTGGATCGCCGCGCCGATATCTTCGCTCTCGGCGTGCTGCTGTACGAGTACGCGTCGGGTGTGCATCCGTTCGACGCCGAGTCCTCTCTGGCGATGATCGCACGCGTCCTCGATAGTGACGCGCGGCCGCTCGCGGCGATGCGACCGGATCTTCCCGAATCTATCGCCGGCACGATCGCGCGCTGTTTGAGGAAAGCGCCGCTCGATCGCTACCAATCAGCATCTGAGCTCGTCGGCGCTCTCGAACACCCGACCGCTGCTGTCGCACCCCCGCCGACGGATCCGATATGGTGGCGCATCCATCAGCTCGTCATCGTCGCGCTCTACATCGCCGCTGCGGTCCTGGGGTGGCAATTGAAAGAGTGGGTCGGCACTCGGACGATGATCGGATTGTTCATGGTGTTGGGGATCGGGGCGACCATCGCGTGCGTGCTGCGAGGCCACATGCTGTTTACCGAGCGCATCAATCGGTCGCGTCTGGCCATTGAACGTCATCGCACGACCGGCGCGCTCCTGATGGTGGACATCGGGTTGGCGCTGGCCCTGGCGCTGGACGGTCTGTTGGCCATCGCCCGGCCGCTCGCATCGACGCTGACCATCAGCCTCGCCATCGGCATCGCCCTCGCAGCGTTGGTGGTCGAACCGGCGACGATCCGGGCGGCCTTCGGTGACGAATAGGATCGTGAACGGCTCGCGAGCGCACCCGAGTTGGAAAGGCGTCAGTCGGGAATTTCAGCCTCGACGAGCTGCGCCAGCAACACGAGAGACTCCTGCCATCCAAGGTAACAAGCCTCAGCTGGGATCACGTCCGGGACGCCGTCCTGCACAATTGTGACGTCCGTCCCAATCGAGACCTGCTTCAGCGTGATGCTGACCTGCATTTTGCCAGGCAAATTCGGATCGTCAAAACCGTCTGTGTGACGAATCAGCTCATTCGGGACGAGTTCGACGTATTCACCACCGAACGAGTGGCTCTTTCCTGACGTGAAATTCGTGAACGACATCTTGTATGTGCCGCCCACTCGTGCGTCGAGGTGATGAACTTTCCCGGTGAACCCGTGAGGCGGTAGCCACTTGACCATGGCGTCAGGGTCGAGGAAGGCTCGATAGATTCTCTCGGGTTTCGCACGTAACACTCGGTGAAGCCGAATCGTATTCGCCATGAGGTCCTCCTGAACAGGTCGCAGCATCGAGGTGTTCTGCTCGCGTTTATCAAGGAATCAGGTAGCGCCGACGATGCCACGCGGTCGTGCGTTACGGTTTGAGATCTAGAAGTGCCTGGCCATGCGCGAGGTCCGCGGGAACCGACGCGTGGTCGTGCACAACCAGCCAAACACGATCGAATTGCTGGAAGCACGCCGTCCAGCGCAGCCACAGGTCGCCGTGTTGACCGCTGGGGAGCTTCCCGCTCACGTGGTTGATGCTGTGAGCGAACGCCAGCTGGCCCTGTACGGCGACAGCCAATTCGCGCACCTCGTAGCCGATCGGACCAGCGTACCCAGCGAAGGCTTCTTGCCAGGCTCGACGTTTATCAGCAGTCCCGACATATCGCAGGGGCGGAACGATATCGAATGACACGACGTTGGGTGCATAGACGGACATGATGCCGTCGATGTCCTTCGCGCGAATCGCACTCACCGCGTCCTCTATACGCCGTCGAATGGCCGCTTCAGCCATGGCCTCTTCCTTTCTGATCCCGGTTCGTCTCCATGGTGTTAGTCTGTACCGACTTGGACGAACTCGAGCTCGAAACGAGACTGTCCGGCGGCGCGGCCCCTGATGCGCTGGATCGCTGGGGGCCGTTCGAACACCTGCAGCGCGTCGGCCGCGGTTCGTTCGGCGAAGTCTATCGCGCGTTCGACCCCACGCTTCAACGCCACGTGGCATTGAAGCTCCTCCTGCCAGGCCGGCTCAATCGAGACGAGGAAGTCCGCGCGCTGCTTCGGGAAGCGCGAGCGATCGCACGGGTGCGGCATCCGAACGTCGTGCCGATCTACGGCGTCGACCGCCACGACGGACGCGTCGGTTTCTGGAGCGATTTCGTCAAAGGCCAGACGCTGGCGGAACTCGTCGCCACACAGGGGGCGATGGGCCCGCGCGAGGCGGCGCTGATCGGCGTCGACGTCTGCCGCGCCGCCGGCGCCGTACATGCCGCGGGATTTCTTCACCGCGACATCAAAGCCGGCAACGTGATGCGCGAGGAGGGCGGCCGAGTCCTCCTGATGGATTTCGGACTCACGTACGAACACGGTACTGGCGAAGATGCGAGCGGCACACCCGCCTACATGGCGCCGGAATTGATGCTCGGAGAGCCGGCGACGATCGCGAGCGACGTCTACGCCATCGGCATCATGCTGTTTTATTTGCTGACCAAGCAGTACCCGGTCGAGGGCGCCGACGTCGCGGAGCTCCGGGCGGCGCACGCCTCCGGCAAACGTCGCACGCTGCTCGACGCTCGGCCCGATCTCTCCGAACCGCTCGCCCGCGTCGTCGAAACGGCGATCAGCGCGTCACCCGGGAAGCGTTTCGCCAGCACCGGGCAGATGACCGCCGCCCTGTCCAGCGCGATTGGTCTTGGAGCGCCGGCGGCGCCTGCGCCGGCTGCGGTCGCAAAACCGCGCGGTCTGCGGTTCTGGACGCTCGTCGCGCCGGTTGTCGTTGCGGCCATCCTGCTGTTGGCCGTGTTCGAACGGCGGGCCGTTTCGCCGCGTGCCGGCGTGCAGGCGCCGTTGGCGGGCCAGCAGGGAGCCTATCGGCGCGCCCACGATTTGCTCGCGCACTACTACCGGCCGCAGGCGCTCGAAACGGCGATTCCGCTGCTCGAGACGATCGTCGCGCAGGATGCGCAGTTCGCTCCCGCCTTCGCGGATCTGGGGCGTGCCAATTTTCTGCAGTTCGCTCAACAGCGCGACACGAAGTATCTCGAACCGGCACGCGAGGCCTCGCTCCGTGCGCTCGCCATCGCGCCGGATCTGGCGTCGGCGCACGTGACGCTCGGTTTTCTGTACGCGTTTACCGATCAGAACGACCTTGCCAGCCACGAGCTCGAAACCGCGCTTCGCCTCGACAAATTCAACGCCGCCGCCTACGGCGCCCTGGCGGAGCTGCAGAATCGACAAGGACGCACCGAACTGGCCGAGGCGACGCTGCGGAACGCCGTCAGCCTCGCGCCTGACGACTGGCTCCTGAACATGCAGCTCGGTGCGCACTATCTGGACAACGGCAAGTGGGCCCGGGCGGGCGAGGAGTTCCGCCATACGGTCGAACTCGTACCTGACAATCCGCGCGCGTACAACAACCTGGGTCTCGTCTATCGCGGACTGGGCAAGCTGGACGACTCCGCCGCCGCTTTCCAGAAAGCGATCGACCTCGAGCCGACGTTCATTCACTTCAGAAACCTGGGCATGGTGCTGGCGGAAGCGGGGAAGTACGCGGAGTCCGAGCAGGCACTCCGACGATCGATCGAGACGCGCCCGAATCAGTATCGAGCGTGGGGGCTGCTCGCTTCCGTCTATGCGAACCAGCACGCCGACCCGGCCAAGGTCAGGGACACGTATCTCAAAGCGATCGCCCTGGCGGCCGACCTGCTGAAGCAGACGCCGAAAGACGAATATCTTCTCGCCGATGTCGGCGGCTACTACGCCGCGGTGGGGAAGGAAAAGGAGAGCCTGCCGTTGCTCGCGCAGGCGGCCGCGCTCGCGCCGAACATCCCGGAAGTCCTCTACCAGGTGGCCATCGGATACGAGATGCTGCACCACCGCGACGAGGCGCTACGCTGGCTTGCCAAAGCCAGGGCCGGCGGCTATCCTTCCGAAGCGATCGCGCGAAATCCGATGCTGGCCGCGCTCCGCGCGGAGGAGAAGATTCCATGACCAATCCCAATGTGGATCGTGCGCCGGCGCCCAAAAAGAAGACCGCGAAGAAGAAGACCTCGAAGAAGTCGTGAGGCGAGCGTCCGGCAAGCGCGTCTACAACTGCATCGAATCGCACGACCAGCACGAAGACTGGTCGCTGCGCAAGGCGAAGGCGCTGGGCCTCAGCGCCCGCAGGAAGAAGATCCCGGCCGCGAAGGACCTTCGCGAGGCCTGGTGGAATATCGGCAACCAGGGAGCCACCGGTTCCTGCGTCGGCTGGGCGTTGGCCGATTCGGTGCTGCGCTACCATTTCGTCAAATCAGGAAAGATCCGCAAGCACGAGCACATCTCCGTCCGCTACATCTGGATGGCCGCGAAGGAGATGGATCCGAAGTGCACGTATCCGACGACGTTCCTCGATGACGCGGGCACCAGCGCGAAATCGGCATTGCGCGTTGTCACGAAGATCGGCGCGCTGAAGACGTCGGTCCTGCCCTTTGAAGGCGGGTTGGTCAAGTTGAGAGAAGTGCACTTCCTGAAGGTCGCCGCACGTTTGAAAGTGAAGGCTTACTTCAACCTGTGCGGCACGCAGTCAGGCAAGCTGGATCGGTTCAAGGAATGGCTCGCGTATCACGGGCCGATCCTGACCCGCCTGAAGGTGGACCCGAGCTGGAACAACATCAAGCCAGACGGTCGGCTTCGGAAGTACGACCGGAAGAGAACCTACGGCGGCCACGCCGTCGCCATCGTCGGTTACACGCCCACCCATTTCATCATTCGCAACAGTTGGGGCGCGGGCTGGGGTCACAAGGGATTTGCGTACGCCAGCTACGAATACGCGACGGACGCCTTCCACGAAGCGTATGGGATCGTGATGTAGCTGCCGTGATCGCGCTGGCAGATGATTTGCGCTGCGCGCCCGGGCGTTACTATCAGAAGATCGTGTTGGGCCATCGCCGCCCGACGGGAAAGCGTCTGCGGTCCCGCTCGTAGTACGCATTTTTCCGCGATCGACCGATAACGTGGACTGACGATGAGAGGGACTCCGCCATCTGAACCGCTCCGGGTACTCGTCGTGGACGATGAGCTCGCCGTCCGCGCCTTCGCCGAACGTGCGCTTCGCAGCGCAGGCTATGACGTCGTGGTCGCCGGCGATGGACCGGAAGCCTTACGGCTGGTGGAAGCGCAGCACCGCCCGTTCGATCTGTGTGTGCTGGATCTTCTGATGCCGCAGATGCGCGGCGACGAACTCGGACGGCAGCTCCGTCAGCGCGACCCCGATGTGAAGGTGCTCTACTTCACCGGCTATGCCGACCGGCTCTTCGAAGATCGGACGACGCTGTGGGAGCACGAAGCGTTCCTCGAAAAACCGGTCACGATCAACGGACTGCTCGAAGCCCTGTCGCTCCTGCTCAGCACGGATACGAAGGGACCTCGAGGCAGTTAGGCGTGCCTGCCACGATCCCGCGGATCGGCATCATGGAACCCTGAGAGATGACGCGTGCCACGTCCCGCGTCATGCGTCATGAGGTGTTTGCGCGGCCCTGGTGGCTGCTGCCTGTCGGCCGCCTTCACCCGCTGTGGTGGGTCGCCATTACCGGGTTCCTGCTTGCCGCCGACATCGTCACCGGTCCCAAGATCCAGTTCCCGGTGGTCTACGCGATTCCGGTCATCCTTGCGGCGTGGTATTCGGGCCGATGGCCGGCTCTCGCACTGGCGGTCGGCATCCCGTGGATCCACTTCGTGTTCTTGCTGGCGTTGTGGCACTACACGGGCTCGACGGCCGTGCTGCTGGCGACGACGACGATTCGCATGGCGGTGGTGAGCACCCTGGCATTCTGGTTCGCGAGGCTCTCGGAGCACGAGCGAGCGCTCGACCGCCACGTCCGGACATTGGAAGGACTCCTTCCTCTGTGCTCGTTCTGTAAGAGTATTCGGAACGAGTCCGGCGAATGGACGCGTTTGGAAACGTTCATCGCCGAGCGATCGGACGCCCAGTTCTCGCATGGCTTTTGCCCCGCGTGCTGGCAGGCGCACTACCCGGAGCTGGGCGATCCTCCGACTTGATCCCGGTTGCGACCGTCCCGCGCGGACGCCGCGCGCACGCTTCACCTGTCCCATTTCAAACGCGCTCTGGATGTGGCTCGCCGCCTGGTGAAGCTGTAGGTGTCCGAAGCCGGGTCGGACCTCCACCGCACGGCGCGACGGTGATCCGATCGTGACAACGTTTTACAGTGCCCCAGTGGTATCAGGCATAGACTGCCTATGCAAATGCAGCCTCTGGCGGCGTGGGCAGTGCTCGGGGAGGGCTGATCGTGCGCGAGATGTGGCGTCGGCTCGTGGCCCGTGTGCGCGCTGGTTCGTTGGACGCCGATCTGGCGGAGGAGCTGCGCTTCCACGCCGAGATGAAGACGCGCGACGCCGGCGACCCGCACGCCGCGGCGCGCGCCATTGGAGGCTCGTTGCACTGGCGCGAACTCGCGCGCGATGCGTGGGGATGGCGATGGCTGGATGACCTGACCTGCGATGCGCGGTATGCGTGTCGCGTGCTGGTGCGCCGCGATCGCGCCTCGAGCCTCGCCGCGGTCGTCATGCTCGCGCTCGCGATCGGCTTGAATGGCATCGTGTTCACCATCGTCGACGCGATGCTCGTGCGCGGCTTTCCACTGGTGAAAGACAACGGTCGCCTCGTGATGGTTCAGGAGGTGTTTCCATCCGGTGCGCGCGGCGTGTCGTTTCCGGACTTCGACGAGTGGCGTGCGCACGCGCAGGCGTTCGACGGAATGTGCGCCGTGGCGTCCGGCCGGCGGGTGGCGTTCCGGGATCGCAGCGGCGGGCGGCCCGTGGATCTGACGATCTGGACCGTGACCGCGAACACGTTCGGGTTGCTCGGCGTCGCGCCCATGGTCGGACGCGATTTCGTGCGAGCCGACGAAGCGCCCGGCGCGTCTCCCGTCGTGATCCTGAGTTACCGCTTCTGGGCGACGCGTTTTGGCAGGAGGTTGGACGTCGTTGGGTCGACGGTGTTCGTGGGCGGCCTGCCGGCGACGGTCGTCGGCGTCATGCCCGAGCGGTTCGAGTTCCCACACCAGAGCAACTTCTGGATGCCGGCCGTTCGCACGGCAGAGATCGAGCGGCGCGGTCCGGGAGGCGGAGGCTACCTGGCGTTCGGCCGTTTGCGCCCAGGGGCCACCGTCGAGGAAGCGCGCGTGGAGCTCCAGACGATCCATCGAGGCTTGCAAGCCGCCTTTCCCGAGACGAATCGCGATCTGGCGATCGACGTGGTCGACAACGCGCACGATCACGCCGGCCCGAACGGTCCGCTCGTGTTCGGATCGCTCTGGGTGGGTGCGTGCTTCGTGCTGCTCATCGCGTGCGCCAACGTCTCGAACCTCACGCTGGTACGCACCATCGGTCGAGGACGCGAGTTCGCTACGCGGATCGCGTTGGGCGCAGGGCTCTGGCGGATGCTGCGGCAGGTGCTCATCGAGAGTCTCGTGCTCGCATCCACAGCCGGTGCGATCGCCTGGTGGATCGTGTCGACGGGCGTGCGCGCGTGGGCGGCGGCGACTGCGTCGCCCTTTCAAATCGCCGACTACAGCTTCAACATCCGGACGCAGGCGTACGTGATCGGGATCACGATCGTCGCCGCGGTATTGTTTTCTCTGGGTCCGCTGTGGCACATCATGCGTCTTCGCGCGGGTGGGCCGTTGACCGCTGCGGGCCGCGGCGTGACGCAACCGGTGAGGAGCAAGCGGCTGGCCGCGGCCTTGGTCGCCGGCCAGATGGCGCTCGCCATCGTGCTGCTGTCAGGCGCTGGTGTCCTGGTGCGCAGCCTCCGTAATATCGTCGGCGCCGACACCGGCGTCCGGGCGCCCGACCAGATTCTGGTCGCGACGATCAGGCTGCCATCCGAGAAATTCGCGACAGACCAGGCTCGAGGCGCGTACATCCAGCGGCTGAACGTGGAGGCGCCGGCCGTCGCGGGGATTGAGGGCGCGTCGGTCGCGAGCGCGCTCCCTGCCCAAGGCGGCCAGGTGCAGCCGTTCGCGTTCGACGGCGTGCCGCCTTCCGACACAGGCGAACAGCACGTTCAGGTGATCGCGGTCACGCCCGAGTATTTTCGGGTGCTCGACGCGTCGATGATCGCCGGACGCGCCTTCACGAGCGACGACCGCGCAACATCGTCTCGCGTCGCGGTGGTGAACCAGAGCTTCGTCGACAAATTCCTGCCGAACATGCAGCCCATCGGTGCGCGCGTACGCGTCGCCGCGCCGCGTCAGGCGCGAGAGCTGTGGCACGTCGTCGGCGTGGCGTCGAACATCCTGGAAGGCGATGCGATCCGGCAGCAGTTCAAGCCGGTGATCTACGTGCCCATCGCGCAGTCGCCGCTGCCGCTCGTCTACCTGCTGGCGCGCACGCGTGTGTCGACGGATCAGGTCGCACGTGCGCTTCGCGCGCAGATCGAGCGGCTGGATCCGGACGTCACGATCGAAGCGCTCATGACGCTGAAGGCGAGCTTCGCCTTCGACGGCGACTATATGGATCTCGACCACATGGAGCTTGGCAAGGGCGCGGCGGCGGCGCCGATCTTCGCCGTCGTGGCGCTGGTGCTGGCGGCGATCGGGCTCTACGCCGTGATTGCCCACTCCGTCAGCCAGCGCACGCAGGAGATCGGCCTGCGCATTGCCATCGGCGCAGCGGCGCGCGACATCCGCGCGCTCGTGTTTCGCGACGGCATGACGCCGGTGGCGCTGGGCATCGTCGCCGGGCTGGCGGCGTCATTGGCGTCGAACCGCCTGCTGCAATCGCAGCTCGTCGGCGTGTCGCCGTTCGATCCGGCGACGATCCTCGGCGCGCTGCTGCTGCTCGCGGCCGTTGCGCTGACGGCGTGCAGCGTGCCCGCGCGCCGCGCCATCCGCGTGAACCCGGTCGTGGCGCTGCGCCAGGAATAGATCGGCGCGTTCGTGCGTTTCGCGATCCACGTAACGTGGCCGTCGGTGCCGCAGGCCTTCAGGCCTGCCAACGCCGCGTGGGCAGCCCTGAAGGGCTGCGCTACGGCGGCGGCTACGGCGGCGGCA
>Ga0207657_10001841_pt1 | contig 22915 bp, 17 predicted proteins | sample KBSC33metaG_FD_184316 | JGI IMG/M metagenome (GOLD analysis project Ga0207657, IMG submission 184316) | Corn rhizosphere microbial communities from Kellogg Biological Station, Michigan, USA - KBS C3-3 metaG (SPAdes) (version 2) | ecosystem: Host-associated > Plants > Roots > Rhizosphere > Soil ... | reverse complement strand
CGATGAAAATGAGCAAGCCGCCCGCAATGGTTGAAAACCTTGTTTACACTCTGACTGGCGACGGTGACGGCAAGGGTACTTTGACGCTCGCCTGGGAAAATCACTCGGCGTCGGTACCGATCAAGGTGGATTAGCTTTCGACCCGAACACGCGGCCGCCACAGCGCGATTCCCGCAGGGTGACGGCCGTTTCTCCTTTGAATGCTGTTTGGCTGAGACTACGGTGAATTGTGATTTTCCCGTACAATAGACACAGTGGTTGATTTCGTCCCGGAGGGGAAAAACGTTGCCCCTGTACCCGTATCGCTGCACACAGTGCGGCCATAAATTTGAGAAAATTCAGAGTTTCAGCGCTGAGCCGGAAACCGAGTGCCCCAAGTGCCATGGCCGGTTGGAGCGCCCGCTGACCGCTCCCGGCCTGCAGTTCAAAGGCGCGGGCTGGTACGTGAACGATTACGCTCCGAAAACTAGCAGCTCTTCTTCTGAGGGCACCAAGTCAGAGTCGAAGACCGACTCCAAGACTGACACCAAGACCGAGACCAAGACGGAGACAAAAGCTCACACTGAAGGCGCATCCGCGACCCCAGCAGCAGCTCCGTCCAGCACGGCTTCCTCCTAGGCGGCCGGCAGCGCCCACCGGCTCAGAGCAGAACTATCCCGTCTTCGCGAAGCACGCGAGCTGCAACGTCTAGGCGTACTCCTACGCTGCGATAATAGCTGAGTATGTCTTTGCTTGATCCGATACCAGCACCGGTGGAGCATGCCGATTTTGCAGCGCTCGAGTGGGAGTTGCTGCTTACGCTTGTTGCCGGTTATGCATCCTCGCCGGTAGGTCGCAAGGCGATTCTCGATCTGCGGCCTTCAACCGATGAGCTTTGGATCACGCAGCAGCACCAACTCACCGGGGAAATCCGTCTGGCCCTCGAAGAGCAGGTGTCGATCACAGTTGGTGGATTGTTCGATCCCACCGAACTCGCGGCCAAGGCGCAGATTCCCGGCGCGGCACTGGAATCAGCAGAATTGCAAGCAATCGCGCGGCTGGCCAACGACGTCGCGTCATGGCAGGCGTTGCTGCGCGAGCCTCCCATGCGCCTCGTCGGCAAATTGCCAGGGCTTTCCGCGCTTTCGTCATCGCTCACGTCGAGTCTGCGCCCGCTGGCAGAAGTGATCGAGCGAACCATTCAGCCTGACGGCTCACTCGCTGACAACGCTTCTCCCGAACTGAATCGCATTCGGCGCGAACAGGAGCGACAGCAGAAGCTGATTGAAGAAAGCCTTCGTTCCGCGCTGCGAAAACTCTCCGGCGAGGGTGCGACGCAAGACGACGTAATCACCATTCGCGGTGAGCGTTTTGTTATTCCGGTGCGTAGCGAGTTGAAGCGGCGCATCAGCGGTGTCATTCACGGCGTGAGCTCTTCAGGCCAGACTGTATACGTTGAACCGCTGGAGACAATTGAGCAAAACAACGAACTCGTGCGACTGATCGAAGAGGAGCAGGAAGAGATCCATCGCATTTTCGTCGGGCTAACGCGGCAGGTTGCCGGCTACGCGCAGAGTCTTGTTGCCGGAGCTCGAGTTCTGGCTCTTGTTGACAGCCTGCAGGGCCGCGCCAAGTTTATGCGTGCTTATGACTGCGTAGCGCCTACGTTTGGGCCGGACCTTCTCCACCTCGAAAGCGCCCGCCATCCATTGCTCGAAAAACGGCTCCGCGCGTCAAATGGAACAATTGTTCCGCTCACACTTGAACTGAGCGCCGCAAACAGGCAGATCATCATCAGCGGACCAAACACCGGCGGCAAAACCGTAACGCTCAAAACTACTGCGTTGCTGGCCATGATGGCGCAGGCCGGGCTTCCGGTACCGGCCACGGTTGCAGTCTTTCCGGTTTTCACAGCCTTCCTCGCCGATATCGGCGATGCGCAGTCAATTGAGGAAGCGCTCTCCACTTTTTCTGCACATATCACGAATCTCGACCGTCTCTCGCGGCTCGCTGGAACCAGCGCGCTGGTGCTCCTCGATGAACTTGGCTCGGCCACTGATCCTGAAGAGGGTGCGGCGCTGGCCGTCGCGGTCGCGCATTATTTTCTGCTGAGAAAGGCGTGGACCCTCATCTCAACTCACCACACGTCGCTCAAAGTGTACGCAGCGAATACTGAAGGTGTAACCAACGCTGCCGCCGGTGTGGACGAGCTAACACTCGCGCCAAATTACCAGTTGCGGCTCGGCGTGCCTGGCGCGTCGGCGGGAATTCAGACAGCCGAGCGTCTTGGATTGAACCGCGCCATTGTAGCAGGAGCGCGCGAGCGACTCGGCTCGCAGCAGGTAGACATCGCACGCTTTCTCGACCGCATGCACCGCGAACTGACGCAGCTTGAAGAGGAGCGCAAGACCGCGCGGACCGAGCAGTATGCGCTCAATCAGGAGCGCGCCCGGCTTGCCCGCGAAGGCGATGTAGAATTGCGCAACCGAACGCGCGAGCTTGAAAACAAACTTGCGTCGCTCATGAAGGATTTCGAATTTCAGATGCGCGAAACCGTGCGCGCAATTGAGGACCGCGCATCCCAGCAGAAGCTCTCAAAAGAGGCGGAACGGCGCATCTTGCGCTTGCGGCGCGAATTCCAGGAAAGCTTTAATCAGACGGTAGTGGCGCACCGTACCGGCGCTGACCAGGGCGATGCCAATGCCGAGCCGCATGTGTTGCGGCACATTTCCGTCGGCGACCAGTTACGCATCAAGTCAATGAACAAGATTGCCGTCGTGCAGCGCGAAATCGAGAAGGACCTTTTCGAAGTAGCACTCGGCCCAATCAAGATGCGCGTTAAGCGCGACGAACTCTGCGAGCCGCAGCCTTCTGGGGCAGATTCCGGGAAAGTGAAAGAAAATCCCCTCGCAGCAGTTCGCAGGCAGAAGGGCGTTCACGTTTCGGTCATGAGCGACAGCACCGACGACATGCGGATGGAGATCAACCTGATCGGCCGCACTGTCGACGAAGCGCGCGACGAACTTGAGAAGTACCTCGACCGGGCATTTCTTGCGGGTCTGCCACGCGTGCGTATCATTCACGGCCACGGAGCAGGAATTTTGCGCCGCGGGGTCCGCGAATTTCTCAAGAGCCATCCCCACGTAGCCGGAATCGAAGAAGCTCCGCAACATGAAGGCGGCCAGGGAGCGACCTTGGTCGAGTTGCGTCAGTAGCAACACGCTCCGCCCGTCCTGATGTTGCGGCCGGGCGCCCCGTCTGTGTCGCAGCACGACCGCGCGAAGGACGGGATACTGCAAACCCAAGAATCACGATTTCAACCTATGAAGCCTCGTGGCAAGCCACAGCCGGCTCAACCGCTTTGCGCGCCAATTCGCCTCGCCGTCTTGCAGGCATGATTGTTGAGCTGCTTTTCAATCCCTTCAAGAGTTTCACTAGCCGCGCATAGCCCTGTTCTCGCGCAGTCTTGTTGCCGGGAACCGTGTTGGCCGGATCTTCTCCTGCGCGCATGAATCCGTGCCCTGCGCCTTCGTAAGTCACCGGCTCGAAGGTCTTGCCCGCCGCCTTCATCGCTTCCACCGTTCCCGGTACCGTTGCGCCGATACGCGCGTCATTGCCGGCATAGAAACCGTACACCGGAGCGGTGATGCCGGAAACATCTGCCGGCCCAGGTCCATAAAATACGAAGGCCGCGGCCAGGTCGTGACGATGCGTCGCGAAGGCGAACGATTTGCCGCCGCCCCAACAGAAGCCCACTACTGCAAGCGTTCCGTTCGCCGCCGGCAGATGCTTGCCGTAATCGGCGGCCGCGTCCAAGTCAGCCATCACCTGCGCCGGATCAAGCGCCGATACAGCCTTAACGCGATCATCCTGGCTGGGGATCTCGGCCGACCCACCGCCGTTCGGTCCCGATCCGGAAATCAGATCGGGCGCGACAACGATGAATCCTTCACCAGCCAATTCATCAGCCATCTCCTTGGCCCAGTCGCTCAGGCCAAAAATCTCGTGAATCAGAATCACTACTGGCGCCTTCGCGCTTACTTCCGGATACGCCACGAACGTCTGAACGCTGCGATTGCCGTGCTTGATTGCGACATACTCGTGATGGCGCGGTGATGCGTCGAGACGAACCTTCGCCCATTCCTGCGCGTGAAGACAAAGGCTCGCCGTCGCAACAAACATGGCTATGCCCAAAGCTTTAGGGAAGGGATGCATAACTGACCTCTCGCGGACAAGAGTAGCGTCCAAAATGCGCAGTGCGCAAGAGTTTTCGGCAAGTCAGGAGGTTACCCACCCTCCACTGATTTGGTGATGGCGTCCGACTTCGAGCTTAAGACAAAAAGGCCCACGCCCCTGTAGGGAGCGCGGGCCGCCGTTATCTCTTCATTTTGTAAACTCGTTAACTCGCGAACGACTCTTACGCCATCGCCTCTCGGCCCATCGGTTCAAACACCAAATGGTTCGAGTTGCGATCCACGTCGATGCGGACGTGGGCGCCATGCAGCACTTCGCCGTCCAGGATCTTCATCGCCAGCGGATCCTGGATCATGCGTTGCAACGAACGCTTCAGTGGGCGTGCGCCGTACGCAGGGTCAGAACCTGCCGCCAGAACCAGTTGTCGAGCGGACTCGGTCAGCTCCAGTGAAATGGCACGGTCTTCAAGCAGCTTGCGCAACTCGTTCAGCCGCAGTTCCAGGATCTGGCTCAACTGTGAATTGCCCAACGGCTTATAGATCACGATGTCGTCCACCCGGTTCAGAAACTCGGGACGGAAGTGCTCGCGCAGGATCCGCATCACCGATTCACGCGCCATGTCGAAGTCGTGTTCCGTCTTGAACGCATCGCCCTGCAGCATGGCCGCACCCAGGTTTGACGTCATAATCAGCACAGTATTTTTGAAATCCACTGTGCGCCCTTTTGCATCCGTTAACCGCCCGTCGTCCATCACCTGCAAAAGCACGTTGAAGACATCCGGGTGTGCTTTCTCGATCTCATCGAAAAGAATCACTGCATAGGGGCGGCGACGCACGGCCTCCGTCAACTGCCCGCCTTCGTCGTAACCTACGTAACCCGGAGGCGCGCCAATCAACCGCGCCACGGCGTGCTTCTCCATGTACTCGCTCATGTCGATGCGCACCATCGCCTGCTCGTCATCAAACAGGAACTCGGCCAGCGCACGCGCAGTTTCTGTTTTGCCCACACCGGTCGGTCCAAGGAAAATGAATGAGCCGATGGGCCGCTTGGGATCGCTCAACCCCGCGCGTGAACGACGAATCGCATTGGCCACCACGCTGAGCGCGTCGTCCTGTCCTACAACGCGTTCGCGCAGACGATCTTCCATCTTGACGAGCTTTTTCACTTCACCCTCAAGCATGCGGGAAACGGGAATGCCGGTCCACTTGGCCACGATCTTCGCAATGTCTTCCTCGTCCACTTCCTCTTTTAGCATGGGCGCAAGGCCGGTTCCATCCTTTGCTCCGTCCTGCATGGCGTTTAGCTGCTTCAGCTCCGTTTCGAGCTTCGGCAATTCACCATACTGGATCTGAGCCGCGCGGTCGAGCTGGCCTTTGCGCGTCTGCTCTTCAGCTTCAAAGCGCAACGCTTCGATCTTCTTCTTGAGTTCGCTGATACGCGAGATAGCATCGCGCTCCCGCGTCCAGCGCGCACGCAGCGCAGTAACCTGCTCCCGCAATTGCGCCACCTCGCGCTCCACAGCCTTCAGGCGCTCTTTGCTGTTTTCGTCAGTCTCGCGCTTCAGCGCTGCACGCTCAATTTCCAGCGAGGTCGCCTCGCGTTCAAGCTGATCGATCTCCGTCGGTACAGATCCAATCTGTATTGCGAGCGAAGCAGCAGCCTCGTCCACCAGGTCAATCGCCTTGTCCGGCAAAAAGCGATCGCTAATGTAGCGGTGCGACAAAGTCGCCGCCGCTACGATCGCTGAGTCCTTGATCCGCACGTTGTGATGCGACTCGTACCGTTCCTTCAGACCGCGCAGAATCGCAATCGTGTCTTCCACGTTCGGCTCGCCAACGTACACAATCTGGAAACGGCGCTCAAGGGCAGCATCCTTCTCGATGTATTTGCGATATTCATTCAGCGTGGTCGCGCCGATCGCACGCAATTCTCCGCGAGCCAGCGCCGGCTTCAACATGTTGCTGGCGTCAATTGCTCCTTCAGCCGCACCCGCACCCACAAGCGTGTGCAACTCGTCGATGAACAGCACAATCTGCCCATTCGATTCTTCAATTTCTTTCAACACTGCTTTCAGGCGATCTTCAAATTCGCCGCGATACTTGGCGCCCGCCAGCATTGAACCAAGGTCGAGCGAAATCACCCGCTTGTCCTTTAACCCTTCAGGCACGTCGCCAGAAACAATGCGCCGCGCGAGCCCCTCGACGATGGCAGTCTTGCCAACGCCCGGTTCGCCAATCAGCACGGGATTGTTCTTCGTGCGGCGGCTCAGCACCTGTACTACGCGGCGAATCTCCTCGTCGCGACCGATCACCGGATCGAGCTTGCCGCGCCGTGCAAGTTCCGTGAGATCCTTGGCGTACTTTTCCAGCGCCTGAAACTTTCCTTCGGGGTTCTGATCCGTAACGCGCTGCGAACCGCGAACCGCCGTCAACGCCTTGAGAATGGCATCATGCGTAGCGCCCACAGCACTCATTGCGTCCCGGGCCGCGTCGCCCTTCAAGTTCGCTACTCCGAGCAGCAGGTGCTCAGTCGACACATACTCGTCCTTGAAGTTTGCGGCCTCACGGAACGCTTGGTCCAGCGCCCTGTTTAGCGCCGTGCCAAGGCCAGGCTGCGCAGATTCACCGGACACACGAGGCAGTTTCTCCTCGATGGCGTGCAACTCATGTTCAAGCCGCTCCATAGGCACGCCAATCTTTTCGAGCACCGCTGGGATGACTCCCTCGCGGTCCTCAAGCAATGCCAGCAGCAGATGCACGGGCTGCAGTTCAGGATTGCCAAACTCCGTGGCACGCGCCTGCGCCTGCTGAATTGCCTGTTGTGACTTGACCGTAAACTTGTCCCAACGAATAGCCATATGAATTAACTCCGGGCTTCAGCTTTCAGCCTCGACCCTTGCCGGAAATTACAACCCGGTGTATGCAGACTTTGATTCGCTATGCAGTCGAAAAGACGCTCCGCATTCACCGACCCAAAAACATAACGCCGGGACCGGTGTGCGATAACCCCGGCCCGGCGCCTCCAATTCCGCCAGCTCCAGCATTTAGAAACTGAGAGCTGAAAGCTCATGGCGATCTTTACGCCGCCAGCGATTTGCCCACATTCACTTTGATCTGCTTGGGCTGAGCTTCAGGCTTCTTCTTCAGTTCGAGTCTCAGCACGCCTGCATTGTAGCTCGCCTGCACGTTCTCAGTATCAACCGTTGTCGGCAATGTAAACGCACGGAAGAAGCTGCCGTAGCGCCGCTCAATGCGATGGAAGTTCTCTTCCTTCTCTTCCTTGGCGAATTTGCGCTCGCCCTTCACCGTCAGGGTGTGGTTCTCGACGCTCACATCAAGATCCTTCTCCTCAACTCCCGGCACCTCAAGCTTCAGCACCACCGCCTTCTCGTCCTCATAGACGTCAACAGCGGGTACAAAGGTGGCAGTACTCACAGGGCTCTCGCCCTGATTAAAGTCCTGGAAGAGAGAATTGACGCGGTTTTGCAGAGCTACTACTTCACGAAACGGGTCCCAACGAGTGATTGCCATGTTCTTTTCCTCCAATCTCCAAATGGATTCTCTGATGATTGCTCCGGGAACCTGTCCCGGCTGCTCAATCCATCTGATGACACTATAGCATAAATGATTCATAAAAACTGAGCGATTTACACTCACATATGTTGAAAACCAATAACCTAAACGGATTCAATTACCTAAGCGAAAAGGTTTTGGGTCCTGAGCCGCGAATCCGCAGTTTTCCGCCTCCGAATGGGAGCGCCGAGCGCAGAATAGCCCCGCAAGAACTCAATTACCCGCCGAGACCAGGCGAGCGTACGCAGGCTGTTTTTGCTTGATGGTGCGCCATCCCTGGCGGTCCTGTTCACGCCATCTACAATGGAAGCGCATGCCTGACTTTTCCGCGCTGGTTTCCTCAATCAATTGGCATTGGGTATGGCTCATTGTGGCCGCCTTCCTGGCAGGTATATTGAACGCGGTCGCGGGAGGTGGCTCGTTCCTGTCGTTCCCCGCACTGTTGGGGATGAATGTTCTGCCCGTACAGGCCAATGCGACCAACACGGTCGCCCTATGGCCGGGGCAGCTCACCTCAGTTGCCGCGTATTGGCCGGATGTGCGGAAGAACGTAAGCTCAGCAATTCTGATGGGAGCTGCTGGCCTGCTGGGAGGCACTACCGGGGCTCTGGTTCTGCTGAACACGCCACAGCGCACCTTTATGCGCCTCGTGCCGTGGCTGCTGCTCACGGCCGCGATCTTCTTCGCGCTGAGCGGGCCAGTATCACGCTGGCTGGAGCGCCGCAAGGGCCGGATTCCAGCGGTACCGGAACCGAAACGGTTGCCGCTCTTCTTCGCGACACTTGCCGTGAGCTTTTACGTTGGCTACTTCGGCGCCGGAGCGGGATTCCTGTTCATGACTATGCTGGCGCTCTTCGGCTATCAGGACATTCATGTCATCAATGCGCTCAAAGTAGTTGCCAACACACTGGCGAACGGAGTCGCTTTCGTCATCTTTGTAGTAGATAACCAGGTTGTCTGGCGTTATTGTCTGCTCGCGATGATTGTATGTGCCATCGGCGGTTACACCTCCGCCAGTCTGGCGCGCAAAATCCCGCAGAAAGTACTGCGCAGCATGGTAGTGGTGATCGGCTTGAGCATGGCCGCCTGGTTCTTCTACAAGCAGTGACGCAGGGAACGAGGGCACAAGTTTAAAAGTTGACGAGTTGGAATGTGTGAACTTGGAAACTTGTAACGCGGAAACTTGTAAACTGTATGTATGAGCCACGAGGGCATACGGATCCAATCGACAGACGTGCGGGAGCGGGAAAATACAGACAACCTGCCGTTGCCGCGTATCGCGGTTACGCCTGAAAAAGTTCGTGTTCTGCTTACCGAGGGCAAAGGGCTGGAGATCGATTGGGCCGACGGACACCGCAGCGCATGGGGCTTTGCCTGGCTGCGTGAGGCGTGTCCTTGCGCCACCTGCATTGACGAGCGGACGCACCAAGGTCGCAAAGCGGGCCAGCCCAAGCCCAAGCCGGCCGAATTGCTACCCATGTACACGCCGCCTTCAAAGCCCAAAAGCGTGCAGCCTGTCGGTCGTTACGCCATTCAATTCAACTGGCTAGACGGACACAGCGGCGGCATCTACTCCTGGGAATACCTTCGACGCATGTGCCAGTGCAAAGAGTGCACCTTTGCTGCAGAAGAGCCTACAGGAACGCCGAACTGATCTCGGTGTCGCGATCAAAGCCCCTGCGCGTGCAGATAGAACACTACAGCCGAAGCGACGAGACAATACACGCCGAACCAATGCCACTTGCCCGACTCAAGCCAGCTTGAAAGCCACTTCAAAGCAATCAGCCCGGCAAAGAACGAAAACACCGCGCCCAGCAGGCTGAACACAATCGATGCATGGAGGTCGATAAGCACTCCGGCCCCGCCGGAGGCATGCGCGGCTTTCACTAGCCGCATTGCTTCCATCAGTACCACGGGCGGCGTCAGCACCACCGCAAGGGCAAAGCTGAATCGCTCCGCAGGTTCCCGGGCAGCCCCGGCCAGCATGCCAGTTGAGATCGTCGATCCAGAGCGCGAGAAGCCGCGAAAGGGAAGTGCGAGTCCCTGCACAATCCCCATCCACCCAGCCTGGCCAAAGGTCAGCATGCGCTCCCGACGCGACAGAAAGCCGGTAGGTTGTTTATCCGATTGTTTAACCGTTACGGCTCCGGCGCCATGGTGCCGCCCCTTCATCAGCCCCGCTACCAGAATCAATACGCCCGCCGCAGCGAGTGCCGGAGCAATCAATTCCAAATGGCTGAAAAGTTGTTCAATCTCTGCTTTTGGAGCATCGCGGAAATACGTCTTCTCAATGATCTTCTTCAAGACCTCGCCAACAATGCCGGTAAGCAGTGTTGCCCAAACCAGTTGCACCAGAAACGGACGAAAGCGGGCGCGCGTGGAGAAGTAGGTTTCCTTCCAGGTCTTCCAGAAATAAACAATCACCGCGAACATGGTTCCGGTGTGGAGCATTACCAGCAGCAGGGTCATTTGCGGAGACGAGGGGTCGAGGCCCATTAATTTTTCAGCAACGACCACATGAGCAGAGCTTGAGACGGGGAGCAGTTCGGCGAGTCCTTGCACAATCGCCAGGAGAATCACCTTAAAAAGCATCATGTATTCAGTTTAGCGATGCTCCTGTGAAAAAATCATGTCACGCAATGAGACGGCGGCCGCGCCAATCCCGCGTCCTTTACCGGCGATTCATCATCCTATGCTTGCAAGCACTTTGCGGTAATCACCGGCTCCTTGAATTTCGACCGTACCCGATCATTGTCCGCTAACCGCTAATACCGATCTCCGACCATCAATAATCACTCACCGTTCATCGTTTCTCGAGAAGGATTCTGCAATGAGAATTGGATTTCTTGGTTTGGGCAACATGGGCATGCCGATGGCACAGTGCCTGATTGCCGCCGGGCATGAACTAGCGGTTTGGAACCGCACAGAAGGGCGCACTGAGCCGTTGCTTCGCGAGGGCGCCATTCAAGCCGGCACTCCCGCTGAAGCCGAACTCGGTGCGGACGCGGTCATCACAATGTTGTTCGATGATGCGGCCCATGAAGATGTGCTCTTCGGTTCCCACGGTTTGCTGGATGCGCTCACGCCGGGCATCCTGCATATTTCCTGCAGCACCATCAGCGTGGCGCTCAGTGAGCGGCTCACCGCGGAACACGCCAAGCGGGGCATTGAGTTCGTAGCCGCCCCCGTGTTTGGCCGCCCGACCGTAGCTCAGGAGGGCCGCTTGTGGGTGGCGGCAGCCGGCACTAATGCCGCCGTTGAACGGGCGCGGCCCATCCTGCAAGCCTTCTCGCGCGGCATAACGGTGGTTGGCAACGAGCCGCGCCAGGCGCACGCCGTCAAGCTCGGCGGCAACTTCCTCATCAGTGCCATGATTCATTCACTTAGCGAATCGTTTGTCTTCGCAGAGCAGCAGGGCATCGCACCGGAGACCTTTTTTGAAGCCGTGAACAGCGCACTTTTTCAATCGCCGTTTTATGCTTCCTATGCCAAGGTGCTGTTGAATCCGCCCAAAGACGCAGGAGCGCCCATGACGCTCGGCGCGAAAGATCTGCGGCTGTTTCGTCAGGCTGCCGCGGGCCGCAATACAAACGTAAGCCTGGCCGATAATTTGGCCGAGATTTTTGCCGAAGCTGAAAAGGTCGGCCTGGGTAGCGAGGACTGGGCTGTCGGACAGTACCGGATGGCGCGGCGCCGCGGCATCCCCGGCAAGATCGAACGGTAATTCATATTCTGTGCTGCATTCCGGTTGAATGCGGATCAGCGAGAATCGCAGTTGTGAACGCAGTCACAATGGTTTAGTGTCTGTCGATACAGTCGGGCTCAAATTCCTTTGGTAAGGATTAAGGCATGGATTTAAAAGGGAAAATTGTTCTCATTACCGGAGCCAGCTCCGGGATTGGCGCGGCAACTGCCTTGGCGTTTGCCGCCGAAGGTGCGCGGTTGCTGCTGGCAGCCCGCCGCGCGGGCAAGATGGCTGAGGTGGCTTCCGCAGCACTGGAACGCGGTGCGCAAGCCGTGCACTCTGTGCACATGGATGTCCGCAGCCGCATTGCTGTCCAACGAATCATCGACGAACTACCGGAAGAGTGGGCGGAAATCAGCGTGCTGGTTAATAATGCTGGCCTGAGCCGCGGGCTCGACAAGTTGTATACGGGCAAAGTTGATGACTGGGAAGAGATGATCGACACCAATGTGAAAGGCCTGCTCTACGTTACCCGGGCCGTGGTGCCGGGAATGGTAGTGCGCGGTAGCGGCCATGTAGTCAATCTGGGTTCGATTGCAGGCGACCTGTCGTACCCCAACGGAGCCGTCTATTGCGGGAGCAAGGCAGCAGTCCGATTTATCAATGATGGGCTGCGGGAAGACCTGCTCGGAACGCCGGTTCGTGTGACCAGCATCGATCCGGGGATGGTGGAAACCGATTTCAGCCTGATCCGCTTCCATGGCGACGCAGACAAAGCGGCCAAAGTTTATAAGGGACTTACGCCACTGACACCGGAAGATGTAGCGGAGGTGGTACTGTGGGCCGTAAAACGCCCTGCGCACGTAAATATCGCGCGCGTATCCATCACATCAGTCGATCAGGCCAACACCCTGCTCTTTAACCGCCAGTCGTAGCGGCTGAACGGAGAGATTAAATCGTCATTTCCAACGCGACGATTTGGCCCTCGATCTGTGCCAAAGCCGCTTCAAGACCGGCCCGTCGGGCAGGATTAGATGTTCGTTGCGAGAGAATGTGTTCGCGCTGCAGATTGAGCGCCTGCCTTTGACGCTCGATTTCGGCCTTTTTCTGAATTGCCAGCCGGCGCAGTTCCTCGCTTACAGAGCGCTCGCGGGAACCGCTGCCTGCCTCGGTGGCATTTGCCATAGTGTTTACCCTCGGTTTAGTTTTTGGGATTGCGAGTTCTGTATTCAATTCTACGAGTTTTTAGGTCGTCTGCGTCCCGCAGATTGGAGTCACAGTAAGAATGTGAGCAAAGGACGATACCATGCGCGCGTGGCAGCTTTCGAAGTTCGGCATTGATTCTCTTGAATTTGTTGAGAAAACTACGCCCTCTCCAGGACCCGGCGAAGTGCTGGTCAGCGTTCGCGCAATTTCGCTCAACTATCGCGATTTGCTGATGGTCAAGGGCCTCTACAATCCGAAATTGCGATTCCCGCGGATTCCATGTTCCGACGGCGCGGGAGAAGTCGTCGCCATTGGGGAAGGAGTCACCGCGTGGAAACCCGGCGACCGCGTGGCGGGTATCTTCATGCAGAACTGGATTGACGGGCCGCTTACGCCCGCCAAGGCCAAGGGAGCCCTGGGCGGGGACGTGGACGGTATGCTTTCTGACTACGTCCTGTTGCAGGAAACCGGCTTGGTAAGAATCCCGAGCTACCTCAGCTTTCAGGAGGCGGCAACTCTGCCCTGTGCGGCCGTTACGGCATGGAATGCCTTGCGGGCCGGAGATGTGCATCCTGGTACTAAAGTGCTCATCCAGGGAACGGGCGGCGTATCGGTTTTCGCCCTGCAGTTTGCAAAGCTCATGGGCGCAACCGTCTTCGGGGTGTCGAGCAGCTACGAGAAACTGCAGAAGGCCGTAAGTCTTGGACTCGATGCAGGGCTTAACTATCGGGACCACCCCGACTGGGACCGCTGGGTCTTCGATCAAACCGATGGCGAAGGCGTTGACGTCGTGGTGGAAGTAGGTGGACTTGGCACTCTCACCCGCTCGCTCAAAGCGGTCAGAACCGGGGGAATCATCGCGCAAATTGGCGTGCTCACTGATAGCACCGAGCCCATCGGCATTGGCCCCATCCTGCACAAGATGTTGCGCATTCAAGGCATCTACGTAGGATCGCGGAATGACTTCGTCGAAATGAATAAAGCATTGTCCAGATCGCAACTTCAGCCCGTAGGCGAGGAGTTCCACTGGGCGCAGACCCGCGAAGTCCTCAAAAAGATGGAGGAAAGAAGCCACTTCGGCAAATTGGTTCTCACTATCTCGTAGAAGGCGGCCCCTAGCTAAATCCCAACACCGGATGTGGGATGTAGGGTGCCTCAAGCGCGGCATTTTCTTCCTTCGTTAATTGCACGCCCAGCGCCGCCACCGCATCCTGCAGATGATGCGGCTTGGTGGCGCCTACTATAGGCGAAATAACGGCGGGTCTTGAAAGCAGCCAGGCCAAGGCAACCTGCGCCTGCGAAATTCCGCGCTGTTCTGCAACCCTTCCCACCGCGTTTACCACTTGCTCGTCGGCTGCTTCTGTATACGAGTACATCGTGTTGCCAAACACATCCGTCTCAACGCGCTTGGTTGTCTCGCTCTTCCATGGCCGTGCCAAGCGTCCACGCGCCAGGGGACTCCATGGCAGTACGGCAATTTTTTCTGACCTGCACAGCCCCATCATTTCGCGCTCTTCTTCACGATAGATGAGGTTGTAGTGGTTCTGCATCGAGACGAAGCGCGTCCATCCGTGCAACTCGGAAACATAGAGCGATTTGGCGAACTGCCAGGAGTACATGGAGGAGGCGCCGATATAGCGCACTTTCCCCGCCCTTACCATGTCGTGTAGAGCCTCAAGCGTCTCTTCGATCGGAGTTTCGTAGTCCCAACGATGAATCTGGTACAGATCGACGTAGTCCGTTTCCAGCCGTTTCAAACTCTGTTCAAGTTCAAAAATGATTTCCTTGCGCGACAAACCGCGGCCGTTCGGCTCTTCGCGCATCGGGATGCATACCTTCGTAGCAAGCACAACCGCTTCACGACGCGTATTTGCCCTCAAAAACCGGCCCACCACAATTTCGCTGTCACCGCCGGAGTAAACATTCGCCGTATCGAAAAAGTTGATGCCGAGATCAAGTGCCTGCCGCAGAAATGGCTCACTGTCCGCCTCATTCAGCGCCCACGCCTGCCGTCCCGGCAGCAGCTTGCCACTCGCCGGAGAGCCATAGGTCATGCAGCCGAGGCAAATGCGCGATACTTTAAGCCCAGTGTTTCCGAGATTGATATAGTCCATGATGACTCCTGATTAGAGTGTAGTTGCGATCCGGGGAGACGAGCGGTTACAGCCCTCGATGTCATTGGGTCTCATGCAGTTGCTCCGCAAACGCGATTCAAAGACAACTTTTGTGGCCCCTCGGTGGTCTAACTTCAAGTAGCTTCGCAAGTTGCGTCCCCAGAACTTGACCCTTTGGTGGGACCGCGAGAATTGCCCCACAGCGGTAAACTTAATGTGAAGGCATCCGAAGAGTTGATCGAGCTCAAGCGAGTTACGAAGCAAAGCTGTGCAGACCGAAGCACGTTCCAGGCCAAGGTGCCAGGACGCATGCGGTCTCGCGCCTTTCGGCTGCTTGTCGCAGCGGCGTTTCCATTGCTGCTTTTGCTAGCCGGTTGCGGCGGAGGCACAATAGCCAGCAACAACGCATCCAACGGCACCTTCAGCATCACTCCCGGTTCAGTCAGCATCGATACCAACTGCGCCGGCTGTAATGCCAAGAGTTCATCGGGCGGTGCAGTCGAACAATTCTCCGCCACGCTTGTATCCGGCGGCGCGGCTACCGTCACATGGTCCATATCAGCCGGCGGCGACGCCAACAGCGGACGCGGCAGCATAGACTCCTCGACCGGTCAGTACATTCCGCCCAGCTACTTAACGGCCGATCGTGTTCAAGTCACCGTCACCGCCGCCCTCACTTCCAATCCCTCTTTAAAGGCATCCACGGTCGTTACCATTACGCCCGGATTCCTGCAGCCGTTAACGCCCGAGAATGCCGCACTCGGCGCAAATGGGGCGCTGACCGTGACCGGATACATTGCTGAGGCAGGAGGCAGTACCGGCATCACCTGGAACTTGGCCAATAAATCCAACGGCACAAGCGGCGGCCAGGGATCCCTCGGCACTCCGACATGCATCCGAGTAGGCTCAACGTTCACGCACTGCAGCATCACTTACACTGCGCCCAGCTCCGTCGCTTCAACCAGCAGCACCTACGTCGTGGCTACCATTGGGACTTCGTCTTCGAAATCTTCAGCAACCATGCTGCTAAACACCGCCGGGGTCACCAGCAATCCAGCCACACACGAGCTGCAGCAAAAGACGGCTCCCGTTTTGCTCGGCGCATCCGGCGGCAACAACAACGATTATGATCAGTCCAACGGACAGATCACCAATTGCTGCGGCGGAACACTCGGCTCGCTAATCAAAAACAGCAGCGGAACCCAATACATCCTCAGTAACAACCATGTACTGGCGCGCAGCGATCAGGCCAAAGTGGGCGAGACCATCGTGCAGCCCGGGCTTATTGATGACAACTGCAATCCATTCGGTAATACAGGGGCTAACACCTCTCCCGTAGGCACGCTCACCGGCTTCCTTTCCCTCAAGTCCACAACTACCAATGCCGACGCCGCAATTGCGGCCGTCAACTCCGGTGCAGTTGATCCCAGTGGTGCCATTCTCGAACTGGGTGCACTTCAGGGCGGAACTCTTGCAGCTGCGCCGCCGGGAGTCACATCTACTGGTGGTTTGGGAGAGAAAGCAATTCTCAATATGACCGTCGCCAAGAGCGGTCGCACCACTGGACTCACCTGCGCCAGCGTGTCCGCCCTGAGTGTAGATGTGAGCGTGGATTATTACTCCGACTGCGCGGAATCCAAGCACTACCTTACCAAGACCTACACCAACCAGATCGCTGTCACCGGCAATCAGTTCAACGATGCCGGGGATTCGGGTGCGCTGGTCGTCGACGCCGCCAATGCCGAACCGGTGGGCCTCTTCTTCGCCGGCGGTGTGGATACCGCGGGCGTGAGCGTCGGCATTGCCAATCCAGCGCCAGACGTACTCAGCGAGCTAGGCGCGATGAACAGCACCACGTACACCTTCGTCGGCACTACCGATCATCCTGTCAGTTGCTTGAACTACGGCAACGGCACAGCCACGGCAGCGCAATCCGCCGTTTTGACCCCGCTGCAGGCTACGCATGCGGAGCAGGCCATGAATCAGGCACGCATGCTGGTAAGCAGTTCCACGGGGATTCTCGGTGTGGCCACCGGCAAAAGTTCTGATCATCCAGGTGAGCCAGCTGTCATCCTCTACGTCGATCAGAGCAGGGTTGTCAGCGCGCCGGCCATAGTCGACGGAGTGCGTACCCAGGTGATTCCCACCACTTCGAGTGCAGTGGCATTCGGGGTGGCGCCGGAAACGCCGCAGGACGCAGCTGTCCCCGCCCTGCTCGCGTCGCCAATCTTAAAGGATGCCATCGCTGCCAAAAATGTTATCGCTCCAAATCTGATGCGGCAAAACAGCGCATTCTTCGCGGTCGGAGTAGGGCAGAGTCTGGACGATCCAAGTCAGGCAGCGCTGGTCATCTACGTCGATCGCAAAAATGTTCCCGCGCAACTGCCCGCCACCGTCAGCGGAATACGTACACGCTACGTCATTATGGACCGGCTCCATGTGACGCGTTCCTACGCTACGCCGCTCCAGTCTCACAGCCGGTGCATACCGCATTCAGCTCCCGACCCGGCGGGCTTCGATCTCCTCGGAGTCAAGCGCCGTTCAGTCCTCCAACTGAAATAGTCAGCACAGGTTTCCGGGAACATCTCCGTCCGTTCTGACGTACCTGCATGCAAATAGCCCCAGACGCATCATTGGAGGCACGCATGGAGATGCTGGTTCACGATCTTCGCTTTGCAGGACGAACCCTGCTCAAAGCACCTGGCCTTTCGATCCTCATCATTGTTTCCATTGCGCTAGGCGTTGCGGCCAACGTCACCGTCTTCAGCATCGCCAACGGCCTGCTGTGGGGCATACTGCCAATCAAAGATCCCGAACGGATGGTGATGTTCTCGGAAGGGAAGTCTTTTTCCTATCTCGATTATCTGGACTTGAGCGAGCAAACCCAGGATGTATTTGAAGGTGGCGTGGTCGCGCACTTTCCTATCATTCCCGCCAGCATAGGCGGCAAAGGCGAACCGGAGCGCGTTTGGGGCCAAGCCGCCAGCGGCAACTACTTCAGTGTTCTGGGCAACACAATTGCGGTCGGCCGTCCAATTTTGCCCAACGACGACCAAACCGCGGCAGAGAACCATGTGGTGGTACTCAGCGACAAATTGTGGCGAAGGCGTTTCGGAACCGATCCTACCGTTCTCAATCGTGAAGTAGCGCTGAATGGAAAGCGCTACACGATCGTGGGAATTACACAGCCGGGCTTTTACGGATCAGACCGGGGCATTGTGGCGGAGTTCTGGGTGCCGCTTGCGGTGGCGGATGAGATTATGCCCGATCTTGCTGCGAGCGGAGGAGTCAGGACCAAGCGCGACAATTCGTGGGTGATACTTGGCGCCAGGCTCAGACCCGGCATGACCCGCGATAAAGCTGCGGCCGCGCTCAACGTGGCAAAAACGCGGCTGGATCAGCGTTATCGTCCTAACGAAAAAAGCCACGATCCCATCACCCTGCAATCGGCTGGCGGTTTGATCGCCGGATCAGTAACTCCCGCGTACACGCTGCTTGCCGTACTCATGGTCGTGGTGGGACTGGTGCTACTGGTCGCTTGCGCAAACGTAGCCAACCTTTTGCTTGCGCGCGCTACTGGGCGGCAGAAAGAGATGGTAATTCGCCTTTCCATGGGCGCCTCGCGAAGGCGGCTTGTTCGGCAACTGCTGATCGAGTCTCTTCTGCTGTCCCTTTGCGGCGCAGTTGCAGGCTTCATCATGGCAGCGATAGCGACTCGCGCTGTCTCAAGATTTCAGCTTCCCTTGCCGCTCCCGATCGTTTTCGATTTCAACGTCGATATGCGCGTCGCCGCATTCGCCTTGGGCCTCTCTCTCCTTACTGCTCTGCTTTTCGGGCTGGCTCCGGCATTGCGAGCCTCGCGAACCGACCTGGTGTCATCACTGAAAGACGGTCCAAATCATAGCGGCCGAATGGGAAGTGCAGGTTTGCGCAACACACTCGTCCTTGTGCAAGTCGCTTTATCTCTCGTGCTTTTAGCTACCGCGGGACTTTTCCTTCGCAGCCTCGGCAATGCTTCTTCCATCGACATCGGTTTCAATCCCAACAACGTCCTCATGCTCTCAGTGGATCCCAAGCTTCAGAACTACTCGCGTGACCAGACTGTGCAGTTTCTTTCCCGAATGCGCGAACGCGTAAGCGCGTTGCCTGGAGTTCGCTCCATGAGCTTTGTCGGAACTGTACCTTTAAGCCTCGGGGCAACCGAGAACGGTTTTGAAACGAACGCCATCAACAATCATCCGAAACTGTATGTGAATGCCAACGAGAATGCCGTGGGCAGCAATTATTTCCAAACCATGCAAATTCCTCTTCTGCGTGGACGGGACTTCAGGCCCCAGGCAGGCGAGGAACACTCCGCGATCCTCAACGAGACCATGGCCGCAAATCTCTTCCCCGGTCAGGATCCCCTGGGTCGCGAACTCCATCACGGCAGCGAATCTTATACCGTGATCGGAATTGCTCGAAACTCGAAGCTGCGCACGATCGGCGAAACTCCCGACAACGCAATCTACCTGTCATTGAACGCGTTGCCGGAGAAAGCGACAAGTTTCTTCGGAACGACCATCCTAGTAAAGACCGCCTCAGAGCCGCGCGAACTGACCGCGAACGTTCGCGATCAAGTCGCCGCACTCGATGCAAACATGGCCGTGTTCAACATCGAATCCATGCAGGAGCATGTGGACAAATCGCTGCTTCTGCCGCGCATCGCTGCCTTACTGCTTGGATTGTTCGGCGCAGTCGGTCTAACCCTCGCAGCTGTCGGGTTGTTTGGAGTATTGAGCTATTCGGTGCGGCTTCGTACTCACGAGATTGGCGTACGAATGGCGCTGGGCGCCAAGCCGCACGCGATACTGAGCATGATTCTTCGCCAGGGAATGCTGCTGACGGCTGCAGGTCTCGCGATCGGCCTCGTGATCGCGCTCATACTTGGCCGTCTTGCGGCTAGCATCCTTTACGGCACCGGTGGCAGCGATCCATTGACGTTTGCATTAGTTTCCGCTGTTCTGCTGGGAACAGCAGCGATCGCAATTGTGATCCCGGCAGTTCGCGCATCTCGAGTGGAGCCAACTACCGCTTTGAGGTGCGAATAACTCCAGGTGGGCCGGTCTAACTGACCACTCCGCTAGCGGCCAGTATCCCGCGCACATAAACCATTTGCCCGACATGATAGCTTTCGTGCATCGCCAAAAAGCTCACCATACCGCCCACCGTACCATCGAAACTCGGCGATGGTTGCTGAACGACATTTGCGAGAACATCTTGCGGAATTTCCTCGAGTGTCGCCGGGAAGCTTGAGCACAAATCCTGCCATGCATCCAGCAGCTCTCCAGCGGCCGGATACTGCGGCGTTTCCGCCGGTTTCGATCCGCGCGCAAACAGGTCAAGCCACGGTTTTGTCCACGTAAAGCCAACCAGCTTCAAAGCGCGAGAGCGCGCCCAGACAATGTGGCCCAGCAACCAAAGCGGGGAGTTGCAGGCGTCCAGCGGCCTCGTGTTCCATTGCTCGGCTGTCAATCCGTCAATTGCTTTTGCAAGCATTTCCTGGTTGCGCTTGTAAATCAATGCAGCCGTTTTCAACTCAGTAGCAGCGGGCATCGTCGTCTGCTCTCCTTTGCGATGTCATTCTACTTACCAGTGGGTCAGATTGGGGACCCACGTAGAATACAGCGCAACAGCAAGTGCTGGCAGTCGATGTACCCGGTTAAACAATGGCGATGTTGATGTTGGGCGGATATCCGTAGTAATGGAGCCGAACGGCGAAAGCGGAAAGCGAATAGGTTTCATGGTGCACCAGGTCTCGTTTCTGAGACCTGGGTTAGCACGCGCATAAACCCGCCACAACCAAACTGAAAGCTGAGAAGCTGACAGCTTCGCTACTGCACCTGCTTTGCCTTCCCATTCGACAGCGACTGGTCGATGATGCCTTTGATCTTTTCCTGATTCTCGCGGGCGATCCGGCCCATTTCCGCACCCAGCTTGCCCATCTGGCCACCAAGCTTACCCTGCTGCTCGCCAAACTCGGCCATGTTCCTGCCAATGCCGGATTGCTGCATCATCAATTTGCCCTGCAGTGAGCCAAGTTCTCCCTGGATCCTTCCAATTTCCCGCTGCAGATCCCCGATTTCTCTCTGCGTGATCGTTCCGCCCTGCTTGGCTTGCAGACTGGCCTCGGCTGCTTTCAACGCCGCCAGCTCTTTTGAAAGGTCTGGCGTCTGCACCGCCGCATCCCGCATTGCATGGCCCTTTTCTCTCTGCTGATTGCCTAGCTCTCGCATCTGCTTGCCCAAGTCGTGCATCTGGCTCTGCAAATCCTGCATGGGCTTGTTCATTGCTTCGATCTGCGAAACCACCGCGGGATCGTCGACGATGTACGGCTTGCCATCATGGCGGAACCAGAGGAACGCGCCATGAGCCTGCATGCGTGCCTTGTCAATCTCGGCTTGCCTGCCGGAATCGTGGTAGAAGAACCCGCCGTTCGGGGTCACCACCTTGCCATCAGATCCCACCACAGCGTAAGGATCGCCGTCCTGACCAAAGCCATAGGCGAATGGAAGAACGTGCACGTCGATCGGCGGCAGCGGAGGCATAGCCGCAATCTGCGGATGTACACGGACTTGTGGATTCACCTGCACATGAGGAACCACTACCACTGACCCGTCTTCGAGATGCATCGGCGCTGCCGGAGCAGGAGGTTCCGCCGGCGCTGGTACAACAGCATGGTCTGGTGACTGTGGTGCGGCCGGCAACGGAGCAGCATCCGGTGCAGCCGCGGGTGCTGGCGCTGACGCAGGAGCCACAGCCGGTGCTGCAGCGGAATCGGTAACCTGCTCAGGTGTTGACTGGCCGGAAAGCGAGTTGGCTTGAATCTCTGGTGTTGGTGTGGCCGCCTGCACGTTTACCAGCGAAGTTGCGGTGAGGAGTGCGATCGGTACGAGCGTAACCGCGAGGACCGCCCTGCGGCCGCTGCCTGCAAACGCCTGACGAAAACTGGATTCATTCAGCAGGCGCTCAATGCGTTGCGAAAGATGACTGGTGCGAGCCATAGCAACTCCTGTGAGGGTTGGGCGCGGGAGAGCCGCGAATTCAAGAAGAAGCTGGGCGTACGAAGTACGGCTGGCAGCCTGTTCGAGGCCGGCGCGGTCGCTGATCGCTTCGCCCAATTCGTAGAGTTTGCGTTTTAGCCACCATCCCAGTGGGCTAAACCAGAAAATGCATGCGTAAAGACCCGCCAGCAACTGCAAATAAAAATCTCCCTGGCGAATATGCGAGCGCTCATGCGCCAGAACAATGCGCAGCTTCCCTTCATCCCACTCAATGTATTCAGCTGGAAGCACGATGCCTGAGCCGATGTTCACTGGCGAAGCAACGCGCTTGCTGGAGCGCACGCTCCATGAAGGATCCTTCAGGGGCGATAGGCGCTCGGCTGTCATCCACAAACGAATCGCCGAAGTCAGGCCGAGCAGCAGCCTCAGCAAAAGCGCACACGCAACGCTCAGATACAGCAAAATGCAAAATCCCGCGACGCGCAGCGAAAAGCGATTCGCCGCTGTTGCTCTCGCAGGCAAGAGGATTGCAGGCAGAGTTGCGGCAGATTGAAGCCGCGTTTCCTGTACGTCCGCAGACAGCGCAGCAGCTGTTTCATCATGGGCAATCGCCTCCCGGTTCGCTGCCGATTCAGCGTGATCATCGGAGATTACAGGGGAGGAGTAACTTCCGGAGTCAGTTTCTACACTCGTCATTGCTCGGTCAGAAGCAGCGACTTGCGGCCGAGATTCTTGGCTTGCACTGGCGTTTGGGGCGCTTTGCTGCGGAACAGAGAAAATAGCCGGCAGCTGCAGGGCGGCCGAAGCCGGCACATGCTGCCACCTCGGGGCTAGCGGCAGGGCAACAGATGCAACAAGCACCAGCGCCCAAGCCGCCTTCAGCACTAGAACGTTCGCAAGGCGAAGCAGGCGCAATCCGGCCCAAACGGCCGCGGCGGCAAGCAATGCGCGTAGCGCGGCTTCCAGCATCAGAGGATACAAGTGTGCCATCATCACTCCTCCGTTTTATTACGAGCAGATATCGGCTTTGGTGCCGTGCTTTCCTCCCCGGCACTCACCTGGGCCTGCGTAATACGATCGGCATGCCTCTGCAGTTGCGCGCGGCCTAGCACTTTCGAATCC
>Ga0207657_10001840_pt1 | contig 22916 bp, 19 predicted proteins | sample KBSC33metaG_FD_184316 | JGI IMG/M metagenome (GOLD analysis project Ga0207657, IMG submission 184316) | Corn rhizosphere microbial communities from Kellogg Biological Station, Michigan, USA - KBS C3-3 metaG (SPAdes) (version 2) | ecosystem: Host-associated > Plants > Roots > Rhizosphere > Soil ... | reverse complement strand
GGTGGGTATTCCGACCGTTGTCGCCTTCGGCGCCGGCGATCCGGTGGCCACAGGCCTGGTGCAAAGCTTGTCCCGGCCGGGCGGCAACATCACCGGCATATCGGACAACGCTACCGAATTGTCCACCAAACGGCTGTCGCTGCTCAAGCAGGTGAATCCGAACCTGCGCCGGGTCGCGATGCTGTGGAACAAGAACGACCTGGGCATGTCGAGGCGCTATGAGGCTTCGGCGAACGTAGCTCAATCGGTTGGCGTCACCGTGATGCCACTCGGCGTGCGTGAGCCCGACGATTTCAACGAAGCTTTCGCGGCGATGAACCGCGAGCCGCCGGATGCCATTCTGATGGTGTCCGACGCGCTCACCACGCTCAACAGGAAGCGCGTGTTCGAATATGCCGCCAGCCGGAAACTGCCGGCGATCTACGAATACGACTTCCTGGTTCGCGACGGCGGCCTGATGTCGTATGGCGCGGATTTGAAGGAGTCGTTCGAGCGCGCCGGCGACCTGGTCGCCCGTATCTTTAAGGGCGCGCAGCCGGGTGATCTGCCGTTCGAGCAGCCGACGCGCTATCCGTTCGTGATCAATCTGAAAACCGCAAAGGCCACCGCCATCGACCTGCCGCCAAATTTGGTGGCGCTCGCCGACGAGGTAATTGAGTGATAGCCTGTGGTAGTGGGCTCGGGCTCGTGTTCATAATACCCTTCGCGTAACACCCGCAATGGCACGAACGTCACCATGCGGCTTTGGGAAATGCCCGATATCGTTTGACGTGCCCGAAGCATGGGAACCTAAATAGTGGCTGGGTATGTCGCCGTCCTGATGATCTGTTTGCTAGCGATTTGGGCCATGGCTTACTGGCTTTGGCTGCTATTCGCTCGTGGGATTGCGATGGATGGCAATCGAGCGGCTCAAACGGCGACCCCAATTTCTAGGAAGACTCAACCATTCAAATTTTGAGTGACCGCGATCGTTTACGGCTTGATGCTTGGGTTCGTGGTCTGGATTACGTTTGAGTTTGTGAAACTAAATTTCTAGCCGAAATCGGCCGCCTACTTCAAATGAGCCCACTATAGCCCGTCATCGGGCGCGCATTCGCGTGGCCGGTGGTCGCCGACGACCCGGCAATTCCGGGATGACCCCTTAACTGGACATGCCACGGGATGCTAAAATCGCCCGGAATCATCCGTTTCGGAGATTCTACCCGGTCGCCACCCCGAGCTGATTGTACCCCGGTTTGGTTGGCTACGCGGCCGCAAACGGCTATGCTTTTGAGTCGATACGGTGCATCTTTGCCGCGGGGGGCATATGGCACGACGCACATTCATTGCGAATCCCGAAGACGTGGCTAGCGTAGCCGCTGGCATCACGGCCGGCTGTATTTCCGTGCCGATCGGGGCCACCCGCACGCCTTCCGACGTCGCCACTCTACCCCCCGCGCAATACCCAACAGGACAAAATGGATAAGGCATGATGGCCAATCAGGACAGGGCATCTCACGCGCACGCCGTCGAGCGTGACCTCCGGCTTGATCTGTTCCGCGGCATAGGGCTGTGGATGATCTTCCTCGATCACATTCCGGACGACTTCGTTGCCTGGCTGACCCTGCGCAATTACGGCTTCAGCGATGCTGCCGAGTTCTTCGTGTTCATTTCCGGTTATCTCGCCGGCTACATCTACGGTCCGATTATACGCGCCGGGAATTTTCTCGCTGCCACCAAGCGGCTGTTGACCCGCGTCTGGCAGATGTACGTTGCCCACATCATGCTGTTCCTGCTCTTCACCGCGCAGATCGCGCGCACGGTCAGGAAATTCGACAACCCGATGTATGAAGATGAATTCAATGTTCACAATTTCCTCCAGCACCCGGACGTGCTGATCGGGCAGGCGCTCACGCTGCGCTACAAGCCGGTCGATCTCGACGTGCTGCCGCTTTATATATCGCTGGTGGCGGCTTCTCCGCTGATCCTGTGGTGCCTGTTGCGCCGCCCGAACTGGACCTTGCTTGGCTCGATCCTTCTGTACATTGGAGCGCGCGTGTTCGACTGGAATTTCGCGTCGTATCCGCCTGGGACACACTGGTACTTCAATCCGTTCGCCTGGCAATTGATGTTTGTATTCGCGGCATGGTGTGGCGTTGGAGGCGTCGCCCAGCTGCAGTTCCTGATCCGGTCGCGCCTGGCGCTGATATTTGCCTTTGCGTGGATTGCCTTCGCATTCCTGATCGTGATGACCTGGCACATCCCGCTCCTCGATGCCATGGTTCCAAAATGGATGATCAAGGCGATCTATCCGATCGACAAGACCGACCTCGATATGCTGCGTTTCACGCACTTCCTCGCTTTGGCGCTGGTGGTCGCTCGATATTTTCCGCGCAAATCGGAGATACTCACCTCCAAATGGCTGCGTCCGATGGTGCTGTGCGGTCAGCATTCGCTTCCGCTTTTTTGCTTCGGCGTATTCCTGTCGTTTGGATCGCATTGGATGCTGGTCCAGTACTCCCACGGCGTCTTCGCGCAACTGTTCGTCAGCGTCGGCGGCATCCTGATCATGATCGCGCTTGCATGGCTGCTGGACCGGAGCGCGAAGGTCCCCACCCTGTTCGTCGATACCAGCGAATACGACGCAGCGAAGGCGGCGGCCGAACCCGGGAAAGCCTGATCGCGTGCTGGCGTTCGGGGAGGCTTCGGGCCCCTGTGCTCGGTAGTCACGAGGGTTAATTCGCTTTAGATGGGTGGTCGAACACGCTGCCGCAGTGCCGCCGTGCCCGCGCGAGCTGTTATCACAGCTTGTGCCCTTTCTGGCGCAGCGCTTCAGTCAGGCGCGCACGCAGCTCGTCGGCCGCCTTGCGGCTCGAATCCTGTCCCACCTGGTTGCTCTGCTGCGCAAGCGCCGCCGATTTTTGGAGAAGCTTTTGCCCGACTGGCTGGCGATAGAACGCCTCTATTTCGCGCAGCTCGCCGGCCGTAAAATTGCTGGCATAGATGGTGGCGATATTGTCGACCATCGCATTATAGTATGGAGTGAACGCATCCACGATGGTCGGTATCATCGCATTGAAATCGCGTTCGATCTCCGGCCTGTCTTGTGTCAGCGCGGGCCTGAGGCCCAGCAGGATGCCCGGCAGCAGCGCCCTGTACTGGTCGGGCAATTTCATGGTCGTCACCAGGCTGCGCGCCGCCGTCATGGCATCGGGTGATGGCGTTTGCGCCGGTGCAGCGCAAATTGAAAACACAAGCATGCCGGCGATGATCAATAGGCGTCTGGACATGGTTTCCTCCGGTGACAGATCACGCGATGATAAGGGTAATCGTTTGCGGCCTTGCGCGAGCCTGTTTATGGCACTTTTCGGAGCTTGGCTGGGGTTGGTTTCCAGCGCAAGCCGCTTTAACCAGGATTTGCCTTTCGGTAGGCGGACCGGTTTTGGGGCCGGTCTGCCGCGTTGACCGGATGCCGGAACGGCCGCACCATGGGGTGCATTCCTGTCTGAGGTGCCATCGTGACCGGGCTTACCCACCGCCAATCGGAGATCCTCAATATCGCGCGGGCCTTTGGCCGGGTGATGGTGGAAGATCTTGCCCGGCGCTTCGAGGTGTCGGCGCAGACCATCCGCAAGGATTTGAACGACCTCTGCGATCACAGGTCGCTGACCCGGATCCATGGCGGCGCCATCATTGCCTCCGGTGTCGAGAACCTCGCCTATGAAGCGCGCCGGTTCGTCGCCGCCGAGGAGAAGAAAGCCATTGGCGCCGCCGCGGCGGCGCTGATCCCCAACGGCTGCTCGCTGTTCATCAACATCGGCACCACCACCGAAGAGGTCGCGAGCGCGCTGACCTCGCACGAGGACCTGCTGGTCATCACCAACAACCTCAATGTCGCGATGCTGCTTTACAGGCACCCGCGCATCGAGGTGATCGTGGCCGGCGGCGCGGTGCGCCGCGCCGACGGCGCCGTGATCGGCTCGACCGCGATCAGCCTGATCGGCCAGTTCAAGGTCGACTACGCCATCATCGGCGCTTCCGCGATCGACGAGGAGGGCGCGCTCTTGGATTTCGACTATCGCGAAGTGCAGGCAGCCCAAGCCATCATTGCCAACGCGCGCAGCGTGATGCTGGTCGCCGATAGCACCAAACTGCGGCGCAGCGCGCCGGTCCGCATCGCCCATATCAGCCAGATCCAGACTTTCGTTACCGACGCCGCGCTGCCGGCGGGCCTGGCGCATATCTGCCATAGCCGAGGCATCGAGGTGATCGAGGCGATGCCCAAGCCATCAGCCGACATCGACGAAACCGGCCCCGAGCCACCTTCGACCGTCACCCGCCTGCGCTGAATCCGGTTGTGTCGAATCATGATCGCGTGTCCCGCGGCCTAATGGTTCGAGACAAGCGTTGCCGCGCTCCTCATGGTTCGAGACGCGCATTGCCGCGCTCCTCACCATGAGGATCTAAGCCCTCCATGACGGTCTGACCTCATCCAGAGGAGCGCGCTCTTGCGCGCGTCTCGAGGGATGAAGCCACCACAAAGTACTCCATTGCCCTTTTCGGTTGCTTTCGGATTTGGTTGTGATTTACTCTAATCCGAAAGTAAAATCGCCAAAGTGAACAGGCGAACGCCGGGGGAAGGCGCCTTGGATCGGATTTTCGACCTCGCTATCATTGGTGGCGGCGTCAATGGCTGTGGTATCGCGCGCGATGCGGCGGGCCGGGGCAACTCTGTTTTCCTTTGTGAAATGAATGACTTGGCGAGCGGGACGTCGTCGTGGTCGACCAAGCTCGTGCATGGCGGCCTGCGTTATCTGGAATATTACGAGTTTCGGTTGGTTCGCGAGGCGCTGATCGAGCGCGAAATCCTCTGGCAGATCGCGCCCCACATCATCCGGCCGCTTCGCTTCGTTTTGCCGCACCATTCCGGGTTGCGTCCGGCCTGGCTGTTACGGCTGGGGTTGTTCCTCTACGACCATATCGGCGGCCGCAACCTGCTGCCGCCGACCCGCACGGTCGACCTGACCCGCGACGAGGTCGGAAAACCCCTGATTCCCAACCGCTACACCAAAGGCTTTGAATATTCGGACTGTTTCGTCGATGACGCTCGTCTCGTTGTTCTCACCGCGCGCGATGCGGCGGATCGCGGCGCCGAAATCCGCACCCGCTCACGCGCGGTCGAACTCCGGCAGGCTGACGGAATCTGGAAAGTCACGGTCGAGAACACGGCTACGCGTGAGCGCAGCACGATTCAAGCCCGTGTGCTGGTCAACGCCGGCGGACCGTGGGTCGAGGATGTGCTGGCGTCCGGCGCGGGCGTCAACGCCAGGGCCAAGGTGCGGCTGGTGCAGGGCTCGCACATCGTGGTGCGAAAACTGTATGCGCACGATCGCGCCTACATGTTTCAGAACAGCGACGGCCGGATCGTCTTCGTCATTCCCTACCAGGACGATTTCACCCTGATCGGCACCACCGATCGCGATTTCGACGGCGACCCGGCGAAGGTGAAGGCCTCGGCTGAAGAGATAAAATACCTCTGCGATTCCGTCAGCGAATATCTGGCGAAACCGGTCAGACCCGAGGACGTGGTCTGGACCTATGCCGGCGTTCGCCCGCTCTATGACGACGGCGCCAGCGAAGCCAAGGCCGCCACCCGCGATTACGTGTTCGAACTCGACACCCCCGGCGGCGCGCCGCTGCTGTCGATTTACGGCGGCAAGATCACGACCTATCGCCGCCTAGCCGAGGAGGCGCTCGAAAGGCTGTCGCCTTATCTGCGCAGTGCCAAAGCCCGCGAAGGCTGGACCGCAAAATCACCGCTGCCCGGCGGCGATCTCGATGTCTCGGCGATCGCGGCGCTATCGGCGGAGTTGGTGCGCAGCTATCCGTTTCTTGAGCCTGCCCATGCAAACCGGCTGGCGCACGCCTACGGCACCCGCGCCAGCAAGCTGCTCGGCAATGCTAAATCGATGGCCGACCTTGGCCGTTCGTTCGGCGCCACCTTGACGGAGAGTGAAGTCAGGTACCTGATGTCATCGGAGTGGGCCTGCACCGCCGAAGACATCGTATGGCGGCGATCCAAGCTTGGATTGCGATTGTCGCCCGCCGAGATTGCCGCCCTCGGCGACTGGATCACCGCGCACCGGGTCCCGTTTGAAACTCCCTTGCTTGAAGCGGGAGGGCGGACATGAGCGTTACGCTCGAAAATGTCATGCGCGCCGTCGACGGTATTCCGGCCATTCGCGATGTCTCGCTGACGCTCGAGCGCGGCACCTTGAGCGTGCTGCTGGGCCCCACGCTGTCGGGCAAGACATCGATCATGCGGCTGCTCGCCGGTCTCGACAAGCCGACCACCGGCCGCGTTCTTGTCGACGGCAAGGATGTCACCGGCGTCGACGTGCGGCAGCGTTCGGTGGCGATGGTCTATCAGCAGTTCATCAATTATCCCTCGCTGACCGTTTATGAAAACATTGCCTCGCCGCTGCGGGTGCAGGGCAAGCCGCGCGCGGAAATCGAGAAACGCGTGCAGGAGGCGGCAAAGCTCCTGAAGCTCGAGCCGTATCTGAACCGTACGCCGCTGCAATTGTCCGGCGGCCAGCAGCAGCGCACCGCGATTGCGCGCGCGCTGGTCAAGGGCGCCGATCTGGTGTTGCTCGACGAGCCTCTCGCCAACCTAGACTACAAGCTGCGCGAGGAACTGCGCACCGAATTGCCGCGCATCTTCGAGGCCTCCGGCGCGATCTTCGTCTATGCGACCACGGAGCCCTCTGAAGCGCTGTTGCTTGGCGGCCGTACCGTCTGCATGTGGGAGGGCGAGATCCTGCAGGCCGGCGAGACATCGAAAGTCTATCGCCATCCCGACACCATGCGCGTCGCCCAGGTATTTTCCGATCCGCCGCTCAACATCGTCGGGATCGAAAAGAACAAAGGCTCGGTGCAATACGCCGGCGGCGTCAAGGCGCCCGCGTCAGGACTTTATGCCGGTCTTGGCGATGGTACTTACCGGGTCGGCTTCCGCGCCCACCAGCTCGAGGTCGCCAACGGAATGGCCGGCCGCCACGCGTTTCAGGCCACAGTGACGGTGACGGAAATCACCGGTTCGGAAAGCTTCGTGCATCTCAACCGCGATGCGTCCAACTGGGTCGCGGTGCTGCAAGGTGTGCATGAATATCCGCCCGGGTACGTACTGGATGCGGTGCTCGATCCGACTAATGTTTTTGTGTTCGACGCGGCCGGCCGTCTGGTCGCCGCACCCGGCGCGATGTGAGGGAGATGCCGCATGGCCCGCATTGACCTCGCCGATCTCGCGCACTCCTACAGCGGCAATGCTGCGGACCCTGAATCGTTTGCATTGAAGCCGATCTCAATGACCTGGCGGCAGGGCGGGGCCTATGCGCTGCTCGGACCGTCAGGCTGCGGCAAAACCACGCTGCTCAACCTGATCTCCGGCATCGTCACGCCCTCGCGCGGCAAGATCCTGTTCGACGGCGTCGATATCACGCCGCTGTCAACCCAGAAGCGCAATATCGCGCAGGTGTTCCAGTTTCCGGTGATCTACGACACCATGACGGTCGGGCAAAATCTGGCGTTTCCGCTCAAGAACCGCGGCGTGCCCAAAAGCGAGATCGACGCGCGGGTCGCGGAGATCGCGCGTCTGCTCGACCTCACGCCCTATCTTTCGCGCAAGGCGACACGGCTGACGGCCGACGCCAAGCAGAAAATCTCGCTCGGCCGCGGCCTGGTCCGATCCAATGTCGCCGCGATATTGTTCGATGAGCCCTTGACGGTGATCGATCCCGAGTTGAAATGGCAGTTGCGCTCGAAGCTCAAGGCGCTGCATCGCGCGCTCGACCTGACCATGATCTATGTCACCCATGACCAGACCGAGGCGCTGACATTCGCCGATACCGTTGTGGTGATGCACGACGGCCGGGTGGTGCAGAGCGGGACGCCGGCGGAATTGTTCGACAAGCCGGCACACACCTTCGTCGGCTATTTCATCGGCTCGCCCGGCATGAACATCGTGCCGGCCGAGGTCAGGGGCCGCGAAGCCCGGATCAGCGGTCACACCATTGCGCTGAACCGCAGTTATGACCGCTTGCCGGCCGGTGCGAAGATTGAAGTGGGTGTGCGTCCGGAATTCGTCGACGTCGCGCCGCCGGCGCCGGGCCTGCTATCGGCCAACATCGAGCGGATCGACGATCTCGGCCGCGTCCGTTTCGCGCGCGTTCGCGTTGGCGATGCAAAATTCGCAGCAAGGGTGCCGCCGGGATTTTCGATTCCGGGCGAGCTCGCCGGCCTGATTTTCGATCCGTCGCACGTTCACATCTATGCCGATAGCCGTCTGATCGAGGGATCAGCGTAATGGACAAGATCGTCAATCAGAAGGCCTGGTTCCTGGTGCTGCCGGTGTTTCTGGTGGTGGCGTTCTCGGCCATCCTGCCGCTGATGACGGTGGTGAACTATTCGATGCAGGATACCTTCGGCAACAACCAGTTCTTCTGGAATGGCGTCGGCTGGTTCAAGGAATTGCTCGATCCGACCACCGATCTGGGCGGGCGGTTTCTGGCGTCGCTGTGGCGCAACCTGTTTTTCTCGGCGGTGATCCTCGCGATCGAGGTCCCGCTTGGCATCGTGGTCGCGCTTTCGATGCCGCGCGAAGGCTGGACGGTTGCCGCTTGCCTCGTGATCCTCGCATTGCCGCTGCTGATCCCCTGGAACGTGGTCGGAACCATTTGGCAGATTTTCGGACGGCCCGACATCGGCCTGTTGGGTTATGCGCTCAACAGCATCGGGCTGCATTACAACTACGTCTCCAACGATCTTGACGCCTGGGCCACCGTCATCGTGATGGATGTCTGGCACTGGACCAGCCTGGTGGCGCTGTTGTGCTACGCCGGACTGAAGTCGATCCCCGATGCTTACTATCAAGCGGCGCAGATCGACGGTGCGTCGCGCTGGGCGGTGTTTACCGCGATCCAGCTTCCGAAAATGAATCGCGTGCTGTTGATCGCGGTGCTGCTGCGGTTCATGGACAGCTTCATGATCTACACCGAGCCGTTCGTGGTGACCGGCGGCGGGCCGGGTAATTCGACCACGTTCGTTTCCATCGAACTGGTCAAGATCGCGCTCGGGCAATTCGACCTCGGCAAGGCTGCGGCGTTGTCGCTGGTCTATAACCTCATCATCATCATCGTGTGCTGGGTGTTCTACACCGTCATGACCAACGCCGGCGTCGAGCGCCGGCCCAGCAAGGGAGTCGCATGATGCATTCGATTCCCGGCCGTCGCGTCATTCTCTCGGCGTTCCTGATCTTCCTGCTGCTGCCGATCTATTGGCTGGTCAATATGAGCTTCAAGACCAACTACGAGATCGTCTCCACCATGACGCTGTGGCCGCACCAGCCGACCATCGCCAACTACATGCGCATCTTCACCGACGAGAGCTGGTATTCCGGTTACGTCAATTCGCTGAAATACGTCATTATCAATACCATCATCTCGATTTCGGTAGCGTTGCCGGCAGCCTACGCGTTTTCGCGTTACCGCTTCCTTGGCGACAAGCACTTGTTCTTCTGGCTGTTGTCGAACCGGATGGCGCCGGCGGCGGTCTACGCGCTGCCGTTCTTCAATCTTTATTCGGCGATCAACCTGTTCGATACGCCGTGGGCGGTAGCGCTGGCGCACTGCATCTTCAATGTGCCGCTCGCGGTCTGGATTCTCGAAGGTTTCGTCTCCAGCGTTCCGCGCGAGATCGACGAGACCGCGTTTCTCGACGGCTACTCGTTTCCGCGATTCTTCGTCAAGATCCTGGTGCCGCTGATCGCCAGCGGAATCGGTGTCGCTGCGTTCTTCTGCTTCATGTTTTCCTGGGTCGAATTGCTGCTGGCGCGCACGCTGACCTCGGTCAACGCCAAGCCGATCTCGGCCGTCATGACCCGCACCGTGTCCGCCGCCGGAATGGACTGGGGATTGCTGGCCGCAGCCGGCGTCCTCACCATCATCCCGGGCGCGCTGGTGATCTGGTTTGTCCGCAACTACATCGCGCGCGGCTTCGCGCTCGGCAGGGTTTAGGTCCGATGGCCATTGAATCGCAGCCGATCGACTTGCTTTCCCTTACCTCTCCCATCGGGAGAGGTCGGATTTATCGCGAAGCGAGAAATCCGGGTGAGGGGTTACGCTCTATCGATAGGCCGTACCCCCTCACCCCGACCCTCTCCCCATGGGAGAGGGAGTGGTCCGCGTCGCGTGGTGGGAGATAGGTCCATGGAAAGCATCGCATGGATGGCCTGGACGCTGCCGACCGCGATCTTCTTCGTGCTGCTTTCCACGACGCTCGCGGTCATGACCTGGCTCGCGGTTGCCTTTCCGGAAGCTGAGCGCGTCGGGATCCTGCGCATTCCAACGACGCGCGGCGACCGGCTGTTCATTTCACTGATCATGACCGCCGCGATCCATCTGTTGTGGATCGGACTTGTAGGTACCGACACGATCGCGACACTTCCGATCGGAGAAGGAGTTGAATTGTCGAGCCTGTGGCTCGCCACCGTGATTTCGCTTGTTTCGGCCGTTGCGATTTTCCGCACCGTCTGAGTGAAGCGAAAAAGAGCAGATCCGGGGTCAACCCGGGCCTGGGTATGTTTGTCAGTGCAACGGAGGAACCAATATGAGACACTTTAGGAGAAGGAATGGTCCCTGGACCAAGAACAATCTTCTGACGATGACCAGCGCCGCGGCGCTGATCGCGGCTTCCGTGACAATTGCCGCGCCCGCGTTTGCGGACGATGCAACCGCGCAGAGGTGGATCGATAGCGAATTTCAACCCTCGACCTTGTCGAAGGCCGATCAGTTGAAGGAACTGCAGTGGTTCGAGAAGGCGGCCCAGCCGTTCAAGGGCATGGAGATCAACGTCGTCTCGGAAACGATCACGACGCACGAGTATGAATCCAAGACCCTGGCGAAGGCCTTCACCGAACTTACCGGCATCAAGGTCAAGCACGACGTCATTCAGGAAGGCGACGTGGTTGAAAAGCTGCAGACCCAGATGCAGTCCGGAAAGAACGTCTATGACGGCTGGATCAACGACTCCGATCTGATCGGAACGCACTTCCGATATGGCCAGACCATCGTGCTGTCGGACTATATGACCGGCGAGGGCAAGGACGTCACCGATCCCCAGCTCGACGTCAATGACTTCATCGGCAAGTCCTTCACCACGTCACCGGACGGGAAACTGTATCAGCTTCCCGACCAGCAGTTCGCCAACCTTTACTGGTTCCGTTACGACTGGTTCTCCAATCCCGAGTACAAGGCCAGGTTCAAGGCCAAGTATGGCTACGAGCTCGGCGTTCCCGTGAACTGGTCGGCCTATGAAGATATCGCCGAATTCTTCACCAACGACGTCAAGGAGATCAACGGCGTCAAGGTCTATGGCCACATGGACTACGGCAAGAAGGATCCGTCGCTGGGATGGCGCTTCACTGACGCGTGGTTGTCGATGGCCGGCAACGGCGACAAGGGCATTCCGAACGGTCTGCCGGTCGATGAATGGGGCATCCGCATGGAAGGCTGTCGTCCGGTCGGCTCATCGGTCGAACGCGGCGGCGACACCAACGGTCCGGCGGCGGTCTATTCGATCGTCAAATATCTCGACTGGATGAAGAAATATGCCCCGCCGCAGGCGCAAGGCATGACCTTCTCCGAATCGGGACCGGTGCCGGCGCAAGGTGCGATCGCGCAGCAGATCTTCTGGTACACGGCTTTCACCGCCGACATGGTGAAGCCCGGTATTGCGGTGATGAATGCCGATGGCACGCCGAAATGGCGCATGGCGCCGTCGCCGCACGGCGCGTACTGGAAGGACGGCATGAAGCTCGGCTATCAGGACGCAGGCTCCCTGACGCTTCTGAAATCCACGCCGGCCGACCGCCGCAAGGCGGCCTGGCTCTATCTGCAGTTCATCGTGTCCAAGACGGTGAGCCTGAAGAAGAGCCATGTCGGTCTCACCTTCATTCGTGAATCCGACATCTGGGACAAGTCGTTCACCGAGCGCGCGCCAAAACTCGGCGGGCTGATCGAGTTCTACCGCTCGCCGGCGCGCGTGCAGTGGACCCCGACCGGCAACAACGTTCCGGATTATCCGAAGCTTGCGCAATTGTGGTGGCAGAACATCGGCGATGCGTCGTCCGGTACCAAGACGCCGCAGGCGGCGATGGACTCGCTTGCCGCAGCGCAGGACTCGGTGATGGAGCGTCTGGAGAAATCCGGTGTGCAGGGTGCCTGCGGACCGAAGCTCAACAAAAAGGAGAAGCCCGAGTACTGGTTCGCCAAGGCCGAGAAGGACGGCACCATCGCGCCCCAGCGCAAGCTGGCGAACGAGAAGCCGAAGGGCGAAACCATCGACTACGACGCGCTGATCAAGTCGTGGCCGGCCTCGCCGCCGAAGCGCGCTTCGAACTGAGGGCGCAGCGACAAAAACGAAGGCCGGGAGCGATCCCGGCCTTTTTGTTTTACGCGTCGTCCTCGTCCGCGAAGGCGGACGATCCAGTATTCCGCGCGCTCTCGATTATATTTCTGGCGCCGGCGATTACTGGATACCCGCTTTCGTGGGTATGACGGCTGGCTACGACGACCCTACTGTGCGGCGTCCAGCGCTTCGCCGAGCGCGGGATAATCGGTGTAGCCCTTGGCGCCGCCGCCGTAGAACGTTGTCTTGTCCCACTCATTGAGCGGGGCGCCTTGCTTCAGGCGTTCGACCAAATCAGGGTTCGAGATGAACGGCTTGCCGAACGCGATCAGGTCGGCCGCGCCCGCCTTGAGCATTTTGTTGGCGAGATCGAAGTCATAACCGTTGTTGGCGATGTAGGCGCCTTTGAAGCGATTGCGCAAGGAGCCGTAATCGAACGGCGCGATGTCGCGCGGGCCACCGGTGGCGCCTTCGATGACGTGGATATAGGTAAGCTTCAGCGCATTGAGATGATCGACGATATAATCGAACAGCGGTTGCGGATGAGAGTCGGAGACGTCGTTGGCCGGCGTCACCGGCGAAATGCGAATGCCGGTCCGCTCGGGTCCCGCTTCCGCGGCCACTACCTTGGCGACTTCGAGCATCAGCCTGGCGCGGTTCTCGATCGATCCGCCATAGGCGTCGGTGCGCTTGTTGGTGCCGTCCTTGGCGAACTGATCCAGCAGGTAGCCGTTGGCGCCATGGATTTCGACGCCGTCGAAGCCGGCTTGAAGCGCGTTCGCCGCGCCGCGCTTAAAACTCTCGATGATGTCAGGGATTTCCTCCAGCGCCAGCGCACGCGGCTCGGAGATATCGGTGAATGTTCCGCCGACAAAAGTCTTGCCCTTGGCGCGGATCGCCGAAGGCGCGACCGGGGCGCCGTTATTGGGCTGCAGCGAGGTGTGCGAAACCCGCCCCACATGCCAGATCTGGATGAAGATGCGCCCCTCCCGCGCGTGCACGCGGTCCGTCACCTTGCGCCAGCCCACCACCTGTTCCCTGGAGTAGATGCCGGGCGTGTCCTGATAACCCTGACCCTGTTGCGAGACCTGGCTGGCCTCGGTGATGAGCAGGCCGGCGGAGGCGCGCTGTCCGTAATATTCTGTCGCCAATGGATTGGGCACCAGGCCTGCAACCGCCCGGTTGCGGGTAAGCGGCGCCATCACCAATCGATTGGGCAGCGTAAGGGGGCCAAGCTTGTAGGGCTCGAACAGTTTGGTCGGCTTGCTCATTCTATCGGGTTCCGGAAAAATTGCGGGTAGGAAGCAAGTGGGTATTTTTATCATCCCCGGCAATGCCGTGAGCTATTCGGATAGCGCATTCTAGCTGCGCACGATGCCGCCGAGGTGGCCGCCATCGAGGAACAGCGTATGGGCATTGACGTAGGATGATTCATTCGAAATCAGAAACAGCGCGGTATAGGCGACCTCCCAGCCGGTGCCCTGACGGCCGAACGGCACTGTGACGGCCCGGTCGGCTCGGCGGCGGCTGGCATCGCGCCCCATCGGGGTGTCCATGAATCCCGGTGCGATCACATTGCAGCGAATGCCCTTTTCCTCGCCGGCCCGCGCGATGGCGCGGCCGAGCGCGATCTGGGCGGCCTTGGAGGATTCATAGGCCGGGTTGCGGCCGTTGGCGCGCTGGCTGGCCATCGAGGACATCAGGATGATCGCCCCGCCGGGCGACATCACTTCCAACGCCTTCTGCGCGAACAGCATGTGGCTGCGGACATTGACGGCGTAATCCCTGTCCCAGGCTTCCGCAGTCATCTTGGGTAGCGACAACCCCGACGAAATCCCGACATTCAGCGCCAGCCCGTCGAGCCCGCCGAGCTGCATGGCGCAACGCTCCACGCCAGGGGCAATCGCCGTGACATCTGAGACGTCGACGTAACAGGCAAAGGCCTTGCCGCCTTCGGAGGTGATTTGCGCCACCGTGCTGTCGGCCGCTTCCTTGTTGACATCGATGCAAGCCACTGACGCGCCCTCGCGCGCGAACAGCACCGACATCGCGCGGCCGTTACCGACCGGCGGATCCTCGTCGATGATCTGGCGCTGGCCGGCGCCGACCACGATGATGCGGCGGCCCGCTAGCCGGCCATGGCTCTCGGCCTGCCCCAGCGCTTCGGCATGCAGCGATGCGGAGGGATCGAGACGTTTTGGTGCGTGGGTGGTGGTGGACATGGCGTTCCTCTAGCTTTCTTTGTTGGGACTCTAACAGTTCAACAAGCTGGATGCGCCCCCTCTCCCTTAGGGAGAGGGTTGGGGGTGAGGGGTTACGGTCTATCGATAGGTTCTGACCCCTCACCCGGATCGCTATGCGATCCGACCTCTCCCCATGGGAGAGGTGACGATAGTTCGCCGAGTGTCTGATGGCGGTATGAGTCTGACATCGGCTGATATTTCTGGTTCTTCCTCATCCTGAGGAGCGGCCACTTGGCCGCGTCTCGAAGGATGATGGCCGCTGGGCCTCATGGTTCGAGACGGCGCAAGCGCGCCTCCTCACCACGAGGGGCAACTAACTCACCCCCAGAAAATCGCGCTTCCCGATTTCGACGCCGTTGTGGCGCAGGATGCCGTGGGCGGTGGCGGCGTGGAAGTAGAAATTCGGGAACGCGAAATGATTGAGGAACTGCTGTCCCTTCAGCGTCATGGTGTTGGTGGGGCCGATCGGGAAACTGACATCTCTGGCCTCGGCGCCCGCGAATTGTTCAGGCTGGAACGCCTTGACATAGTCGATGGTCCTGGCCAGCCGCGCCTTGAGCTCATCGAAGGTCTTTTCGGTGTCGGGGGTGGTCGGCACCTCGCTGCCTGTGAGGCGCGCGCAGCTCTTTCCCGCAAAATCGCAGACAAACTGAATTTGTTTAGTGAGCGGCAGCATGTCCGGATAAAGCCGCGCGCCGAGCAGCACCTCGGGCTGGATATTCTTCGCCTTGCAGTGCGCCTCGGCCTTGGTGAGAATGCCAGTGAGGCTGCCGAGAATCTGCAGGAATGCCGGTACAGTAGCGTCGTAGAAGGACATGGGAGGCTCTTTCGGTTGGGAGAGTTTGGGTTTGTGGTGGTTGGAAGTGCGCTGCCTAGCGGATAGCCGAGGATTCGGTTGGCAGCGCTTGTGCGCGCGGCACGCCGCGCATCCGCGCCAGCAATTCGGCGGTGGGCCAGGAATCGGCGGGCAGGCCGTATTTGATCTGCATCGCCTTGACCGCGCTGCGGCTTTGCTGACCCATTACGCCGTCGACCTTGCCGACATTGAAGCCCGCGCGCACCAATAGCTGTTGTAATTCGCGAATTTCGTTGAACGGCAATTGCATGACGCGCGCGGTCGGACGAAGCATCGGCGGCGCGCCGGCGATGCGGTTGGCAAGATAGCCGGCGGTGGTGGAATAGATCAGCGAGTTATTCCACTCGGTATAGGCGGCGAAATTGGCATAGGCCAAAAATGCCGGTCCCATGCGTCCCATCGGCAGCAGCAGCGACGCCTGAAGATTGTCGTTCGGCAATGCGCGGCCGTCCGCGTAGGTCACGCCGAACTGCGCCCATTTCGAACGCGGCAACTGGATGGTGAGGTCGGCCTGATCCCATGGAAGAGTTTGCGGCACGCGCACTTCCTGCAGCCAGGGTTCGCCGCGCCGCCATTTAAGCCCGGTGGCGATATAGTTCGCGGTCGAGCCGATCACGTCGGCCGAGCTGCGCAAGAGATCGCGGCGTCCGTCACCGTCGTAATCGACGGCGTAGTTGAAATAATGCGTCGACAAAAATTGCGTCTGGCCGAGTTCGCCGGCCCACGACCCGACCATCTCCGTCGGCGTGAGGTCGCCGCGGTCGATGATCTTCAACGCGGCGATGGTTTCGTTCGCAAACATCTGCGAGCGGCGGCAGTCATAGGCAAGCGACACCAGCGAGCGCAGCGTCGGCAAATTGCCCATGTTGGCGCCGAAATCGCTTTCGAGGCCCCAGAAAGCTGCTATCACCGCTGGCGGCACGCCGTATTCCTTTTCGGCGCGCGCAAAAGCCGCGGCATAGGTTTTGATTTTGGCCTGGCCCTGCTGCATCCGGTAAACCGCGGCCATGCGGCCGGCGAACTGGGTGAACACCTGGCCGAACACGCGCTGGCCGCGATCGCGGTTGACGATGCCCTGATCGTAAACGAGATAGGGCGACGCTTCTGCGATGGTGTGCTGCGACACGCCGGCCGCGACCGCCTGCTGCTTCAAATCAGCGAGGAAGCGGTCGAAGCTCATGCCGCCGTGACAGGATGCGCCGCCGCGTGCGGCGGCTGGTTTGCCTGGAGCGGCAATCGGTCTGGGTGAATCTGCAGCTGGTTGAGCCGATGCTGGCGGCGGTCCGCACAGGATCGCCACCAAGACTGCGCCAGGAAAAAATCGAGTCATTGAAAACATTCGCATGCAGCTACCGGTTGGGGTCAAATTTCCGGGGAAGGTGGACCTGTCGTAGCATCATTCGGGACCCGACGTCATGCCCCGCCAAAGCAATCTGCCTTGCGCAGACGGCGTGAACTTGCATGCGATGCCGGGCATCCGAAGCTTGCTACCTTCGAGTGATTCAGGTTGGCCAAGTCAAGGCTCAGAAGGCCTTGGCTGACGTCCGCTTTGGGGCGCATTGCGGACTCAAGCCGGACGTCGCACAATGTCCGTTTGTGCCACGGAAATCCAGGCAGCGGTCTGAGTCCCAACGCTATCCTCGATGTAAGTCAGCGCATTTTTCGCCAATCCAGGTCTTGTCGCCTGCCGGAACCAGTTTCACGGTACGCCGACAAAGCTGCGCGCCTTCGCACCGAGCAACCCCTCGGCTTGGCCTACCATGCTCAGCAACAGATCGGCCGCTGGACGCACATCGTGGATTAGTCCTGTGGCTTCCCCAACCCAAACGCCAGTATTGACCGGATCGCCATTCTGCATGGCGGACACATACCGGTTCATCTCGCGCTCAAGCAACAGGGGTTTACCCAGCTCGACTTCGTGCCCATGCCAGTCACTGACGAAATTCGTTTTCATGACTCGTGCCGTGAACGGTTTGGGCCAGTCTATCTTGCGAACAATGTCGACTACGGTCGTACGAATGGTTGCATCACCATCAGCACCAAGTGCGGCGTTCTGAAAGGCACGATGCACGAGCGCTTCCGAGCTCGCCCAGAATCGCGAACCGATCAGCGCGCCGTCGGCTCCGAGCATCAAGGCTGCCGCCAACCCTCGCCCGTCCGCAACACCGCCGGCGGCTACCAGCAGTGTCGCGGGAGCAACCTTTGCCAGATAGTCGGCGACCTCGGGCACCAAGGTGAATGTCGCACGCACCAGACCGTGTCCCCCGGCTTCTGCCCCCTGCGCCACGATGACGTCGGCGCCAACATCAACGGCCGCGCGGGCGTGCTCGATATTTTGGACCTGGCAGATCAACTTCGCGCCCGCGGCCTTGATATGTTTAGCGAAGGGAAAGGGCGATCCGAATGATAACATCACCGCGGCGGGCAATCGCGTTAGCACCAGATCAAGCAGTTCGGGGCGCTTTTCGAGCGACCAGGTAATGAAGCCACAGCCAACCCGCGCATTCCCCGCTTCAGCAAACTCGCGTTTGAGCCATTCGGCATCGCCATATCCGCCACCGATCAGGCCGAGGCCGCCGGCCGCAGTCACTGCGGCGGCCAGCTTGCCACCAGCGGCAAAGGCCATGGGTGCCGAGATGATCGGATGCTCAATGCCGAGTACTTCAGTCAATCGCGTATGCAAGGCCATCTAGGTTCGCTCCGTCGCCGCGGTGGACAGACCACATCTGCTCCCGACGCTAGCACACGAAAGCCTGGACGCCACATGCCTTCCGCAACACACCGGGGTGTTGATGTTGCGCCGGTCACTTCCGTTTTTCCGCGAAAGGCGGACATATTCGGAGCCGGGTGGCATGTCTCAGACGTGCCAATCGCGGACTCAATCGGAAACCAACTCGCCACGCATAACTTCACAAACCTAGCGCAGCGACGCCATCAACCCGGCGGCGACCCGTCGATTCCCCTCGGCTGTCAGGTGAATGCGGTCGCGCTGCAACATTCCGGCCCTTGCTGCCGAAATGATCAGGCCGGTCGCATCGATGATCCGGATGTGACGCGCGCCAAGCTGCTGACGAATGCTGGCGACATTGGACTGGTGCACCGCGGGCGAAACTCCGCGATTGCGGTCATTCAACATGAAGATACTCAAGATGACGATTCTCGTGCCTTCAGGCACCGAGCTGTTGACGCGCGCGAGGATCTGACTGGTCGTTTCTCCGCTGACGCCGGCGTTGATCACGCGCGTCGATGAGCCCTTGGCCTGCAGCATGGCCTGGAGCTGCGCCGGAAACGATTCCGATGGCGCCAATCCGTATCCGGCGGTTGCGCTCGCGCCAAGCGCCACAATTTGTGCCGAGCCGCCGCGCATGGTGGCGAAAAAAGCAACGGCCGCGACCAGGACGATGCAGGCGATCTTTCTACTCATGTGACTATTCCAAAGGTGTGGGGATTGCGCATGTACATGATGGGCAACGCAGCAAATGAAGACTCTATTCGATCACCTCGTCGGCGATCGCAAGCACGCCCGGCGGGATGGTCAGGCCGAGGGCCTTGGCGGTCTTGAGGTTGATCACCAGTTCGAACTTGGTCGGTCGCATGACCGGCAGGTCAGCGGGTTTCTCACCCTTGAGAATGCGGCCGGTGTAGACGCCGGCCAGACGATAGGCATCGGTAAGGCTCGCTCCATAGCTGATCAGACCACCGGCCGCAGCGTAGTCTCGATACTGATAGAACGTAGGTACCCCGTATCGTGCCGACAACAGCGCAAGCTGTTCGCGCTGCCTGCGAAACAACTCGCCGGTGCCGACTGAGAGAGCTCCTAGCCGGAGTTCGGACAACGTCGCAAACGCCGTGTTGATTTCACCTTCGGTCCTGGCATTCAGGACATGGATTTGCAGCCCGAGCGCGCGCGAGGCGTCCTCCATGTCTCTCGTTTGGATCTCGGTTCTTGGATCGGTCGGGTCCAAAAGCATTGCGACGATCGTCGCTGTGGGTATCAAATCGTGCAGTAGCCCCAATCGTTTCGCCACCAATTCGGAACTCAACTGGGTTATGCCGGTGGCATTGCCATCCGGTCGGTTCAGGCTGGTCACCAGGCCAAGCTTGATCGGGTCACTTGCGGTCTCGAAGACGATCGGAATGGTAGCGGTCGCAGCCTTGGCGGCGAGGGCTGCGGGAGTGCTGGTCGCTGCGATCACGCTTACCCCTCGGCGCACCAGATCGGCCACCAATGCCGGAAGGCGATCGGGGTGACCCTCCGCCCAACGGTATTCGATCATGACATTCTGACCCTCGATGAAGCCGGTTTCGCCTACGCCCCGCCGAAATGCGGCTTGCAGTTCCTCGTTCCCTCGGGGCATGCCGTTGTTCATGAAGCCGATCACCGGTATCGCCGATTGGGCACGCGCGCCAGGCGACCAAGCAGCCGTCAGACCAATTCCCGCGATGAACTCGCGCCGATTCATTCGATCACCTCGTCAGCGCGGGCGAGCACCATCGGTGACAGCTCGATGCCCATGGCTCGGGCGGTACGGAGATTTATCCGGAGATCGAACTTGGTGGGACGCTCGAACGGCAGATCGCCTGGCTTTGCGCCTTTGAGCACGCGGTCGAGCTGGGCGACCAGATGCCGGGACGCGTCGGCATAGTCGGGCCCGAAAGACATAAAACCGCCATGGCTCACCCAATCGGGCGAAGGAAAGATGGCAGGCTTTTGGCTTGCGGCAACGAGCTTGATGATTTCGACCATGTGCGCGGTCAGCACCACATCCGAGATGAAAACGAATGCGTCGAAACCGGCGAGAACTTCAGGGCTAAGTACCTTTGCGAGATCGGCCGGGTCGTCAACACTGAGGTTTTCAACGGCAAAGCCGAGCTTGCCGCCGGCTTCCAAAACCGGTCCAAAACTTTGTTGGCCCTTGCTTACTTTGGTCGTCACCGTCGCCAGCCGAACCGCGCGCGGTGCAATCTCGCGCATTAATTCCACGCGCTTGACGGTGGTTTCCTCGGAAAAAACCGCGATGCCGGTCACGTTGCCGCCGGGGCTCGCCAAGCTCCTGGCCAGACCTGAGCCGACGGGGTCAACGGCGGTAAAGGCGACGATCGGAATGGTTTGCGTTGCCTTGTGGGCCGCCAGCGCGGCAGGGGTACTGATCGCGAGAATGACGTCGACGTCACCCGCCCGCACCAACGCCTCCGCAAGCGCCGAGAGCCGATCGACGTCGCCGCCGGCATTTAGAAACTCGAGACGGATATTGCGCCCCTCGACATAGCCGAGTTCGCGCAGCTGGTTGCGGTAGGAACTCACCTGCGAAGGAATGTCGACGGGCGAGAGGTACACGACGCGGGGCATGCGCGCTGCTTGCTGGGTATGCGCGGCAACCGGCCACATAACCGCCGTGCCGCCAAGAAGCGTGATGAATTTGCGCCGCCGCATGGGTCCCCCCCCCCAGAACATGCCTATACAAGGCCGAAGGCTAACACTTTGCGGCCATCGGCGCCTGAGAAATGGCCCCGCCTGGCCGCGAAAAGTGAGCGGCATGTTATCCGCCGGACGCGGCGGGTTACGCCGGCGCCTGTCATCGGGCCGCGCCCTGGCGGACGCGTTGGGCTAACCGCCCTTCGGGCATTTCGCTTGAACAAGCGCGGCGCCCGAACGCCGCGAGGTTCTTCCGCGCCTCGCCATCGTCAGTTGCGGCCCGAGCGAGCTGGTTCACAGGCTTGAACCGGGGGGCACCGTGAGGTTCAATCGGCTACTGAAACGTGGCGGCCAAGGCGCCGGCCTATCCTCGGGAGGACGCTATGGATTGCTGCGGTCACGGTCACTGTCATGGCCATGCGCTCACGCGCCGGCAATGGATGTGGAGTACGGTGCTATCGTCGGTTGGCGCGATGCTCGGCGGCGGCGTCGGACCGCGCGGTTCGACCGCGGCCGCCCAGACGGCCGAAACCGCCTCCGCCGCGCTCGACGTGCTGCGCAAATCCATCTCGGTCGATGTCCATACCCATGGCGGAACAACCGGAATAACGTCTCAGGCGCCGCCCAATGACAGTCTCGCAAACGGCATGCGGGCGGGATCGCTGGCGGTCGCGTGCCTCGCAGACGTGCCGGATGGTCCCATTCTCGGCAGGAATACGGCCGGCGTGCTTGGCGCGCTGCGTACGCCGCAGCCGGGCCAGCTCTACAATTATCATCTTGGGCGCCTCGACTGGGCGGATGAGATGGTCGCCCACCATGGCCTGCGCCGCGCGCTTTCGGCCGCCGATCTGGAGGCCGCGCATGCAGCGGGACAACCCGCGATCGTAGGTGACGTGGAAGGACTCGATTTCCTCGAGGGAAAGCTCGAGCGGCTCGAGCAGGCGCATCAGCGCGGCGTCAGGCACGTTCAGCTCGTGCACTACACGCCCAACGACATCGGCGACTTCCAGACTGGCATCGTCACGCATCAGGGACTGACCTCGTTCGGCGCCGAGGTGATCCGCGCCTGTCACCGGCTCGGATTTGTCTGCGACGTCGCCCATGCGACCGAGGACATGGTGAAGCAGGCGGTCAAGGTCGCGACCAAACCCCTGCTGTTGTCGCACAGCGCGCTTTCTGGATCCCCGGCGATGGGTCCAACGCCGCTCGCTGGCCGGCAGATCAGCCGCGACCACGCGCGGGCAATTGCGGAAACCGGCGGCGCAATCGGCATCTGGCACTTCTTCCCGAGCCTCGAAAAATATGTCGACGGCCTGAAGGAAATGGTTGAGGTCGTCGGCACAGATCATGTTTGCATCGGCACGGACCAGCAGGTCGCCCCCGGCACTCTGCAGGACTATTCGCAATGGGTGCAACTGGTCGCGGCGATGCTGCGCGGCGGCTTCTCGCCCGAAGAGGCCGGCAAGATCGCGGGCGGCAATTATATGCGCATCTTTCGTGCGGCGGTCGGCTGAACGGAAACCATCGTCGTTCGACTTCGCTTCGAGGCGTAACCGCTCAAGGTCTGGCTCAACCAGGCGCCGACGTGTTCCCTCGCGCTGCGGAAGGCCGTGGACCGGCAAGAAAGAGGCGAGTTGAAAGGTCGGATGACTGCCTCGACGGGCAAATCACCGAATTGCTGTCCAGCCCCGTTTGCAAAAATATTTCTGTTTCGGCTTACCCCAAATCAAATCTATATGCATCGCCGTCCCACCCCACTCGAGGGGCGTATCGCGATCGTCACGGACGCGGGGCGGGATGCGGTGGACGCGGCAGCGTCGGGCGATGTCAGGGGATGGCAGGGCGGGTCGACACGGCCCGTGAGCTGACGAATGGCACGCGGACGAACGATGCTTCCCGCGTACGGCAAAGCCGTGTGGTCCTGGCACCCGTTGCTGGTGTCAAGTCAGTGGAGGCA
>Ga0207657_10001838_pt1 | contig 22926 bp, 20 predicted proteins | sample KBSC33metaG_FD_184316 | JGI IMG/M metagenome (GOLD analysis project Ga0207657, IMG submission 184316) | Corn rhizosphere microbial communities from Kellogg Biological Station, Michigan, USA - KBS C3-3 metaG (SPAdes) (version 2) | ecosystem: Host-associated > Plants > Roots > Rhizosphere > Soil ... | reverse complement strand
CGCTTCTGCGCGCCGTCGAGCGGCAGGCGGAACCGCTCGCGCGAGACGAAAAGGACGCGCGGGCTCACGCGCCTGCCTCTTCGAGCACGCGCTCGGCCCAGTGCTCGACCGAGTGCTCGGCCTCGACGCGTGCGCGCAGCTCGCGTCCTGCGCCGCCGGCGTAGCCGCGGATCCGCTCCGCGAGCGAGGCCGGGTAGTCGCCGTGGAAGCGAAGCCCCTCGGGCAGCAGATCGTCGAACACCGGCGACGCGGCGAAGACGGGGAGGCATGCCGCAGCCGCTTCGTAGACGACCTTGTCGGCCGCGTTCCCGCGCGTTGCGTTCACCACGGCATCCGCGAGACCGAAGAGATCGGGAACGCCGGCGTACGGGACTTCACCGCCGAACGTGACGCGGTCGGTCAACCCGAGCTCGACCGCGAGCGTCTCGAGCCGCGGCAGCTCTGCCCGGTCGGCAGCGGTCAGAAGCGGCCCGTGCAGGCTGAGCGTCGCGTCCGGCAGCTCGGCCAGCGCATGCAGGACGGTGTCCCACCCTTTCACCGGTGCGTAGCGGCCGAGGCCGAGCAAGCGTCGCAGCGGCGGCCGCCGTTCCGCGACACACGGGAGCGCCGCCACGTCGATGCCGTGACCGATCGCGCGCACCTTCGACGACTGCACCGGCACCGTGCGCTCGTCGACGGTGAGCACGCGGTCGACGACGCGCACCGCTGCCTGCAGCGACGGCCCTGCACCCTGCTGCGTGAACCAGAGCAGCAGCGGCACGCGCAGCGGTTTGGTGAGCGGCGCCGCGAGAAGCGCGAAGATCGGCGACATATGCGCGACGACGGCGACGGGCCTGTCGAAGAGCTCCGGTGCGAGCGCCGCGACGTAGCGCGCGCCGCGCGCGGCTTGCGTGGGTGCGGCGAAGCTGCGCACGGTGCAGTTCTCGGGCAAGCCGTCGCGCTCGACCGTGTCGGCGATCACGACGACCTCTTCCGCACGAGCGGCGAGCGCTCGGATCTTCGCGAGCGTCGCACCGAGCACAGGGTGCAGTGGATCGGCGGACTGCGTGACGAAGACGATTCTCACGCGACGAGCTCCCGCATCCGCCGCGCGTACTCCTCGGGCGTCTGGAGCCAGGCTGCCGCGGCAGCAGAGGCTCCCGCGGCGAGCCCTTCCGCGAGTGCGCGGTCGGAGAGCGTGCGCGCGATCGCGTCGGCGAGTGCGCCCGTGTCGCCGGGCGGGACGAGGATCCCCGATACACCGTCCTCGACGAGATTCGGGATCGAGCCGGCGCGGGTGCCGACGACGCCGCGGCCGCGGCAGAACGCCTCGACGAGCACGCGTCCCATTCCTTCCGAGCGTGACGGCAGCACGAGAAGCCAGGCGCCGTCCATCGCCCGGGCAACCTCTGCGGACGTGAGCTCGCGGTCCCAGCGTGCGCCCATCGCGACGAGCGACTCGGCGACGTCCGTACGGCTGCCTTTGCCGACGACGTGGAGGCGGGCTCCGGGAACGCGCTCCGCGGCGAGCCGCCAGGCGTCGGCGAGCCCGTCGACGTTCTTGTACGCCTCGAGCACGCCGACGAAGAGCGCCACCGGCTCCGTCGGCAGCGGCACCGGATCGACGAGGAACGCATCGAGGTCCATGTACGCGGGGAAGCTCGTGGCCGGCTCGATGCCGAGAGCGCGCACGAGCTGCGCCGTGAAGGGAGAGACGGTGCGCACGGCGTCGGCGCGGCGGAGTGCGTTCGCCGCAACGGCATCGCCGACCCTCGACAGCACCCGTCGCGCCGGCGAGCCGTAGAGCCTCGTCGACGTCCGCCAGTCGCCGTGCACCTCGACCACGATGCGTGCGGGCACCCGAGCCAGCCGCCTCGCGACGAGCGCTGCGGCCGCCTCGTACGCCGTCTGGCAGACGATCGCCTCGGGCCGGAACTCGCGCAGGAGCCTCGCGACCCGCGACGGGAGCGCGAGCCAGAACGAAACGCCGTCCACCGGGCCCGGGAGCGCGCGCACGAGCGTGAAGGTGCCGTCCTGCGTCGCCGAGCCCTGCGCGGCCGAGGCGAGCACGCGGAGGTCGAGCTCGACGGCGAGCGCGGCGAACTTCTGCGCGAGGCTCGGCGACAGCGGCAACCGGTAGCGGGTCCGGCTCACGAAGAGCACGCGGGGTCGCTTCATCGGCGCAGGGTATGCAGCAGGGTCTGCTCGAGCTCGCCGAACACGCGCTCCGGCGCATAGGCGGCGACCGACGCGGCTGCCGCGCCGCGCAACCGCTCGCGCAGCTCCGCGTCGCCGAAGAAGCGCTCGATCGCGCCGGCCAGCGCAACCGCGTCGCCGACGGGCACGAGCAGGCCGTTTTCGCCGTCGTGCACCACCTCGGCGACACCGCCTGTCGCGGTCGCGAGCACCGGCGTGCCGGCGGCGAGCGCCTCGACGACGGTGTGCGGGAAGTTCTCCCAGCTCGAGGAGAGGATCGAGGCGTCCGCGGCCGCGAAGAGCTCGACCACCCGCGCGCGCGGCTGTGCTCCCAGGAGGCGCACGCGCCCGCCCAGGCCGAGCTCCGCGATGTCGCGCTCGAGCGCGGGCCGCTCGTCGCCCTCGCCTGCGATCAGGAGCTCGACGCCGTCGACGGCTGCAACCGCCTCGAGCGCCACGCGCAGCGACTTCTGCGCGGTGAGCCGGCCGGCGAAGGCGAGCGACGGGCCGTGGAGGCCGAAGCTCTCGCGCAGCTCGTCGCGGGGCCGGAGCTCGGGCAGGGACGGCGCCGGATTCGGCAGGACGGAGACGCGGGCAGGATCGACGCCCCAGGACACGGCGAGCTCGCGCAGATACGCGCTCGGCGTGAAGACGTGCGCCGCATGCCGCAGCTCGGCGTCGCGCGCAACGCGAAGGATGCGCACCGCTGCGCCGCCGGCGTCGGCCTGGAACTCGTCGACGTTCCCGCCGACGATGCCGCGTCGCCGCGCGCGCTCGAACGCGGGATCGGCGGTCAGCTTGATCACGTACGGCCGCCGCGCGAGCTGCGCGCCGGCGGCGCTCCGCCCGAACATGCCGGTCGTGTAGACGACGTCTGCGCGTGCCGCGCGACGCGCGATCTCGAGTCCCGTACGGACGTGGAGCACGCCCTTCGGCAGCGAGCGCCGGACCCAGTGCACCGGGTACGCCTGTGCCGCCGGCGCTCGGTCCGCGGTGACGACGACGTCGACATCGTGCCCGCGCTCGCTCAGGAACGCTGCGACGTCGGGCGCGTGGCTCGCGGGACCGCCGACGTCCGGCGGCCAGATCCCGGAGACGACGAGCACTCTCACGGCAGCACCGCGCCCGTGTCGAGTACCGGCGACGGCGGGCCGATGTCCTCGGGGCGGATGCGTGCAAACACGAAGCCCCAGACGACGGCGAACGCGCACATCCCGGCGAGTACCGCGCCCGCGGCGCCGGTCGCGCCCCAGAGCGAGCCGAAGACGAGCACGAGCGGCAGCACGACGAGCGTCTCGATCCCGTGCGTGAGGATCCGCAGGCCGGGCCGGCCGATCGTCACGGGGAACGACTTCGTCCACCCGACGACGAGTTGCACGGCGGCGGCGAGCACGAACAGGCGCGCGGCATCGGCGGCACCTGTGTACTTGGAGGTGTAGACGAGCCTGATGAGATCCGGGATCCAGATGAGGAACGGAGGCACCGCGACGATCGAGATCACGAGCGCGATGAGGCTGTAGCGGCGCACGCCGCGGAGCACCGCGCTCTGGCGTCCTTTCTCCCACTCGCGTGTCTGCTCGGTCAGCAGCACCATCCGCGCAGGCGCCGAGAGGGCCTGGAAGCCGGACTGCGGTGCCTGCGCCACCTTGAAGAGCCCGACCTGCGTCGTGTTCGTCACGACGCCGAGCAGCAGCGGCGCGAGGCCGCCGCGCAGCGAGAGGACACCGGTTGCAACGCTCGACTGCGCGATGAAGGAGACGATCTCGCGCCGGTCGCTGCCGAGCGGTGCGGACGCGGCGCGCGGAAAGCGGCGGTACGCGTGCAGGCCGATGACACCGACGGACGCCGTGGAGACCAACTGTGCGACGAGCACGCCGGCGATGGCCTGCGCAACTCCGAAATGCGCGCCGACGGCGATTCCGGCGACGCGGAGCGCCATCGACCAGGCGAGGAGGAGCGACCGGATGTCGTATCGGCTCCGCAGATAGAGCACCGAGCCGGCGAGGCCCTCGAGCGACTGCCCGAGTGGGATGCCGGCCGCAAGCAGGCACGGCCCCTCGAGCCGTGCCGGTGCGAGCTGGGAGAACACGACGAGGCCGGCCGCGCCGATCAGCGCACCGGCGAGCTTGACCTTCATGGCGGAGCCGAAGAGGCTTCGCATCCTGCCCCAGTCCTCCCGAGACGAGTACCGGAAGCCGTACTTCACGAGCGCCTCCTCGACCGTGAGGTCGAAGAACGACTGCAGGAGCGCGGTTGCGAAGATCACCGTCGCGTAGTCGCCGAAGCGACCGGGGTCGTCGAGCTCCCGCGTCGCGACGACCGTGCCGAGGAACCCGAGGACGACCGAGGCGTAGATACCGACGGCCGTCACGGAACGGCGGACGAGGAGCCGGCGCATCAGGCGAGGGTATAGTCGCCGTCGCGTTGGCGACCAGGTTTGCGACCCGAGGCATGTCGCCCGGCGCGGTATTGCTGGCGGCGGCGCTCCCGATCCTCTTCCTGCACGTCCACTACCAGCCCGGCGTGGCGATCTCCGTCGGCTCGACGACGGTCGACGCCTATCTCTCGGACTTCGCGGTGCTCGCGGTCGTCGTGCTCGCGGTGATCGAAGCCCGCCGGCGAGGCGTCGCGACTCTCGCGCCGGGACGCCCACTCTGGATCGCCGGCGCGCTCTTCCTCGTTTGGATGGCCTTCGGCGTCGTCTACGGACGGCTGCACGCGAGCGCGTATCCATGGCAGACGCACGGCGTCACGGCCGCGAAGTTCGCCGAGTACGCACTCCTCGCGCCGGCCGTGCCGCTCCTGCTGCGGCGCGCGCGAGATCTCGTGCTGCCGATCTGGTCGGTTGCGCTCTGGAGCAGTGCCGCGACCGTTGTCGGCATCGCGCAGTTCTTCGGCGCCGACATCTTCCTCGCGGGAACCGTCGGCCGCCGTCAGGCGTCGTTCCTCTCGTCGGCCGACTTCGCGGCGCTCTCGGCGGCGGCACTGCTCGTCGGCATCGTCGCCATCGCTGCGCCGCGCGTGCGCGGCACGCGAATCCCGGCAGCGATCGCGACGGTGAGCGGCGTGCTCGGAATGATCGTGGCCGGAGCCGTCGCGTCGGTGCTCGGGCTCGCGACTGCGCTCGTCGCGCTCGGCGTCGTCCTGCTGCTGCGACGCGAGCTCGTGCCGCGACGGGTGGTCGCGATCGGCGCGGTCGCAGCCGTCGTCGCCGTCGGCGTGGTGGCGATCCGCGGTAGCGACCTCGATGCGTTCGCACGGTTCCTCGGCGCCTCGCCAGGCAAGACGACGTCGCCCGAGCCGACGAAGGTGCAGACGTATGCGCATCGCACGCTCCTCGCCTGGATCGGTTTCGAGATCTGGAAGGATCATCCGGTGCTCGGCGTCGGCTGGGAAGGATCGGCGGAGCCGGTGAACTTCGGGCCGTATCTTCCGGCCGCGCACGTGCGCTTCCCGGACGAGGCGCCGCTCGCGTTTCCGTCGGCCGCCCCGGAGCGCCGCTACGGCGTGCAGAACTCGTGGCTCCAGGCGCTCGCGGATCTCGGCATCATCGGGCTCGCGCTCTGGGCCGGCACGTTCGCAGCTGCAGCGTGGGTTGCTGTCAAGGGTCTCGGCGCGGTCACGGCGCTGTACGGCCTGCTCGCGACCGGGCTCCTCGTCTGGCTGTGGACGGCGCAGGGCTTCGTCGCCGGGATCCCGCTCGACGCGCTGACCTTCCTCGCCTTCGGCGCCGCGGCGACGAGACTGGTGGACGAGTGAGCGGCCGCCTCGATCCGTCCCGCTCGACCGTCGGCTACGCGGTCCGGAAGCCCCTGCTCGAGTGGCTCGCCGCGCAGGACGTCGCCGGCGCGCGCGTGCTCGACGTCGGCTGCGGCGAGCGGCCCTACGAAGCGCTCTTCCCCGCGGCGGCGGAGATCGTCGGCTTCGACGTGCCCGGCAACCCGCACGCGGACATCCACGGCTCGATCGACGCGATCCCGGTCGAGGACGCGAGCTTCGACGTCGTGCTCTGCCTTCAGGTGCTCGAGCACGTCCCGGATCCGGCGGCGGCCGTGCGCGAGCTGCGGCGCGCGGTCCGGCCCGGCGGCCGCGTGCTGCTCTCCACGCACGGCGTCTATCCCTTCCACCCGAACCCGGACGACTTCTGGCGCTGGACACACACGGGGCTCGAGCACCTGTTCCGAACAAATGCCGAATGGACGTCCGTTACCGTGCGCCCCGGTGCCGGGACCGCAGCCACCATCGCGATGCTCGTAGCGCACGGAGTCGATCTCCTGGCGAAGCGCGCGCACGTGCGCGTCGTCGCCGCGCCCCTCGTCGTCGCGCTGAACGCCGCCGGCGAGGGTCTCGACCGGGCGGTGCCGATGCTGAGGCAGCCGATCCCGGGCTCGCTGAACGCGAACTATCACGTCGAAGCCGTCGCATGAGTCGCGTGCTCGTCACCGGCGGCGCCGGCTTCATCGGGTCGAATCTCGCGCGGGGGCTCCTCGAGCGCGGCGACGAGGTGCGCGTGCTCGACAACTTCTCCACCGGGAACCGCGCGAACCTCGACGGCCTCGACGTCGAGATCGTCGAAGGCGAGCTGCGGAGCTACGAGCGCGTGCACAACGCCGTTCGCGGAGTCGACCTCGTCTACCACCTCGGCGCGCTCGGCTCCGTGCCACGTTCGGTGCAGGACCCGCTCACCTCGTCGGCGGTCAACGTCGAAGGCACGCTGAACGTCCTGCTCGCGGCACGCGACGAAGGGGTCCGCCGCGTGGTCTTCTCGTCGTCCGCGTCCGTGTACGGCTCGAGCCGGCAGATGCCGACGACCGAGGATTCGCCGCCCGACCCGGTCTCACCGTACGGCGTGGCGAAGCTCGCGGCCGAGCGCTACTGCGTCAGCTTCTCGCGCGTGTACGAGTCGTTCGAAGCCGTCGTGCTGCGGTACTTCAACGTCTTCGGCCCGCGGCAGAGCCCGTTCTCGCAATACGCGGCGGCCGTGCCGCTCTTCATCACGAAGATCGCGGCGGGTCAGCCGATCGACATCTACGGCGACGGCGAGCAGTCACGCGACTTCACGTACGTCGGCAACGTCGTCGACGCCACGATGCGTGCAGGCGACGCCGAGGGCGCGAACGGCGAGATCTTCAACGTCGCTGCCGGGTCGCCCGCAAGCGTCAACACGGTCGCGGCGACGATCGGTGCGATCGTCGGCAAGCCGGTGGAGCGCCGCGAGCTGCCGAGGCGGCCCGGCGACCTCCGGGACTCCTGGGCCGATCTCTCGAAGTCGGAGCGCGTGCTCGGCTACACGCCGGAGACCCCCCTCGAGGAAGGACTCAGGCTTACGATCGACGCCCTGCTGAGCGGCCGCGAACGCGGACGCCTTTAGGGGTCTACGCGCGCGCAGGCATCCGCGCTAGCGGATGCCTGCGCTTGCGCCGACAAAATCAACCCCGGGGCACGGCGAGGAACGCGTTCCACGCCGGCTTCTTCTTGCCGGTGACGGTCATGAGGCCGGACTGCCAGTTGCCGACCGCCGGCTCGTCGCGGACGAGGAACCAGAGCATCATGTCGATGCGCGGGTTCTTGCGTGCTATCGCATACGACTGCGCGAGGTACTTCGCCTGGGTCGCATACGGCACGCCGTACGTCTTGTCGGGCGGGTTCGTCTGGTAGCCGAACTCGGTGATCCAGAGGTGCTTGGGACCGTAGTACTGCGAGATCAGCTTCGTCAGAAGACCGATGTTCCCGAGCTGCACGCGCCGCTTGAACTTGCCCTTCGGCACGTACGTCGGCGACTCGTTCTTGCCGATGTCAGCGTACGGGTGATGCGCGTACACATCGAATGTCTTCATCCCGAACCGGTGTGCCTGCGTGAGGAACGTCAGCGGGTCGACCGAAGCACGCTTCGTCGCCGGAGCGTCGTTGCCCTTCGGGCCGGTGACGCCGCACGCAACATGCTCGTCCGGCAGCGGCCCGAGGAACGGCGAGTGGATGCCGTTGTAGACCGCGTTGCAGATCTTCGCGTAGTTGAACGCGCTCTCGACCCGCCATGTCTTCCCGACGCGCTTGTACTGCGGCGAGAGCCAGATCGGGTTGTTCGGCTCGTTCCACGCCGTCCACATGTTCACTTTCGGAAGCGGCAGCTTCGTCGTCGGGTTCGACGGGTCCTGCTGCCAGGGCGGCGGCGTCCAGAGGCCGCTGTACCGCTCGGCGGCCGTGTAGGCGAAGTTCTCGAGATCCTTGAAGTTCGTCGGCGGAACCGTGCGGGCCTTGTTGCCGTTCGCCCAACCCGGTGTGAACAGAATCGAGAACACGACCTTGATGTTGTTCTGGGTCGCGTATCGCACGAGCCGGTCGTAGATCGACCAGTCGAGTGCCGGGTCGCCGGGGTCGTTCGGGTCGGCCGGCCGCGACTTCGCAACCGCCCACTTCGTACCGCCCCAGTAGAGGTTGACGCGGATGACCTGCGTGTTCAGCGACTTCAGCGTTGCGAAAGCTGTCGTCGGATCTCCGTACAGGGTGAACGCCTCGTCGTTGATGCCGACGAGGAGGTGGCTCGATGTCTTGACGTGCGTTTTCTTCTGTGCGGCCGTCGCCGCGGACACGGCGAGGCCGGCGGCGGCCATGACGACCGTCGCGAGCAGAGCAATACGTTTAGACACTAAGTGACTCCCGTGAGGTCGCTTGCAACATGCGCCGCAGCCCGTCCTCGAGGCTGACCTGCGGCTCCCACCCCAGCAGTTGCCGGGCGCGTGTGATGTCAGGTTGACGCACCTTCGGGTCGTCGACCGGAAGGGCTTCGAACACGATTTCGCTCTTGGTACCGGTGGCTTCGATCACCTTTTGGGCGAGCTCGAGCAGTGTGTATTCCGTTGGATTGCCGATGTTGACCGGCAGGTGTTCCCCACTTCCCGCAAGCGCAATCAGCCCACGGATCAAATCGTCTGCGTAACAAAAGCTTCGCGTCTGCGAACCGTCACCGAAGACCGTGAGCGGCTCGTTCGCGAGTGCCTGGCGCACGAATGTCGGAATCGCGCGACCGTCGTGCGGGCGCATCCGGCGACCGTACGTGTTGAAGATGCGCACGATGCACGTGTCGACACCTTGCTGCCGGTGGTAGGCCATCGTCAGCGCTTCGGCATATCGCTTGGCTTCGTCGTACACGCCACGCGGGCCGATCGGGTTGACGTTGCCCCAGTACGTCTCCGGCTGCGGGTGGATCAGCGGATCGCCGTACACCTCGCTCGTCGACGCGAGCAGGAAACGCGCCCGCTTCGCTTTTGCGAGGCCGAGCGCGTTGTGTGTGCCCTGCGAGCCGACCTTCAGCGTCTGCAACGGCAGACGCAGGTAGTCGATGGGGCTTGCCGGGCTCGCGAGGTGGTAGACGATGTCCACCGGCCCGTCTACCTCGAGATGACTCGTGATGTCGTGGCTGATGAAGGTGAACGACTCGCCGCGAAGGTGCTCCACGTTGTGGAGCGAGCCTGTCTCGAGATTGTCGACGCAGATGACCCGGTGACCCCCGGCGATGAGGGCGTCGCAAAGGTGCGAACCGAGAAAGCCTGCGCCTCCGGTGACGACGGCGGTCGGCATCTGGCCCGATGCTACCGAGGCCCCAGGAAGGCCGTGGAAGCCTTCACAAAGGATTTACCGCCAGGCCCACTGTTAGCGTCGTGAAATGCGCTGGTGGGGACCACTCGGGCTGCTCGCCGCGATTCGCGTTGCGATTCCGCTCGCCGCCTTCGCCGACGAGGGCTCCAGCCTGCCAGGGATGCCCGCGTTCGTCCGGTCGAAACGCGACGGCGGCCTGACGGGGGACGCGACCGGCTTCTACGCGGCAACCCGCGAGTTCATGGCCGCCTGGGGCCGGATGCCGCGGATCGTGCTTGCCCTCGACCTCCTCTTCGCGCTCGTGGCGGCCGTCGCGATCGTCGTGCTCTGGCGCCGGCGGGCCGACCTGCGCCCGTGGCTCGCCGCCGCCGCGCTCTGCGCATTCGGGATCGTCGTCGCGGTCGACGTGCACTGGATGAACCCGAGCGGCGCCGCGGTCTTCGGTTGGCCGCTCCTCTGGGCGCTGCCGATGGCGGCCTACCGGGTGCTCGGCTTCGGCCTGAGCAAGCACGTCGCGTGGAACTTCGGCTTCGCACTCTCGCTGGTCGCGGTTGCGGCAACGGTCGTCGCGGTTGCGTATCTCGGCCGGAACGCAACGGGTCGTCGCCGGCTCGGGCTGCTCGCCGCCGCGTTCTGGACCGCGTGGCCTCTCCTCGTCGGCCTCATCGCAGGGCATCACGCATGGACGAACGGGCAATGGGAGGTCGACGTCGGGCTGCACAACTACAGCGAACCGCTCTCGACACTGCTCGTCACTGCGGGTGCGGCGCTCGTGCTCTCGCCGCAACTGTCAGAGCTTCGTCTCGCACTCGGCGGCTGCGCGATGAGCGCGGCAACGCTCGTCAAGCTCTCGAACGCGCTGCTCGCAGCCGCCGCGCTCCTGGTCGTCTTCCTCCGCGGACGCACGCGCGAGGCGCTGCCGTATCTCGCGGGCGCGCTCGCGCTCGCGCCGCTCGTGGCGACGTACTGGCCGATCTCGTATCCCAAGTTGTTCGACAACCCACAGTCGTGGCCGCGCGACCCATTCGACACCGCGCATGTCGTGACGTCGTGGACGCACTCGTCGATCTTCGATCCGCACACGCTCGCGATCGTCGTTCCGCTCGCGGTCGTCGGCGCGTTCGGCGTGCGGCGTCCGTGGGCGCTCGCAATCGTGCTCGCATTCCTGTTGCTGAATCCCGTCTTCTACAGCTTCTACGCGAACACCGCACTGCATCCGCGCTTCCTCTACGCGAGCCTGCCCGAGCTGTTCGTGCTGTGGGCGGCAGGCATCGGCGTCCTCGCGTCGCTCCGCCGATGAGCAGGCGCACGCTCGCCCTGATCGCCGCCGCCGGAGCGGCGGCCGGGATCGGCTTTCGCATCTGGGCGCTGCTCCTGCCGCAGGGCGCGCTCGACGCCGACGAGGCGGTCGTCGGGCTCATCGCGCGCGGGATCATGCACGGCACGCTGCCCGCGTTCTTCCCGGGCCAGGGATACGGCGGCACGCAGGAGGAGTTTCTCGCAGCGCCGCTCGTCGCCGCCTTCGGCCTGCACGCGTGGGCGATCCGCCTCGTCGTCGTCGTCCTGTGGGCCGCGTCTGCGCTCCTCGTCTGGCGCATCGGCCTGCGCGTGCTCGACGAGCAGCGCGCCGTGCTCGCAGCCGTCCTCTTCTGGATCTGGCCGACGTACTTCGACTGGAAGTCGACGCGCGCGCACGGCTTCTACGGCAGCGAGCTCTTCCTCGGGCTCGCGGCGTTCCTGCTCGTGCTGCGGCTCGCAGAGCGCGTGACGCGCCGCGACCTCATCCTGCTCGGTCTTGCGCTCGGCTGCGGCCTCTGGTCGAGCCCGCAAGTCGCGATCGTCGCGCTGCCGGCCCTCGGTTGGCTCCTGTGGACGCGCCGCGACGTGGTGCGCGGCTGGCCGTACGTCCTCGCCGCAGGTGTCGTCGGCGGGCTGCCCTGGCTGCTCGGCAACCTGCGGCACGACTGGTACTCACTCCACCCAGGCGCCAACGAAGGCCCCTGGACGGCGCACCTGCACAACCTCGTCGTGTCGACGCTGCCCGAGGCGCTCGGGCTCCGCCTCGCCTGGTCGTTCGAGTGGCTCGGGACGGCGATCGTGGGCTATTTCGTCTATGCCCTGCTCGTCGCAGGCTTCGTGTGGCTGCTCGTCCGCCGCCCACCACGCCTGGCGCCGGTCCTGATCGTCGTCCTCCTCTTTCCCGTCTTCTACTTCGTCTCGCCGTACACCTGGTTGCAGTCGGAGCCGCGGTACCTGACGCTCGTGCTGCCGCTCTTTGCGCTGCTGATCGCGTTCGCACTCACGACGCCGCTCCGCGCAGCCGCAGTGTTCGCCGTCGCGCTTGCGCTGACGATCGGCGGGTTCGTCGAGCTCGACCGCCACGACGTCGTCGCGTTCCGCACCGAAGGCGTCGCCGTCCCGTCGAACCTCGACCCGGCACTCGCGACGCTGCGCGCGCACCACCTCGGCTATGCGTATGCGAGCTACTGGATCGCTTGGCGTATCAGCTTCGAGTCGCAGCTCCGGATCGTCGGTGCGAAGTCGAGCTACGCGCACCCGTTCGCACGCGCCGGCCGCGTGCACCCCGGCGACCCGCCGGACGATCTCGGCATCGACCCGACGTACTACCGCGAGGCGGAGCGCCACCGCAACGCAGGGCACGTGTTCGTGCTCGGCGGTGACGTCGAGCACCGGGTCGCCCCGCTCCTCCGCCGCATGGGCTACACGCGCATCGTCAGTGGGGACTTCGCGATCTGGGTCCCGCCCGGAGCCTGAGGGCGAGGAGGACGAAGAGCGCGACGAGCACGAGATCGCGCACCATGACCCACCAGGCGAGCACGTCGCCCCAGTGCGTGTACGACTTCACGAAGTGGTTCCACTCGGCATGCGTCAGCGCGAGCACCGAGACGAGGACGCCGCTTGCAGCAAGCCCTGCCGCGGGCACGAGCGGGACGAGCCACACGACGTACTGCGGCGAGAGAACCTTGCCGAACGCGACGAACGCGGTCACCGCCGCAGCGGCGGCGAGAAGGCGGTCGCGCCGGCCGCGCACGTAGAGCCAGGTGACCCACGCCACGGCGGCGATGACGACGAGCGTCGAGAGGACGGAGAGCAGGTCGGGGAGCGTGCCGACCGCATCCTTGGAGCCGGGTGCCTGGTCGCGCAGCGTCGCGCTGTAGAGACCGAGTCGGTCGAGGACGAGCACGATCGCGCCGCCGAGGCTCTCGACTTCGAGCCCGCGCTTGAGCTGCGTCCAGTAGCTGAAGCGAAGGCCGCCCGGCCCGAGAATCGCGAACGGCAGGTGCACGAGCACGAGCACGCCGAAGAACCACGCGAACGCACGACGGACGGCGTCGCGCCCGCCACGATCCCACGTCTCGACGAGCACGATCGGCACGACGACCACCGGATAGACCTTCGCGGCGACCGCGAGCGCGAGCAGGACGTACGTCGTGCGCTCTCGGTCGTGCAGGAACGCGACGACGGCTGCGATCGTGAGCAGTGCGGGAAACATGTCGTAGGTGTTGAGGAAGATCGGGCCGACGAGGAGCGGCGACACGCCTGCAACACCTGCTGCGACCGCAATCCGGTGCGCGGGCGCACGCATCGCGGCGACCATCAGGACGAGCGCGGCGGCACCGAAGACGGCCATCGTCCACTTGAAGCTCGAGACGAACGGCCCCGGCAGCAGATGCACGACGTAGAAGAGCGGCTGCGCGAGCACCGGGTACTCGTCGTAGAAGTCGCGATACGGGAACTTCCCGGTTGCCATCTCGTGCGCGTAGTGGCCGTAGTAGGCCGCGTCGCCGTAGCGCGCGTCGTCGAAGAGGCCGCCGCGGACGAGCGCGCAGCTCAGGAAGAAGAGCGCCACGCCCGGCAGCGCGATGAGCTTCTTCACCGGCGGGCCCAGACGTTCGCGCCGGCACCGACGGCGGCGAGCGAGCACGCGAGCACGAGCGCCGCCCCGACGTTGCGATTCGGGATCACCCAGGCCCACACCGTCTTCATGATCTCGTTTCGCGAAGGCACCCACGACGTGTCGTCGAACGGCCGCACGCCCCACGTGACCGCATCGACGCTGGTGAGCGCGGCCGACGCGAGACCGAGCGCCACGGTCGGCCAGCGGAAGCGCGCGAGCGCATACGGCAGGCCGAGCGCGAGGAAGGGCAGCGCCGGCCCGAAGAACCGCGGGCCTGGGGAGCCGCCGCCGTATGGCAGGAAATAGCCGGCCGACAGCAGGCAGAAGAGGATCGACACGGCGCCTGCGAGCATCGCCTCCGCACGGAGGCCGCGACGCCAGAGGAGCCACAGGCCGACCGCGGCCGCGAGCAGGACCGGCGAGAAGACGAGCAGGCCGCGGTTGCCGACGAGGACCTCGCGCAGTCCGTGGAGCGTTGGTACCCCGATCCCGAAGAAGCCATGGTGCTGCCGCTCGGCGAACGGGTTCGCGACGTAGCGGTACGACAGGTGGAAGGGCGAGCCGAACGCGACCCAGTTGTACGCACCGAGCGCTACCGCCGGCGGCACCGCGCCGAGCAGGAACCAGGCGGCCCGCCGGCCGCAGTAGACGAGCAGTGCGAGCGCGATCAGCCCTGTCGCGTACTGGAAGAGCACGGCCGTCCCCGCGCAGAGGCCGGCAAGCACGAGCCAGCGCCGGCTACCGCCGAGCCAGGCGCACGCGAAGCCGGCGATCGCGAGCGCACCGGCTGCGTCGTGCTCGAAGAACGTCGGCGCGAGCGGCGCCGCCATCGTCGCAACGCCGAAGATCGCCGCGGTCGCGGCGCCGGTGCCGGCAACGAGCCGCTCGCCGAGCCTTCCGACGAGGAACACGGAGACGACGAACAGCACGCCGGAGGTGAGCACGCGCATGAGCCAGAGCGACAGATCGCCTTCCGACTGCCAATCGCGCGGCGCCTTGGCGACTCCGACCGCGCGCTCGAGCTCGAACGCCGGAACGGCGAGGAACGACATGCCCGGCGCCTTGTCCGAGTAGGTGCGGCCGTCGAACACGGCGCGGTCGAAAAGCCCGGGCTCGACGGTCAGCGTGTGCTGGAGCACGAGATGCCGGGTCTGCTCGTACCGCGTCCGGTCCTGCGGCCCAGTCAGGCTGATCGGCGGCAGTGCAGCCAGCGCGACGAGCGCGAGCACGAGCGGCTCGAACCGGTAGCCCCGGAGGTGCACGCGGCTGAGGCTACGCGGTTGCGCGCAGCGGCGAGCCGTCGAGGCACTGCCCGTGCGAGAGCGCGCTGAGGAAGCGGCCGCCCAGGATCCACACCCAGTGCCCACCCGCGTTCACGGCATGCATGTGATAGGTCAAGCCGCTCGACTTACCCGGCTCGTGGAAGTTGATCGTGACGAGCTTGGACGTGTGCTCGGGCACGCCGCGGACGCTGATCGCCTCGTCGCGCACGTCGAGCACTCGGAAGACCTCGTGCCCCGTCGCGATGTTGGTGCCCATGCGGCGCGAGCACGCGACGTACTGCGACTGCGTGATGAGCGCCTGGTGTGCGGGATGGAGGTCGCTCCACTGCCTGCTCCACTGGCCGCTGATCTCCTCACGGAGGATGCGCGTCATGAAGACACCGGCGCCGCTGATGGTCGGCTTGTCGTTCGCGCCGGTCGCGCCGCCGCCACCGCAGCCCGCCGCGAGCGACGCGATCGCTGCGGCCGCCGCCGCGGCGGTCAGGAAACGCCCCTTCATCTGCCCAAGAGTAGACCTAGCCGCGGCGGTACGCCCTGCCTCAGCGCAGGTCCTTGTTCGTCTCCATGTCGAACCACATGGCGAAGAGCGTGAACTGCGAGCCGGAGATCAGGAGCAGGGCGATCAGCACCACGGTGCCCACGCTGACCGCGTTGCCGGCGATGCGGTAGCCGATCTCGATGCCGCCGAGCACGAGGCCGGCGAGCGTTGCCAGGAACCCGAACGCGTAGAAGAAGACGAGCGGGTGGAAGTCGCGGATCACGTACTTCTCCCGCAGCCGCCAGAAGAAGCCCTTGACGAGGAGCCACGAGATGCGCGGCACGACGTGCCGGTAGCGGATACCCGACTTCTCGCCGACGCCGTAGATCGGCCGTGACGGGAAGTCGCGCACGCGCGCATTCCAGACGTTCAGGTGCACGAGGAAGTCGTTGGGGAAGCCGTAGCCGGTGTACACGCGGTCGAGATCGAGCATGTCGAGCATTCGCTTCGACAGCGCGGTGTAGCCCGACTGCGAATCGGCGACGTGCCAGTAGCCGGACGCGATCTTCGTCAGCATCGACAGCACCGCGTTGCCGAGATAGCGCGTGCGCGGAATGAGCGTCCACGCCTCGCCGGTCACGAGCCGGTTCGCCTTCGCGTAGTCGAGCTCTCCTCGCGCGACCGGCAGCGCGAGCACGTCGAGGTCGGCGGGATCCATCTGGTTGTCCGCGGCCATCACGCACGTGACGTCGAGACCCTCCTCGTGCGCGCGCTTGTAGCCGGTAACGATCGCAGCGCCGACGCCGCGGTTGCGGTCGTGCGTCACGATCTCGACCCGCGGGTCGCCGAGCTCCTGTGCCCGCTCGACGGTGGCGTCGCGCGAGCCGTCGTCGACGACGTAGATGCGGTCGACGAACGCCGGAATGCCGCGCAGCGTCGTCGCGATCAGCTTCTCCTCGTCGTGCGCGGGCACGACGACCCCGACGCGCTTGCCCTCGAGCATCAGCCGCGACGGAGCCGGGCGGCGAGGCCGTCCCAGAGGAGCGCGGCGAGCGCGCCGAGGATGAGCCCGATCAGCGCGGCGACGACGACGGTGTTGCGCCGGCTGCGCGCAGTCACCTTCTGCGAGGCCGCACCCGTGAGGATCGACGGCTTCTCCACCTGTGTCGCCTGGAGCAGCAACTGACTCGTCTGCAGCTTGTCGCTCTGTGCCTGCGCAAGACGAATCTGGACGACGAGCTTGTCGGTCGGCGTGAGCCCGCCGCTCTCGAGCGCCTGGTTGATCTGCGTGATGTTCGTCTCGTCGGCGGAGATCTGCGCGCGGAAGTTGTCGATCTTCTGATTCGAGAACGCGGAGACGCGGGTGATCACCTCGCGGGCGAGCCCGTTCGCGGCGCACGACGCGAGCCGGCGCTTCTTCGCCTGGACGGTGATCGAGACGAGCGGCGTCTGCCCGTTCTTCGCGATGTTGCCCGCGACGCTCTGCGTCGAGATGCCGCCGCGGAGGTCGCCCGGCTTCGCCTTGCACGCGGCCGCAACCTTCTGCACGACGATCTCGGCGTGCGCGATCTGGCGGACGGTGCTCGGGTTCGTCTGTGCGGCCTGGAGCTGCACGTTGCCGCTCGCCGAGTACGGCTGACCGAGATAGAGCGTCGCGGTCGCCTTGAACTGCTGGCTGCCGCCGAGCGAGATCGCGTAGCCGATGACGGCTCCGGCGACGAGGCCGGCGGCGACGAGCCACCACCGCGCGGCGAGCAGGCGCCAGTAGCGGCCGAAGTCGACCTCCTGCTCCGCTTCGGGATCGAAGGACGGCTCGGTCATCCGGCGGCGACTCTAGCTGAGGCCCATGACCACATCCTTGCGAGACCGTCCTCGAGGCTCGTCTCCGGCCGCCAGCCGAGCGCGGTGCCGATGCGCGAGACGTCGGCGCTCGTTCGCGAGACGTCGCCCTTCGCCGTGCCGACGTGGCGGACGTCGAGCGTCAGCCCCGACAGGCGCTCGAGGAGCGCGATCGCCTCGAGCATCGTCGCCTCCTCACCGCCGCCGACGTTGAAGAGCGCGCCGCGGTCGGCCTGCTCCATCGCGAGCATCGTCGCTGTGACGGTGTCGCCGACATACGTGAAGCTCCGCGACTGCTCTCCCGTCCCGAAGATCTCGAACGTGCCGCCGTCGAGCAGCGCCTCGCACACGCGGCGGAAGAACATGTCCGGGCGCTGGCGCGGCCCGTAGACGGTGAAGTACCGCAGCACCACCGCGTCGAGCCCGAATGCGGACGCGTACGCGCGCGCGAGGTGCTCGCAACCGAGCTTCGTGATCCCGTACGGCGAGATCGGCCGCACGTCGGTCGTCTCCGGCGTCGGGTACGCCTCGGCCTCGCCGTAGACCGAGGACGACGACGCGAAGACGACGCGCACACCGGCCTGCGCGCACGCCTCGAACACGCGCTGCGACGCGAGCAGGTTGCGCCGCACGTACGTCGGGAAGACGTCACCGAAGCTGCGCACTCCAGCCTGCGCGGCGAGGTGGAACACACCGTCGACGCCGTCGAGGTCGAGCGGCTGCTCGGCGAGGTCGACGCGGCGCACGTCGAGGCCCTGCGCATTCGCCTCTTTCTCGGCCGGGTCGTAGTAGTCGGTGAAGCAGTCGATGCCGACGACCTCGTGCCCTGCCTCCTGCAGCGACCGCGCGAGGTGCGAGCCGATGAAGCCCGCGGCACCGGTGACGACGTATCTCATCGCGGGACCATCCCATACACCTTGCCGTAGCCGACGAGGAAGAGGCGCCCCTGCACCGCGACGACGGGTGAGTACTTGCCGTCCGGATACGTCCACACCTGCTTGCCGGTCCGCGCGTTCAGCGCGTACGTGCGCCCTTCGAGCGTTGCGAAGTAGACGACGTTGCCGACAACCGTCGGCGATCCTGAGATCTCGCCGTTCGCCTTGAACGTCCAGCGCACGTCGCCGGTCGCGGCGTCGAAGGCGTAGAACCGCTTGCTGTACGAGCCGGCGAACACGAGCCCCTTCCAGACCGCCGGAGACGCATAGACGTAGCCGCCCGTGCCGTGCGACCAGAGCAGCCGTCCCGTCGTCGCGCCGTAGGAGTACACCTTGCCGTCGGTCGAGCCGATGTAGACGCGCCCGTACGCGAGCGCGGGCGTCGAGTAGAAGCGCGCCCGACCGTAGAGACGGCGCTGCGCCTTCGCCTTCCAGAGGATCCGGCCCTTCTGCGCTCCGAGGCAGTAGACCTTGCCGTCGTACGAGCCGACGTAGAGCTTGCCCGCAGTCGACGAGATCGCGCCCTTGATCGGCGAGTGCGAGAGCGTGCGCTGCCAGATCGTGCGGCCGGTGCGCGCGTCGAGCGCCCAGACGCGGCCGTCCCAGTCCGCGACGTAGAGGCGGTCGCCGAGCAGAAGCGGCGAGCTCTCGCTCGGGCCGATCGTCTTCTGCCAGCGGATCTTCCCGAAGCCGGCCGCGAACGCGATCACCTTGCCGTTGCCCTTCGCCGATTTCGCGTTGCACGGCGGCTTGTTCAGGAAGACGGCGTAGACCGTGCCGTGCTTGTACGGCCCGACGGCGGGCGAAGCGGCGACGCAGCGATGCGAGAGGTACTTCCACGCACGCTTGCCCGTCTTCATGTTCACGGCCGCGAACTTGCCGGAGTTCGTCGAGAAATACAGGCGCCCGTAGCCGATCGACGGCGGGAACTCGACGAGGCTGCCGGCGCCGTACCACCACACCTGCCGGTACGGCGGCCGGAGCGAGAGCTGCACCGAGCGGTCGCGGGTCTCGTCGAAGCCGTACTGGGGCCACGGCGTCCCGAGCGGCGGCGGCTTCGGTTTCGGCGACGTGGTGACGAACTCCTCGGTCGAGGAGCCGCGGATGTTGCCCTCGCCCTGGAGCCGGTGGATGACGACAGCGGCGATCACGCCGATCACGAGCACGGCACAGACGATGAAGGCGATCAGGAGGCGCCGCATGACGGCGGCTCAGGTTATCCGGGTTGTGTGAGGGTTCCGAGAGGAAGCGTGGTCGTCAACCCAGCGGAGTTGGTCGCGCGGAGCGTCGCCTGCCAGGTTCCGGGCGGTGCGGCGAGCGCGATCGACCCGCTCGTCGGCTGGTGCCCGAGGTCGAGTGTCTGCGGCGGGTTGACGCCGTTCGGGTCGGCGAGGTCGACGGCGAGCGCGAGCCAAGGGGTGCCCGGATCGTCGGCCTGCCACGTGAGCGTCGTCCCCGAAAGCACCGTCGCGGGAGTGAGCACCGGCGGTGTCGTGTCCCAGCGCACGACGATGGGCGCGAGCGGATACGTCGCCTTCTTCCCCGCGTAGCTCGTCGCCGAGACCTGCGCGGGATACGAGCCGGCGGCGAGCCCGGCCGGAGGCTTCCATGTCAGCGTGCGCGTACCGGCGTTGAGCTGGTAGGTCGAGATCTTGCCCGCGACGGCGAGCGTCACCGACGCGCGCATCGAGAGCGTGATCGTGATCGGGGCGACGTCGAGGAAGCCGTCGAGCGGTTGCGGCCAGATCTCGGGCGGCGGCGCCGGCTGCGTCACGAGCGGCGGGTCGTAGTAGTACGCATGGAAGCGCTGCGACGTCTCGATCCAGAACGGGTCCTGCGTCTGGCGGGCGAGCTTCGCGAGCAAGTCGGTGACGAACTTCTGGTACTCGCGCGACGCGTACGCGCCACCGAGCTGGTAGCGCGACCAGTCGCCGGTGTCGAAACGCGGAAAGAGCGCCTGCGCCGTCGTCGACAGCCGCTGCGCAAGCGTCGCAGCGCCGGCGTCCTCCGTTGTCTGCGAGTACTCGAGGAGCGAGAGGATCGCCTGGAGCTGCGCGTTCAGCACCACCTGGCCGTTGAACCCGTAGAGGCGGATCCAGGGGCCGCTCGGCAGCGAGAGCAGGAACGGCGGCACCGATGCGAACGCGCGCACCGCGGCCGCGCCGAGCGCGGGATCCTGGAGGAGCGCCGACGACCGCGCGAGCGACTGCGCGGCCACGGCCTGTGCCATGCCGGAGGCCCACGGCGGACGGCCGCCGGAGAAGCGGAACTGGTACTCCCAGATGAGGCGCCGGTCGCGCGGGATTGCACGTGCGACGAGCGCGTCGGCGAGCATGCGCGTCGCGTCGACGTCTCCGGTTGCGGCGGCGTTGTTCAGCGCACCGAAGTTCGCGAGTGGATGGAACTCGAGACCGAGGCGCGGGAACCAGCGGTAGACGACGCCCTCGTCGTCGGTGACGTCGACCCGCACCGTCGGCAGGCGGTGCGTCTCGAGGTAGTCGAGGTTCGTCTCGAGCTGCGAGAAGAGCGACAGCGCGCGCGGCGACGTGTACGAGTCCGCGAGCGGTGTCATCTGCGAGAGCTGCGACGCGATCACATCGGCGCGTAGCCGCGGCAGCGTCTTCACGTCGCGGAGCGCGCGTGTCACGGCGGTTCGGTACCGCAGCGCGTCGTCCGGCTTCACCCAGTGGCGTGCAACCGCGTGCGTGATTCCCTTCCGCGCGACCGCCGCGTCGTGCGTCGTCGACGCCTGTGCGACTGCCGGAACTGCGAGCGCGAGAACGGCGGCGACCCCTGCCGCCGCGCGTCTCATTTGCGCGTATGCCGCAGGTGTCGCTTGTGGACGATGGCAGTAGCTCGTTTCACGGAACGCGGCTCCACTGCATAGAGACGAGAGTAGCCGTGAAAAAGTAAGCGCATCCCGTTTCCGGACACCGGAACGTAATGTCCGTGCCCGAAACGCAGCACGACGCGGCCGCTGCGTGCGTCGACGCCGACGATCCGGTGCGCGAAGCTGCCCGCATACGCGACGCCGTCGACGACGACGGCTGCGCCCGAGATCGGCCCACCGGTGCCGACGGCCCAGAGCACGCGCCCTCTCGCGGCGGAAACGCCGTAGAAGACGCCGTTGTAGGAGCCGAAGAACACTCGCCCGCCCCACGCCGCGGGTGACGAGTAGACGTAGGCGCCCGTGCCGACGCGCCAGAGGTACCGGCCGGTCACGGAGAACGCCGTCATCGAGCCGCCTGTCGACGACGGGACGAAGACGCGCCCGCCGGCGACGGCCGGCGTCCCGTAGACGCGGCCGTTCACCGACCGGATCCAGCGTGTCGCGCCGGTGCGCGGCGCGATCGCCCAGAGGCGGCCGCCGTAGTCGCCGATGAAGAGCCGGCCACCCGTGATCGCGGCGCTCGAGGTGATCTTCGCACCGAGCGACCGCGTCCACCGCAACCGCCGAGTGCGCAGGTCGAGTGCGTAAAGCCGCCCGTTCCACGCGCCGAAGTAGTCGACACCGTGCCGCACGATCGGCGACGACTCGACGGGCGAGCCGACGTTGTAATGCCAGCGCAGGCGCCCGGTCGCGCGGTCGAGCACGAACACGTTCCCGTCCATCGTGTGGTACACGAGCTCCCGTCCGACGACGGCGGGCGACGAAGCCATCTTCCCGTGCGGCGTATCGTGACGCCACAGCACGCGGCCGAAGCGCATCGAGATCGCGCGGATCGTCCCGCGCGCGTTGCCGATGTACGCCACGCCGTCGTCGACGACGGCCGGGAACTCGATGAGCGTGCCGAGGCCGAGGCTCCACACGGTGCGAAACGGCGGGCGCAGGCGGATGTGCGACTGCGTCTGCGCGCGGTCGGGCGTCGCACCGTACATCGGCCACTGCAGCTCGGGGCGGTAGACGCGGATCGTCACCTTGCGCGAGGCCTGGAAGTTCTCGTACACGGTGCGCGTGCCGAAACCGGGTGCGCCGACCGTCACGTGCAGCGACTTGCGCCACGGAACCCTGATCTCGGCGACGCCGGTTGCGTTCGTGCGCGCGGTTCTCCCCCATGTGCTCACCGCCGCACGCATCACCCGCGTGCTCCGGTCACCGTCGACGACGGTGACGACGAGCCGCACCGGCCCGCGCACGAGCGGCAGCGGCATGCCCTCGCGGTGCAGCGTCGGCGCCGGGCCGAGGTTGCGTTGGGTGGCGTTCGTGCCACCGCATGCCGCGGCCAACCCCGTGACGCAGACGACGGCTAGGGCTCGACGAGCGGCTCTGGCAGCTCTTCCGCGAACGGCTCCAACGTACCGTCCGGTCCGGCCGACAGCACGAGCTCCGAGAAAAACCGGGTCATGTAGAGGCCTGCACGGAAATCGCCGAGCCGCGGCTCGGGCCGCTCGCCTGCGGCGAGCGCGAGCGCGAGCTCCGGATAGCGGCTGCCGGCCGCGGTCGGGAGCGGGAAGGCGCCGCCGAAACGAGGGTTGATGTCCGTGACGCGGTGCGTGCCGTCGGGCTCGCGGAAGCACTGCACGTTCGCGGGGCCGACGAGCCCGACCGTCTCCGAGACGAAGCGGCCGACCTCGATCAGGTCCGCGTCGGCGATCGTCATTCCCTTGATCGACTCGCCGCCCTTCGACTCGATCATCGTGCGCGGCACGGCGTTGAGGCAGCGCGACTCGAGATCGCAGAAGAGGTCGATCGAGAACTCC
>Ga0207657_10001837_pt1 | contig 22930 bp, 23 predicted proteins | sample KBSC33metaG_FD_184316 | JGI IMG/M metagenome (GOLD analysis project Ga0207657, IMG submission 184316) | Corn rhizosphere microbial communities from Kellogg Biological Station, Michigan, USA - KBS C3-3 metaG (SPAdes) (version 2) | ecosystem: Host-associated > Plants > Roots > Rhizosphere > Soil ... | reverse complement strand
ACGCCGGCATCACCGCATGGCGAACCACACGCTGAGATCTGTACTCTTGGGCGAAGTTACCGTCTCATGCATGCCGAGGAGCTTCGCGCCGGTCCTGTCTTCTGACCCGGTTTCCCAAGTCAGTGAACGCGAAGTGCGTACATGATTTGTTCCGGTTTGTCAAGCGCAATGGCGTCGGCTCGCGCCGGCGCCTACCGCGTCGAACGTCAGCCGCCGGGATTGTCGGCGCTAGCTGCCCTGTCGCTCGTGCCTGGCGCGATATTGCCGAACAGTTCCGAGAAGAAGGTACGGTGCGAGCCCAGGACCGGGGTCTTCTTGCCGTACAATTTGACCTCGCGCACCGTCTCAAGCCCGGTGCGCTGCACCGATGCGACGTCGCCATTGGCCGCGAAGCGCACCGCCAGCAGCGTCTGCGAAACCGGCGTCGGCGTGCTGAACGCCAGCTGACGCGTATTGCGCGCCAGATAATACCAGGTCTTGCCGCCGTCCCACTGGCTGTCGAACGTCGGGCGGCCGAGCGTCTTGGCGACCGAATCCTTGTTGTCGACGCCGGGCTGGACCGTGTTGATGAGGCTGTTGTCGACGATATAGCCTTTATGATCCTGCACCTGCGCGCAGCCGCCCAAGCCCAATAGGCCCAGCGCCGCGATCGCCCCGCGCTTGATCGATCCCGTCATTCCGTAAGACCCTTTCCCGACGTACTTTCTGCCTGGCGACCCCAGGCTGAACCCAGGCTGAGCCGATCAGGTCATCACGCATCGGGATTGCAACCGCGCGCTCGCGCCTCAATATGCGGGGCTTGGCGGCTCCGCAAGCCGGGGCGCACGGAGATGGGGTGAATGGGAGTTCTGAATCGTCTGTTCGGCCGCAAGGACCGCGACGCGCTGACGCCGCTTTACAATGCTGTGGTTACGGAAGCGCGGCGGCCGGCCTGGTATCTGGCAGGCCAGGTGCCCGACACGCTCGATGGCCGCTTCGACATGGTCGCGGCGGTGCTGAGCCTGGTGCTGCTGCGGCTAGAGGAGGAAGGGGAGCCCGGCCGCGCGCCATCCGCCTATCTTACCGAGATATTCGTCGAGGATATGGACGGGCAATTGCGCGAGCGCGGGATCGGCGACATCGTCGTCGGCAAGCATATCGGTCGGATGATGGGCGCGCTTGGCGGCAGGCTGGGCGCGCTGCGCGAGGCCTTTGCCGGCGGCGATCTCGACGGCGCGATCGATCGTAATATTTATCGCGGCACCGTCCCGGGCGATGCGGCGCGCGCGGTGGTGCGGGAAGGCCTCACCGCATTGCGGGCCGGGCTCGCGGCGATGCCGGCATCGGAGTTGATTGGCGGAGGCTGGCCGGCATGATTCCCGAATTTTCGCGGACCTTCCGGCTCGACGAATTGGGTGGTGGCGCGCGCGCGGTGTCGATCGCGGCGGATGAAGGCGAGCGCGCCGCCTTGGCCGCGCGTTTCGGCCTGATCGGGATCGACAGGTTGGAGGCGAAGGCGGAGCTGGCGCGCGATGGCGATATCGTCACCGCGACCGGTCGGCTCGAGGGCGAGGTGACGCAGGCCTGCGTCGCGAGCGGTGAGCCGGTTCCGGCGAGGATCGCCGAGGATTTCGCGCTGCGCTTCGCTCCCAGTGGCGCCGTGTCGGACGCGGACGAAATCGAACTGGCGGAAAGCGATCTCGACCAGATCGACTATGAAGGATCCTCGATCGATCTGGGCGAAGCGGTCGCGCAAACGATGGCGCTCGCGCTCGATCCCTTCCCGCGCGCGCCGGGCGCCGAGGAAAAGCTTCGTGCTGCTGGTGTCCTTGGCGAAGAGGATGCCAGTCCCTTTGCGATACTCAAGACGCTCAAGGGCAAGAGCTAGACGATCCCCTCGGGGCTCATCGGCGTCGCTCAGGCATGGACAATCGGTTGCGGAACGCTTCGCCCAATGCGCGGCCGCCGTCCGGCGCCAGATGCAGGAACAGTTCGGGCTCGATCGCCTCGAGCTCGATCACCTGCCATCGGCCATCGTTGCCCTTCACGACATCGACCCGCGCATAGGTCAGTGCATCGGGAGCGGCCTTGATCACGCGTTGGCCGAGTTCGATCAGTTCGTCCGAAGCCGCGAAATCCTCGACGCGGCCGCCATATTCGGCCTGTACCCGCAGCTCTCCAGCGGCGGGAAGCTTGCGCACGGCATGACTGAACCGTCCGTCGAAATAGATTAGCGATATCTCTCCCTCGGTGATGGCGGTCAGCATCGGCTGGACCAGCACGTCGCGAAGCGGCGGAACCGAAATGCCGTCGTGGAGGAAGGTAAGACCATGCGCGCCCGCTCCCCAGCGTGGCTTGGCGACGAGCGTTTCCGAGCGGAAGCGTCGGCGCAGCTGAGAAGCGGTCACCTCGTCCAGCGTCGAGCAGAAATGGGTCGGCACAACCGGGACGGATCGTGCCAGCCGTTTCAGATAGATTTTATCGGAGTTCCAGATCAGCGATTCCGCCGAATTGGCCAGCGTTGCGGTGCCGAGGAAGGGGCGCAGGAGCGCGATCCACCGGCCCGGCTGAAGGTGATAGCCCCACGCCAGACAAGCAGCCGTCATCGTGACCGAAGGATCGCCCAACTCTGTCCAGGGGAGGGACCGAACGCGTAGTCCGGCGGATTCAAGCGCTTCCGACAGGCGAGCATAAGCCGCTCGCCAATCGAGCTGAACCTCAGGAGTCGGGCAGAGTATCGAAAGCTGCATGGGACAATCCGTGTTGACGATCGTCGGCACACACGCCGAAGCGTGCATGTACCGTCAAGATCGGAATGCGGGCAGCTTGCCCCCGGTTAGAACGGAACGTCGTCGTCGAGATCGCTGTCGAACGCGGCCGGGCGACTACCGCCCGCACCTGCGCCCGCGCCTGCACCGCCGCGCGAGGCGCCGGCGCCCGCGAAGCTGGAATTGAAGTCGTTGCCGCCGGCATCCTCGTTCCAGCCGCTGCTGCCGCCGCCGCCTTCGCCCTCACGGCGATCGAGCAGGACCAATGTCGCGTTGAAGCCCTGGAGCACGATCTCGGTCGAATAGCGATCGGCGCCGCTCTGGTCCTGCCATTTGCGGGTTTGCAGCGCGCCTTCGAGATAGACCTTGCTACCCTTGCGCAGATAGCGTTCGGCGACGTTGGCCAGGCCTTCGCTGAAGACCTTGACCGTGTGCCATTCGGTCTTTTCCTTGCGCTCGCCGCTATTGCGATCCTTCCAGCTTTCCGACGTGGCGATGCGGAGTTCGACCACCTTGCCGCCATTCTGGAAACTGCGCGATTCGGGATCCCGCCCGAGATTGCCGACGAGGATCACCTTGTTGACCGAACCGGCCATATTCTTCTCTCCGCTCGTGATGCTGCTTCGCGCGGGACCTTAAAGCCCGAGCGCGGTTGCGGTCCAGAAGGTAATGCCTGCCGCGACCCAGGCGAGCGTAAATAAATAAACGAGCGTGAAGCCCGGCCAGAACCAGCCATTGGTCTCGCGCCGTATCACCGCGATCGTCGAGAGGCATTGCGGCGCGAACACGAACCAGGCGAGGAAGGCGAGCGCGGTCGGCAGCGACCAGGCGCCGCGCAGGCGCGTGGCGAGCCGTTGCTGGCCGAGCTTCTCGTCATCGCCCGAATCGATCGAATAGACGGTCTGCAGCGCGGATACGGCGACTTCGCGCGCCGCCATCGCCGGGATGATCGCCAAGGCGAGCGCATGGTTGAAGCCGATCGGCCGCACGATCGGCTCGATGCCAGACGCGATCCGGCCCGCAATCGAATATTCGCTCTGCTTCACGCCAGCGGGCGCCTTCGGGAAGGAGGTCAGCGCCCACAATGCGATCGTGACCCACAGGATCACCGTGCCCGCGCGGCGCAGGAACACATAAGCGCGCTGCCACAGGCCGATCGCGACGTCGCGCCACACCGGCATCTGATATTTCGGCATCTCCATCATGAAGCCGCCGCCGCCGCCTTTGGTCACGGTGCGCTTGAGCACCGCCGCGACCGTCATCGAACCCAATATGCCTGCCAGATAGAGACAGAACAGGACCAGCCCCTGCAGGCCGACGCCCGGCAATACCCGCTTCGCCGGAATGAAGGCGCCGATGACGACGGCATAAACGGGCAAGCGCGCCGAACATGTCATCAGCGGCGCGATCAGGATGGTCGTGAGGCGGTCGCGCTGATCGTCGATCGAGCGCGTCGCCATGATGCCGGGAATCGCGCAGGCGAAGGAGGAGAGGAGGGGAATGAAGGCGCGGCCCGACAGGCCGACGCCCGACATCAACCGGTCCATCAGGAAGGCGGCGCGGACCATATAGCCGGACGCTTCGAGCATGAGGATGAAGAAGAACAGGACGAGGATCTGCGGCAGATAGGCCACCACCGAGCCGACGCCGTTGATCACGCCCTCGACCAGCAGCGAACGAAGCACGCCGTCGGGCAGGTGGCGGATCGCCTGGTCGCCGAGCCAGGATTGCAGCGAAGCGAGCCACTCGATCGGCACCTGGCTCCACGAGAAGACGGCCTGGAACATGACGAACATCAGCATGCCGAGCAGGATCGGGCCGATCACCGGATGGAGCGCGATCCGATCGACGCGCTGCGTCCAGAAGTTGGTCTGGCGGTGCTGCGTCGTGACGGCGGCGGCGATACGGCGCGCCTCACGTTGCAACCGGGCGAGTTCGCCGGGTTCGCCGGTTGCGAAGACGGCCTTGCCGCCGCCGCCGACCGCACGGCCCAACGCTTCGCGCAATTCGTCGAGCCCGCGCTTGCGTACCGCCACAGTCGGCACCACCGGCACGCCGAGCTCGGCCGAGAGCCGGGCAATGTCGATCTCGAGCCCGTCGCGCGTCGCCATGTCGATCATGTTGAGCGCGACGACCGTGGGTAGGCCCAGCGCGACCAATTGCAGAACGAAGCGCAGATGATTGTCGAGATTGGTCGCGTCGACCACCACCACCAGCGCCGAGGGCGTGCGCTCGCCCTCCTGGCGGCCGAACAGCACGTCGCGCGTCACCTGTTCGTCGGGGCTTTGCGGATCGAGGCTATAGGTGCCGGGGAGATCGACAAGTTCGAGCGGACGGCCGTCGTCGAGCGCCATCCGCCCGACCTTCCGCTCGACGGTGACGCCCGGATAATTGCCGACCTTCTGGCGGGCGCCGGTCAGCGCATTGAACAAGGCGGACTTGCCGGCATTGGGATTGCCGACCAACGCGACCATGGATGCGGGGTTCATGCCGGCTCTACGATGACCGAGGCCGCCACGCCCCGCCGCAGTGCGACGATCATGCGGCCGACGCGACAGGCCAGCGGCCCCTTGAGCGCGCCACGGTGCAGCGCCTCGATCATGACGCCGTCGTCGAAGCCGAGCTCGCGCAGCCGCCGTGCCTCACGCGGGGAAAGGCCATCCCAGTCGATCGACGCGATGCGCGATTCCTGGCGGAGCGGAAGCTGGTCGAGACGCACGCTATGGCCTTAAAAATGTTCGTGCGACTTATTAGCAATAAGCGCGCCCGCGCGCCAGCCCCAAGATTATTTGCTTATATTTGAAGGATTTTTCGGGGAAGTCGCGCGCCACAGCCCGTTGCGCGGCGATTGGACATGGCGGCGTGTCGCTATGTGCGGCTCGCCACGATCGCGGCGTCACTCGCCAATTTGTCGGCGCGTTCGTTCTCGGGATGGCCGGCATGGCCTTTCACCCATTCCCACCGGATGCGGTGGGGTGCGGCGGCGGCAATCAGTTCCTGCCAGAGATCGGCATTCTTGACCGGTTGCCTCGCGGCGGTCCGCCATCCGTTGCGCTGCCAGCCGGCGAGCCATTTGGTCAGCCCATCGATCACGTAGCGGCTGTCGGTCGAGAGCACGACCTTGCAGGGGCGTTTCAGCGCTTCGAGGCCCTTGATCGCGGCGGTCAGCTCCATCCGGTTGTTGGTGGTGAGCTTTTCGCCGCCCGAAAGCTCCCTTTCCTTGTCGCCGGCACGGATCACCACGCCCCAGCCGCCCGGCCCGGGATTGCCCTTGCACGCGCCATCGGTCGCCATGTGAACCAACGTCAGTTCGCTCACAGGCCGAGCATCTCCGGCGCGGCGTCGCGGTAGAAATCGAGCCGCCGCAGGAAGGCGAGCGGATCCTTGCGTGTCACCATCGCGTCAGCCGGAGTGTTGAGCCAGTCCCAGGCGCGGGTGAGCATGAAACGCAGGCAGGAGCCGCGTGCGAGGGCGGGGAAAGCGGCGCGTTCTTCATCCGACAGACCGAATGTCTCGGCATAACCCGCGATCAGCGCCTCGCCGCATGCGGCACGATAGCCGGTGCCGTCATTCTCGAAACACCAGGCGCTGTGCGTCACCGCGACGTCCCAGGCGCGTATGTCGGAGCAGGCAAAATAGAAATCGATGATGCCGGTCACGCTCGCGCCGCGCATCAGCACATTGTCGGGAAAGAGATCGGCGTGGATTACCGAACGGACCAGATTCGACGGCCAGTGCTGGTCGAGCCAAGCCAGCTCATCGGCGACGCGCCGACCCAGGCCAGGCGAAATCCGGTCGAGATCCTCTCCGCAGCGTGCCGCGAGCGCGTGCCAGCCGGCAAGGCCCAGCGTGTTGGGGCGCTCGCATGTGAAATCGGCAAGCGCGGCATGCATCCGCCCGAGCGCGATGCCCGTGGAGCGGGCCTGCGCGGGCGTCGGATGACTCACCGAAACGCCAGGCAGGAATTCGATCAGGCAGGCGGGACGGCCCGCTACTTCGCGTATCTGGCGGCCCGCGCGGTCGCGGATCGCGCGCGGCACCGGCAGGCCCTTATCCGCAAGATGATCGAGCAACGCCATGAAGAAGGGCAGGTCCGCGCTATCGACGCGCTTTTCGTAGAGCGTCAGGATGAAGCGATTGTCGGTCGTGTCGACCAGGTAATTGCTATTCTCGACACCCTCGGCGATCCCTTTGACGGAGACCAGGCTTCCCACGTCATAATCGTCGAGCAGCGCCGACAGCGCCTCCGCCGATACCTGGGTGTAGACCGCCATTGCCCCCTTCCGTTTCGCTCAGGCGGCGGCCACTGCACGCGGCAGCTTGAAGGTCATCGCTTCTTTCGGCGCGTCGATCTCATGTTCACTGAGCTCGAAATGACAGGCCAGACGCTCGATCAGTTCACGCACCAGGATTTCCGGCGCGGATGCGCCCGCGCTGATCCCGAGCGTGCGCACGCCCTCCAGCCAACTCAGATCGAGCGCCTGGGCGCATTCGATCAGTTTGGCGCGCGTGCCGGCACGCTCCGCGACCTCGACCAGCCGCACGGAGTTGGAGGAGTTGGATGCACCCAGCACCAGAATAGCATCGGATTGCGCGGCGATGTGCTTGATCGCGAGCTGGCGGTTCGAGGTCGCGTAACAGATATCCTCGCCGCGCGGACCCTGTATCAGGGGAAAACGGCGCTTCAACGTCGCCACCATCTGCGCGGTGTCGTCGACCGACAGCGTGGTCTGGGTGAGGAATGCCAGGTTGGATGGGGTCGTGGGCGCCACCGTTTCCGCGTCCGCATTGGTCTCGATCAGCGTCATCGTACCCGGCGGGATCTGACCGAACGTGCCGACCACCTCCGGATGGCCGCGATGCCCGATGAATATGATATGCTTGCCCGCTTCGACCAGCCGCTCGGCCTGGCGATGTACTTTGGAGACGAGCGGGCAGGTGGCATCGATATAATCGAGCCCGCGCTCGGCTGCCTTGTGCGGCACCGCCTTGGGTACGCCGTGCGCGGAGAAGACCACCGGCACGCCATCGGGCACCTCGTCCAGCTCCTCGACGAAAACCGCCCCCTTGGCCCTGAGTGCCTCCACCACATGGCGGTTGTGCACGATTTCGTGGCGGACATAGACGGGCGCACCGAACTTCTCGATCGACAGCTCGACGATCCGGATCGCGCGATCGACGCCCGCGCAAAAGCCACGCGGCGCGGCGATCAGGAGATCGAGCGGCGGCTTGTCTGATTGGGGGGCGGCGGCTCCGTCCATCGCGTTCCTCTAAGCGATTGCTTGCCCCCGCGATAGCCGCTTCCTATGAGTGCCCGCCTTATCGTCGGTCCGCCTTAGGATATGCCCTTGATCCGTCGCCTTCTCCCCGCACTTGCCCTGCTCCCGATTCTGGCGAGCTGCTCCAAGGAGGACGATTTCGACGTCAGCGGTGGCCTGAATGTCGTGCGTTCGACCTGTCCGGCGGTCGCCGTGCCCGCTTATACGGGCGACGTCAGCCTGTTCAGCCCGCCCGAGAGCCAGGATGCGCGCGCGCTCGACGTGACGGCCTCGATCACCAATCTGCGCACCACCTGCGATCAGAGCGGCGCCATCGTCCACACCAAGGTGACGTTCGACGTGGTCGCTCGCCGCGCCAGCCCGAACGGCGCGCGCGATCTGGTGCTGCCCTATTTCGCGACCGTGATGCGCGCTGGCACCAAGGTCATGTCGAAGCAGGAAAGCCAGGTGCTCATCCACTTTGCCGATGGCCAATATCGCGCGACCGGCACCGCCGGCGCGGGTGCCGACATCCAGAAGAGTCTGGCGACTTTGCCCTCGATCGCGCAGGCGCGCCTGCATCGGAAGCGCAAGGCATCGGATGCCGACGCCTCGGTCGATCCGCTCGCCGATCCCCGCATCAAGGCCGCGATCAACGAGGCCAATTTCGAGCTGCTGGTCGGCTTCCAGCTGACCGACGAGCAGCTCAAATATAACGCCACGCGGTAACCGCCATCCCTTCCGCAGGCGCGTCCACAAGCTCCACTGGAGCCAGCCATGCGCCTGCGGCTTAAAGACGTCCTCCTAACGTGTCGCTCGCCGATGCGCGCCCGATAGGCGTCAGCCCGTGACGGGGCGGAAGTCGCGTCGAAATGTGGCGGCCCGAATCCGCGTATAATGCGCGCCTTCGAAATCGTAGAAGACGAAGCTGTTGAGATAATAACGATCACCCTTGGCCATCGGCCGCACCGCGAAAGCCGGGGCATCCTCAACCGCGAGGAATTCGGATTCGATCTCCGCCGCGAGCGTTTGCGCTTCGGAGAAGCATTGGACGATCTCAATCGTGCGACGCGTCTGCCGTTTCGCCTGACCGTAGAAGCGGATGATGGCGTCGCGTCCGTTGAGTTCGGTCCCGTTGCCGATCACCAGTCGGATGTCGGGCGCATAATAACCCGCCAGTGCCTCCCAGTCGGCGGCATTGAAGGCCCGGATATAAGCGCGGAACCGAGCTTCGGGCGTCACGCCGCATCGCCCCCTGGCGGCGAGAAGCGTGCGGTGCGGATGCGGGTGAAGCGGCCGTCGTCAATGTCATACATGGCGAAGCTCACGCGCACCCGCGTATCGCCCGCCAGTATCGGACCGGTCGGCATGTCCGGCCAGTCGCGCAGTGCCAGCAATGTGGTGTGCAGTTCCGCGGCGATCCGGCTGCCGTCGGGCGCGCCGACAAAGCTGATCAGCTCGATCCGCTCGTGCAGATAGGTGCGGACTTCGTGGTAGAAAGCGAGCACCGCCTCGCGACCGACGAGCCGCGCCGCCTGTCCGTGAAAGAGGATATCGGCGGCATAATAATCGCCGAAAGCCGGGAAGTCGGCGCGGTTGAAGGCGGCAAGATAGGCTTCGAACCAGGGGCGTAGGCCGATGGCTCCGGCGCTCACGCCCTATCCTCTCCCGCCACGTAGAAATCCTGGCGCAGCGTACGTGACGCGATCAGGAAGCAGATCGAGGCGAGGAAGAACACGCAGACCGATGCGACCAGTGCCGATTTGATGCCATAGGTGGCCGCGACCGCGCAGGGATCGTCGATCGCCTTCGCGGCCGCCAGCGCTGCCTTGCCGCCCCGGCACATGCCCAGATAGTCGCCGCCCGCGAACACCGATTGCGCAAAATGGTCGCTCATCCAGCCAACCGCGGCGGGGCCGAGGCCCGACCCGAAGATCGTGTAACAGATCGCGAACAAGGCCGCCCCGGTCGCGCGCATGCGCGGTTCGAGCAGGTTCTGGATCATAGCGAGGGTGGGGCCATAATAGCTCAGGAGTGCCGCCCCCGAGATACACAGCATCACCGAACCCCAGAGGATCGACGGAGTGTTGAACGCGACCCAATAGAGCATGGGCGCGATTGCGAGCGCGATGGCCGGACCCCAGGCGGGCCAGCGTCGGTCACCGCGCTGCGACAGCCAATCGGTGCCGAACGAACCGATCAGCAATCCGCAACCGAGCGCGATCGCCGAGATCGTTCCGTAAAGCGCGCCCGCTTGTTGTACCGGCAGCTGGTAGATGCGCGCGAGATAAACGGCGAGGAATTGCGAGATGGCGGTCATGCCGAAGCCCGCGAGCGCTCCGCCGAGGATAACGAACAACAGCCCGCGCTTGCGCCCGACGACGCGCAGGAAGGCGCCGAAGTTGGGCAATGGCGTCGGCTCGCGCGGCGCATTATCCGCAAGCCCCCGCCGTGGTTCCCGCAGCAAGAGCAGCACGAGCAGACCGACGATCAGCCCGGGAATACCCAACGCGAAGAAGGCTGCACGCCATCCCCAATGGGCCGCCACGACGCCTCCCAGCGTGGCGCCGAAGAATGTGCCTACCGGCGTTCCGAGCAGGATCAACGACATGGCCGATGCCCGCCGTTCGCGCGGGAAATGATCGCTGACCAGCGAGAAGGTCGCCGGTTGGGCTCCGGCCTCGCCCATGCCGACGCCGACCCGGCACAGCAGCAGCTGCATGAAGCTTCCGATGAATCCGCAGGCGGTCGTCATCAGCGACCAAAACAGGATCGCCGCCGACAGGATCTTTACGCGCGAATATCGCTCGGCAAGGCGGCCGATCGGCAGCCCGAGCAGCGCATAGAGCAAGGCGAAAGCGACGCCTTGCAGGATGCCGAGCTGGAAATCGCTGAGCGCCAGGCTGTGCTTGATCGGCTGGGCGAGGACGGCAAGCACCGACCGATCCGCGAAATTGAAGGTCGCGACCAGGAAGGACATGCCGACGAAGAGGCGTTTGTAGCCGGCCGACAGCAGGCGCTCGTCATCGTCTTGCAAAGGCCCGATCCTCTCCATCCCCGCGCTTCGGCGCCATTCCCGGTCCGGGATATCGTGCCATGACGCCTGTGACTCCGTCGCCCTCCGGCGATCTTGAGCGGCTGTTTTGTGAGTTGTGCCTTAGAGTTGATGATTAATCAATATGTCGCTATCGGTTCCGTCGTAACGGCCGGCGCGCGCTCGTGCGGACCAGCCAAAAGGCGGTGAAGAGCGAATGACCCACAAACTCGAAACCGGCGGTGGCCGTGGCTATTTGCGCATCGCCACCGAAGAGGCCTTCGCCACCCGCGAGCAAATCGATGGCTTCCTACGGCTGATCCGCGAGGGACGTGCGGACAAGGGCGTCACCTCGCTGTGGAGCTATTACGGCCAGTCGCCTTCGGAACGCGCGACGGCGATCCTCGAGCGATTGCTCGATCTTGGCGACCGCCGCATCGCCGACATGGACGCGACTGGAATCGACGTCGCGGTGCTGGCGCTCACTTCGCCCGGCGGGCAGCCGTTCGAGGCGGAGGAGGCGAAGGGGATCGTCCGCCGCGCCAATGACCAACTCGCCGCCGCAGTGGAGCGATATCCGACGCGCTATGTCGGGCTCACCAGCATCGTTCCGCAGGATCCCGAATGGTCGGTCGAGGAGATCCGTCGCGGTGCGCGGGAGCTCGGCTTCAAGGGCGTGATGGTCAACAGCCACACGCAGGGTCATTATCTCGACGAGCCCGGCTTCGATCCGATCTTCCGCGCTCTCGCGGAGGTCGGTCAGCCGCTCTACGTCCACCCGCAAACGCCCCCGGATAACATGATCGATCCGTTGCTTGAGGCGGGGCTCGACGGCGCGATCTACGGTTTTGGGGTCGAGACGGGAATGCATCTGCTCCGGCTGATGACGACGGGCATCTTCGACCGCTATCCCGATTTGCAGATCATCGCCGGACATGGCTGCGAGGCCTTGCCCTTCTGGCTGTATCGGCTCGATTACATGCACCAGGGTGCGGTCCGCTCGCAGCGCTACGAACGGCTGAAGCCGCTGAAGAAGGGCCTGGTCGATTGCATGCGCGAGAATGTCCTCGCGACCACCAGCGGCCTGCCATCGCCCCCCTCGATCAAGCTCTGCATCGAGGTGATGGGAGAGGATCGCGTGATGTACGCGATGGACTATCCCTACCAGTTCGTGGCGGACGAGGTACGCACGCACGACAATCTCGATCTGCCGCCGGCGACGTTGCGCAAGCTGATGCAGACCAACGCGGAGCGCGTGTTCGGCCTTACGGCGGGGTAGGCTCCGGGCTTTAAGTTGACGCAAGCTCCCTCTCCCCGCCGGGGAGAGGGTTGGGGTGAGGGGGAGCGAGCCGCGCGAGCGCCTGACCTCAAAGTGGGCCACCCTCACCCAACCCTCTCCCTCAAAGGGAGAGGGCTTTCATAGCTAATCTGCCCAATGAAAGCGGGTCCGGGCATCACGCCGCCCCGGCGGGCACCCAATTGCCATGCAGGCCGAAACGCATCCGCACCGGAATGCGCACGCTCGCGATGGGACCCTTGGCGATTTCGGTCGCGTCGAATAGCAGCAGGTCGCTCGCGCGTTCCTCCAGCCGATTGCAGATCTGGACGATCCAGCCGTCACCTTCGGGTGCGTCCGGCCCACGCGGGATGAAGCACGGTTCCTGCAGGCTGGAGACGGGACCGCACCACCAGCTCTGCTCGGTCCCGGTCTTGTGATCGATCATCCCGAGCGTGTTCATCACCGCGCCGCCCGCGCTGCCGCCCTTGAGCTCGACGGGCTTCGACATGTCGATCACCAATAGCCAGCCGTAGCGATAGGGCAGGCCCTGAAAGCGGTCGTCGATCCGAGGAAACTCGCCGGCCATGTTGGTCAGCCGCGTCTTGCTTTCGAATTCGTCCGAGTTGGACGCCATGTTCACCGTCCAGCGCGTCAGAAAGCTGGCGGCTTCCATCGGATTGAACGGGGCACCATGCACGTCGGGAAAGAAGGGGAACATATTGTTCTTGGCGACGGGCGTGTCGAAATGGATGCGGTCGCCCTCCTGGAAGGCGTTCATCACATGGCTGGCGAAGCAGTTGTCGGTGGTGAACCAGCGTATGTCCGCGGCGGTCGCGCCTTCGCGGCGAGGCAGCACGCCCAGATGGACAGGAAGCGTGGTGTCGAACCCGAAATGCGGTTTGCCTTCCGCCATCCGCTCCCAGCTTCCAGTGATCGGCACGACGTGGAACAAAGCATAATCGCGCGTGACCGCGAAATCGTGCATCATGCAATAATAGGGATTTTCGAACCAGATCTCGCGCTTCAGCGTACCGTCTGGCGCGACTTCATAATAAGTCATGTCGCGCGTGCAGATGCCCTTGGAGGCATAGCCAAAGCCGATCATGTCGCCCGTCTCCGGGTCGATCTTGGGATGAGCGGTGAATGTCTCGCCCGTCATGCGGCCGCCGAAATCGGTATAGCCGATCGTCTCCAGCGTCTCCGGTTCCATCACCAGGGCAGGACTGTCCTCCTTGAGCGCATAGAGCCGCCCGCCATGGTGGAAGATGTTGGTGTTCGCCGTGCCGCGGATCGTACCCTTGGCGGCCGGATCGTCCGTCAGCGGATTGCGATAGGCGCCGAACAAGGATCGGCCTGCCGCATGTTCGAGCTTCCATTTATCGGTTCGCGCCCAACGCTGGCGGAAACAGACCCGGCCGTCCGCAAAGCTGAACATGGTGATCATGCCGTCGCCGTTGAACGGAATGTCGTTGCCGAGCAGCGGCGGAAACTGGGGGTCGGGCTGCACGCGATAGAAAGCGCCGCGTATCTCCGGCGGGATCGTGCCTTCGACCGCGAGATCGAAGGCATCACCCTCGATCCGCGACGGCGTGTTGAATCCGGTGAAAGCGGGCGTGTCCGGGAAACGGCTCATATCTGTCCTCTCTCCAACGCATCGCTCTCACGCGTCGGCGCATGATCGAAGCTTACGCTCCAGATTGCCTAGCATTTATTGATAAATCAACTAATGCTGTACCGCATGAAGACAGTCCGCGACGTCACCATCGCGCTTCTGCGCAGCCTCGGCATGACCCGGGTGTTCGGCAATCCCGGATCGACCGAGCTGCCGCTGTTCCGCGACTTTCCGCCTGATTTCGATTATGTGCTCGGCCTTCAGGAGGCCACCGTGCTGGCGATGGCCGACGGCCATGCGCAGGCGACGCGCAATGCGGCCTTGGTCAATCTCCACAGCTCGGCGGGAGTCGGGCATGCGCTCGGAAACCTGTTTACGGCCTATAAGAATCAGGCACCTCTGGTCGTTACCGCCGGCCAGCAGGCGCGCTCGATCCTGCCCTACGAGCCGTTCCTCTACGCCGAGCGTCCGACGGAATTCCCGCGCCCGTTCGTCAAATGGGCGTGCGAGCCGGCGCGCGCGGCCGATGTGCCGCAGGCGATCGCGCGCGCTTATCGTGTCGCCATGACGCCGCCGTTTGGGCCCTGCTTCGTGTCCGTGCCGGTCGACGATTGGGATCGGCCCGGCGAGCCCATCGAACCGCGTAGGCTGGCGACGCGCAACCCGGGCGACCGCGCCGCGCTCGATCAGCTGGCGGCGGAGCTTCGCGCCGCGAAGGCTCCCGCGCTCGTGCTCGGCGCCGGCGTGGCGCGCGACCGGGGTTGGGATGCGGCGGTCGCGCTCGCCGAGGCGCAGCATGCGTGCGTCTATGTCGCGCCTTTCGCCGCGCGTAACGTCTTCCCTGAGGGACATCCTTTATTCCATGGATTCCTGAAGGCGAGCCGCGGCGAGATCGTCAGTGGGCTCGCCCACCACGATCTGGTGATCGTCGTCGGGGGACCGTTGAACCTGTATCATACCGAAGCATCGGGCCCCCACCTTCCCGAGCGCACGATATCGTGGATCATCGACGACAATCCCACGATGCTGAGCTGGGCACCGTCGGGCAATGCGATCCTCGCCGACAGCGGGATGGCGCTGACCTATCTTGCCGAGGCGGCGGGCAAGTCTCAGCGGCCGATGCCTCGCAGGCCGGAACGATCGGCGTCGCCGTCCAAGGGAATGAACGACCGGCTGGTCATGGCGCGAATCGCCGCACTGCGGCCCGAGGGCGCGATCATCGTCGAGGAGGCGCCTTCGAGCCGGGGCGCGATGCAGGAACTGTTGCCGATGCTTGCGCCGGACAGCTTCTATACGACGGCAAGCGGCGGACTTGGCTATGCGCTGCCGGCGGCGGTGGGGATTGCGCTGGCGCGCCGGGGCGAGCGCGTGATCGCGCTGCTGGGCGACGGATCGGCGATGTATTCGATCCAGGCCTTGTTCAGCGCCGCGCGTGCCGCCGTGCCGCTGAGCGTGCTCGTCATCGTCAACCGGCGCTACGAAGCGCTCGAAAATTTCGGGCGCCATTTCGGGCTGGAACGGGTCGAGGGCACCGATCTATCGGGGATCGACTTTTGCGCGATCGGGCAGGGGCACGGCGTAGCATCGCGCCGCGCGGAAACGCCCCATGAGCTCGATGCGGCGCTCGCCTGGTCGTTTGCCCAAACCGGGCCGACGCTCGTCGAAATCATTGTTCCCTGACGAGCGGACCGAGGGGCTGGTGCAGATCTCGGTTGCGGTCGTGGGGGCAGGGGCGATGGGTTGCCTGTTCGCTGCGCGAATGGCGGAAGCCGGCGCTAGGGTAACGGTGATCGATGTCGATCCGCTTCGGCTGGACGCGATCCGCAGCCAGGGGATCATGCTGACCGATGATGCGGGCACACGGGCGGTTCGCGTGGAAGCCGCCCTGGCCCGGCATTTTCCCGGGCCCGTCGATCTTCTGCTGCTTTTTACCAAGGGGATGCATAGCGCCGCGGCAATCGCCTCGGTCGTACATCTGCAGAACCACGGCCCTGTCGCGCTGACGCTGCAAAATGGGATCGGTAATGCCGAACAGCTGGCCGCCGTCTTTGGTGCGAATCGCGTGCTGATGGGCACCGCGCTTATCCCCGCCGATCTCACCAATCCCTGCGCGGTCGAGACGCACGGTTTTGCCAGCCTTCAGCTCGGCGCCTTTGCCGGTGCCGCCATTGGGACCGTGGATCGCATCGCCGATCTGCTGGAACGGTCAGGCTTCGAGGTTCATCGGCACAGCGACATTCTCCATGCGGTTTGGCAGAAGCTGGCCTTCAACGCCGCCTTGAACGCCATCGGCATGGTCTGTGCGGTACCGAATGCCGGGCTCGACAACCCGGCGGGGCGCCGCATCGCGATCGCTGTGGTCGAGGAGACGATCGCCGTAGCGACATCGAAGGGGCTAACCCTCGACCGCGATCACATCCTGACGAATATCGACGCGGCGCTACGCGAGCATGGCGGCCACAAAGCTTCGATGCTTCAGGATCGCGAAGCCGGTCGGCCGAGCGAGATCGAAACGATCAACGGGGCGATTGCCGCCGAAGGAAAGCGAGCAGGCGTGGCGACGCCAGTATGCGATACGCTCGCCGATCTGGTCCGGATCGTCGAAGCAGCGGCGGCGAAACGAGCGCCAGCCTAGAGATCGAACATGTGCGGCGCGCTCTCGACGACCCGGCGGGTGACCTTTTCCAGCGAGGCATTCAGCGCCACGCGTTCGGCGTCGCTCAGGTCGGTCAGCCATTGCTCGTAGAATTTGCCGCGCTCGCCACGAATGGCGGCGTGGACGGCCTTGCCCGCTTCGGTCAGCGAAACGAGGCTGCTCTTGCGGTTGCGGGGGTTGGCCTCGCGCTGCACGAGGCCGCATTTCTCCAGCGATCCGACCGCACGGCTGACCTCCGCCCGGTCCGAATAGGCGACGCTCGCCACCTCCGCGGCGCTGCACTTTCCGATCATTTGAACATGCGTGAGCACACGCCATTCGGCGAGCGAGAGCTGTGCCGTATCCCGGACGTGCTGCGCCGTAACCCGATCGATCATCTTGCCCAACAAAAGGATACGATAAGGAATGTGCGAGGGACCGAATTCGAACGGCTGTTTGCCGGGCTTGGCCTCGGTCGGTGTGCCCGCGGGGAGAGTCTTCTGCTGCATCGCGATTTTGTAGCCGCCAAGATCCCGGTTGTCTTCCCGGCGCAGCATGATAGCGGCAGAGTGTTGACAAATCAACAATTCCCGCCTTTACCCGCTCTTCATGAGCGGACACCATCCTTTCGCGCCGGGGCTAGAATACGCCTTCACCATCTCGATTACGCTGTCGAGGCCCTATTGGGTCAAGCCAGGTGCGCGCGGTGATACGCGCGCGGCAATCTATGCGGCGCAGGGGACGATCGAGGGGCCGCGCCTCAATGGTCGCGTGGTACCCATGTCCGGTGGCGATTTCCCTTTGTCGCGGCCTAATGGGGTGATCGATTTCGACGCGCGCTATCTGCTCGAAGCGGACGATGGCGCGATCATCTATCTCGAAAATCGAGGGTTCCGCTGGGCGCGCAGTCCGGAGATCGCCGAAAGGATGCGCCGCAACGAGCCGGTCGCGTTCGAGGATTATTATATGCGCGTGACGCCGCGCTTCGATGCGCCGGCGGGCCCACACGAATGGATGTCGCAACATGTGTTCGTCGGCGTCGCGGAGAAGGTGCCGAACGCCAACCGGATCCATTATTTCGTCGTCTTATAAGGAGGCGTGATGCGTTTTCAGCCGCTGATGCGTGCGGGGAGCGACCCCTTCAGTCACCCCACCAAGCCGCCGCTGCCGCCGGCCGATTATGCCTGCCGGACCGAGCGCGGGCTGACGATCGAACGCAATTGCCGCATTCCCCTCCGCGATGGCGTGGAGATATATTGCGATCTCTATCGCCCAGAGGGCGCGACATCGAACGTGCCGCTGCTGCTGGCGTGGGGCCCCTACGGCAAGCATGCGCTCACCAACCGCGTCTTCTGGCCGCGCTCCGGCGTGGATCCCGAATGGCTGTCGGATCTGACCCCGTTCGAGGCGCCCGACCCGGTCTGGTGGGGCGGTCACGGCTATGGGGTGGCGGTTGTCGATCCGCGCGGTGCCTGGCTGTCGGGTGGCGATTTCCACCACAACGGTATCCAGGAGGCCGAAGATTGCGCCGACGCGATCGAATGGCTCGGCGGCCTGCCCTGGTCGAACGGCCGCGTCGGAATGACGGGCGTGTCCTACCTGGCAGGCATCCAATATCTGGTCGCGCCGCTGCGTCCGGGCCCGCTCGCCGCACTCAATCCGTGGGAAGGCTTTTCGGACTGGTATCGCGAATTCGCCTATCATGGCGGTATATTGGAGACGAGCTTCCTGCCGCGCGCCTGCGACAATATCCAATGGTCGCTCAACCGTACCGAGGATAGCTGGGCCAATATCACCGCGCATCCGCTGATCGACGATTATTGGCGGTCGAAGGAGCTCGATCTGGAGGCGATACGCCAGCCCGCTTATGTCGTCGCGAGCTGGTCCGATCAGGGGCTCCATCTGCGCGGCACGATCGAGGCGTGGCGCCGGATGGGATCGGCCGAGAAATGGCTCGAAATCCACGGCCAGAAAAAATGGGCACATTATTACCGGCCGGAGAGCCGCGCGCGCCAGCTCGCCTTCTTCGACCATTATATGCGCGACCGGCCCACCGCGCTCGCGGCCTGGCCGAGGGTGCGGATCGAGGTGCGCGAACGTCATGGCGTGGCCGAGGAGCGCGCGGAGAATGAATGGCCGCTCGCGCGCACGGACTATCGCCGGCTCGCGCTCGATGCGGCGAGCGGCAGGATGGCCGGCGGCGTTTCGACCCAAAGCGAAGCCCGCTATCCGGCGCGCGACGGCAGCGTGACTTTCGACCACATCTTTACCGCAGCGACCGAGATCAGCGGGTATGCGAGCGTGAAACTGTGGGTCCAAGCCGACGGCAGCGACGACATGGACCTGTTCGTCGCGCTGCAGAAGATCGACACGGCGGGTGAGCCCGTGGGCTTCACCTTCTACGCCTTCTACGAAAACGGGCCCATTGCGCTTGGCTGGCTGCGCGCCAGTCACCGCGCGCTCGACCCCGAACGTTCGCGCCCCGAACGGCCGGTCCATCCGCACACCGAGGAAGCTCCGCTCGCGCCCGGCGAATGCGTGCCGGTGGAAATCGAGATCTGGCCCTTCTCGGTCCGCTTCGCCGCGGGCGAGACATTGCGGCTGATCGTCGCGGGATCGGATATCTATCGCAAGGAGGAAGGCGCGATGCTGCCTTTCCCGCTGCACGAGCAGACCCGGAACGCAGGCACGCACATCATCCGCACCGGGGGTGCGTTCGATTCCGCGATCCTGCTTCCCATCGTCCCACCAAAGGATTCCGTCGTATGACAGCAGCGGACTGCACACTGGAGCATGTCTTCGATATCGAAGTGCTGTTCGGCGCCGACCGGCACATTTTCGGTCCACTGCCCGGCGGCGGCAGTCAGGGCTATACGCCCGCGATCGGCGGTACGATCAGCGGACCGCGACTTTCGGGCCGCGTGATTCCACACAGCGGCGCCGATTATGCCTTGGTTCGCGACGACGGCACGATCGAACTCAGTGCGCATTATATGCTCGAGGCTGACGACGGCACGAGCATCTATATCCAGAATCGCGGCTATCTCGTGCGTGCCGCCGCCGGCAGCGGCCAGCCATCCTATTTCCGCCTGACGCCCTATTTCCGCGTGCCGGCGGGGCCGCACGACTGGCTTTCGCGCACGGTTATCGTGGGCGGAGGCGAGCGGCGGACCAACCCCGACCGATCGCTGTTCCGCTATTACGCGGTGGTCTGATCATAGGCGGCAGTGCTGAATGCCGCCGCCCGTGCGAATTTGAGGCGCGCCGGCTTTACGTTATTGTCGCGCGATGAGCTCGACTGGACCCAAGGTGCCGCGCGGTGCCGCCGACAGGCTCGCTTACCTCCTCAAGCTGGTCGCGGCGGGACCGCCGCAGTTCACGCTCGGCGAATTGGCGGCCGACGCCGAACTTCCGGCAAGCTCGGTACACCGCCTGCTTCAGGCGCTGGTGCGATCGGGCCTGGTCGAGCGCGGGCAGGGGCAGACCTACCGGCCCGGGCGCGAACTGCATCGGCTGGCGTCGCAGCTCGTGGCGCGGTTCGATTTGATCCGTTGCGCACGGCCATTGCTCGAAAGCCTGGTGGCGCAATGGCACGAGACGGCGGTCTTGTGCACCTACAGTCCGGCGCTGCGCGCCGCGATCATCGCGGACGTGGTGATGACTCGCCACCCGCTTCGTTTCGCGGTCGAGCGCGGCGGCGAGATCCAGTTGCCTTGGGGATCGCTCGGCCATGCGATCCTTGCCTTCCTGCCGCAGGGCGACGCGGAAGCGATCATGCGCGAGGCCACGGTAGGCCCATTGAGCGGTCGCCCCCGTTCGTCGCGAATCGAGATGGAGGCGGAGCTGCGGCATATCCGCGAACGCGGCTTCGCCCGCTACTTCGATCCACGCTATGACATCGCCGGTATCGCGGCACCCGTTTTCGGAACCTTCGGTGAGATTTTGGGATGCCTTGGCGTGACCATGCCGTCCAAGCGATACCAGCTCCATCTCGAGGATGACCTTGCCGCCGCGGTGCGCGAATCCGCCGCCGCGCTGAGCGAAATGGCCGCGATCTCGCACAGTTGATCGGACGCCGTTCCTGCCCCCGGACATTGCCGCGCCGCGCCGAGAATTCCGTATTCTGGAATTGAACTTTCGGTAATTGGAATTGCCTTGACAGTTGATTGTTCAACATGTCCACTTCGGTTCTCGCGATGTCGCAAAGGCACGCACCGAACCCTGGGGGGGACGCACAATGGCAATCCGATTCACTTCGCTCCATGCCGCTACTTCGATCCTCGCGCTTGCCGGCGCGCTGTCCGCCGCCTCGCCGGTGATAGCGCAGGACAAAGGCAAGCAGCAGGACGCGACAGCGCAACCCGACCAAGAGGTCGTCGTCACCGCACAGTTCCGTGCACAGCGGCTGCAGGATACGCCGCTGGCGATCACCGCCGTAACCGGGAGCATGCTCGAGGCGCGCGGCCAGACGAGCATCGCCGATATCGGCAACCAGGCGCCCAACGTGACGTTGCGCCAGGCGCCCGCGACTTATGGTCCGGCGGTGGTCGCCTATATCCGCGGCGTCGGCCAACGCGACACCAGCTTCGCGCTCGAACCGGGCGTCGGCCTGTATATCGACGATGTCTATCTGCCGACGATGCACGGCTCGCTGCTCGACCTGATCGATCTGGATCGCGTCGAGATCCTGCGCGGCCCTCAGGGAACGCTCGCAGGCCAGAATTCGATCGGCGGCGCGATCAAGCTCTATTCGAAGAAGCCGGACGGCAATGGCGGGGGCTATCTGCAGGCCACCTATGGCAGCTTCAACCGCGTCGAACTGCGCGGCGCGGCCAATTTTACGGTCGTTCCCAACCAGTTGTTCGCACGCATCTCCGGGACGGCGGTGCACAAGGACGGTTACGTCACGCGGTACGACTTCGCCTGCTCACATCCGGGCACGGCGATCCCGTCCGCAATCACCAACAGCAAGGGCTGCAAGCTCGGGACAGAGGGCGGCAAGGATTATGTCGCGGGGCGGATCGCGCTGCGTTACCAGCCCAGCGACAAGGTCACGCTCGATATTGTCGGCGATATCACCCAGGATAATAGCGAAGCCGGCCCGACGACGTTGCTCTACGTCGGCCAAAACGCCAATCCGGGCGCGATGAACACCGGCTCCGCCACGACGGGGCCATCCGCGGCAGCCTATGTGATGAACGGCGTCCGCTATGGTACCGCCACGGGATCCCAGTTCATCAGTTATTCGCCGTTCGGCAATTTCGCGCAGGACACGTACAGCCATAGCCCGTACGCCAGCTACGAAACCTATCTGGAAAACGCTCCGCGCGATGGATCCGGGCCGTGGGCGGCGCCGATCAAGTCGGCGATCGATTCATGGGGTGTTTCGGGCAATCTGAAGGTCGATCTCTCGGAAGATTTCAACGTCACGTCGATCACGGCCTACCGCAAGTTCAACGGCGTCTATTCTTCCGCCGATGGCTCGCCCTTCTCGCCGACGCTGCAGGCGAACAGGATATTCAACCACCAGTTCAGCCAGGAAATCCGACTCAACGGCAAGATCGGGCCGACGTTCAACTTCACCGTCGGTGGTTATTATCTCCACAAAAACAGCGAGAATGTCTCGCGAGTCACGTTGCCGACGCTCAACTTCATCGAAGACAATCATATCCCCGCGACGACCAAGGCGGTCTTCGCCAATGCCGACTGGGAAGCGGTCGCCGGGCTCCATCTGGTCGGCGGCGTGCGCTACACCGATCTGAGCAAGTCCTTCATCTACGGACGCAAGGGCATCCCCGGATCGAACATCGGCGGCGCCACGCCGGCGGCGGTTGCGTCGCTGGACGGGCTGAAGGGCACCTTTTCCGGCGATCGCGTCGATTGGCGCGCCGTGCTCCAGTATCGCTGGTCCGATCAGCTGATGACCTATGTCCAGGTCTCGACCGGGTTCAAGGGCGGCGGCGTCAATCCCCGCCCCTTCTTCCCTGCCCAGGCGCTTGCTTTCGGGCCGGAAAAGCTGACCGCTTATGAAGGAGGGTTCAAGAGCGACTTCCTCGATCACAAGGTGCGGCTGAACGTCAGCGGCTTCCTCAACAAATATGACGATATTCTGGTGACGGTCGCGAGCTGTCCGTTACCGGGCGTGCCGGCGACACCCTGCGCCCTGCCGCTCAATGCGGGCAAGGCGGACGTGAAGGGCGGCGAAGCCGAGCTGACGTTGCACCCGGCTCGGGGCTTCTCGATTGACGCCTCGCTCGCGTATCTGAATTTCAAATATACCTCGATCTCGGCAGCGGCAGCGACCTCAGGGATCGGGCTTGAGGACAAGGGCCAGTATATCTCGCCCTGGCAGTGGAGCCTCGGCG
>Ga0207657_10001836_pt1 | contig 22933 bp, 22 predicted proteins | sample KBSC33metaG_FD_184316 | JGI IMG/M metagenome (GOLD analysis project Ga0207657, IMG submission 184316) | Corn rhizosphere microbial communities from Kellogg Biological Station, Michigan, USA - KBS C3-3 metaG (SPAdes) (version 2) | ecosystem: Host-associated > Plants > Roots > Rhizosphere > Soil ... | reverse complement strand
GGGGGCGCAGAATGCATGGGATTTCATGCGTCCCAATCTCTCCGGGATGATTTGCGGCTCTGCTTACAGGGCCTTGGCAGAAGTGCTGCGTGTCACGGAAAAGTCCGCCTCGATTCCATTCGTGGAGAACGAGCGGAAGAAGACACGGTATCAGGCCATCGCGCTGCGCCATCGGGTGGAGGCTGCGCTGGATGTGTGTCTGAAAGCCGCTAATGAATATGACCATGGGCGTATCTCTTCCATGCTTGGAAGCGCTGCCAAGGCGCTTGCCGCGACGGCGGCATTGAATGTGGCCGATTTCCTGATGAGTCTCCCGGAAGAGTATCTGCACATGCTGGAGCCGGGGTATCCGGATCGATACGTTCGCAATGCGCGCTCCTTCGACATTCTGGAAGGTACAGGGGAAATGCAGCGTTTGATGATTGCCCGTCAAGTCGCCGAACAACGGCCGACACGTTTTGCCGGCCTTCTTTCTCACCTCGCTGCGTCTCAAGCGCAACGGCATCCTCATCTCATGAAGGACGACTAACATGTACCTCACAATAGGATCACCTTATTTTCCGCCGGATCGCTTATCGATCGATGAATTGGCGGCACTGGAACGTTTCGTCAAAGATGCGCCTGCGCTCAAAGGCACGGATGGCTTTTCTTCCGTCCCCATCGGCAAGGACGGAGACAACATCGATTACGCCATCCGTGCGTGGCAGACGCTGCAGGAGACGGCTGGTTTCGATGTCTCCGGTGTGAATTCGGTATTCCTGCTGGGGCAAATGGAAGATGCAGGCTGGGAACGGATTCCCACCTTCCGCTTCTGCAGCGAGGCCAAACTCCGGCCTCATACGCGGGTTCTTCAATTGAAGTCGGGCAATGGCACGGCAACGATCAATGCAATGGAATTGGCTGCCGACGTCATCAAGGAGCGAGGGACGCACAGCATTGCGCTGGTGGCCTCGGAAAAGGTGAATACGAGATTCGTCCGGCGCAGAGTTGGCAGCCTGGTGTTTGGCGACGTTGCCATTGCGTGCCTGGCAACGAATGAACCGGTTACCGGCCGGGCGCTTACCGTAAAACTGATGGGCCGTCCGGTCGCATTGAGCGATCCCCGGTTTTTCGAGATACGGCCCGGCGGATTGAGTGGCGATGCCGATTACCTTGCATCGGTAAGAAAGCTTTCACATCAGGCGATCGAGATGGCGCTCGCCGAGGCAGATGTTTCACTCCAGGAGATCGGCTTCCTCTCCACGCAAAACATGAGCGAGCGCGTGTGCAGGCATATAGGAGAGGGCTTTCCTCTTCCCGGAAAGTCAGTCAGCGAAAGAGCGACGGTCGCGCATGCGCCTTGCGTCGATCTGCTGGCCAACCTGTCCATCGCATGGAGCGCAAACAGACTGCCACAAGGCTCTCGCGTTCTCCTGCTGTCTCTTGGCGTGGGGGTGAGTGTTGCAGCTTGCATTGTCGAGATATCGAACGAGGTAAGTCATGGTTAAGAAAATTCTGCTTTTCGTCTTTGCCGTGCTGATCGGCATGACGAACACAACCGTATCGGCTGATCAGGAATTCGCTCCTCGCGATGACCAATTGCAAAAGGCGATCCTCACTCTAAGGGATGCCGCCAATGACGGGGCGCGCCGCAATGAAGCGATCAGCTATCTGGAAAAGACATCGCATCGTTATCCTGCCGATCCCTATGTGGCGGTTCAGCTTGCCGGTGCATACGGCCTGCAAGCAAAGTTCGCCACCACGCGCGAAGCCAAGGCGGTTTGGGCGGCAAAGGCGGATGCCGTGTTAAACGACGTGATCTCCTCCCATCCGGATTACCTGCTTGCCCACGCCATACGCGGCGTGCACATGGCGATGTCGCCGCCATCGCTGGGATATGAGAAGCAGGCCGAGAAGGAGCTGCGCGGGGTCATCGATGCACGGCCTAACAAACCGACCGAAGACGATATGGAAGCTGCCGTGGTGAGTTACCTCTTTCTTGCGCGGCTTTACGACAGGCAGGCTAAATCATTGTCGGGCGATGCGCAGGCTGCAAAGCACAAGCAAGCAGAACAGTTACGTGCGGATTTGAAAACACGTTTTCCTAAACTCGATCTGAGCAAGGCAATCGCATCGTAATGAAGGTCATGTACAAAAACAAGCTTGCACGCCTGACCTTCTTCCTGTCCGTCACTGTGCTGACTTTTGCGCAAGTCGGCGACGCTCGCGCGGAGGAAGAACTGTCATGCTGTTCCTACGATTTGTGGATACGCAGTGTGGTCGACCGCGTCAAATTTTCGTCAAGCCCGCTTCTCAAGCCGTCAGACAGAGACGAATACGAGACATTCAGGCAGGCCCGCCTGGAACTGGCCGCCCGTTCGTCAGTCGAGTCTCCTTTGCGCTGGGTGTTTCGCGGATATGTGAGGACGTCCCAAGAGCTGGCATTGATGACATCGGAGAGCCCTGCGTTTATCAAGGTTCGTGAGGCCTCCGTCGATATTCCGGTGTGGGATGCGGACCTGACCGTAGGAAGAATCGTCGTCGGCAGCGGGACGCTGAAGATTCGCAATCTCGTCGATTTTCTGGATGAGATTTCCGTTCACACGGAGCGGCGCAGCGGCTTTCTTCCTGAAAGGCTTGAAAACCGGATAGGCACTGTCGGCATGCAATTCGGCTATTCGGGAAGCCTGGGAACGCTGCAAATAATGTGGGCGCCAAGTATTGGTTTAACAGACAGCAATTACGAAAGATTCACGCTGGTGCGCGCGGCGCCTTCTCTGGGGGATAACTCGGCGTCAGCCGAATTATCCGCATTTCAGTCGGATAACCGGCTTGTGTATGGATTTCAGGGCTCGGTATCGCCGGCAAAAGCATTTCAAGTCTATGGTGAGTTGAGTCATGACCGTCGCTGGCCGCTGCTGACAGCCAACGGAAACAGCGTCAGCCTGCAAAAGGAAAAGGCAACGCATATCGGGCTGGGCGTGGAGTATCAACCGCAGACATCGTGGTCGATTGCATTGGAGACGATCTATAACACGAAACCGATTAGCTCAAATGCCGTCTCGGACACGCTGGCATATTTAGCGTCTTCACCTGCTGCGGCTGCAAGAGCGACGGCGTTTTCCTTGCAAAACCTGTCGTTCGGTTTTTTGCAGAGGCTGTATTACGGAACATTGATACAGCGTGACTGGCGCGATCAGAAAGTATCGCTGACAGCGTCTTATTTTCGCGCGCAGGACGATGGAAGCGCGATCTCGACATTGCAGGCCAAATGGGACATCACCAAGCAAGTGCAGCTATCCGCTTTTGCCAAATACGTTTCCGTGCCTTCGGGTAGCGAGCTTGAATTTGCGGCAGAAAAAAAGCGTTTTGGCATTGCCGCCAACATTTTCCTCAAATAGTCGTCATGGAGGCGATTCTTGAAAATCGAACACATAAGTTATTGTTTGGGTGAGGAACAACGTTCCATCCGCGATTGGTGCGTTAGGAACAATAGCCCTGCCGCATTGCAGCAGCGATTTGCCGATTCGGGACTAGACAAGTATTTCGATCACGGCGACCGCAATATCGATGCGCTGGCGATTGGCGCGGTGAGCAAGCTGTTTCAGGATTCGGGTCTGTCCATGGAAGACATCGACATGATCGTGTATTTCCATACGCAACAGAGCAGCGTGCCGGGAGGCGGCCGCGATATTGGCAGCCTGTTGAACGATCATTTCAATGTTCGCTGTCAGTGTTTTTCGATCAGCCAGCAGAATTGCGTTTCTTCCCTGGTCGCGCTCGACTTTCTCCAGCGGTTGTTCAAGACGCAGCCTCATTTGCAAAGAGTGCTGTTAGTCGGCGCGGATGCCATCGGCATCGAGATGTTGCGAAACGTGAATGGCGGCGTGGGTTTTCATAGCGATGGAGGCGTGGCGTCAACGCTGGTTCGCGATGGAGAAAACAACAAGCTGCTTACGACCGAATTTTTGTCATTCGCCGAACACTATCGAGGCATGGACTCGCCGCCGGAACTGGCGGGCGTGCTCGACCGCCAATATTACCTTGCCACTCACAAGGTTATCTCGGCCACGTTGAAGAAAGCGGGAATTGCCGTTTCCGATCTGCGATGGATCTTTCCCCACAACGTCAACGTGCCCGGATGGAAGGCGATCGCCGCCGGCATCAAGCTGCCGGAGGATCGCGTATTCACGCGAAATATCAGAGAAAAATCGCATGTCTATGGTTGCGATGGTCTGATCAATATTGCCGATGCAATGTCGGCAAACGAACTTCAAGAAGGGGACTATTACCTTGTCTTTTCGATGGGGTATGGTGGTTTTTTTGGAGCAGGGGCTTTTCAATATTAAGGAGCAACTAAATGGAATACAGCATCGACGACAAACAAAAAAAGGAAACCAGCGAAATCACTCGCGGGGTGATCATCAATGTGCTTGGACTTGCCATGGAACGCAGCGAGTTGCGTGATGATACGAACCTGTTCGATCTTGGCATGGATTCTCTTTCCGTCGTGCGCCTGGTCGTGGCGCTTGAAGAAGAGCTGGGCATCCAGATACCTGCGGATGAGTTGTCGGCGGAGTTGTTTCATCGGCTCGGCGCGCTCATCAATTTCCTGGTTGAGCTGAAAGCCGTTGCGGCCAAAGCATAACAACCACCATCAGCATTTCGTGCCGGGGAATCCTCGGCACGAACATGATTAGGACTTACGCAAAACCGCCCCAGCGTCGTTGCACCACCTTGCTGGGACAATTTTGCGTAAGTCCTGATGATAGGACGCACTTGCAAGGAGGCGCTCAATGATTCGTATTGTGGAACTTGGCTTTGCGGTTGGAGAAGAAAAGGAGGAGCCATCTCCTGCCCTGACGGATATAACTCAGCAAGACGGCGAGAGGTTGCAGGTCAATGAAACAATGCCGCTAGCACGTTCCATCTTTGCCGGCTACAAGGAATTTATCAACAAATATCCCGCGCTGGCCGATTCAAGCGGACGCCGGTTCGATCCGGAAGACCGCAGCTCGACCGCATGGATGCTCGATACGATGCGCAAATCGTCGAGCGAGGAAAAAACCGAGACGTACTCTTCGCTTCAACTTATTTGTCTGACGCATTCAACCATTTCCCCGAATCTTCTTCATTCGCATGTCGCAAGGATCAAACACGAATTAGGAGCGCGCAAGGCGATGCCGCTTGCCGTTGGGCAGGCCAAAACGCTTGCGGTGTTTTTTTCTCTCCAACTCATCGAAGCGTGGGCTGCCACATCGCCGGAGCTTCCGATGGAATCGACAGGCTTGTTGGCCGCAGTCGAAAAACGCCGCTCTCCCTTGGAGACCTATTTTTCCAAGAAAACCTTGATCCACGATGCCATCTCTTTTGCCGAAGTGCGGACGGGGCCGGGCGCAGGGTTGAAGTTAATGAAGGTGCAGGTTGACAGGCCGCTTCTTGACCGGGAAGAAGAGGGCTTCGACGGCGTGCTGGATGGCGGCAACAAGGAGATGGCAGAGCGCATTGCTGCATCTTTACTGGAGACGGTAAACGGCACCTGGGGAACCAACGCCGATGTCATTGCGGCAGGGCCTAATATCAAAGGTTGTTTTGCTGAACAGGTTGCCGAGGCATTGGCAAAAATGTCCGGCGGACGCGTGAAGCATGTGCCAAGCTTGAACGGGTTCTATATGGCGACAGACCCGTTGGCAAGTCTTCATCACTTGAATGCCTTGAACGACAAAGGACTTCCTTCCCTTGTATGGTCGGTGGATCAGCGTCTTGCGCTTGGGACGGCTTTATTCGAGGGACGTGCGGTCTGACATGAATACCTACTCTAGCGCCCGCGGCATTCAAAGTTCATCGATACGTTATCTGTTCTTCTTTGCGCTGCTGTGCAATTTCATCTTTTCGTACGAGACGGCAATGGTCGAATACGGGGTTGCCACCATTGCCGCCGAACTGCATGCCGATCCGGTGGAAGCATCCGGTCTGCTGTTCTGGAATTTTCTCGCGGCGGCCGTGGGGGTTGCCAGCGCACCCTACATCGGTTCGGGAGTCAGTCCGTTACGTTGTGTGCGTATCGGAGTTGCGCTTGCCATCATGGCTGCCGTCGTCGGCTGCATCATTCACACCGTGATGGATTTCAGTCTGGTGCGGGTGGTTGTTGGGCTGCTTTCCGCCAATGTCACCGTGTTCCTCGCGGCCTTTATCGGGCAATCGACCACGCCTGATGAAAGAACGGCCGTATTTGGCGGCACCAGTATTGGAATCGGATTGGGATATCTCTGCGCACCGTTAGCCATCGCGACGTCGTTGCACATGGCTGGAACATGGCGCTATGCCTACGGCAGCGTGATACTTGGCTTGATGCTGATCTTGTGGATGTCGCGTGCCGTGGACGACCATGTGCGCAGCGATGAAAGCGGGTCTCCCAGGAATGCCCTGGATTTCTTCAGTCTGATCAGCCTTGTCGTCTTTCTTGCGTGTTGCGCATTCGTTGTGCACCCGTCATCGCCTCTGGCAAAGGGATATTGGCCGGTCATGCTGGCGGTGCTGGGGGCATTTGCATTTTATGGCGTTCTTTGGACAAGCAAGCGTTGCGACAATCCGGCAATGGATCTGCAACTCGTCTTTCATGCGAAGGCATGGCCGCTTCTGCTGGGCACGCTGCTGTCGTTCTGCGCGACGTTTCTGATTGCATTCATTGCACCTTATCTCTCGCTGTACTCGGTATCCGCTCAAGCGGAGATCGGCGTCCTGTTGCTGGCTGCGTTTCCGATCGGTTTCGCATTAGGCGGATTGTTATCCAGCTCGGTGTTCAACGGCTTGCCATTCGGCCGCCTTGCCTTCTTGGCCCATATGGGCTGTGGAATGGCTGCGCTTGCCGGAGCCTGGCTTGTGCGCCTGGATTCTCCTGCCGTCCTGGCGCTTGCCTATCTGGCCAGCGGGACAATGCGCGGCCTCACGATAGCGCCGATGGGCACGATCGCAACAACGCAAGTGCCGGTCTATCGCTTGCCGAGCTTTTTGTCCACGGTGACGATCTTCCGCAGCATGGGGATGCTGATTGGCGTGGGCATGGGCGCGCAGGCATGGATGTATTTCGGCGTCGATCAGACGCTGGCCGAAGCGGCCGAGATAGATGCGCAGCACGGCATCGTGGCGCTGCATGCAAGTCAGCTTTATGTTGCGACCGCCGTCTTGTATTCGCTGGCCTGTGCTCTTTTATCGAAATATCGACACTTAAAGTAAACGATGGTGGCGGCTATGTACTTACGAATTTTAGGAAGCAGCATAGGGTCGCAGTCGAGAGTCGCCGCCGAGCCGCATGAACGGCGCTCTTACGGACGGCCGGAGTTTTTGATGGAGCCGGGCGCGGAGGAGTGTTATCCATACGGCACCGTTCATCTCTCGCAGGAGAGCCTGGCACTGCTCAGGCCCAAGGTGGCGTTGCATTACGTGGAAGAAGATACGACCGATTCGTTAACGGAAATGGCGGTGAATCTGGCTTTTCTCCACCGTAATGCCTGCTCTGCCGCAGCTCCCGACGCGCTGATTTTTACTCACACCTGCATGCCGGAAGATGTTTCCACCTCCACAGGCAATCAGGTGATTGAAGTGCTTGATCTTGCGTGCACACATTCTTTCGCCGTATTGGGGACGGTAGCATCGGCATGGGGCCATGCGATCGAATGTTGTCGCGCATTGTATTTCGGCGAGGGCTCCGCTCCCACTACGCTTTTGATGGCGGGAGAGAAGTGGATGTCTCCCTTCCCAAGGGCCTATGGAAATCTGTTTGCCATGAGCGACGGGATGGCGATGGCATTATTGACGCAGCATGCGCCTGTCGGCGAAGTGCATCTTCGCGTGCAAAGTTATGGGACGCGCACTGCTTCAGCAACGCCGCCCTGGCTGGTGCAGCCGATTGCCATCGATGAGATGGTTTGGTTAAGAACGGTCGAAGCGGGATTGGCGGAACTGTTCAGCGATGACGATCTCAAGGCATCTGCCAATGCCCTGGTGCTGGGACCTGTACTTGGCATCGATCAGGAGCGGTTACAAGAGCATGCACCGATGTTTTCCGCTCTTGTCCGGCGCACCACGCATTCCGAAGGCTTGCACGGACATTTCGGGTCGGCGGACCCGTTCATTCGCCTGCAAGACGTCCTGCAGCGCAATGATGCCGATATGGTCGGTCGTTCGGTCATTGCATGGTCCACCGGGCCGGAAGGCGACATTAGCATTTTGACTGGCGACATTCGCCTTTGACAGAGGAATGAAACCGATGACTGTCATTTGCCGTACTCCGGAATTAGGTATTTTGCGCGCAGCGTATTACTTCCCGTCAGAGACATACACCATTGAGCAATGGGCGCAATTGATCAACCAGCCTTCGACACTGGTGGAAAAAATGCATGCGGCAGGGCTGCGTCATTATCATGTGGCTGAACAGGAAAGCCCTGTCGAACTCGCATGGCAAGCGGCTTCCCGCTGTTGTGCGGGAATCGATGGCAAATCCATCGATGTATTGATCGTCGCATCCAGTGCGGGATGCTCCCGTCCGCCTGTGCCATTAATGATCCACGAAGAGTTGCGCAGGAGGCTTGGCATGCGGCCATCCGGCCAGGCCTTCTCGCTCGTAGATATGCACTGCGCATCGTTGATGGGAGCGATCCAGCTCACGCATCGGCTGTTTGCATTGCACTCCGATTGGAAAAGAGCATTGCTGGTCTCTGTTGACAAGATGTATGAAGAGTTGACTCGCAATATCGGACATCATGCGATTCAAAGCGATGGCGCAGCAGCGATCCTGATTGAAAGAGGATCTGCATCGAGCTGCTGCGAGGCCGTCGCCATTCGGATCGAGCCGAGGTATGCGAAGGGCTTCCACAAGCCGCCGGAGTTGCAGCAGCATTTCATGGCGTCTTACCACATCGTTGCCTATGGCCTGTTGTCTTCCATGCTGGAGAACATAGGCTGGCGTTTTTCCGACGTGGATGCATTCATGTTCCCCAACATGAATCCGGCGCCGTACTCGGCGCTGATTGAAAGAGCGGGGATTCATAAAGAGAAGATTTTCATGCAGACAGAGAATGTCGCTCGTCACGGTTATGCGAACTGTAGCGATTTCATCGTGAATTTCGCTGACTGGCTGCGTCTGCGCGGGCCGGGGGAAAGGCGCATTGTCGGTTATGCGTCCGGGACTACAGGGTTCTTCTCTGCGGTTGCGGTGACGGTGCATGAGGGGGCTGTTGAGGCGGGGAGTAATTAGAAGGGAGGGTGCGCTTCGCGCACCAGCGCTCTTGCGATGGTATTGGTACGCGGAGCGCACCCTACACATGTTGACGTACTTAGCAATTATTGAATCGAGTCCGTAGAAGAAATCTAATTGGAGAAAAAATGGTACATCTGGTGGGACTGCTTATTGAACACGCTGCCGAGCGTTATCCGGAACGTATCGCAATCAGGCATGGAGATCGAGATTATTCATATGCATCTCTCGCATCGGCAATGAACGCGCTTGCCGGCAACCTTGTGCATCAAGGTCTGCCGCGCAGCGGAAGAGTGGCCGTCTACAGCGAGAAGCGTCCGGAGGCTGTCATTGGCATGTTTGCGGCGGCCGCCGCTGGCGGGGTATTTGTTCCGGTCAACCCGCTGCTCAAAGCCGATCAGTTGACCTATATCCTGCGCGACTGCAATGTGCACACATTGATTACGACCGTCGAAAGGCTCGGCCTGCTGACATCTCATCTCGCTTCCTGCAAAGAACTAAAGCAAATTATCGTCATCGGCGGCCAAGACGATTATCCGCAGCTCGACGGAATCGTCATGCATGACTGGAGCACGATGTGCGAGAGGAGGAAGGATAACGTCTGCCATCAGGTCATTGACGGCGACATGGCAGCGATTCTGTATACCTCCGGTTCCACCGGCAAGCCAAAGGGAGTTGTGCTGTCGCATCGTAATATCGTTGCGGGCGCACGCAGCGTCGCGCAGTACCTGGAGATTTGCCAGGACGACCGCTTGCTTGCCGTATTGCCGCTCTCGTTCGACTACGGATTGAATCAACTGACGTCTGCTTTTTCCGTGGGGGCTTGTGCCGTTTTGCATAACCACCTTTTCCCCCGCGATGTGGTGACAACCGTGCGGCGTGAGCGGATTACCGGCTTGGCCGCCGTGCCTCCGCTATGGATTCAGTTGTCCGAGCTGGAGTGGCCGGCCGAGGTGCAAAATCATCTTCGCTACATCACCAACTCCGGCGGACACATGCCGCTGCCTGTACTGCAAAGGCTGCGCACGGCATTGCCCGCCACGCGCCCTTATTTAATGTATGGACTGACGGAGGCATTTCGCTCCACCTATCTCCCACCCGAAGAACTGGACCGTCGTCCCGGTTCCATTGGCAAGGCCATTCCCAATGCGGAAATCCTTGTCGTGCGTGAAGACGGCACCTTGTGCGAGCCGGATGAGCCGGGGGAACTGGTGCATCGCGGCGTGCATGTGTCGCTTGGCTACTGGAACGACCCTGAGAAAACAGCGATTCGATTCAAGCCCGCGCCGATGCAGCCTGCAGGACTGACGATCCCCGAACCGGCAGTATGGTCGGGCGATACGGTGCGTTACGACCGCGATGGGTATCTTTATTTTGTCGGACGGCGCGATGAGATGATCAAGTCATCGGGCTATCGCGTCAGTCCTAATGAAATTGAAGAAGTCATCGGTGCCTTGCACGGTGTCGGAGAGGTGGCGGCTTTTGGCTTGGCGCATCCGAGGCTCGGACAAGCGATCGCTGTCGTTGTACGTCGCAAGGCAGAGTTTGGCGCCGAGGATCTGAACAGCAAAACAATTCAATCGGCGTGCCAGCAAAAGCTGCCAGCTTACATGGTGCCGAGCTATATCGAAGTTGTCGATGCTGATTTGCCGCGAAACGCCAACGGAAAAATCGATCGCAAACAGTTGGCCACCGAACGCGCGGATTTGTTTACAACCAATACCGGGAATGTGACATGAACAAGGCATCGCTAGTTGGTTTTGAAGTCAGGGACAATGAACTGATCGTCGGCAACATGAAGCTCAGTCAGCTTGCGGCTACGTTAGGATCGACGCCTTTCTACGCCTATGACCGCAGGCGCATGGCCGAGCGCGTTGCGGAATTGCGCGCGGCAATTCCACCCGGGTGGCATCTGCACTATGCGATGAAAGCAAACCCGATGCCGGCGGTCGTGCAGCATTTCGCAAGCATGATCGATGGCATCGATGTCGCGTCGGGGAACGAAATGCGCGTGGCATTGGGCAGCGGCATGCAACCCGAGAATATCAGTCTGGCCGGACCGGGAAAAAGCGAAGCTGAAATTAACCAGGCTGTTGCGGCGAACATCATTCTCAACGTGGAGTCGCCCAGGGAGTTGCAGATTGCGATGGAGTGCGGAAAAAAAATGGGTGTTCGCCCCAGGATCGCGGTCAGAGTCAATCCGGATTTTGAGGTCAGAGGCTCCGGGATGCGCATGGGCGGCGGAGCAAAGCAATTCGGTATCGATGCGAAGAAGGTCCCTGCCTTGTTGCAGGAAATGCGCGACCTCCCGATTGAGTTTGTCGGCTTCCATATCTTCGCGGGCTCACAGAATCTGAAGGCTGAGGCATTGATGGAAGCGCAATCGAAGGCGGTGGAGCTGGCGCGAGACCTTGCAAAGCATGCTCCCGGACCGGTTCGTAAACTCAATATCGGCGGCGGTTTCGGCATCCCTTATTTTCCCGGCGATCAACCTCTGGATCTGCAGGCGGTCGGGAAACACATGCATGTGCTGATGGAAGAGGTCCGCGCGCATTTCCCGGATGCTGTCCCCATCATAGAACTGGGCCGCTATTTGATTGGCGAGGCCGGCATCTATGTGTGCCGCGTGGTCGATCGCAAATTGTCCTGCGATCAGACGTTCCTGGTGACGGATGGCGGGTTGCATCATCATTTGGCGGCATCGGGAAACTTCGGCCAGGTCGTGCGGCGTAATTACCCGGTGGCTGTGGGAAACAGGATTGCCGGCGACAGCGACGAGATGGTGAATGTCGTCGGGCCTTTGTGCACGCCGCTCGACCTGCTCGGCGATCGCGTCCCATTGGGGCACGCGCAGGTCGGCGATCTGATCGTCATATTTCAATCAGGCGCATATGGGTTGACTGCAAGCCCGACACAGTTTCTTAGTCATCCGGCTCCTGTCGAGGCATTGGTATGAGCCGTCAATGAAGCGCGTCAAACTGGAGAATGACATGTCATCCAAACAGCAAATGAAGTGGCAAGACCTGGCGGCAAGCCTTCGTCTTGATGGAAGGATGTGGATAGCGGGGGAAAAAACAGTCGCACGGCGGGAAGAGACTTTCGATTGCATTTCCCCCATAGACGGGAAAGTCCTGTGCCAAGTCGCTCGCGGCCGGGCGGAGGATGTGGATCTGGCGGTGTCGGTCGCCCGAAGCGTCTTCGAGAAAAAACGCTGGGCCGGGCAGCCGCCATCCGCGCGCAAGAAGGTGATGCAACGTTGGTCTGAGTTGTTGCTGGAACATCGAGACGAGCTGGCCCTGCTGGAGACCCTGGATATGGGCAAGCCAATCAACAATAGCTTGGTATTTGATGTTCCTGGCGCGGCACATTGTCTTGCATGGTATGGCGAGGCGATCGACAAGATGTACGACGAAATAGCGCCCACCGCAAAGTCTGCGCTTGCCATGATTCGCCGCGAGCCGGTCGGTGTCGTCGGAGCGATCGTGCCTTGGAACTATCCGATGATGTTGTCCGCATGGAAGCTTGGCCCTGCGATTGCCGCCGGAAACAGTGTCGTTCTCAAACCTTCGGAGCGATCGCCTCTCACCGCTTTGCGCCTGGCTGAGCTGGCCGCTCTCGCGGGCATCCCGGCGGGCGTTCTCAATATCGTGCCGGGCTATGGTACCGAAGCAGGGGAGGCGCTTGCAATGCATCCGGGTGTTGATGCCATCGCATTCACAGGTTCCACCGTCACCGGCCGCAGAATCATCGAATGTTCGAGCAAATCCAATCTCAAGCGCGTGCATAACGAACTGGGCGGAAAATCGGCAAACATTGTGTTTGCGGATTGTTCCGATCTTGACCGTGCTGCAAAAGTCGCGGCTTATAGCATCTTCTTCAATCAGGGCGAGTCCTGCAATGCGCCTTCGCGATTATTGCTGGAGGAAGATATCGCCGATCTTTTTATTGAAAAGCTGCTGAAAGAGGTGCCCAAGTATGCGCCCGGACATCCTCTTGGCAATACCGCGATGGGAGCGCTTGTCGATGAACGTCATCTGGAAATGGTGCTGGGATATATCGAACGCGGCATTTCCGCCGGTGCGACATGTCTGACCGGCGGCAGGCGCGCACTCGAAGAGACGGGAGGCTGTTATCTGGAACCCACTATCTTTGACCGCGTCGATAACAGCATGGAGCTGGCGCAAAAAGAAATCTTCGGCCCGGTGCTGTCCATCATTCGCTTCAAGGGGGAGGAACAGGCAGTCCAGGTTGCCAACCATAGCTCCTATGGACTCCATGCGGGCGTATGGAGCGACGACCTGAACAAGGCATTGCGTGTTGCCGGCAAACTCCAGGCAGGAACCATTCATGTCAATTCATACAATGACGATGATATGACTGTTCCTTTCGGCGGTTATAAGCAATCCGGCAATGGGCGGGACAAGTCGCTCCATGCATTTGACAACTACACCGAGTTGAAGACGATCTGGGTGGGATTGAAGCAATAAAGACGAATAACCTTTACTGACCGCACACCGCGCAGGAAGTGCTGCGCGCTACCCTGATGCTGGTCCACTGCATGCTGCGCGCATCGAGCAGCAGCAGTCGGCCGGCGAGCGATTCGCCAATGCCGGCGACCAGCTTGAGCGCTTCCGCTGCCTGCATGGTGCCGATGATGCCTACCAGCGGCGCAAACACCCCCATGGTCGAACACAGCACTTCCTCGAATTGCTGGTCTGGCGGGAACAGGCAGGCATAGCAGGGGGCATCGTCGCGCCGCGTATCGAAGACCGAAATCTGGCCGTCGAAACGGATCGCCGCCCCCGACACCAGCGGCACACGATGCGCCACACAGGCGCGATTGACGGCATGGCGCGTCGTGAAATTGTCGCTGCAGTCGAGTACCACGCTGGCCTGCGACACCAGTTCTGCCAGACGCTCGCCCTCGGCCCGCTCGCAAAGAGCCGCCACCTCAACCTCCGGATTGATTTGCGCCAGCGTGCGCTTGCCGGATTCGGCCTTCGGCTGGCCGACGCGCTCGGTCGTGTGCAGGATCTGGCGCTGCAGATTGGTAAGGTCAACCTCGTCGTTGTCCACCAGCGTGATCTTGCCGATGCCTGCCGAGGCGAGATAGTAAGCCGCCGGCGAACCGAGACCGCCTGCACCGATCACCAACGCATGGCCGGCCAGCAATTTTTCCTGGCCTTCGATCCCGATTTCATCGAGGAGGATATGGCGGGAATAGCGGAGAAGTTGATTGTCGTTCATGACACTGCTTGGGATGGGGGAAGGGTTAATTTAACACTTGTCCAACAAAAAAGGCCGCATCGCTGCGGCCTTTCCTGAAAGAGCGCAAGGCAAGGCTTACTTGTGCTCGCCTTTGCCGTTACCGTTACCGTTCTTCTCGTCCTTCTTCTCGTTGATCGTGTTTTCCTTCTTGCTTTCGACCTTCGCCGATTTGGACAACTGCACTGGCTGGCCTTTCAAATGGTTCAGCGCCTGAACGAGCTGGAAGTCGTCCTTGCTGCCGAATTCGAGCGGCTTGCGCTTCTTCTCGAGCGCGGCGATGCGTTGCTCTTCCTCCAGTTCGTCGACCTTGGCGCGCCCGGCTTCCTCCTTGTCCTTGTCGTTCAGCAGGTGCTTGGTCAGATCGGCTTCGCGCAAGCGCAGGCTGTTCAAGCCGTCGCCGTCGGCGGTTTCATCGACCAGCAGGTCGGGCACAATGCCTTTGGCCTGAATCGAGCGGCCATTGGGCGTGTAGTAGCGCGCTGTTGTCAGCTTGACTGCGGTGTCTGCGGTGAGCGGGCGGATTGTCTGGACGGAACCCTTGCCGAAGGTCTGGGTACCCATCACGACGGCGCGTTTGTAGTCCTGCAATGCGCCGGCCACAATCTCCGAAGCGGAGGCCGAGCCGGTGTTGACCAGCACTACCATCGGCACCTTCTTCACCGCATCGGGCAACTTGGCCAGCGGATCGGCCAGCGAGGCGCGCGACGAGGTATAGAACTCGCGCCGGGCATAGAAGGTGGCCTTCGAGTCCGGCAACTGGCCGTTAGTGGATACTACCGGCACATCCTTCGGCAGGAAGACGGCCGATACGCCGATCGCTCCCGGCAGCACACCGCCCGGATCGTTGCGCAGGTCGAGCACCAGACCCTTGAGGTTGGGCTCCTGCGTATAGATCGCATTGAGCTTTTTGGCAAGATCATCCACCGTCGGCTCCTGGAACTGCGACACGCGCACCCAGGCATAGCCGGGCTCGACGATCTTGGACTTGACGCTCTGCACCCGGATTTCCTGGCGGACGATGGTGATGATGAGCGGCTTGTCCTCGTCCTTGCGGGCGACGGTGAGAGTGATCTTGGTATTCGGTTCGCCGCGCATGCGCTTGACGGCTTCGTCCAGCGTCATGCCCTTGACCGGAGTGGAATCGAGGCGGGTGATCAGATCGCCGGCTTTCAGTCCTGCCTTGAAGGCAGGGGAATCTTCGATCGGCGAGATGACCTTGACGTAGCCGTCTTCCATGCCGACTTCGATGCCCAGGCCGACGAACTTGCCCTGCGTGCCTTCACGCAGCTCCTTGAAAGCCTTTTTGTCGAGATAGGCAGAGTGCGGATCGAGCGATGCCACCATGCCCGAGATCGCTTCGGTCAAAAGTTTCTTGTCTTCGACCGGTTCAACATAATCGGATTTGATCAGGCCGAACACATCAGCCAATTGCCGCAGCTCTTCCAGAGGTAGCGGGGAAGTGGCTTTTTGTGCGCTGGCCTCGAACTGCATCGAGCCCGCGATGCCTGCAATAACGCCCAAGCCGACCAAACCGAGGTTCTTCAACTTACTGCCCATATTCACTCACCTGATTGTTACCCACGTAAGGGGATCAAAAGCGCGGCCCTGATGCCGCATCTCAAAGTATAAACCCGATTGTTCGTTGCCACCGCTGTTGCCTGCGTTGGCGATGATATCCCCTGTTTTGACGAGATCGCCGACACGTTTCAGGACTGCCTGATTGTTGCCGTAGATGGTCATGTATTCGCTGCCGTGGTCGATGATGACAAGGTTGCCAAAACCGCGCAGCCAATCGGCGAACACGACTCGACCGCCGGCCACGGCTTTCACTTGCGCACCTTCCGGCGCGCGAATGAACAAGCCTTTCCATGGCGGGCCATCACCGCGCTTGCTGCCGAATTTCGCCAGCACGTCGCCCTTGACCGGCAATCGCAACTGGCCGCGCAGTGCGCCGAAGGCCTGTGAAAATATCCCGTCTTGGACGTGTTCATGCGGCGTGAGTTCATTTCGCGCCAACAATTTTGTGCGCGGCTCGTCGTTGTCTATTGCATCAGGATTGGGCGTTTTCGCCTTGATTGAACTCATTTTCGAGGCAGCGGCTTCACCCGAGGAGTGCGCTTTGGTCCGCGCCAATTGTTCCTGCTGTTCCTGGCGCCGCTTTTCGGCCGCTGCGGCTTCGGCTTTGCGTTGTTCTTCGACTAATTTTCCAAGGCGTTCCACCAGGGCGCCAAGACGCTGTTCGTCATGCTCGATGTTGCCGGCTTCCTTGCGCTGCTCCGCCAGCTTGTTCGACAACTGTGCCAGCAGTGTAGAGCGCCTTGCCTTTTCTTTCTCGAACTGTGCCTTTTGGGCGTTTTGTTCGCGCACGATTTCCGCCAGTTCGGCTCTGGCTTCCTGCGTGGCTGCCTTGTTGGTTTCGATTGCTGCGAGATTGGCGCGTAGCGATTGGATGAGCCTGGCCTGCGCGAGCGACACGTAGCCCATGTACTGCAGTTCGCGGTTGATGCGGTTCGGATTGTCACCGGACAGCAGCAGTTTGATGCGGTCCTCTTTCCCGGCGACGTATTGGTCGCGCAATAGACGGGCCAGCCGCTGCTGTTGGTTGGCGACCGCTTGAGACAAGCGCGCCTGTTCTGCCGTCAAGTCGCGAATCTTTGTTTCGATTTTACGCTGCTCATCGATCAGCTCATGCAGCGTGCGGTTGGCTTCGGAGATCGCGGTTTCCGACTGTGCGAGGGAATCGGCCGCATGGCCCCGCGCCAATTCGGTGCGGCTGATGTCTTGCTTGAGCGCGTTGAGCTTTTGTTGCAGCTCGGCGCGCTCGGCTTCGGCAGCCTGTTGCTGCTTGTTGCGTTCGGAGAACCGCGCGGCGTGCGTTTGCATGCCGGCGCAGAGCGCGACAGCACTCAGCGCCGCGAGGACTCCCCAGCGCAGTGGCTTGCGGTACTGCCTGGGCCATGCAGACATTCCGGTGCCGGTTCTGTCGGCTTACTTGGACTTGCCTTGGCTGGCAACGGCCTTCATTGCTGCATCGATGGCGGCCTGGTCGCCGAGGTAGTAGCTCTTGATCGGCTTGAGGTCGGCGTCGAGTTCATACACCAGAGGCACACCGTTGGGAATGTTCAGGTTGACGATGTCGGCGTCGCTGATGCCGTCGAGGTGCTTGATCAGTGCGCGCAGGCTGTTGCCATGCGCCGAAACGAGAATTTGCCGGCCTGCACGGATCGCCGGGGCCATGGATTCGTTCCAGAACGGCACTACGCGCGCCACGGTATCTTTCAAGCATTCGGTGAGCGGGATTTCATCGCGCTTGAGTTTGGCATAACGCGGATCGTCGTAGGAGGCGCGCGGATCGTTCGGCTCCAGCGGATTGGGCGGAACGTCGTAGCTGCGGCGCCAGACCAATACCTGCTCCTCGCCGTACTTGGCTGCGGTTTCGGCCTTGTTCAGTCCTTGCAGCGCGCCGTAATGACGCTCGTTCAGACGCCAGCTATGCACCACCGGCAGATACATCAGGTCCATTTCGTCGAGTGTGATCCACAGTGTACGAATGGCGCGCTTCAACACCGAAGTGTAGGCCATGTCGAAGGTGAAGCCGGCTTCCTTCAGCAGACGTCCGGCTTCCTTGGCTTCGTTGCGGCCTTTGTCGGTCAGGTCCACATCGGTCCAGCCGGTGAAGCGGTTTTCGAGGTTCCACGTGGATTCGCCGTGGCGCATGAAGACGATCTTGTACATATTTAATGCGGGAAAAATAAGTGATTGAGGCGGTTCTCCGCAGGGAAAAGCCGACCCGGTTGATTTTAGAAGGTATTCCGGCTTCTATTTTATAATGATGAGATTGCCTAAAACCATTGGAGTACCGTGAAATTCTTGATAGAAAACATATGGCTGGTGCTGTTGGCGCTGATTTCCGGCGGCGCCTTGCTTTGGCCTAACTTGCAGCGCCGCGGTAATAAGGTGTCGCTGCTGCAGGCGACTCAACTGATCAACCAGGGTAAAACGATCATCGTCGATGTGCGCGAGGCGGAGGAATTCAAGGCCGGCCATGTGCGCGATGCGCGGAATATTCCTCTGAAGGAATTGCCCAACCGTATGAGCGAACTGGACAAGTTCAAGTCCAGAAATGTGATTGCGATCTGCCAGACCGGCGTGGCTTCAGCCAAGGCGGCAGCCCTGCTGAAGAAGGCGGGATTCGAGCAGGCTGTCAGCCTGGACGGCGGCATTGCCGCCTGGCAGTCGCAGGGTTTGCCGCTGGTGAAGTGACAGCACGCCGGTTTGTGATAGTGTCGTCACAAGCGAGAGGCTCAAGGAGGAGTAGTGGAAAAAAAGACTGCGCGCGTTGTAATGTACAGCACCGGAGTTTGCCCTTATTGCATCATGGCTGAACGGCTGCTGCTGGCCAAGGGTGTCGGCAGCATCGAAAAAATCCGGGTCGACCTGCAGCCGGAGCAGCGAGCCGAAATGATGGCCAAGACCGGCCGCCGTACCGTGCCTCAGATTTACATCGGTGACACTCACGTCGGCGGTTTCGACGATTTGAGCAAGCTGGACCGTGAGGGTAAGCTGGACCCCTTGCTGCAGGGCGCGTAGACTTACGGCCCTTGAAGTATTTAATGCACCCAAGGGACGGCAAGCGCCGTCCCTTGTCCTTCCAATCTCATTGAAAGCATCCCCATGGCTGAGCAAAATCAACAACCCGTATTCCAAATCCAGCGCGTCTACCTGAAGGACATGTCGCTGGAGCAGCCGAATTCGCCGGCAATCTTCCTCGAACAGGAGGCGCCCAGCATCGAAGTGGCGGTCGACGTCGGTGCCGAGGCGCTGGCGGAAACGGTGTTCGAATCGACAGTCACCATCACCGTGACTGCAAAGCTCAAGGACAGGGTCGCCTTCCTGGTGGAGGGCAAGCAGGCCGGCATTTTCGAAATCGCCAACATCCCGGTGGAACAAATGGATCCGCTGCTTGGCATCGGTTGCCCGAACATCATTTATCCCTACTTGCGCGCCAACATCGCCGACATGATCACCCGTGCGGGCTTCCCGCCGGTGCATCTGGCCGAGATCAACTTCGAAGCCTTCTACCAGCAGCGTTTGCAGGCGCTCGCCGAGCAACAGCAGCAACAGCAGAGTGGTTCCGGCATCGTGATGCCGGACGGTTCATCGGCAAAACATTAATCGCAGGATAGCGCTCCTGTGCGAAGCCAGGGGCGCTTCATGAGGGGGAATATGCACATTGCACGTCTGATCGCGCTGGCTGCCGCGCTAGTGCCGTATGTCGCCGCCGCTGCGCCGGCTGTCGAGTTCAAGTCGGTGGGGCCTGCGCCCGCCATCATGTATGACGCACCTTCGCTCAAGGGAAAAAAGCTCTTCATCGCGCCGCGCGGCATGCCGGTGGAGGTCGTGCTCACCTATGGCGCATGGAACAAGGTGCGCGATGTGGCCGGCGACCTTCTTTGGGTCGAGGCCAAAGCCTTGACGCCCAAACGTAATGTCATTGTGAAAGCTGCCAGTGCACGCGTGCGTGCGACTGCTGAAGAGGCGGCGTCGGTCGTGTTTACCGCGGATAAAGGGGTGCTGCTGGAGCTGCTCGAACCGGCGGCTTCAGGCTGGGTGAAGGTGCGTCATCGTGACGGCCACTCCGGCTACGTGCGCGCTTCGGAAATCTGGGGCGAATAGCAATAGGAAGCTTCATGCCTGTTTCTTCTCATCCTCAACCGGTCAGGATTTCCATCCTGGGCGCAGGCGCCTGGGGCACTGCGCTTGCCATTGCATTGGCTGAACGTCACCAGGTATTGCTGTGGGGACGCGAGGAAGAGGCGATGCGCAATGCAGCCGCGCAGCGCGAGAATGCAGCTTATCTGCCCGGGTTCAGGTTGCCGGACAGCTTGCGCGTCACCTCCGATTTCGAGGCGGCGGTTGCGCATGTGACAGGCATCGAACACACCTTGCTGATCGTTGCTTCCTCTGTATCCGGACTGCGCCCGCTTGCACAGCGCCTGCGGTCTTATCCGATTCCCAATCTGGTGTGGCTGTGCAAGGGCTTCGAAGAGGAGACACAACGGCTGCCGCATCTGATCGTGCGCGAGACACTCGGTATCAAGCTCCCAATCGGGGCTTTGTCCGGACCGTCGTTCGCCCAGGAGGTTGCAAGAGGTCTGCCGTGTGCGCTGACCGTGGCTTCCCATGCACCGGCGCTGCGTGAATGCGTGGTACAGGCGGTGCACAGCCGTTCGATCCGCGTCTACACCACGGATGATCTGGTAGGCGTCGAGGTCGGCGGCGCGGTCAAGAACATACTGGCTATCGCTACCGGCGTGACCGATGGCCTCGGCCTCGGACACAATGCCCGCGCTGCGTTGATTACACGCGGCCTGGCTGAAATCACGCGGCTGGGCGTTGCGCTCGGCGGGCGTGCCGAAACCTTCATGGGGTTGGCCGGCATGGGCGATCTCATCCTAACCTGTACTGGTGACCTGTCCCGCAACCGCAGAGTGGGGCTGGGTCTGGCACAGGGCAAAACGCTGGAAACTGTTGTTGCCGAACTCGGGCATGTTGCCGAAGGCGTGCGTTGCGCGCAGGCAGTGCGGGCGTTGGCGCTTGAGCTTGGTGTCGAAATGCCGATTACCAACGCAGTTGCTGCCGTCTTGTTCGAAGGCGATTCGCTGCGCGAGATGGTGGAGCGCTTGTTATCGCGCGATCCGCGCGACGAAGCAGTTTAGTCGGCGTATGGGGGGCGTTCCATCTTTGCTATCCACTTCGAGCCTCTAACCACGCTTTTCTTTCCTTCCTCCATGCAAGCACGAGATCCAGAGAGTGATACGGCCCACGAATGATCGAGCCATATTCAGTCAGGGTTGCGATTGGTCAGCAGCTTGATACTGTCGAAAGCGGGTGATCAAATCTTTGCGGCATGTTTACGGTTTTCGAGCGGAAAGGCAGTGCGGCGGCAAACTATTTGCGCCGTTGTCTGTCTTATGTCCCTTAGCGCGGATCACATGCCGCGCGCCAATACAATAGCTCAATGGCTCTCGTTTTGTTTTGATCGAATGCTATAAGCATCTGCCCCTATTAACTTTCTTGCCGGCGCTTTTGTCATTGCGCAAGCTCAATGATAAAAAGCATCATCGCGGCACAATGGCATTCCATGTCTGTCGAATACTGTATGGGATGTAATGTCGTTGAAAGAGCTGGATGTGGATCTGCTCATGGTTGCTCATATGTGGGCAGCCGCCGCTTTGTCCTTATATACTTGTCACTCTTTCTCAATTCCAATGCGATCAATTCCTATGCGTAATCTCCCGGTCCGTCCTTTCCGCAGCTTACCTTCCCGCGTTGTGAGTCGCGGTTTCACTCTGATTGAAATCATGGTCGTGGTGGTCATCATGGGCATTCTGGCTGCGCTGGTTGTGCCCAAGCTGATGGGGCGTACCGATGATGCACGCATTACTGCTGCCAGGCAGGACATCGCGACGCTGATGCAGGCACTCAAGCTGTATAAGTTGGACAATCAGCGCTACCCGACCACGCAGGAGGGGCTGCAGGTGCTGGTCGCGGGCCATTACATTCCGCGCCTGCCCGAGGATCCGTGGCTGCGTGTCCACGTCCGGGCCGGTGGCCGGATCGTGGGCACCTGCAAGCGCGCGATGGTCATCCCCGGTCTGCTGGACGAGTGGCGTTCCTGGACCGGCCTGCCGTTCGACGTCTCGGGGCCGGTCGTGGTGCCCGGCGCGCTCGTGCCGGTCCAGTGCAGCGTCGAACACGACTACGCGGTCTACGTCGAGCCCGGGGTGTGGGTGCACCACAAGCTGTGAACCTAGCGCAGCATCGTCCGCACTTCCTTGGCGAGGAGGATGGACGCCTCGATCTCGACCCTGCGGATCGAGACGCTCTCGACGTTGAACCCGAAGGGCAGCCGGAGGTTCCGGCAGAAAGCCATCAGCTCGCGGGCGTTGGCCAGACATTGGAGGTACGAGTCGGTCAGCGGGTCGCGCGACCGCTGCAGGGAGTTCTCCAGCCATCGTGGCACGTCGACCCCGAGCCATTTCAGGAACGCCAACGTCTTCAACGAACCGCAGACGGACAGGGTGCAGACGACCGGGCGGGGTCGCAGGCCGCGATCGGCACAGGCGTAGAAGTAATCCGAGAGCAGACTCTTGGTGGCGTCCACGTTGTAGACGACCTGCGAGATGAAGAACGAGCACCCGCGCTCCTGTTTGGCCAGCATCCGCAGGTGCTCGTCGCCACGCCGGAGGTACCGCTCGGTGATGGTCACACCACCCAGTGCCAGGTCGGGCCGGAGTTGGTCGCGTAGCGCGTGCGCCCGGTCCAGTCGCGTGTGGCCCAGCTTCTGCGAGGACGAGGATCCGACGAACACGCTCAGCACCCGATCGGTGTCGACCGCACCGAGCCACCCGGACAGTTCGACCTCGG
>Ga0207657_10001834_pt1 | contig 22951 bp, 19 predicted proteins | sample KBSC33metaG_FD_184316 | JGI IMG/M metagenome (GOLD analysis project Ga0207657, IMG submission 184316) | Corn rhizosphere microbial communities from Kellogg Biological Station, Michigan, USA - KBS C3-3 metaG (SPAdes) (version 2) | ecosystem: Host-associated > Plants > Roots > Rhizosphere > Soil ... | reverse complement strand
GGCGCGCAGCCGCGCGCAGGGCTTCAACTCGGTGCTGACGACGACGCACCGCCAGAACTTCCTCGTGCCGCCGCGCCGGCACCGCTCGTTCCCGCTCTCCGAGCTTTGACCGGCGGCGGCGATCTCGTCGCAGTGAAGCGCTAGCCGAAGAACGACTGCGCGACCTCGTACCACGCGGGCGGCACGGTCTTCAGCTCCGCCGTCGCCTCCGCGAGCGAGACCGCGACGATGTCGTCGCCGCGCAGCGCGGCCATCTGGCCGAACTGACCGGTGTGCGCGAGCTGCGCCGCCTTGAGCCCGTAGCGCGTCGCGAGCACGCGATCGCGCGGGGTCGGCGTACCGCCGCGCTGCACGTGCCCGAGCACGGTGACGCGGGTCTCGAAGCCGGTGCGCTGCTCGATCTCGCGGCCGAGCACCTCGCCGACGCCGCGGTGCGCGAGGATCACATGGCCGAACTGATCCGTCTCACCCGTGTCTTCCTCGAAGCCCGGGAGCTCGCAGCCCTCGCTCGCCACGACGATCGAGAAGTTCTTGCCGCGCGCGTGGCGCTTGCGGATCGTCTCGGCGACCTCGTCGAAGTCGACCGGCTGCTCGGGGATGAGGATCACGTCCGCACCGCCCGCGATGCCGCTCATCACGGCGATCCACCCGGCATGCCGTCCCATCACCTCGACGACCATCACGCGGTTGTGCGACTCCGCGGTCGTGTGCAGGCGGTCGATCGCCTCGGTCGCGATCGTCACGGCGGTGTCGAACCCGAACGTGTAGTCGGTGCCGGAGAGGTCGTTGTCGATCGTCTTCGGCACGCCGACGACCGGAACCTTGTGCTCGGTGTAGAGCCGCGACGCCACGCCGAGCGTGTCTTCGCCGCCGATCGCGACGAGCGCGTCGAGCTCGCGGTCGCGGATGTTGCCGAGCACCTTCTCCACGCCGCCCTCGAGCTTGTAGGGGTTCGTCCGGCTCGTGCCGATGATCGTCCCGCCGCGGGGGAGGATCCCCGAGACCTCCTTCGGGCCGAGATCGCGGAAGCTCCCGTCCACGAGCCCCCGCCAGCCCTCGAGGATCGCGACGCAGTCCCAGCCCTGCGTATCCGAGGCCCGGACGACCGCACGGATCACCGCGTTGAGCCCTGGGCAGTCGCCGCCGCCAGTCAACATGCCAATGGTTTTCGCCACGTACTCGCCAGTCTTACGAAAGTCCCCCAGCGGGGGCACTCGCGATGCACGTTTTCCGCCGATGATTCGCAGACGAACGTGCGGCCAAATGCGGCGAAGGAACCCTCGATGACGAATCACCCCACCGCCGGCGCGGAGGAAACCCGCCCGGCAACCGAGCAGCTCGGCACCCTCCTCGTGAAGCGCGGCCTGATCACGGCCGAGCAGCTCACGGCCGCGCTCGCCGACCAGCAGGCGTCGGGCGAGCCCCTCGGGAAGATCGTGGTGGCTCGAGGGTTCGTCAGCCCGGCGATGGTCGCGCAGGCGCTCGCCACCCAGCACGGTGGACTGCTGAAGACGGAGTACGGCTTTGCGACGGGGTTTGGATCCGCGTCCGGGTCACCGGTGGCGATGCTCAGCGCACCGCCGGTGACCCAGCGAGTCATCGGCCGGCCGGCAGCGGAGAAGCCCGCAGCGGTCGCGGCCCCGCCCGTCCCGACCGCGCCGGACGCCGAGTCGCTGCGCGACGAGATCGCCCACGCCTCGGCCGAGACCGAACGGCTTCGCGACGACAACGAGCGCCTCGCGCAGCTGCGCGGCGAGCTCGAGCAGCGCCTGGCGGCCGAGTCGCAGCGCGCGGCGGCGCTCGAGCGTGAGCTTGCGTCGGCGAAAGAAGCGGCGCCCGCCTCGGACGGCGAAGAGCGGATCGCGGCGCTCGAGGCCGAGGTTGCGAGCCGAGACGCAGCGATCGAAGATTTCAAGCAGACCGGCGAGAGCTGGAAGGCAGCGCTCACCGAGCGCGACGACGCGATTCGTGACCTCGTCGCCGCCCGCGACGAGGCGCTCGCGCGAGTCAACGCGGCGCAGACCGAGCCCAGCGAGGCTTCCGTGCCCGAGGCCGAGCTGCAGGCGTTGAAGGCCGAGCACGACGCGAAGCTCGCCGAGCTGGCCGCGGCACGCGACGAGGTGCTGATGCAGCTTCGCGCGACGAAGGCCGAGCTCGCCTCTCGCGAGGCGAAGCTGCCGGAGATCGTCGCGGCCCGCGACGCGGTGGCGGCAGAGCTCGAGCAGGCGAAGGCCGCGCTCGCCGGCCATGACACCGCGATGGCGAACCTGATTGCCGAGCACGAAGCGGCGCTCGCGGCGGCCGCAGTCCCGGCCCCGGCCGCAGACCGCTGGGCGGCCGCCGAGCGGCATCTCCTCTTCTTCCAGGGCTCCGAGGGCTACGAGCTCGTCGAGCGGAGCGGCCCGCCGCCCGCTGCAGGCGACCGGGTCGAGGTGCCGGGGCACGTCTGTCTCGTCACGCGCATCGCGGCGTCGCCGGCTCCGGGCCCGCGCCTGCCCTGCGCGTACCTCATCGCCGCCTAAGACGCTCCAAGCCCGTAACCGTCCGCCGGGGTCGTTCGTTCGACTCTCGATGGCGGCGACCATGTTGATCTCGAGCCTGACACTGCTCGGTGGAATGCTCGGCTCGCTCGGGCTCCTGGCACGGGCACGGAGCGCCGCTCCGATCGAAGTCCGCAAGCGGTAGCACCGCCGCCGCGGATGCTCGCGCGCACGCTGCTCGCTCTCGCTCTCGCCGCCGTCCTGCTCGCAGGGTGCGGTTCGCAGACCCTGCAGCAGCAGTCGAAGAGCCTGAAAGCGCTCGCCGCGGAAGGCGGCCTCCTTGCAGGGAACGCGGCACGAGGCCGCTCGACGACTGTCTTCACGCGGGAGCACGCCGGCTTCCTGCTGAAGAGCGCGAACTCGTCCGCGTCGGCCCTCGCACGGGCGACCTCGGCGAAGGGCCGGCAGCTCGCGCAGGTCGCCGTGCGCATCCAGAATGACCTGGAACGGCTGCAGCGAAGCGGCTCCGACCGGGCAGAGCAGCAGCGTCTGCAGACCGACCTCGAGCGGATCGCGAGGAAGCTGTGAAGCAGTTCCTCCAGATCGCGCTCGGCATCCTGTCGGCGATCGGCGGCTTCGTCGACATCGGCGACCTCGTCTTCAACACGCAGGCCGGAGCGACGTTCGGCTTTCAGTTGCTCTGGGTGGTCGTGGTCGGCGTGATCGGGATCATCGTGTACTCCGAGATGTGCGGCCGCGTCGCCGCGATCTCCAAGCGTCCGGTCTTCGATCTCGTGCGCGAGCGCGTCGGGTTCAGTGCGGGCCTCGGCACGCTCATCGCTTCCGAGATCGTGAACCTGCTGACGTGCGCCGCGGAGGTCGGCGGCGTCGCGATCGTGTTGCAGCTCCTGTCGGGCCTGCCGTACCGCTACCTGATCCTGCTCGGCGTGATCGGCGTCGTCGTCATCGCCTGGGTGCTTCCGTTCGAGTGGCTCGAGCGCCTCTTCGGCTACGTCGGCCTCGGCCTGCTCGTCTTCGCGGTCGCAGCGATCAAGGTGCACCCGCAGTGGGGCCAGGTCGCGCATGGCTTCGTGCCGGGGATGCCCGCGCACAACCACGCGGTGTACCTCTACTTCGTCGTCGGCCTGCTCGGCGCTGCGCTGACACCGTACGAGGTGTACTTCTATTCGTCCGGCGCGGTGGAGGACGGCTGGGGCGCGAAGGATCTGCGGATCAACAAGATCACGTCGGTGATCGGCTACGGCCTCGGGGCGTTTCTCTCCTTCGCCTTGATGATCGTCGCGGCCGTGCTCTTCCTGCCGCGCGGGATCGACCCGCAGTTCCTCGGCACGCCGGCACTCGGTGCGCAGGAGGCGCTCGGCAAGGTCGGGCTGATCCTCGCGCTCGTCGGGATCCTCTTCGCCGTCGGCGGCGCGGCGATCGAGACGAGCTTCTCGGGCGCCTACAACGTCGCGCAGTTCTTCGGCTGGCAGTGGGGCAAGCGCGAGAAGCCGAGCGGTGCTCCGCGATTCGCGCTGTCGTGGATCATCATCTTCGTGCTGGCGCTCGGGATCGTGATGACGGGGTACGACCCGGTGAAGATCACGGAGTACTCGGTGATCTTCTCGGTCGTCGCGCTGCCGCTGACGTTCCTGCCGATCCTGCTCGTCGCGAACGACCCGACGTACATGGGCCGCTATACGAACGGACGGATCTCGAACGCGCTCGGGATCGTCTACTTCATCCTCATCCTCGTTATCGCGCTGTCGGCGATCCCGCTCATGGTGATCACGAACGGAGGCCAGGGATGAGCGGTGACGAGCTCGACCTCGGTCTCGGGATCCTCGACCACCAGCTCGTCGACAGCGAGGGGCGGAACTGCGGCAACGCCGACGAGCTCGAGATCGCCGGCATCGCGAGCGGCGAGCCCGAGGTGACGGAGATCCTCGTCGGCGGCAACGCGTGGCGCAGCCGCGGGATGTTCGGGCGGCTCGCGGCGGCGTTGTCGGGCGATGCAGTGCATGTGCCGTGGAGCGAGGTCGAGAAGGTCGACTCGGTCGTGAAGCTGAAGAAGACGGCGGCCGAGCTTCGCCTCGGGCGCGGCGACGACCGTGCGAGGAAATTCGTCGAGCGGCTGCCGGGGTCCTGATGCGGCTCTCCGAGCTCCTTCGCCGTCATGTCGTGACCGAGAGCGGTCGCACGCTCGGGCATGTGCACGACGTGCGAGCCGTCCAGCGTGGCGAGCGCCTCCTCGTGATCGGCATCGTCGTCGGGCGGCACGGCCTGCTCGAGCACTTCGGGCTCGGCGTGGGCGCCGGCCGGCGCGGCACAAAGGTGCGCCATGCCGAGAACGTCGTGCCCTGGGACGCCGTCGTGCGCGTCGCGTCCGGGAAGGTCGTCGTCCGCGACGGCACAGAGCTGCCCGGCCCCTGACGCGGGCGGTGGCGGATGTCTCGGCCCCGTGCCAAGCTCCAAGGACATGCCGGTGGAGTTTCGGGTGCTCGGGCCCCTGGATCTCCGGCGAGACGGTTCGCCGGTGCCGCTGCGCGCGGCGAAGCCGCGAAAGCTCCTCGCGATCCTGCTCGTGGACCACGGCAAGGTCGTCTCGAAGGACCGTCTGGTCGAGTACCTCTGGCCGGAGTCGCCACCGTCGGGGGCGGAGCACGCGATCGAGTCGCACGTCTCGCGCCTGCGAAACCTGCTCGGCGACGACCTCCCGCTCCTCGCGCGGCCGCCCGGATACGTGCTCGACATCGACCCGCAGTCGCTCGACTCGGTGCGTTTCGAGCAGCTCCTCGCCGAGGCACGCGTCAGCGAGCCGGTGCGCGCTGCAGCTCGTGCGGCGGATGCGCTTGCGCTGTGGCGAGGGGAAGCCCTGGCAGACTTCGCGTTCGAGTCGTTCGCGCAGGCCGAGATCGCCCGGCTCGAGGAGCTTCGTCAGGAAGCGGAAGAGGAGCGGATCGAGGCGGAGCTCGCGATCGGCCAGGCGAGTGAGCTGGTCGGAGAGCTCGAGGCGCTCGTGCAGGTCGTGCCGCCGCGCGAGCGCCGGTATCGGCAGCTCATGGTCGCGCTGTATCGCAGCGGGCGACAGCAGGCCGCACTCGACGCGTACAAGTCGGCACGGGCGGCACTCGCCGAGTACGGGCTCGATCCGAGCCCGGCGCTCCGCGAGCTCGAGCGCGCGATCCTCGAGCAGGCTCCAAGTCTCGACGGCGGTCCGCTTCTGCGAACGGCCGCGCAGCGCGAACGGCGGCTCGTCTCGGTCGCAGCCGTCGCGCCCGACATCTCGCTCGAGCTCGATCCCGAGGAGCACGAGCGGCAGCGAAGCCGCGCCGTCGACGGAGTTGCGGCGGTCGCGGCGGAGTACGGCGCGCTCCAGCCGGAGCCGTTCCTGCTCGTGTTCGCGCAGGAGGACCACGCGCAACGGGCGACGGCGGCCGCTGCGGCCATCCGCGACACGCTCGGCGCGAGCGTCGCGGTCGAGAGCGGCGAGGCGCTCCTCGGGAGTGGCACCGTCGGCGGTCCCGTCGTCGAGCTCGCGCGTCGGCGGGCACACGACGGCGCCGCGCCGGCACCTGCGCCGCCGCCGCTCGAGCGGCGGACGGAAGGCCCCTTCGTCGGGCGGCAGAACGAGCTCGCGCGTCTTCGACAGGCGCGGGCGGCGCTCGTCCTCGGCCCGCCGGGCATCGGCAAGTCGCGGCTCGCGCGCGAGCTCGCCCGCGAAGAGCGGATCGTCGTCGGTCGCTGCTCGTCGTACGGCTCCGAGACGATCGCGCCTCTCGCGGAGGTGGCCCGGGCACTCGACGCACCGGGCGCGCTCGACGACGTGCCTGCGCCCGAAGTGCCGCTGGCGTTCCGGCGTTTGTGCGAAGCAGCTCGTCCGATCGCGGTCGTCTTCGACGACGTGCACTGGGCGGATGCGCTCGTGCTCGAGACGATCGAGCTCCTGGTCGCGCGTGGAGACGGCGTGCGCGTCTTCTGCCTCGCGCGCGACGAGCTCGTCGAGGAACGGCCGGCGTTTCTCGCCGCGGTCGAGCGCATCACGCTGGAACCGCTCTCCGACGCGGAGTCGAAGAGCCTGGGCGAGCTGCTCGGCACGCCGGACGAGTCGATCGTCGGCCGCGCCGAGGGGAATCCACTGTTCATCGAGCAGCTCCTCGCGCACGCGACCGAGGGAGGCGATGCGCTACCGCCGTCGCTGCGCTCGCTCCTGACCGCGCGCCTCGACAGGCTCACGCCGGTCGAACGCGCTTCGATCGAGTGCGCCGCGATCATCGGCCGTGAGTTCGACAACGAGATCGTCGCCGAGCTCCTGGACGCGCACAGCGCGCGTGAGTCGCTTGCATCGCTCGTTCGCCGCGGCCTGCTCGATCCCGCGCCGCCTTCCACCGTGTTCGAAGAGCGTTTCCGTTTTCGGCATGCGCTCATCCACGAGGCGGCGTACACCGCCATCACGAGGGCCGACCGCGCGCGCCTGCACGAGGCGGCGGCCGATCTGCTCGAAGCGCGCGGCGCCTCCGACGAGATCGTCGGCTTCCATCTCGAGCAAGCGGCCAAGCTGTTGCCTGCAGATGACCGACGCACGGCGAAGATCGCCGAGGACGCGGGTCGTCATCTCGGCGCCGCCGGCATCGCAGCCTGGAAGCGCAGCGACGCACGATCCACCGTTCGGCTGTGTCGTCGCGCGGCGGCGTTGCTCCCGGAGCGAGACCCGCAGCGTCTCGAGCTTCTCTGCGAGCTCGGCGTTGCGCTGAACACGACCGGCGAGCCGATGCAAGCGCGCGACACTCTGCGCGAGGCTGCCGAGCTCGGCGAGCGCCGGATCGAGCTGCGGGCACGGTTCGAGGAAGGCGTCATCGCGACGCTCGCCGATTCGAGCGACGTGTCTCGACTGCTCGAGCTGGCCGACCAGGGCCGGCCTGTATTCGAGGCCTTCGGCGACGACCGCGCGCTCGGGCGGGTGTGGATGGCCACCGGCTGGGTTCGCGGCGGCGCATTCGGGCGGCACGCGGAGTGGAAGGAAGCCGCCGAACGTGCGCTCGTCCACTACCAGCGCGCGGGCTGGCCGACCACGACGTGCATCGGGCACATCGCGGCCGCGCTCTATCTCGGCCCTGCGCCGGTTCCGAGCGCGGTTGCGCAGTGCATCTCGCTGCGCGACGGAGCGGTCGACGATCTCGCCGGCGAGGCGAGTGTCTCGGCGCATCTCGGCGGCTTGCACGCAATGGCGGGACGCTTCGTCGAGGCGGCACAGCTCCTGTCGCGCGCGCGGGAGATCTATTCGGATCTCGGAATGACGCCGTCGCTTCTTCTGACCTGCGCGCCGATCGAGGCGCGGGCGGCTCGGCTTCGCGACGACCTCGAGCTCGCGGCCGAGACGCTCACGGACAGCTGCCGGCAGCTCCTCGGCGGGCATGGGGGGTTCCATCTCACAACGCAGGCTGCCGAGCTCGCCGACGTGCTGTGTGATCTCGACCGGCTCGACCGTGCAGAGGAGTGGTGCTCGGTTGCCGAGCAGCATGCGCGGGCCGACGATCTCTCGGGCGGCGCCTCCGTGGCTGTTGCTCGCACACGCCTGCTCTCGCGAACGGGCTCGACGGACGAGGCCGTGGCGCTCGGCCGCGAAGCTGTCTCGCTGGCCGACCGGACGGACGAGCTGAATCTCCGCGCGGCTGCGCGCGTCGCGCTGGGTGACGTTCTCGGCCACAGCGCGGAGGCAGCGGTGCAATTCGCAGCCGCTACGGGGTTGTACGAGGAGAAAGGGAATGCCGCCGCGACGGCCCGGCTCAGCCGGAGGCGCGGCGCGGCGGCAGTTTCCGCTTCGGCGAGTTAGACGCCGGTCGGGTCGCCGTTGCCGGCGAGCGCGACGAGCGGGACGATCAAGCCGACGACGCTGATGAACGTCGTGAGCAGCGAGATGCGCGTGATGCGGAACATCCGAGCCTCCTCGATGTGGTGGGTCGCTGACACCGACCACGCTCGGCTGGCGCGCCAACCGCACACTCACGGCGCGCCATCGGTTCGCTAACGAATCGCCGGTGAGCGATCCGTGAGGCCCGTCGCCGACAGTGACGGGCGAGATGACCTCGCTCTCGCTCCCTGAAGACGCCCGCTTTCACACGCTGACGGCCGCAGTGCACGCCGCCGCCGCCCGAGGGCGCGACGTGCACACGGCCGTCGGGCAGTTCGGTCTCGGCGCCTCCGTCGGCGGAACCGTCGTCGGGCTCTCGCTCGTGCACGGCGGCTATGCGCCGGCCGTGTGGGGATGGACCGCGCTGCTCGGCCTCTGGGCGACGCTGCTCGGGCTTCTCTTCCGCGCCGATCGTCGTGTCGATCGGGCCGGCCTCGCCCTCGTTGCCGGCGTCCTTGCGGTGGCGGGGTGGACCGCGTTGTCGTCGATCTGGACGCAGAGCGTCCCGCGCACGATGCTCGAGGTCGAGCGGGACCTGGTTTACGTCGCGATCGCGGCCGCGGTGCTCCTGCTCTGCACCGCGGGCAACCGCGTGCAGCTCGTGTGGGGTCTCGGCGGGGGCCTCGTCGTCGTCATCGCCTTCGCGGTCGGCGCGTACTTCGCGAGCCCGCACGCGCCCGACGCCACCCAGGGCGCGCTTCTATTCCGTCCGATCGGCTACGCGAACGCGCTCGGCGGACTGGCGGCTCTGGCGCTGCCGCTCGCCGTCGCCCTTGCGGTGCACGACGCGCGACGGCTCGTAGTGGTGCTTGCGGGATCCTCGGCCCTCGTTCTCTTGTTCGCGCTCTACCTGACGCAGAACCGCTCGGGCTACCTCGCCGTCGGTGTCGCGCTCGTCGTCTGGTTGTCGCGAACGCTCGCGCCGCGCGTACGGAGCACATGGGTTGTGCGCAGTGCGCCGGTCGCGGTCGTGCTCGTTGGTTTCGTGCTCTGGCGGGCCCTTGCCGGGCTCGGCGACAGGGCGCAGTACTGGCGTGTCGCCTGGCGCGTCGTCGAGCGGCATCCGCTGCTCGGGAGCGGCGCGGGCACGTTCGACGAGCAATGGCTGCGCTACCGCGGCAGCGGCGTCTCCGTTCGCGACGCGCACAGTCTGTACCTCGAGACGTTGTCGGAGCTCGGCGTTGTGGGCCTCGTGCTTCTCGTCGTGCTCCTCGCATTCCCGATCGTCATCAGCAGGCGCGCGCGCGATCCGGTGACGACCGCGTGCCTCGCTTCGTACTGCGCGTTCCTCGTCCACGCGGGCTTCGAGTGGGACTGGGAGATCCCGGTCGTGATCGTGTCGGGTCTTCTCCTCGCGTCGGCGCTTGTCCGCTCGGGTGCGTCGACACGCGAAGTCGCGCTCGGCAGCGTCGCGCGTGTCGCAGCCGCCGCAGCGGTTGTCGTCGCTGCCGCGTTCGCCGTCGTCGCGCTCGTCGGGAACACCGACGTCGTCACGGCCGAGCGCCTCATCGCGCACGGCGACGTGCAGGGCGCGGCCGCGCACGCAAACAGGGCGAGGCAGCTGCTGCCGTGGGCATCGGAGCCGTGGCTCGTGATCGCGGACACGCGCGCGCGCAGTTTCGACGAGGCCGGCGCGCGAGCGTCGCTTCGTGCAGCGGTCGCGCGTGACGGCGCTGACTGGGCCTTGTGGTTCCGCCTCGCAGCAGCGTCGCGCGGTGACGAGCGCGCCGTCGCGCTTCGCCGCGCGTTCGCGCTCAACCCACGGCTCGTCACCGGGGTGGGACCAGGTTCGTGAACCGTTCGAACGCAACGAAGAAAGGGGAAACAGCCATGCACCACGTGTCGCGCCGGCGATTGCCCATCAAGATCGCTCTCGGGGTAGTCGCGACGGCAGGAGTCATCGGCGGAACCGCTTACGCCACCGTCCTCGCGCCCGCGGCGGGAACCATCCATGCGTGCGCGAACTCGAGCAACGGCTCGCTGCGGGCCGTTGCCGGGTCGGGTAGCTGCAAGAAGGGCGAGCACGCGCTGAGCTGGAACGTCGCCGGGCGGCCCGGCGCAGCCGGCCAGCCGGGCGCGCAGGGGCCGGCCGGGCCGGCCGGGCCGGCGGGCTCGACCGGGCCGCAAGGGCCGGCGGGCCCGCAAGGCCCGAGCGGCGGTCCCCAGGGTCCGGCCGGGCCGCAGGGGCCGGCTGGGCCGCAGGGCCCGCAGGGGCCGAGCGCGGTGCTCGGTCTCGAGTATCCGTCGACGACGTTCCAGAACCCGGCGACGGGTCAGTACGGGACGCCGACCGGGACCGACTTCGGTCAGGTGCCCTGCTCGCCGGGCAAGAAGGTCGTCGGCGGCGGCGTCCACACGAGCGGCGTCGATCAGTACGTCAACGAGTCGTACCCGACGGACGGCGCGTCCGACGCGCCGGGCCAGGGCGGGTGGGGAGCGACGGTCAACAACGTCGGCAATACCGACGAGACCTTCGTCGTCTACGCGATCTGCGTGACGCCCTAGTCCGGCGGCTCGTCACCGATGCGGAGGGCGCCCACCGGCGCCCTCCGCATCGTCCTGCCTCATGCCGAAGGTGGGAATCGAACCCACACTCCCCGGAGGGAACCGGATTTTGAGTCCGGCGCGTCTGCCAGTTCCGCCACTTCGGCCTGAGTCCTGAATGGTACGAGGCGCGGGGCGGGGCCGCGGCCTCGATTCCAACCAGCCCTGGTGCCTATTGAAAACCTGGCGTGAGCGGGCGATACTCGCCCCTGCTCGGCAGTTATCCGATCGGGTTTGGAGGAGGCAGCGTGAACAAGAAGTTTTTCTTGCTGGCGATCGTCGGCATGGCCGCAGCGGCCATTGCCGTCACGGCCGGCTTCACGGGCTCCGCGCGCAGCGCGACGAGCGGCGTCACGCCGCTGCCGTCGTCTTCGTGCGGCCCCGTGGTCTACAAGGGGTCCGGAACGCCGGACTACATCATTGCGTCGGATCTCCCGCTCCAGGGTGCGATTCGCCACCAGACGGTGCAGATCTCGCGCGCGATTCTCTGGGCGCTCGCTCAGAAGGGCTACAAGGCCGGCAACCTGAAGATCGGTTACCAGTCGTGTGATGACTCGACCGCGCAGACCGGCGGGTGGGACTCCGGAAAGTGCGCAACGAACGGTCGGCTCTACGCGAGCAACCGCTCGGTGATCGGCGTCGTCGGAACCTTCAACTCCGGCTGCGCAAAGATCATCGTCCCGATCATCAACCGGGCGCACCCAGGCCCGATGGCGATGGTCAGCCCGGCCAACACGAACGTCGGCCTGACGAAGAAGTGGGATCCGGGTGAGCCGCAGAAGTACTACCCGACCGGCGTGCGGAACTACGCACGTGTTGTCGCGACCGACGACGTCCAGGGGCCGGCGGATGCCATCTACGCGAAGTCGATCGGGATCAAGAAGGTCTACGTCCTGAACGACAAGCAGACGTACGGCTTCGGCGTCGCAACCACGTACAGGAACGCGGCGAAGAAGATCGGTCTGCAGGTCGTCGGCTTCAAGGGCTGGGATGCCAAGCAGTCGAGCTACGAGGCGCTTGCCAACCTGATCAAGCAGTCGGGTGCGCAGGCGGTGTTCCTCGGTGGGATCGCATGCAACAACGGTGCGAAGCTCATGCAGGACATCAAGGCCACGAACCCGGGGATCAAGCTGACGATGCCGGACGGCTTCAGTGACCCGAATGCAAACGGTGCTGTCGCCAACGGTGCTCTCATCAGCGTTGCCGGCTCCTCGCCGGATCAGCTCAAGGGCGCAGGCGCGACCTTCGTCAAGAGCTTCGGCAAGCAGATCGGCACGACACCGAACCCGTATGCAGCGTATGGCGCACAGGCCATGCTGCTCATGCTGCAGGCAGTTGCTGCAGGGAATGGTGACCGCGCGAAGACCACGAAGGCGATCTTCGGCATCCACATCACCAACGGGATCCTCGGCGACTTCACGATCAACGCCGCGGGCGATACGAACCTCGCTCCGATCACGATCTACCGGCAGGCGGGCAAGGCCCTCAAGCCGGTCAAGACGATCACCCCCGACCCGAGCCTGATCGGGTAGGCGGGACCAAGAAGAAACGCAAAGCCGGGGGGAGCGACGCTCCCCCCGGCGCGTATCTCAACCGAACCGTGGCAACCGACGCCGGCGTCCAGACGTCCCTCCGAGCGAAGCGATCGCTGACTTCGTACGTGATGCCGCTGATCGCGGCGTTGCTGCTTCTCGGACTGCTCTTCCTGCTTGCGAAGAACATCCAGCACAACGGCTTCGCGTACTTCGCGACCATCTCGTTCATCGGGCTGACGAACGGCGCCGTCTACGCGCTCGTTGCGCTCGGCTACACGCTCGTCTACGGGATCCTCGAGCTGATCAACTTCGCGCACGGAGACGTGTTCATGCTCGGCGGGATGATCTCCGCGACGATGCTCATCTCGAGCAGCGTCTTCGGGTTGAAGGAGGGCGCTTCGACGAGCGCGCTCATACCAGCGCTGCTCGTCTCGCTGGTCGTTGCGATGGTCGGCTGCGGATTGATCAACGCGTCGATCGAGTTCGTCGCGTACCGACCCTTGCGGGGCGCACCGCGCCTCGCGCCGCTGATCACGGCAATCGGGATGTCGTTCATCCTCCAGAACGTCGCGATCGCGTGGAAGGGGCCCGGCTACACCGCGATCCCGAACGTGCTTCCGCACGGGAACGTCTTCTCGATCCACGGCGTCGTCTACACGTGGGAGAAGCTGATCGTCGTGCTCGTCACGATCCCGGTCCTCGTCGGGCTGATGTGGCTGGTGCTGAAGACGAGGCAGGGCAAGGCGATGCGGGCCGCGGCCCAGGATCGCGATGCCGCCGCGATGATGGGCATCAACGTCAACCGGACGATCTCGTTCACGTTCCTGATCGCGGGCGCGCTCGCCGGTGCGGCGGGCCTCTTGTACGCCCTGTACTTCGGGCAGGTGCGCTACGACACCGGCTTCCAGTTGGGCCTGATCGCGTTCACGGCCGCGGTGCTCGGCGGCATCGGGAACCTGCCGGGCGCCGTCCTCGGTGCGCTCTCGATCGGGTTCATCCAGGCGTACAACGAGGGGCTCACCTGGCACATGCCGGGCAGCGACTGGACGCAGTCGATCGTGTTCTCGATCCTCATCCTGATCCTCGTCTTCCGTCCCGAGGGCCTGCTCGGCGAGCGGACACCGGAAGGCGCCTGACGTGCGGCGGCGCATTCGCGCGCGCGTCTCGGCCGCCTGGTGGGCGGCGCTCGGCGCGGTAGGGCTGCCGCGCTCCCGCTGGGACGCGCTCGACCGCGGCGTCCGCCGCGCTGTGAAGGCCGCCGTTTGGGTTGCGATCTCGCTCGTGCTCGTTGCGCTCTTCGGCGTCTGGCGGACGTCGGCGCTCGCGATCGCCGCGATCGTCCTGCTGCTCGTCGTGCCGCGCTGGAGCCGGCTGACCGTTCGCGGCTGGCACGTTGGCAAGTGGGTCGCGCCGCTCGCGGTGCTCGCGCTCGCCGCGAGCTATCCGTACTACGTCAACCACATGCCGGAGATTCCGCTGTTCGGGCCGTTCCCGCAGCTCTCGACGCTCGTGGTGATGACCGTCTTCACGATGATGGCGCTCGGCCTCAACTTCGTCGTCGGCTATGCCGGGCTGCTCGACCTCGGGTACGTCGCGTTCTATGCGATGGGTGCGTACATGGCGGGCTGGTTCGCGTCGGGGCAGTTCGCGAAGCAGAACGTGAACATCGGCGCGGTCGGTCTGTACGAGGGAGCGACCGGCTTCCACTTCTCGATCTGGCTCGTGCTGGTGATGGCGGGCATCGCGACCGCCGTCGTCGGCGTGATCATCGGCCTGCCGACGTTGCGACTACGCGGCGACTATCTCGCGATCGTGACGCTCGGCTTCGGCGAGATCCTGCCGCAGATCGCGCGCAACGGCGACCATCTCTTCGGGACGAACTTCAACCTCACGAACGGCACCGGCGGCATCACGCCGATCGACGGCCCGGGCTTCGGCAACTGGCTCGACCAGCACTTCCACCTGCCGGCGAACTTCCTCACTGCGGGGAACCTCGACTCGGTGTTCCTGTGGACGGGCCTCGGTCTCGTCCTGATCACCGTCTTCTGCAGCGCGCGGCTGCGCGACTCGCGGATCGGGCGTGCGTGGATCGCGATCCGCGAGGACGAGACCGCTGCGGCCGCGATGGGCGTGCCGCTGATGCGGACGAAGACGTGGTCGTACGCGACCGGCGCGTTCTTCGGCGGTGTCGCCGGCGCGTTCTACGCGTCGTACAAGAGCGGCGCGTTCCCGGACGACTTCTTCTTCCAGATCTCCGTGTTCATCCTCTGCATGGTCATCCTCGGCGGCATGGGGAACATCTGGGGCGTCATCTTCGGCGCCTGCTTCCTCACGTATCTCGACCGTGAAGGCCTCTCGAACATCGGCACGCAGATCAACGACCAGTTCGGCATCACGCTCGACGTGCCGAAGTACGAGTTCGGGATCTTCGGGATCATCATCGTGGTCGTCATGCTCTTCCGGCCGGAGGGGCTGATACCGAGCTCGCGCCGCGCGGCCGAGCTGCACGAAGGCGTCCACGACGAGCCGCTCTACGACCACGAGATCGCCGGTGCCTGACGAGCTCTTGCGCACCGAGGGGCTCCGCAAGGAGTTCGGCGGCCTCGTCGCGGTGGACGACGTCGACTTCACGGTGCCGGCCGGCTCGATCGTGAGCCTGATCGGGCCGAACGGAGCGGGGAAGACGACCTTCTTCAACATGCTCACCGGCGTGTACAAGCCCACGGCGGGTCGGGTGCACTTCAACGGCGAGGACATGACAGGGAAGCCACCGCACGCGTTCACGCAGCGCGGCATCGGGCGCACGTTCCAGAACATCCGCCTCTTCCAGAACATGACGGCGCTCGAGAACGTGCTCGTCGGCATGCACGTCCGGCTGAAGGGCAACCTCTTCGAGGCGATCATCCGCACGCCGCGCGTGAAGCGCGAGGAGGTCGAGGCGAGGGTGCGTGCGCGCGAGCTGCTCGAGTTCTCCGGCCTCCGCCGCAAGGACGCGGAGATCGGCCGGAACCTGTCGTACGGCGACCAGCGCCGGCTCGAGGTCGCGCGTGCGCTGGCGACGCAGCCGAAGCTGCTGCTGCTCGACGAGCCGACCGCGGGGATGAACCCCCAGGAGACGGCGGACTTCACGTCGTTCGTGGGCCGGTTGCGCGAGGAGCGGGGACTCAGCGTGCTCCTGATCGAGCACGACATGCGCGTCGTCATGGGCGTCTCTGACCGCGTGACGGTGCTCGACTACGGTGAGCGGATCGCCGAAGGGACGCCGAAGGAGATCCAGCAGAACGAGCGCGTGATCGAGGCGTATCTCGGCAAGTCGGCGGTGAGCTCGTGAACGCGGCCGCGGCACCGCTGCTCTCGGTCGACGGGATCGAGACGTTCTACGGGTCGATCCAGGCGTTGAAGGGCGTGACGCTCGAGGTGCACGAGGGCGAGATCGTGACGCTGATCGGCGCGAACGGCGCGGGCAAGTCGACGACGCTGCGGTCGATCAACGGGCTGAACCATCCGCGGAAGGGAACGATCTCGTTTCGCGGGGTCGACATCACGAACGATCCGGCGCACGAGATCGTCAAGCGTGGGATCGCGCAGTCGCCGGAGGGCCGCAAGCTCTTCCCGCGCATGTCGGTGACGGAGAACCTCGAGATGGGTGCGTTCCAGCGGAAGGACAAGGGCGAGTTCAAGGCGGACATGGATCGCGTGTTCGAGCTGTTTCCGCGTCTCGCCGAGCGGCGGCACCAGAAGGCGGGGACGATGTCGGGCGGCGAGCAGCAGATGTGCGCGATCGGGCGCGCGCTGATGGCGCGGCCGACGCTGCTGATGCTCGACGAGCCGTCGATGGGCCTCGCGCCGATCTTCGTCGAGCGCATCTTCGAGACGATCGTCGAGGTGAACAAGCAGGGCACCTCGATCCTGCTCGTCGAGCAGAACGCGCTGATGGCGCTCGACGTCGCAAACCGCGGCTACGTCCTCGAGACGGGCCACGTCGCCCTGGCCGACGACGCGAAGGCCCTCGCGCAGAACCCCGAGGTGCGCAAGACGTACCTCGGCGAGACGTAGTCCCTTCCGTACCCGTTACGACTTCCTCGCAGATCCCCTTGGTATTTGATACCGGGAGATGTCCGCGGGAGACACGACCGCCGCCCGCGCGCAGCGTTTTTCCACGCGCGATGCTTTTGGTATTTGATACCGAGAGATGTCCGCGCGGGACTAGCCCGCCCCGACGCGCAGCGGGAAGTACGGCGGGCTGAGGAGGAAGCCGATGCGCTCGTGGCCCTGGCCGCGCGCCATGTCGAGGGCGGCGCCGATGCCGTGCACCGGGACGAAGCCGAGTTGCCGCACCGCCGTCGCGTCGGCGGCGCCCGCGACGAGCACCGCTCCGAGCCGGCCGAGCGCCGGCTGGCACGCGTTCCAGTCCCGGAACGGCAGCAGCGGATGCACCGTGCGCCCCGAGCGATAGTCCGCGAGCGCGCGCGGATCCGCCGCTGCAGCTCGCTCCGCTTCCGCGAGGACGCTCGGATCGCGTCCCGTCCGCGTCGCATGGAAGAACGTGCGATACGGCTGCTGCGTCGGATGCGCGAAGTGCCGTGCAAAGCGGCTGACGAGGATCGCGGTGCCGCCGTCCGCGACCGGGAACGCGTCGCGCCACAGCCGCAGCGCGAGCCCCAGCCCGAGAAACGCGGCGCCGAGAGGGTTCGGGCGCTCGCGCGGGAGATACGGCGTCACGCTCGGCACGCCGATCACCACCGTGTCGAGCGGCGCGTCGAGCTCCGCACGCCGCAGCTCGACCGTGCGCAGCAGCGCCTCCGCATGCGCCACGGACGGCGGCCCGCCGAACGCGTTCGCGACCGTCAGCTCTGCGCGCAACGAGCGCAAGACGTCGCGCCGCAGCGCTTCCGGCAGCGCGCGGTAGACGTGACGAAGAGGAGAGCGCGCGATTCGCTCGAGCGCAGCCGGCTCGTACGGGTAGCCGCGCAGCGCGCCGCCGAACTGCGGATGATTGAGCACGAGCGAGATACCGAGCAGCGGCACCCGCTGCACGAGCGCACGCTCCAGCGCGAGCGCGAGATGCCAGCCCTGCGATGCCGTCGTCTCGAGCAGTGAGTACGCCCCCGCTGCGCGCAGCGCATCGGCGCCGCTCGCCGCCAGGAGCGTCGCCGGCCCGCCGTGCAGCACCGACTCCGCCGCACTGATCACGATCACGAGATCCGTCTCGACGAGCGCACGACTCACACGTAGCGGCGGCCGCGACGACTCGGCGACGACGACGAGGTCGGGATCCTCGACGTCGTGGACGACGACGTTTCCGTGGAACCGCCGTGCCAGCTCCGGCGTGACGAGCGATTCGAGCTCGCGCTGCGACGTGCGGCGCGCGAGCCCGGGCGCGACGAGGAACGTCTGATACCCGGTCGAGATCCCGAGCCGCTCGAGCTCCGCGGAGACGGCGGACACCGCCTGCTGCCGCGGATCCGTCGTCGTGCCGGGAATCGGCAGCGCCGGCGGCTCGACGACGATCGTCGCGCGGGCGCCGCGCCGCGCGAGCACTTCGATTCCGTCGCCCTCGAGCGGGAAGCGCAGCGCATCGCGAACGGCAGCGCCGACGTCTGCGACGCCTTCGCCCGGCGGCGGCGGTCTCAGCACGATCGCGTCGTCGGGAGCCGCCGCGACGACGAGCCGCGTGCCCGAGAGGAGCGGGATGCGAAGCACGAGCTAGAGCTCCGGCAGCCGGCGGACGAGCCGGAGCCGCACGAGCCGGAACCCACGGGCCGGCCAGAAGCGCGACGCGCCGAGGTTCGTCACGCGCCAGTTCGTCCAGACGCGCGGCTGCCCCTGCTCGGCCGCGAGCGCGAGCGCGTGCGTCGTCAGCGCGACGCCGATGCCGTCGCCGCGCGCCTCGGCTACGACTGCAGTGGATGCGATGTGCAGCGCCTCGCCGTCGTGCGGGTCCGGGTACAGCGTCAGGTGCGCGACCGGCGCGCCGTCGCGCTCGGCGACGAAGTACCGGACGTCGTCACCCGCGAGCGTCTCGACCCAGTCCTGCCGGCGCGCATCCTCGTCCAGCGGCACCGCGGAGAACGACGGCGACGCAGCCTGCGCATCGTGGATCAAGCGGTCGATCCGCATCGCAGTCTCGAGATCGTCGGGGCCGCCGCGGCGGATCGTCACGCCCGGCGCCTCGACCCGGTCGCCGCCGCTCTCGCGCATCCCGTACGCGTGCATCTGCGCAAAGCCCAGCCGGTACCACGGATCGAGCGCCGCATCCGTCGGCGGCTGCACGATCGCGAAGTGGAGCGGCGGCCAGTCGCCGGCCCGTTCCGTGTACTCGCCGCGGATCGCCTCAGGGTCCCCCGTGGCCTCGAGGAAAACGCACCGGCTCCACACCGGATGGTCGTCCATGACAGTCGCGGTGATGAGGGAGCCTCCGGCCATCGGCGCCGGACGATAGCGTGGGGCTGATGTCCCCGAAGACGCTCACCGGCCTCGAGCTCGACCTCGACGACGCCCCGGCGCGCGACTCGGAGCTCTTCCTCGTCGACGGCAACAACCTCGCGTACCGCGCCTATTTTGCGCTGCCGGAGGAGCTCGCAACGACCGAGGGCTTCCCGACGAACGCGCTGCTCGGGTTCACGAACATGCTCTTCAAGCTCCTGTCGGATTACAAGCCGAAGGGCGTCGCGGTCGCGTGGGACACGCGCCCCGTCCACCGGCACGCGATCGCCGAGGAGGGGGACGTCGTCTACAAGGAAGGCCGCCGCCCCATGGCTGACCTGCTGGCGGAGCAGTTCCCGTATTTCCGCCCGATCGTCGAGGCGTTCGGCTACCGCAACCTCGAGTTCGAGGGCTGGGAGGCCGACGACGTGATCGCGACGCTCGCGACGCGCGCGGACGAGGCGGGGATCAAGACGACCGTCGTCTCCACGGATCGCGACGCGTTCCAGCTCGTGACGGACAACATCGCGCTGATGATGACGCCGCGCGGCGTGAGCGACGTGCAGGTGTACACGCCCGACCGCGTCGAGGCGCGGTACGGCATCAAGCCGGAGCAGATCCCCGACTTCATCGGGCTGAAGGGCGACACGTCCGACAACATCCCCGGCATCCCCGGGATCGGCGACAAGACCGCGGGACAGCTGATCGCGCAGTACGGCTCCGTCGACGAGGTGATCGCGCACGCAGACGAGCTCTCGCCCGCGCGCAAGAAGAACGTGACCCAGTTCGCCGACCAGGCGCGCCTGTCGAAGGAGCTCGCGACGATGCGGCGCGACCTCGACATCGACTGCGACCCGTCCGCGCTCGTGCTTGCGCCGCCCGACCGCTCCCAGCTGCGCGAGATGTTCCGCCGCTTCGAGTTCCGGAACCTGCTCGGCCGAGTCGACGAGCTCGACGAGGCGGTGCCGGCGCTCGAGCGCATCGTCGCCGGCACCGCCGTCGCGTGGCAGGAGGGCACGCTCCCGCAGCAGGTCAGCGGTCGCGTCGGGCTCGCGATCGCCGACGGTCGCTTCGCACTCGCCCAGGACGACGGCGCGATCGTCGGCCCGTGGGACGACGAGCTCGTGCCACGCCTGCGCGACGCCGAGATCGTGGCGCACGACTACAAGGCGCTGCCGCGGCTCACCCAGCTCCCCGCCGAGGACACCATGATCGCCGCCTACCTGATCGAGCCCGGCCGCCCCGCCTACGAGCTCGACGACCTCGCGGCCGAGTACGGCGTCGAGGCGCTCCCCGACCCCGAAGTCGAGGAGGAGACGGCCGCGCTGATCCGCGCCGCCGAGGTTCCCCGTCGGCTGGCTGCGCCGATCCGGGCGCGCCTGCGCGAGCGCGGCAGCGAGGATCTCTACGACCGCATCGAGCTGCCGCTGACCGCGGTGCTCGCGTCGATGGAGGACGCGGGCATCAAGATCGACACGTATCGCATGGGGGAGATCACCGCGCGGCTCGCCGACCGCGTCGAGGAGCTCGAGTCGCAGGCGTTCGAGCTCGCAGGCGAGGAGTTCATGCTCGGCTCGACGCAGCAGCTCGCGCGCATCCTCTTCGAGAAGCTCGAGCTGACGCCCGGCCGCAAGGGCAAGACCGGCTATTCGACCGACTCGCGCGTCCTCCGCACGATCCGGCACGACCACGCGATCGTCGAGGTGATCGAGGAGTGGCGCGAGCTGACGAAGCTGCTCAACACGTACCTCGGCCCGCTGCCGGCGCTGCTCGGCGAGGACGGCCGCCTGCACACGCACTTCAACCAGGCCGTCGCCGCGACGGGACGGCTGTCGACCTCGAATCCGAACCTGCAGGCGATCCCGATCCGCACCGAGCTCGGCCGTGAGATCCGCAGCGCGTTCGTCGCCGAGCCCGGCCACCGCCTCGTGTCGGCGGACTACTCGCAGGTCGAGCTGCGCATCCTTGCGCACGTCTCCGGCGAGCCCCGCCTGCGCGAGGCGTTCGCGCGCGGCGACGACATCCACGCCGCGACCGCGGCCGAAGTGCTCGGCAAGGATCAGGCGACGCTGACGAAGGACGAGCGCAACATCGCGAAGATGGTCAACTTCGGGATCATCTACGGGATCTCGGCATTCGGGCTGTCGGAGAACCTCGAGATTCCACGCGACGAGGCGCAGGAGTACATCGACACGTACCTCGCGCGCTTCCCGATGGTGCAGGACTTCATCGAGCGGACGATCGAGCAGGCGAAGGAGGACGGCTACGTGACGACCCTGTTCGGTCGCCGCCGCCCCGTGCCGGAGATTCGCGCCTCGAACCGGCAGACGCGCTCGCTCGGCGAGCGGCTCGCCGTCAACTCGGTCATGCAAGGGACGGCTGCGGACATCATCAAGGTCGCGATGGTGAACATCCATCGACGACTGCAGGACGAGGGACGCGGCTCGCGGCTCGTCCTCCAGGTGCACGACGAGCTGCTCGTCGAGGCGCCGGACGCGGAGGTCTCGACGGTGAAAACCCTCGTGCGCGAGGAGATGATCGCTGCGTACCGGCTCGATCCGCCGCTCGCGGTCGACGTCGGCGCCGGCGACGACTGGAACGAAGCGAAGTAGGCCGTTGACATCCCTCGCGCGGCGGAGTAGGAAGGATGCACCGCCTCGGAGAAAGGCTGTGCGGTGACGGTACGACGGATCTCGGTCGCTGCGGCCGCGGTCGCCCTGGTGGCTCTCACCGGAATGGGCAAAACGTCGGTCGCCCCGCGGATCGTCGCCGTCGAGCTGCAGCCCGAGGATCCGTCGCCCGGCGGGGAGTTCATCGTGGTGACGAACCCGGGCACAGCTGCGCTCGACCTCGGCTGCTGGCGCGTCGCGAGCTCGACCGGCATGCTCGTCGTGGCCCCGCCGCTCCGGCTGGCTCCTGGTGCGGTCACGCTGCTCTCGGCGCGGACGAGCTGGCTTCGCCAGACCGACCGCGTCCGGCTGCTCGACACGAAGCGGCGCCTTCGTGTCGCCACCCCGACCCTGACCGACCCGGCTGCGGACGACCGGGTCTGGTTCCGTGAGGCCGACGGGTCCTGGCACCTCGCTCGGAAGAGCTTCGGCAAGGGGGTGATCACCGGCCACCTGGTCACGCGCGCGTCCAGTCGCTGCTGAGCCCAAGGGGGAATCCGTCCGACGAAGGAGCTTGCGATGCGCTTCCGATCTTTTGGCCTGATTGTCGCGGCACTCGCGACAGCCTCAACGTTCCTCGTCCTTCCGGCGGCGGCGACGCCCCCGACGCCGTTCGTGAAGGACTTCGACATGGGCGCCATCTCCGGCGGCCAGCGCGAAGAGAGCATCGCCGTCGATCCGAGCAACCCGGATCACGTCGCCGCCGGCGCAAACGAGCGAGGAATCGGGTCGACGCAGACCTGGTACATCTCGACCGACGGCGGTCGCACGTTCACGAACGGAATTCTCCCGAACGGGACGTTGACGGTTCCGGGCACGACGAGCACGAACATGAGCGATCCGTCGCTCGACTTCGGCTCGAACGGCGAGATCTACTACTCCGCGCTCATGCACGGCGGCACGGGCGAGCCGTGCTCGCTCTTCGTCTCGGAGACGGCGAACGACGGCACGACCTGGACCGATCCGGCGAACGGCATCGTCGCCGCTGGAACCGCGAGCCCGACCGTCTGTCAGGACAAGGAGATGATCGCCGTCGACCGCGGGAACAACGACAACGTCTACGTCGCATGGACGCCGGGCGGCGGTGCCAACGACCAGCTCGTCGTCTTCTCGCGCGATCTGAACGGCGTGTCCGATGGCTTCTCTTTCTCCGGTCAGACCGTCGTGTCGACGCTCGGCGCAGGTCTGAACGCCGGCTGCCTGAACCAGGGCGCTGACTTCGCGATCGCCGGCAGCACGATCTACCTGGCGTGGACGAGCTTCTGCTCCGGCTTCAGCGACAACGACCCGGGAACCGTCTACGTGTCCCGGTCGACGAACCAGGGCGGCAGCTGGAGCGCACCGGTGGCAGCGGCGACGCTCGACAACGTCGACTTCACCGCAGCT
>Ga0207657_10001833_pt1 | contig 22952 bp, 21 predicted proteins | sample KBSC33metaG_FD_184316 | JGI IMG/M metagenome (GOLD analysis project Ga0207657, IMG submission 184316) | Corn rhizosphere microbial communities from Kellogg Biological Station, Michigan, USA - KBS C3-3 metaG (SPAdes) (version 2) | ecosystem: Host-associated > Plants > Roots > Rhizosphere > Soil ... | reverse complement strand
TCGCTCTGGGCCCGCACATTGGCGTGCTGCGCCTGGAGCAGTTCGTGGCGGTTGAAGGTGGGGGTGATGATCGAGACGGCGGGGGTCATGCTGGCGGTAAGCCTAACAAGAGCCCCTCAATAGCGCGAGGCGGTCTTGAATTCTTTGGCGATGAAGCCGCTGATGGCATAGACGCGCGAGCCGAACTGGCCGCTGGGAATGTCCCACACCCGCACCTGGCTCCAGTCGTTCTTGGCGCTGACGTCCAACACCGGGGTGGCGTGATCGATCTCGCCCTTATTCTGCCAGTTGGCCTGATCCACGATGATCTGGCGCGGTCCCACAATTTCGGTGACCACCGCGACATGGCCGCGCTTCAGCCGCTTGGAGCCCGAAAATACCATGACCGCTTCCTCGACCGGATGCGGCAGGCGGGCATACAGGTTCTTGGCGCGTTCCCACCAATGCTTGGCGTCACCGAACACCGCCAGGCCGGAGCGCATGCGGGCATATTCCACGCAGAACAGCCGGCGCAGGGGCCTTTCGACCGTCGGGGTCATGGCGGCGACCACCGGCAGATGGGGCGGGCGGGTATCGACGGCCGCCACGGGCGTGGCGATGTCGCTGGGCGTTACCTCAATCCTGGGACGTTCGATCACGGGGTCGGTGGGGTTGTCGGCCTGGTTTGGCCCAAAGCCCAGGAAGCTGACGATGTCCTGGGTCATGTCCCGAAGCGGATGCTCGGAGGCGGCCTGGGCCGGCAGCGCCGTCAGGCAAAGCGGCGCCGCGACGATGGCGGCAACAGCCAGCTTCCCAACCAGGCCATGATATTTCGGCAAACAGAACCCCGACGCGTTGTTTTTTTCCTGCCCGGTTGCCGGGCGGTGGGTCCCCGATGCGGCCGCCTGTCTGGCGGGTAGCTCGGGCCCAAGCGAAATAAACCAAGATCGAAGCTTATCACAAAGACGTAAGCTTGCAACGCTACGTGGCATTTCAGCCACATTAAGCCATTGTAAACGCTATATTTTTAGCAATTGCTGCATTGCAGCCGCAGGTGGCCTGGGGGGCTGCTCGAATGGGGCGCACAAAAAAAGGCCCGGTGCGGACACACCGGGCCTTTTGATTTGGCAGCCTGACTTTTGAGCAGGCCCTATTTGGAGGCGGTCACGATCTCCAGCGACTTGTCGACATGCTGGTCGGGCGACAGGCCGTCGGCCTTGGAAGACAGGGCCGCCAGGATCTTGCCGTCCTTGCCGATCACATAGGTCACGCGCTCGATAAAGGCGTGGTTGATCTCGACCTGGTTGACGTCCTTGGCGCCGGCCCGCGGCGGGGTGACGTTCAGGTTATAGGACTGGGCGATCTTGGTATCGGCGTCGGAGGCGATGGGGAACTTGCCGGCGCAGAATTTCGGATCGGCGGAGAATTGATGCAGCCGGCCCAGATCGTCCGCCGAAACGCCGATGATGGTGGCGCCGGCCTTGGCGAATTTGTCGGACTGTTCGGCGAAGGTATGGGCTTCCAGGTCGCAGCCGCCGGTATAGGCGGACGGATAGAAATAGACCACGACCGGTCCCTTCTTGAGCGCGGTCTTGAGATTGAAGCTGAAATCCTTGCCGCCCAGGCTGCCGGCGGCGGTGAAATCGGGGGCGGCGTCGCCGACCTTGAGGGCGGCAAATGCCGGGCTGGCGCAGAGGGCTGCCATTAGGCCAATCACAAGCTGCTTTTTCATGCTGTCGTCCTTCCGATGGGGCGCCGGACGCTATCACGCTCTCCCCGGCAGGTTAAAGGTGGAGTTCCAACTTCGGCTGAATTAGCGTGCCGGTTACCGCGACAGGAGCAGAAATTGGGCGTCCAGGCCTTGGAGCATGTCACCATCCGTTGTGCGCAGTTGCAGCGCACCCGCGACTTCTATGTCGATCTGATGGGTCTTGTGGACGGCGACCGGCCCAATTTCCCCTTCCGGGGGCATTGGCTTTATTTGGGCGGGATCCCGGTGGTGCATCTGGTGGAAGCCACGGATACAGCCGGGGCTTGGGGCCGGGACCTGGTGATCCCCAATCCCGAAGAAGGAACGGGCTCGTTCGACCATGTCGCCTTTAAGGGCGATGATTTCGCGACCATGCGCGAAAGGCTGCAAAAGGCCGGCATGACCTTCAAGGAACGCGTGGTGCCGGGCGGGCGATTGTCGCAGCTCTTCGTGCCCGATCCCGAAGGCGTGCTGGTCGAGATCAATTTCCGCAACGATTAGGAATTGGGCGGTTGGCGAATGTGCGGAACCGGCAGGGCCGCAACCGGCACATTTCGCGGGCTATCGCTTCAGGCCCGATACCGCTTTCAAGGTAAGGCTGACATGGCCTTCCGGATCCATATCGCTATGCGCGAAGGCGATCCTGCCATCCTGTGACACCACATAGGACGTCCGGCTGGCAATGCCGGTCAGAAAGCCCAGCGCCGCGTCATAGCTCTTCATGACATGGCGATCCTGGTCGGCGGCGACGGGAAATTTGCTCTGGCATTCGCTGACCGAGAATTTGTTCAAGGTCGCGATCTTGTCGTTGCTGATGCCGATGACGCTGGCGCCCAATGCCTTATATTGCGGCATGGCGGTGGCAAAGTCGTGCGCCTCGATGGTGCAGCCCTTGGTGAAGGCGGCAGGATAGAAATACACGACGACCGGGCCGCTTTTCAGCGCGTCGGCCAGGTGAAAGGAAAATTCCTTGCCGCCCAGGGTGGCGGGGATGGTGAAGTCGGGCGCCTTGTCGCCGATCTTGAGCGCGGCGAAGGCCGGGCTGGCGGCCCCTAGAAAAGCGCAGGCAATCAGGATTTTCATGCGCAAAAGCCCTCGAAATTCGAAGCTTATACGTCCGTATTATGCCGCCCGATCACTTCCGATTTAATGTCGGTATAGGGCCTGCCGGCGTGACCCTCAAAAAGCCTAGTCGTCATCAGGCCCGCGCTGCCTGATGTTGGTGTAGGGCGTGCCGTCCTTGCGGGTGAACTTGGCGGGCCCACCTATATCGAACGCCATGTCGATGTCGGGATATTCCCCGCTGTCGGTGGCGGTGCGGGTGCCTACTTCCAACAACACGGCATCGCTGTTGCTGCGATTTTGCAAATGATGGCCATCTCTGTCGCCTGCCTTGAATCCGGCGCAGTCGCCGGCTTTCAGGATCTCTTCGCCGGCATCGGTGACCAAAACCACTTCGCCGGAAACAATATAGACAAACTCGTCCTGCTCGGTGTGCCAATGCCGCTGGCTGGACCACACACCCGGCGCAAGCCTGAGCAGATTGACGCCGAATTGCGTAAGACCCGCCGCATCGCCCAATCTGCGGCGTGCCCGTGCCTTGCAAGGCTGGTGATAGGGGGACGGATAGAAGGTACCTAGATGGACGGGCAAATCCTTGGGGTCGATGCGTTTTGGCATGGCGCTTCCCTCAAAGCGAAACGGCCCGCAAGATTAGTGCGGGCCGTCGCCGGAAAGCTATTGCGGAATTGTCAGGGCTGCCTTGACTCAGTCCTTGGCGCGCTCGACGTAGGCACCGTCTTCGGTCATCACGACCACGCGGGTACCGGTGACGATATGGGTCGGCACCATGGTCTTGACGCCGTTGGACAGCAGTGCCGGCTTGAACGAGCCCGAGGCTGTCTGGCCCTTCATCGCCGGTTCGGTATCCACGATCTCGAAGGTGGCGCGCTGGGGGATTTCGATGGAGATGGCGTTGCCTTCGAACAGCTGCAACTGAACATCCATGTTCTCGGTCAGGTAGGGCGCCGCGTTGCCCACAACGTCGGCACCGACATGCAGCTGATCGAAAGTCTGGGGCTGCATGAACACATACTGCTCCCCGTCCTGATACAGATAGTTGAAGGTCTGGTGCTCGACAAAGGCCTTCTCGACGCTGTCGGTTGTGCGCAGCCGTTCGACGGTTTTGACCCCGTCGCTGATGCGGCGCATTTCCAGATGGGTGACCGGGGTGCCCTTGCCGGGATGGATATTCTCGGCTCCGATCACGAGATAAAGCTTGCCGTCCTTTTCCAGGACATTGCCTTTGCGCACGGAGCTGGCGATAACCGAAACCACGGAAAACCTCTCAAAACTGGGAATTTTGAGGGGTCTTTAGCAGGGAGCCGGAAGGACCGCAAATGCCCTGGTGGACACCGCAAAACCATGCCGACCGGCGGCCCCTGCTTGTGCAGCGGGGCCGGCTGAAAGCCGCCATCCGCGCCCATTTTGAGGCGCAAGGCTTCAGCGAGGTGGAGTGCGGGGCGCTGGTGGCCTCGCCGGGCAACGAGACCCATTTGCACGCCTTCGAGACCGCGCTGGTAGGGCCGGATGGAGCCCGTCAGCCGCTTTATCTCCATACCTCGCCGGAATTTGCCGCTAAGAAATTGCTGGCGGCGGGGGAGACGCGGATCTTCGATTTCGCGCGCGTGTTCCGCAACCGCGAGCGCGGCCGGCTGCATGCGCCCGAATTCACCATGCTGGAATGGTACCGGGCCCATGAGGACTATGCCGCGGTGATGAATGACAGCCTGGCGCTGCTCCGGCTGGCAGCGCAGGTGGTGGAGACAGACAGGTTCCGCCATCGCGAGGCGCAATGCGATCCGCGCGCCGAGGCCGACCGGCTGACGGTGGCCGAAGCCTTCACCCATTTGGCTGGCATCGATCTGTTGGCCACCCTCTCGCCGTCGGGCGAAGGCGATGCCGATGCGCTGCGCATCCGGGCGCGCCGGGGGGGCATCGCGGTCGGCGACCAGGACGACTGGTCCGACATGTTCAGCAAAATACTAACTCTACGGGTCGAGCCGCGCCTGGGATTGGAGCGGCCCTGCATCCTGTATGAATATCCGGTCTGCGAGGCGGCGCTGGCGCGGGTCAGCGCACGCGATGCCCGCGTGGCGGAGCGTTTTGAGCTTTATATCTGCGGCGTGGAACTGGCCAACGGTTTTGGCGAGCTGACCGATCCGGCGCAGCAGCGGGCGCGGTTCGAAAAAGAAATGGCCAAGAAGGAACGGGTCTATGGCCAGCGTTATCCGTTGGACGAGACGTTCCTGGCCGCGCTGGCCCATATGCCGCCCGCCAGCGGCGTGGCGCTGGGCTTCGACCGGCTGGTGATGCTGGCGACGGGCGCGCCGAACATTGACGCCGTGCTGTGGACGCCGCTTTCCTGATCAGTGCGGTGCTTTCATCCGCGTGACGCGTCCCACGCTGGTGTCGCCGGAATAGAGATTGCCGTCCTTGTCCCAGGCCATATAGGTCGCTTCGATGAACTGGCCCGTGCCGGTGCCCGAGCCATTGCCCACCGCGCCCAGCACATGCCCATCGCGGTCCAGTTTCAACAGTTGGCCGTCGCGCCCGGTGGAAACCCACAGATCACCTTTAGGATCGAACGCCACCGCGCACATCAGGTTGCGCATCTGGATGGTCTTCTTGAATTTGCCGTCGCGGTCATAGACCACCAGCCGGTATTCCTCGCGATCGCCGATCCACACATCGCCATTGCGCGGATCCACGGCGACGCCATGCGCCATGCTGAATTTCCCCGGGCCGATTTGGTTGCCGTACCACTGACCGAGAAATTTGCCGTTACGGTCCAGGTGCAGAATGCGTGCCGCGCCGACGCGATTGCCGGGCGCCAGCTCCGCGTCGTTGGGGCTTTCATTGGCATGGCCCTGCGCGATGTAGATGTCGCCATTGGGCGCGAAGGCCACGTCCAGCGGCTGCCACAAGAGACGCTGCCCCTTGGCCTCGTCCCAGTCGCCGCGCTTGCCGCGCACGCCCAGGGTCCGCAGCAACTTTCCTTCCGGGCTCAATTTCAACACGATGCCGCCATTGGCATCGCTGATCCAGACATTGTCTTCAGCATCCACCTTGATGCCATGGCCCTTTTCCAGCTGGCCGATCACCGCATTCGGCACGCTGCGCACCAGCCGGTAGTTGCGATCGAACTGGAACATTTGCGGCTGGCCCGGCGCGGTGCGTTGCAGGACCCAGATATTGCCGCGGGAGTCGATGGCGACGCCGGAAGCCCCGCCGCCGCCCATCGGAAGATCGAAGGGATAATCGAAAGTGTAGCCCATGGCCTGTTTCCACAGCACACGCTTGAGCTGTTCGCGGCTGGGCCCCAGCCGGTTGTCGCAAACCGGCGAATGGCTGCAGGCCGGAACGCTGGAGGGCGTCAGCTGCTTCAGATCGGCGACGCAGCGGCCGGACAGTTTGGCCCGGTTTTCGGTCAGGCAGGCGCGCGCCGCGTAAAGTCCGGATCGTCCCTTGCAGAGCTTTTCGATATCGCCGGAGCAGCCGGCCAGCACGCTGCGCGGCGAACTTCCCGGCGCCAGCACCTTGCCGCCATGCGCGACCGGCGCGCGGCCGCCCGTATCGGGATAGGTATCGGCCAGGGTCCAGCCGGGTTCCGCCATGGCGGGGGACAGCGAAGCTGCCAGCAGCGCAATGCCAATGCGTCCGATCATCCCCCGCCTCCCTTTTTTTCGCAGGATGGCGGGAGCCGCGGCATGACGCAACCGAAGGCGCGGGCGCATGGCCGTATTGCGGGGAAAATGCTGGTCAAAAACACGCGAAAGCGTAGGGTTCGGCCGCCATGACCGACACCACGGCCAGCAGAATCGCGCATGACACCAGCTTTGCCGTGCTGGGGACGATCGGCTTTTGTCACCTGCTCAACGACATGATGCAGGCGCTGCTGCCGGCCATCTATCCCACCCTCAAGACCCAATTCCATCTCAACTTCGCGCAGATCGGCCTGGTCACATTGGCGTTTCAATGCACGGCTTCGCTGTTTCAGCCGGTGGTGGGATATTTCGCCGATCTGAGACCCATGCCCTATTCGCTGGCCATCGGCATGGTCTCGACTCTTTTGGGACTTTTGATATTGGCGATCGCGCCCAGCTATCCGGTGCTGCTGTTCGCCGCCATGATGATCGGTTTGGGTTCGGCCGTATTCCATCCCGAATCCAGCCGCGTGGCGCGCATGGCTTCGGGCGGACGCTATGGACTGGCCCAGTCGGTTTTCCAGGTTGGCGGCAATGTCGGCCAGGCGATCAGCCCGCTGACCGCGGCCTTGCTGGTCGCCACCTATGGTCAGCGTTCCATCGTCTGGTATGCCGGGTTGGCCCTGCTGGCGATCGTGCTGCTTTTCAATGTCGGCACCTGGTACAAGCATCACGGCCTGGCGCGCATCAAGCATCATCAGGCTTCGCGCGACAGTGGGCTTTCCAGGGACAAGGTCCTGTTGGCGATGACGATCTTGCTGCTGCTGATGTTTTCCAAGTTCATCTATCTGGCCAGCATCGGCAGCTATTACACTTTTTATCTCATCCATACCTTCGGCCTGTCGGTGCAGAGCGCCCAGGTGCATTTGTCCTTCTTCCTGGGCGCGGTGGCGGTGGGCACGCTGTTGGGCGGTCCCTTGGGCGACAAGATCGGGCGCAAATATGTGATCTGGTTTTCCATCCTGGGGATGCTGCCTTTCACCCTGATGCTGCCTTACGCCAATCTGTTCTGGACCGGCATCTTGTCGGTGATCATAGGGCTGGTGATGGCGTCGGCCTTTCCGGCCATTGTGGTCTATGCCCAGGAGTTGCTGCCCGGGCGCGTGGGTATGATTTCGGGGATGTTCTTTGGTCTGTCTTTCGGGTTGGGCGGCATCGGCGCCGCCGTGCTGGGCGCGCTGGCGGACGAAACCTCCATCGCCTATGTCTATAAGGTCTGCGCTTTCCTGCCCGCCATCGGCTTGCTGGCCATGTTCCTTCCCAGCTTCAAGGCACATAAGAAATGAGTCTCGAGGAGGTGGCACGGCGTTACGCGGTTGCGGTGTCGCCGGTGCTGCTGGATCTGATCGATCCCGCCGATCCGAACGATCCCATCGCGCGGCAGTTTCTGCCTTCTGTCGAAGAGTTGAATGTCCTGCCGGAAGAACGTGCCGACCCTATCGGTGACGCGGCGCATTCGCCCGTGCCGGGCATTGTGCATCGCCATCCGGGCCGGGTGCTTTTCAAGGCGGTGTCGTCCTGCCCGGTCTATTGCCGCTTCTGTTTTCGCCGCGAGACGATCGGGCCTTCCAACAACAAGGGCCGTGACAACAAGCTCTCGCGGGACGATTTTGAGTCGGCCCTGACCTACATCGCCGCGCATGCGCAAATCCGCGAAGTCATTCTCACGGGCGGCGATCCCTTCATCCTGTCGCCCCGCCGGGCGGAGGAAATCACCAGCCGGCTGGCATCCATCCCGCATGTAAAAGTGATCCGCTGGCACACGCGGGTGCCGGTGACCGACCCGGCGCGGGTGAGCGACGATCTGGTGGCGGCGTTGCATGCGCCGGGCGCGTCGACCTGGGTGGCGGTGCATGCCAATCATGCCCGCGAATTTTCCCCGCCCGCGCGCGCGGCGATTGCGCGGCTGGCCGATGGCGGCATCGCCCTGGTGAGCCAGTCGGTCTTGCTCAAGGGCGTAAACGACAATGTGGAGACATTGGCCGAGCTGATGCACGCCTTTGTCGAAAATCGCATCAAGCCTTATTACCTGCATCATGGCGACCTGGCGCCCGGCACCTCGCATTTCCGCACCCGGATCGAAGACGGCCTGGCGCTGATGAGACAATTACGGGCGCGGTTGTCGGGGCTGGAGATGCCCACTTATATGCTCGATATTCCGGGCGGCTTCGGCAAGGTGCCGCTGGAGTCCGACCATCTTCAGCAAACGCCGGCCGGCTATCGCGTCCGCGATCTCAGCGGCCAATGGCACGATTACATCGCGGGTTGAGCCGATCTTCCGAAAAGTCTTTTGAAGAACGCGCTGACCTTGTGGCGGAACTGCTCACGCCGGACCACGCCCATATCCGTCACCCAATTCAGTTGAATGACGCGGCGCGGCCCTTCAAAGGCATGGAATCCGTGCCAGGCATTGGGCTCGTTCTTGAAGATCAGCATGGTGCCTTCTTCGGGCGGCACTTCCGCGATCACGTCTTCCAGATTGTCGGGCCCGCGCAAAAGGCGCAGGCGGCCGGTTTTGGCCTCCCACGCATTGTTCATATAGATCAGCACCGTGATCAGCTTGGTGCGCGAGTCCGTGTGAATCTGGCCATCGCGCGCCGCCGAGACGCCGCGCGCCGTCACCATGGTGGGCCGGCCCTTGAGATTCACGCCCAATTTCTTTTCCACCACGCGGGTGAATTCCGGTCCCTGGATCGCGTTGATGAACGCGGCGAAGGCCGGACCGAATTGCAGGGTGGGCAGGGGAAAGGAGCCGGGATGGCTGACCAGCGGATAATCGGCATTGATCCCCGCCATCGCCTCGGGCCTGACGAAATGCGGCACCATGGCGAAAGCGAAGGGCTCGCGCGCCACGGGCGCGGCTTCGAAGGCGGCGAGGTCGATCGGCAAGGCGCTCATGGCTTTGCCAGATACTACCGCCGGCCGTAAAAGAAAAGGACAGAAGATCCTGGGAATGCTGGGCTTTTTTGCACGCCCCGCCGCCAGATCCACCCGCGCTTGGCGGGAACCTGGAAGCATCCTAGATACAGGCCCATGGCTTTCCTGCAATCGGCGCCTCCGCGCCAGCCTTTTCTTCGCGCCCCCCCGGTGGTGCTGTGGCTGATCGGCGTCCTGGTGGCGCTGCATCTGGCCCGGATATCCGCGCCTGGCGACCGGCCGGATGCCCTGGTCTACCAGTTCGGGCTCTATCCCTGGCGTTACAGCCACGCCTTCCTGGAAAGCCGCATGGCCGATCCCGGCACGCTGTGGGAACGCGCCATCCCGTTTGTCTCCTATATGGGGCTGCACGGCAGCTGGACCCACCTGGTGATCAACAGCCTGTGGCTTCTGGCTTTCGGTCCGATCGTGGCGCGCCGCTACGGGAATATCCTGTTTCTTGCTTTCTTTCTGCTGTGCGGGGTGGTGGCCGCCATGACCTATCTGGCGCTGAACTGGGGGGATTCCTTGTCGGTAATCGGCGCCTCGGGTGCTATTTCCGGATTGATGGCGGCCGGCCTGCGGATGCTGCCGGGCCAAACCCCCTGGGCGGTACCGGATGAAACCCCCTTGGCGCCCTTGCTGTCCCGGCAGCTTGTGATTTTCACGGCGCTCTGGGTTGCCATCAATCTGCTGACCGGGATCACCGGCCTGGGAATGGGCGGGGAAAGCGGGCTGATCGCCTGGCAGGCGCATCTGGGCGGATTTGCCGCCGGACTGCTGCTCTCAGGGCCTTTCGACCGCCTGCGGCCCCGCGCCGTCGGCACGCCTTTGGACCGCTGACCCAGCAAGACCGGCTTGCCGCCGGCCCGGCTTGGCCCTACATTACTGACGGTTGTAGTAGGCGAGCGGGAACAGGATTGACGATGCGGCACCCCAAGTTGAGCAAGCTGGAAATGCAGATCATGGACGTGCTGTGGAGCGCCGGCCCCTCCGCCATCCGCGAGATCCAGGAAAGTTTCGGGGCCAAGAACCGCCCCGCCTATACCACGGTGCAAACCATGGTGTACCGGCTGGAAGCCAAGAAGGCGTTGCGCCGGGCGCGCAAGATCGGCAATGCCCATATCTTCGAGGCGGTGATTTCCCGCGACACGGCGCAGCGCCGCCTGGTGGATGAGTTTCTTTCGATCTTCGGTGGACGGATGCAGCCGGTGATGGCGCAGCTGATCGAGTCCGGCAATCTGACATCCAAGGATGTGAGCGACGCCGAGAAGCTGCTGCACGAACTGGCCGCCAAAAGGAAGAAAGACGCATGACCCTGGCGCTGCTGGATCATCTTTGGCAGTCCACTCTGTTTGCAGGCGCGGCCTGGCTGTTGACCCTGGCCTTCCGCCGCAACCATGCCGCCTTGCGTTTCTGGCTGTGGTTCGCGGCCTCGATCAAATTCCTGGTGCCGTTCGCGGCCCTGGCCGCGCTGGGGGGCTATCTCTCCCGCCAGTATCCCGCACCCCTGCCGCAATCCATTCTGGTGCTTACGCCGGCGGCGGAAAAATTGTCGGCGCCGGCAAAGATGCTGGTGGCGCCGCAGGCCGAAGCCTTCCATCTGGTGCCGTTGCTGCTGGGTCTCTGGCTGGCCGGCTTTGCCGCAATCCTGGGGTTTCACCTGCTGCGTTGGTTGCGCCTGCGCGCGATGATGGCGCAGGCGCACGATCTGCCCGGCACCGCCGCGGTCCAGATCAAGACATCGGCTTCGACCATGGAGCCCGGATTGGTGGGAATCCTGCAGCCTGCGGTGCTGATGCCCGCCGGTTTGATGGCGCATCTTTCCGAGGCCGAACGGGATTCCATCCTGGCGCATGAGATCAGCCATCTGCGCCGCCGCGACAATGTCACCGCCGCCATTCACACCGCCGTCGAGGCGCTGTTCTGGTTCTATCCGCCGGTCTGGCTGATCGGGGCGCAATTGCTCGCCGAGCGCGAGCGCGCCTGCGATGAAAGCGTGCTGGCCTCCGGTCACGATCCGGAAGTCTATGCCGGCGGCATCCTGAAAGTGTGCAGGTTCTGCATCCAGTCGCCGCTGGCCTATGTTTCCGGCATTTCCGGCGCCGATCTGGGGTTGCGGATGCGCCAGATCATGGCCGCCGAGGCCGCGCGGGATGCCGGCGCCGCCAAGCGCTTGCTGCTGGCAGGTGCCTGTCTTTTCACCCTGGCCTTGCCGGTCATGGCGGGATTCCTGGATGGTCCTCTGGCGCGGCAGGTAAGGCGCGAGGTTCTGGCCGTACAGGCGCGCGCCGGACAGGCCGTGACGGCGATGGCGCAGGAGATCGGCATGGCGCCCGCAACCGAGGTCACGGTCGACGCATTGCCGCCGCTGAAGGTGAAAGTGACCGCCGCCGCGCCCGTCCTTCCCAAGATCGATCCGTCATCCGCCGCGCCCGCGCCTGTCCCGGCTGCGCCCGTGCAGATGCCGCCCCAGCAAGCCGTTGCCGCCACCGCAATCGCGGTGGAACCCCCGCCGGTTGTGAAAGAAGCCGCTGTGGCCTTGAATCCGCGGGGCGACGGCGATCCCGAGGCCATGACCTGCCGCGCGCCACAGCCTTTGCCGGGGTCCCGGCTGGCCGGCCCGCAAGTCTGCAAGACCAACCGCGCCTGGGCGCAATTGCGGGCTGACGGCAAGGACGTCACTGAGGACGGCACCGGCACGGTCCCGGTCCTGTCGCGGACAAGGCAGGCGATGGCCGACGGCTGCAACAAGAGCGCCCTGCTGGGCTCGTTCCAATCTCAGAATCTTCCCGACGGCTCGGTTCTGTCCGGCTGCCGTTAGGCATTGCCGGTTAAGGGAAACCAAGTGCCGCTGCGCCTCGCCTAAGCTCGGCGCGTTGGCTTAGCTTTTCTTGTGAGCGCAGCGAATTAGAAAAGCTTGCCCCTCTTCGAGCGAAGCGAGGGAGGCACCGCTCAAATCAGTCCACTGGACTGACTTGTCCGGCCTAACGGCCGGTCGCGGCTCACTCAGCCGGTGCGATGCTGGGACCGGCGTGGCGGCGATGGGCCTTGCGGCCCTGCATTCTGCTGCTGAAGCGGTCGAGATAGGAATAGATCACCGGCGTGATGTAGAGCGTCAGGAGCTGGGACAGCAGCAAACCGCCCGCCACGCACAGGCCCAGCGGACGCCGGGATTCGGCGCCGGCGCCGCTGCCGAAGGCGATGGGCAGGGTGCCCATCAACGCCGCCATGGTGGTCATCATGATGGGGCGGAAGCGGGTGATGGCGGCTTCATAGATCGCCTGTTCCGGCGGTATCGAGAGGTCGGAGCGCTGCCGGTTGATCGCAAAGTCGATCATCATGATGGCGTTCTTCTTGACGATGCCGATCAGCATGATCAGGCCGACAAAGGCATAAAGCGTCAGCGACATGTCCACCGGCGTGATGCCGGCCAGGAACAGCAGATGCGCGATCCACAGGGTGACGAGCCCGCCCACTGCCGCCGAGGGCAAGCCCGACAGGATGGTCAAGGGATGGATGAAGCTTTCATAGAGGATGCCCAGGATGATGTAGACCACCACCATGGCGATCAGGAGCAGCATGCCCATATTCTTGGTGGAATCCTCGAAGGCCGCCGCGGTGCCCTGGAAATTGCCCTGAATGGTCTCGGGCATGCCGATGGCCTCGCTTGCCTGACGGATGCCGCTGACCGCGTCGGACAACGCCTTGCCGGGCGCCAGGTCGAAGGAAATCGTCACGGCAGGAATCTGGCCGGCATGATTGACCGACAGGGGAACCGTGCTGGCGGTCATGTCGGTCACGGCGGTCAGCGGTACCAATGTGTTGCCCGTGCCGGTGATGTAAAGCCGGTCCAGCGCGCTGGCATCGCTCTGATAGCGCGGCAGCAGCTCCATGATGACTTCATACTGGTTCGATGAGGTATTGATCTGGGAGATGCGCTGGCCGCCAAAAGCCGAGCCCAGCGCCGTTTCGATCTGCAGCGGCGACACGCCAAAGGCGGCGGCCCGGTCGCGGTTGATCTTGACCTGCACCGACGGCATCGCGGCTTCGTTGTCGGACGTTATGTCGACAAAGCCGGACTGCTTGCGAAGCGCGTCCATCAGCTTGTCGGAATATTCCTGCAACTGGCCCAGATCCAGTCCCTGCAGCGTATACTGGTAGGTGGAGCGGGCCATGCGCGCGCCCAGCCGGATGGCGGGCGGATTGGTCAGGAATACATTGACGCCGGCGATGCGCGACACTTTGGGACGCAGGCGGCGAATGATCTGTTCCGGGGTCGATTTGCGAATGCCCAGCGGCTTGAGCTTGATCATCATCAGCCGGGCATTGTTGCTGCCGGCGCTGCCATTGGCGCCTTCCATCTGCCCCATGACACCGTCTATGTCCGGGTCGTCGCCCACGATCTTCATGACTTGCGTCGTGTACGCCGCCATCTGGGTATAGCTGGTGCCGTTGGCGGCCTGGATGTTGCCCTGGATACGGCCGGTGTCGTCGCTGGGCAGGAAGTCCTGCTGCATGATCGAGATCATCAGCACCGAAGCGGCGAGGCTGCCGAAGAAAACCCCGATGATCGCCCGCGGATGGGCGATGCTCCAGCGCAGGGTGCGGTCGTAGAAAGCCTGCACCTGATTGAACGCATTTTCGCTGAACCGGTAAAACCGGTTGTGCTGCTGGCCATGCTCGTCCCGCAGGATGCGCGCGCACAACATGGGCGTCAGGGTCAGGGAGATGACGCCGGAGAACAGGATCGCCAGGATGATGGTGACGGCGAATTCGTGCAGCAATCGCCCGACAATGCCGCCCATGAAGACGATGGGAATGAACACCGCCGCCAGACTGATGGTCATGGACAGGATGGTGAAGCCGATCTCGCTGGAACCCTTCAGCGCCGCTTCCATGGGCTTCTCGCCCATTTCGATGTGGCGGACGATATTCTCCAGCATCACGATCGCATCATCCACGACAAAGCCGACCGACAGGGTCAGCGCCATCAAGGAGAGGTTGTCCAGGTTGAAGCCGAAGGCCGCCATGCCGGCGAAAGTGCCGATAATGGCGATGGGCAGCGCCAGCGACGGGATGATGGTGGCGGAGACGCGCCGCAGGAACACGAAAATGACGCCCACCACCAGCGCGCCGGCGATCAGCAGCGTGTGCTGCACATCGTCGATCGAGGCGCGGATCATCTGGCTGCGGTCGAACACCACGTCCAGTTGCACCGCCGGCGGCAGGTTCGCCCGGAACTGCGGCAGGATATTCTTGATCTTGTCGGTGACCGCGACGACGTTGGAGCCGGGCTGGCGGAAGATCGCCAGCACGATGGCTTCCTGGTTCCTGTACCAGCTTTTGCCGTAGGGATTTTCCAGGCCGTCGATAACCTGCGCCACGTCCTTGAGGCGGACGGGGCTGCCATTCTGGTAGGTGACGATCTGGTTGTTGAATTCCGCGGCATTGTTGAGCTGGCCGCCGGTATGGATGACGGTGGAGCGGGTTTCTCCGTTCAGCGCCCCGGTGGCAAGATTGACATTGGCGTTGGCGACCGCGGTGACCAGCTTGTCGATGCCGATCTGCCGGGCCGCCAGGGCGGCCGGGTCTGCCTGGATGCGCACCGCATATTTTGCGGTGCCGAACACGCCCACCTGCGCCACGCCGTCGATGGTGGAGATCTGCCGCGCCAGAAGGGTTTCGGCATATTCGTCAACTTCCGACGACTTCAGCGTGGACGACCGCAGCGCCAGGAACATGATCGGGATGTCGGCCGGGTTCTGCTTGCGGAAGGTGGGCGGCTGCGGCAATGCCTTGGGCAGGTTGCGGGTCGCGGCCGAGATGGCGGATTGCACGTCCTGGGCGGCGGCGTCCACGCTGCGGTCCAGGCTGAACTGCAGCTGGATCTGGGTCTGGCCCTGCGTGTTGCTCGACGTCATCTGGTCGATGCCGGCAATAGCCGAGAACTGATTTTCCAGCGGCGAGGCCACGGACGACGCCATGGTGTCGGGATCGGCGCCCGGAAGGCTGGCATTCACCGAGATGGTGGGGAAATCGATGTTGGGAAGATCGGAGACCGGCAGGCTGGCATAGCCAAAGCCGCCGAAGATCACCAACGCCGCCATGACCAGGGTGGTCATGACGGGACGCTCAATAAAGGGCTTTGACAGATTCATGGTCTATACTTTCAGGCGCTCAGCCTTCGCGATCCTGGGCATGTGACACCCTGCGCCGGCCGCTGGTCATCTGGCTCTTGGCGCCTGCGGGCGGCTTGGCGCGGGTGATGTTGACCTTGGCGCCGGGAATGACGCGCAACTGGCCCTCGACGATCACCTGGTCGCCCTTCTTCAGGTTGCCGGATACCGCGTCCTTGACGCCGTCATCGAACAGAACCTTCACAGGCACTTGCTGGGCGGTGCCGTCCTTGATGGCATAGACGAACTGGCCGTCCGGTCCGGTATTGACCGCTTCACGCGGCACCAGCGTGGCATTGGGGATTTCCGCCAGCGCGACGACGACGTCCACCAACTGGCCCGGCACCAGCGCCATGTCGGGATTGTCGTAGGAGGCGCGCAATTCGATGGTGCCCGTGGTGTTGGTCACCGCGTTGCCGATGAAGTTGACCGGCACCTGGATGTCCGAGCCGCCGCCCGCATTGTGCAAGGCGATGGTGACCGTCAGGCCCTTGGTCCGCTGCATTTCCTGGATGCGCGGCAGGTCCGATTGCGGCAGCGACAGGGAAATCTTGACCGGCTGGATTTCGTTGATCGTGACCAGGGGGGTGGCGTTGGTGCTGGCGGTCGAGGCGGCGACCATATTGCCGGGCTGGATCAGGATGGCGCCGGTCTTGCCGTTGACGGGGGCGCGAATGGTGGTGAATTCCACATTCAGGCGCGCGGATTCCACCGCCGCCTTGGCTTCCAGATAGTTGGCCTGAGCGTCGTCAAACTGCTGGCCGGCGATGGCGTTCTGCGCCGACAGCCTGGAATAGCGATCTGCCTTGGCCTTGGCGGTGGCGAGCGAGGCCAGCGCATTGTCGTAAGTCGCCTGATAGGGGCGCGGATCGATCTGGAACAGGATGTCGCCAGCTTTCACCATCTGGCCTTCCTTGAAATAGGCCTTGGTCATCTGGCCCTGGATGCGGGCATTGATCTGCACGGTGGAGTTGGCCATCACGGTCCCGATGGTGCGTTCAACCACCGGCATATTGGCGATATCGACCGGCGCAACCTTGACCGGCGCCGCCTGAACGCGCCGGACGGGCGGCGCGCTGCTATGGGTGAAATACCAAAAGCCTCCCAGGATCAGCGCCAGCGCCGCGCCGCCGATCGCAAGCGTGCGGCCGCGCCCACCAGGCGCATCATCCCCATCGTCGCCACGCACAGGCGGGGTCTGAAGCGGGTTGATCTGAACGTTCATGCGACACGATCCTGACTTGGTCAGCCTGGCTGGCTGACACACGGTATACAATTCCAATTCCACCGCATGGGGCCGAAGGCCGGTTCCGCGATGCGCCGGTTGTCGTTCCCCGGGCCGGTTCGGCCCAACCCGCGCCGGGATTTTCATCTTGTTGGGCCGGTTATAGGCCAAAACTATCTCATAAATGTGCCAGAAATGACGCCCGTGTAACCATTAAGCCATTGAAATTGTTATAAGATATTTAAGAACTGCGTAAGGAAGGCCATAATGGGCAGCTGGTTCGATGTTGCTCCGCAGCACAAGCAGCGTCTATAAGCCCGCCAACTTCGTGCTCCTCTTAATGATTCTGGTCCCATGGAAATCCGCAACATCGCCATCATCGCCCATGTCGACCATGGCAAAACCACGCTGGTCGATCAGCTCCTGAAACAGTCCGGATCGGTACGCGAAAACCAGCAAATGGCGGAACGCGCCATGGACTCCAACGACCAGGAGCGCGAACGCGGCATCACCATTCTGGCGAAATGCACGTCGGTGGAATGGAACGGGGTGCGCATCAACACCGTCGATACGCCCGGCCATGCCGACTTCGGCGGCGAGGTCGAGCGCATTCTCTCCATGGTGGATGGCGTGGTGCTGCTGGTGGACGCGGCCGAAAGCGTCATGCCCCAGACCAAATTCGTGTTGTCCAAGGCCTTGAAGCTTGGCCTCAAGCCCATCGTGGTGATCAACAAGATCGACCGCTCCGATGCCCAGCCCAAGGAAACGCTGGAATCCATCTTCGACCTGTTCCTGGCCCTGGACGCCAATGACGAGCAGCTCAACTTTCATTACCTTTACGCGTCGGGCCGCAACGGCTGGGCCGTGAAGGAGCTGGAGGACGAGCGCAAGAATCTCGATCCGTTGTTCAAGCTGATCGTGGAAGATGTGCCGCCGCCCAAGCCGTACCAGTTCGCAACCGAGGAGCATCCTTTCAAGATGCTGGTGACCACGCTGGAGGCCGACAATTTCCTGGGCCGTATTCTCACGGGCCGCATCGAATCCGGCATCATCACCACCAATCGCAACATCAAGGCGCTCAACCGCGAGGGCCAGGTCATCGAGAAGACCCGCGTAACCAAGCTGCTGGCTTTCCGCGGCCTGGCGCGGGTGCCGGTGGAGCGCGCCGAGGCCGGCGACATTATCGCCATTGCCGGGTTGGAGAATACCACCGTCGCCGATACGCTGTGCGACCTGACGGTGAACGAGCCCATCCCCAGCCACCCGATCGATCCGCCGACCCTGGCGATGACCATCTCCGTCAATGACAGCCCCTATGCCGGCCGAGAAGGCGACAAGGTCCAAAGCCGCGTCATCCGCGAACGCCTGTTCCGCGAAGCCGAAGGCAATGTCGCGCTGAAGGTCGCCGAAACCGGCGACGGCGATTTCGAAGTGGCGGGCCGCGGCGAATTGCAGCTGGGCGTGCTGATCGAATCCATGCGCCGCGAGGGCTTCGAGCTTTCGATCTCGCGGCCGCGCGTGCTGTTCAAGACCGTCAACGGCGAAAAGATGGAGCCGATCGAGGAAGTCACAGTCGATGTGGACGACGCCTATACCGGTGTGGTGATCGAGAAAATCTCGATGCGCAAAGGCGAAATGACCGACATGCGCCCCACCGGCGCGGGCAAGACCCGCATCGTGTTCCACGGCCCGGCGCGCGGCCTGATCGGCTATCACGGCGAATTCCTCACCGACACGCGCGGCACGGGCGTGATGAACCGCATGTTCCTGGACTATGCCCCCCACAAGGGCAGTGTCGGCGGCCGCACCAATGGCGTCCTGATCTCGACCGAGCAGGGCGAAGCGGTGACCTATGGCCTTTGGTACATCGAAGAGCGCGGCAAGCTGTTCATCACCACCGGCGCCAAGGTCTATGAAGGCATGATCATCGGCCAGAATGCCAAGGATAACGACCTGGACGTCAATCCGCTGAAATCCAAGCAGCTCACCAACATCCGCACCACCTCCAAGGACGAGGCCGTGAAGCTGACGCCCATCGTGCCGATGACCCTGGAACAGGCCATGGCCTATATCCAGGACGACGAGCTGGTGGAAGTGACGCCGCAGAACATCCGGCTGCGCAAGCGCGAGCTGCTGCCGCATCTGCGTAAGCGCGCCAAGCAGGCAATGGACGCGTAACAATCCGGCTTTCGCCCCGCGCCGGGCCGTTTTTAGAAGCCAGTCCGTTCCATCTCGCCTATATTTCCGGGCGTCATGAACGTGATTCTGGCCAGTGCGGTGGGGCTTTTGGTGGTGGCGATCCTTGTCGCGCTCCTCGCTCGCCGACTGTCGCTTCCCTACACCGTGGGGCTGGTGGCCACCGGTATTGCTCTTGCGCCTGTCAGCGCCCGGCTTGCTCCTTTCCTGAGCCATGACCTGATCTATCTGGTAATCTTGCCCCCGCTGTTGTTCGAAGCCGCCATCAGCATCCACTGGAACAAGCTCCGCCGCGACTTGGTGCCGGTGCTGACGCTCAGCACGCTGGGCGTGGTGATTTCCGCTATCGTCACTGCTTGGGGGATGAACTATTTCCTGGGCTGGCCGCCGGCTTCCGCGCTGGTGTTCGGAGTGCTGATCGCCGCGACCGACCCTGTGGCGGTGATTGCCCTGTTCAAGGATCTTGGCTTGAAAGGCAGGATCCGGCTGCTGGTGGAAAGCGAAAGCCTTTTCAATGACGGTGTGGCGGCGGTGTTGTTCACGCTGGTGCTGGCCTGGGCGCTGGCGCCTGCAGCGCCTCCCGGCGCGCTTGCGGTCGCCATTGCGCTGATAAAAATATCTGGCGGAGGCGTTGCGGTGGGATTGTTGGTGGGCGGAGCCGTTCTTTTGCTGGCGGGCCGAACTCTCGATCATCTCGTCAGTGCGGCGCTGACCACCGCGGCCGCCTATGGCGCGTTCCTGTTGGCGGAGTATTTCCATTTTTCCGGTGTGCTGGCGACCGTGGCGGCGGGCCTTCTGATCGGCAATGTCGCGGTGCTAGCGGAGTCCAAAAGCTTTTCGTTGCGCGAGCGCGAATTCGTTCTGGCCTTCTGGGAGTTCATCGCCTTCATCGCCAATTCGCTCATTTTCTTGTTGATCGGCGTGACGGTGGCGCGAGTTGGCGTCGAGGGGCTTGGCTTCAAGGCGCTGTTGACCGCGGTGGCGATGGTGCTTGTCGGGCGGCTTCTGGCCGTCTATCCGCTTTGCCTGGCATTGATGCGGTCCCGCTGGGCCATCTCCTTGGGCGACCAGCACATATTGTGGTGGGGCGGGCTGCGCGGCGCGTTGGCATTGGCTCTGGCGCTGTCCCTGCCATCGTCTCTTCCCCTTGCTTACGATATCCGCCTCGCGACCTTCGGCGTGGTGGTCTTTTCTGTCCTGTTCCAGGGACTGACCATGCCTTTACTCCTGCGCAAGATGGGGCGAACCTGACATGCGCCAGCTTGGCGATATTCCGCTCATGGGGTTCCTGTTGGCCGCGGCGCTGCTGGAGGCGGGCGGGGACGCGCTGCTGCGCAAGGCGATGGTGGACAGCGCCGGTGCCGCGCGTATCGCCTTGTTCGTGGCCGGGGCGGCCGTGCTCTTGGCCTATGGTATCGTGGTCAACCTCGCGCCACTGGAATTCGGCCAGTTGGCGGGGCTTTATATCGCGATGCTGTTTGTGATCTGGCAGCTGGTCAATTTCGTGGCTTTTCGCAGCCTGCCGACATTGCCTATTCTGACGGGCGGTTTATTGATCGTCGCGGGCGGATTGATCGTATCCTTGTGGAAGCCGGCATGAGCGTCGATGAAAAACTGATCGCCTTCGCCAACCGGCTGGCCGATGCCAGCGGCGCAGTGATCCGTCCCTTTTTCCGCCAGCGCATAGAAGTGACGCACAAGCCCGGCCGTGGGACCTTCGATCCCGTCACCGAGGCCGACAAGGGCGGCGAACGCGCCATCCGCGCCATCATCGAGCGCGAACGTCCCGATGATGGAATACTTGGCGAAGAGTATGGCGAAAAGCCGGGCAGCAACGGCTTGCGCTGGGTGCTGGATCCCGTCGACGGCACCCGCGCCTTCATAACCGGGCGCCATGAATGGGGCTCCCTGATCGCGCTGGAAGACAATGAGGTGCCGGTGCTGGGCATGCTGGATCAGCCGGTGCTGGGCGAACGTTTCCTGGGCGTCAATGGCCGTTCGGTTCTGATCGAAGAGGGCAAGCGCACGCCGTTGCATGTGCGCGCCTGCGACGAGATGGGCCAGGCCATTCTTTGCGCCACCGACCCCAGCTCTTATTTTTCCCCCGACCAGCAAGCCGCGTTCCAGCGGGTGAAATCCGCGGTACGCATGACCCGCTATTGCGGCGATTGCTATCTGTTCGCGGCGCTGGCGATGGGCTTTGTCGACATCGTGATTGAAGCCAACTTCAGTCGCTGGGATGTCGCGGCGCTGATTCCGCTGGTCGAGGGCGCTGGCGGTGTCATCACCGCTTGGGACGGCGGCGATTGCCGCGATGGCAAGACCATTCTGGCTTGCGGCGACCGGCGCATCCATCAAGAAGCCATAAAGCTGCTCAATCCCTGAGATTTCGGCGCCGGTCATCGCAATTTTTGTGGCACTCCTGTCCAATCTCGCCGCAATTTGCCTTTGTTGCGCGGTGACGAAACCCTTGCGGGCACAGAACGTTTTCTCTTCCGAAGCTGAATTTTGCACCCTAGGAGGAAGATATGTCCTTGCGCGATTTCAATACGCCCTATTCCGATGATCCCATCGCCCTGCACCACACGCCGGGCGGCAATGAGACCGGTCTGGAATCCTTTCACACCATCCAGCCGGAAGATGTCGAACCCAACAACACGCCCAAGATCGTTGGTGCGATTGCCGTGGCGCTGATGGTCAGCGCGGCCGGCGTGGCGCTGTATGCGTCGCAAGGCCATCATGCCAAGCAGGTGGTTGCGGCCGCCGCCCCCGTGGCTTCGGCTCCGGTTGCACCGGCGCCGGCAGCGGCTCCGAGCTCCGATGCCTTGACGCCTGCGCCGGACGCGGTTGCGCCGGCCAAGTCGGCTGCTGCCGAGCCGGTTGCGCCGAAGGCTGCTCCGGTCAAGACGGCCCGCAGCGCGCCATCGTCTGATGCGGTGTCGGCGCGCATGGCTGCCGCTCCGGACGTGACGCCTGCGACCGAACAGACGGCTGCGATTCCGACGCCGGTTTCGCCCACGCCGCCGCCGTCTGACGTCGCGACCAACAATACCCAGTCGGGCGTTGCCGTGCCGCAGGGTGCCACCAGCGCTGCGGACATTCCCAACCCCGCTCCGGCCCAGGACGCCAATCCCACCCCGGCGCCCGTGCCGGCTCCGGCCCAGGCTTCCGCTGAGCCTTCCGGCCAGATTGCTCAGTAATCAGGCCGTCCCGTAAGCCCTAGCCTCGCGCACCGCGCTCCGGTTCAAACCGGGGCGCGGTGTTTTTTTACGAAGGCGTCGAAGGCCAGCCAGAACTTTGCCCGGATGGCGTTCCGCTCCATCAGGATTTCATGCCCGGCATCGGCGATCTCGACATAATCGGCCAGGGGCGCGCCGCGCGCGAATTTTTCCGCTTCCGATGTGACGCAGATTCGATCCTTGCCCGCCCCCACGATCAACAGGGGCGTCGTGACGGCGGCTGCCTGGCCACGCAGCCAGTCCATGGACCGCAAGGCCGCCGCCAGCCAGCCCCAGGTCGCGCCGGCCAGACGCAGGTCGGGATGTTCCCGCAGCAGCATCTGGGTCCGTTCGAAGCGCTGCGGATCGGATGTGACCAGCTGGGTGGTGAAGGTGACTTTGTGAGGATCGCGCCCTTCCATGCCCCAGACCCAGCCGGTGCGCCTGCCGCGCCACAACTGATATTGCGTCACCATGCGCACCAGCAGCTCTTTCTGGCCGCGAAACGAAATGGCGATCATCGGCGCGCAGAGCACTGCCCCCGAAAAGCTTGTCGGCCGCCGCGCCAGAAGCCTGAGCAGATTGTGCGCCCCCATGGAATGGGCCAGCGCCATGGGCTTCTCATCCGCCGCCAGCATGGGCGTCACGATCCAGTTGAGCAGCGTATCGAGGTCTTGGTCATATTCGCTGAAATCCCCGACAAAGCTCTTGCGGCTGTCTTCG